>Ga0075428_100010592_pt1 | contig 10247 bp, 10 predicted proteins | sample RhiMetdeltSRZDD2_FD_75291 | JGI IMG/M metagenome (GOLD analysis project Ga0075428, IMG submission 75291) | Populus rhizosphere microbial communities from Tennessee, USA - Rhizosphere MetaG P. deltoides SRZDD2 | ecosystem: Host-associated > Plants > Roots > Rhizosphere > Soil | place: USA...
GCCCTCACCGCCGCGGCATGCGCTGATGCGTCGGGTCCGAGCCACGAGGCGGCCTGCGATACGAGCAACCCCAACACCTGCCTCTAAGGGCTGAACGCCGCCAGGGATGCCCTGACTTCTTTGAGGGCGTCGCTCTGAACGATGGGCTCCCGGGCAAGGTGCGCTTCATCGGGTGCATCGCAGACCTGGAGCCCATTGATTATCCGCTCGATCCGGAACACAAGTTCGTGCAGTCCATGTGCGCTGGCGATCTCCAGCGCGTGACGAGCGTTTGTCGCCGCCTTCACGAAATTGCCGAACCGCGCCAATCCTACGCCCACCTTGAGATAATAGTCGGCGCGAATGTTGGGCGGCATGGTATCAAGGTTCGTGAGGCACTCTTCGCGCAGGCGTTCGAACCCTAGTCGATCGTGGCGGAACGACGCGCACTGCATCAGTTCGATCAAGGAGTTGGCGCGGTTCTCACCCGGTCGATCGCGGCGCGCGACCTCGGCAAGCGCGTGTTCCGCTCCCTCCACATCGCCGAGTGACAACAACGCGATGCCGAGGTCGGTCAAGACACGCAGCTGATCCGATTCATTGTCGTAGAGCTCGTACGCCCGCCAGAGATGCGGCGCGCCCGAATCGGACAATCCGCGACGCTGGAGCAGGGTGCCGAGACCATGATGGGCTTGTGCCTCAGCCGCGCGGGAACCAACAGCGGACGCGTCAGCCAGCACCGCGCGCCATCCGCGTTCTGCCTCGGGAAGATTGCCGCGGAAGTAGTGCACGTTGCACAGACCGATCCGGCTCAAGAAGACCGAGAATGTGTCGTTGGCGGCATTCGCGAGGGTACCGGCTTCTGCGTAGGCGGCAATCGCGCCGTCGAACTCGGCCTGCTTGCGCCGGGTTCGACCCAATCGCAGCCATGCCGAAATCTCATCCGGTTGTTGCAGCCGCCCGCGGCCAATGGTGAGGATGGTCTGCAGGACGTCTTCGGCTTCTTCGAATTGCGCTTCCTGTTCCAAATACAGCGCGTAAGCGAACAACGCCGGGGTTAGGAGGTTGATGTCGGCCCTCCGGTGGGCCTCGCTCGCCGAGCGCACGATGCAGCTCAGATGTGACGCTTCGGTTCCCTCGCTGGCGAGCTCCGCGCAATAGCGCTCGGTCGCGGCCCACTGATAGCGAAACACGTCTGGCGTCGGCGCCTCCCGGTCCGGCGAGAGGAGGTCGACGAAGCGCAAAGCGAGAAAGGCCCCCTGCCCGAGACGGACCTGGGGGGACGGTATCGGCTCATCGGTCAGGCGTCGGAGAAAGACCGAGTGGGGCAATCCGGCGCGATGGCTTTTCGGCTCAATGGTCATCGCGCGCCTCGGGAGCAGCGGGTGTGCCGTTCAGGCAAGACCATCACACGCATGAACATAGCCTTTGGTAGGTCAGGGCGTTAGACCGCAAATGGCGCGTTTTCTGGCTTTTCGCTGGGTTTTTCGGGTGATGGAAGGGCTTCGCTGACCGCTATAACGGAGGTATGCCTAAAGGGTTCACTCTGCTCGAACTCGTGGTCGTCACCTGCATCGCAGGCATTCTTTTGGCGTTTTGGGTGCCGCGCGCGAGCCGATTGATGGACTGGTTCGCGACCGAGCGCGCTGCTCAAGATGTCACAACGGCCATCGCCGTGGGCCGACATGGTGCCGTGATGCGCGCGACTCGCGCCCGTATACGATTCAACCCCGACTCGATCCGTATCGAGCGTTTGGAGTCGCAGAGTTGGGTTCCTTGGTGGAAGACAGCGGGTCCCGCGAGCCACGGTGTGCTCATGGAGATTTCCAACCCGATTGTCACGTTCGGTCCTAACGGAATGGCATGGGGTGTTTCAAACACCCGCATCGTGCTGCGACGAGGGTCCCAATCCGAAACCATCACGATGTCGCGTGTTGGACGAGTCAAGCGCTGGTAGATGCAACCGTTCGGCAGGTCGATGCATCTAATCGTGTGAAACTTGGAAATGCAGTTGCACGTTGTTGAAGGGTCGCGGCTGAAGTGTGACGGCCACTTCACCCGACCGCCAGCCCCGGGGAGAGTTATCGCCCCGGGGTTTGGTCTTTTTAGGACGATAGGACGATAGGACGACAGGACGACAGGACGACAAGAGGCTGTGCTGGTCCCTTCCTTAATTAAGCGACGCTCTTTGGAAAACCGGCCCGCTAGGAATCGGCCGCGACAAATGCCAAGTCTATCGGTGCCGCGATAATGCCGGCGGCGCGGGCGCGCGAGAGTAGCTCCGTGACGGCGCGCCGTCCGGTTGCGCCGTAGTCGACCGTGTAGTCGTTCACGTACATGCCCACGAATTCGTCCGTGCGTTTCGTGTCGAGACCGCGGCTAAACTGCTGCGCATGCCGCAGAGCTTCAGTCCGGTGGGCCAGGCCGTATTCGATGCTTGCCTTCAGGTCGCGTGCGATCGCGCGCATCAAGTCCTCGCCGAGGTCGCGTCGGACGACGTTGCCGCCAAGTGGCAGCGGGAGGCGAGTCTGTTGATACCACCATTCGCCCATGTCCGCCCACAAGTGGAAGCCACGGTCGGCGTATGTCAGCTGGCCCTCGTGAATGAGGAGTCCCGCATCGGCCTTCTCCGCGGCGACGAAATCCTCGATCTGATCGAACGGGACGACGACGTGACGCGCCGCGGGCTGATACAGGCGCAGCGTCAGAAATGCCGTCGTCAGCTCGCCCGGCACGGCGACCAGTCGCCCCGCGAGCGCAGCGCGAGGATCGGCCGGCGCGCGTTCACGAGCGACAATACGCGGGCCGTAGCGATCGCCGATGCTCGCACCGTGCGCGAGCAGGGCGTAGCGATCGGCCAAGTAGGCGTAGGCGTGCAGTGAGACGGCGGTCACCTCCAGCTCACCCGCGAGCGCCCGACGGTTCAGGCTTTCGATGTCGCTGAGCTCGTGGACGTAGCGTCGGCCCTCCGTATCGATCTTTCCTTCGGCCATCGCCCAGAACATGAACGCGTCGTCGGCGTCGGGGCTATGAGCCACGCGGATGACGCCGGGATGGGAGATGCGGGATGTGGGATGCGCGGTCATGCGCCTGGCCGTGTTCCAGTAACCCGCGCCGCTTCAGCCTTGAAGTTGGCGAGGTTGTCACCGTGATCGGTGTATTCAGGACGCTTCTTGGCAATCTCGGCCGGCTCGTTACGGAGAAAGTCCGCGTAGGCACGCCGTTCCAGCTGCGTGTTCCGCTGCTGCTGATACGCGTGGGCACGCAGTACATAAATGAAGAGGTGCGTGGGGCTGGAGCGCTGAATCGTGTCTGCTTGGGCCAAGGCCGCCGCAGCGTCGCCGCCCGCCATCTGGAGCATGCCGATATGGTAGCGTGCGTCCGGATCGAGGGTGGGGAGCTGGGCATACGCCCCGAGGGCCATGGGGAGGAAGAACCGGACGCTGTCTTGCTTCCCCGCTTCAACCAGGATCATCACGCGATTAAAGAGCCGATTGGCACGCTCGTCGGGGGTCATTTGAGAGATGTCGGGAGCACGAAGCACGGAGCCAGGAGGAGAAGCCTGCTCGGTGCTCCGTGCGTTCTGCGCCGGGCTCCCTGCTCCCCGCAGCGCGATGACCGTCGCCAACGCGCCCAGCGCGGCGCCGGCCAGGCCCCACGGCAGCCCGGCTCGCCACCCGGTTGTTCTCGCCGTGGCCACCGCGGCGCCGCACTTATGACAAAACCGCGCCCCCGATGAGAGTTGTGCACCACAGGCATAACAGGTCATAGGGCTGAGAATGTACTCGGCCCGGCGGGCTAGCGGGCGGAGTGAAAGCCGGTAGTGTAGGGCGCATGGCGGGCACCGAGTACGGCAAACACATGGGAGAGTTGAAGCGCGGCGAGCAGCGCTGGGACGTCTATCTGGAGGGCCAGCCCGATACCGCACTGGGGGCAGTACGCGGTCGAATCCACTTCGTGAGCGGCGAGCAGCATAAGATGACCGGCTGGATCTTCCTTGAATGGCACGAGAAGGAGATTCACGAGCGTTTTGGGGAGTTCTCCGCTGTCGAGCTTCTGCACTTCGTGGAGTCGCTGTAGCGCACTTGCTGCACATTTGAGCACACAGTTTGCACATTTTGGGATGTGCAAAAGTTGATTTTGGCGTTGTTACTGCAAAACGTGCGCGGTTTTCTTGACACTCCCGAAGGTGCCACCTACCTTCCCATATGGCCTGCGGCTTGCGAAGCACTTCACCGACCCGGGAAGGAGATCCCCCCCAATGACTGCTACGCTGGAACCCACCGTCGCCGGTGGGGCGAAACCATCTGCTGGCCCGTTGCCCGCCGACGTGATTCGCAAAGCCAAGGAAGCTGGAGTGCAGGTGGTCGACGTCCGATTTACCGACCTCCCCGGCACCTGGCAGCATTTCTCGATTCCCCTGAAGGAGCTCGAGGAGGACACCTTTACCGACGGTTTGGGCTTCGACGGCTCGTCGATCCGCGGCTTCCAGGCGATCAACGAAAGCGACATGCTGCTGATGCCCGATCCGTCCAGCGCATTCGTCGATCCGTGCCTGCAGGTGCCCACCCTCTCGCTGACCTGCGACATCGTGGATCCGATCACACGCGAGCCGTATTCGCGTGATCCCCGTTATGTCGCGCGCAAGGCCGAGGCGTATCTGAAGAAGAGCGGCGTCGCGACGACCGCGTATTTCGGACCCGAGGCGGAGTTCTACATCTTCAACTCCGTGCGCTTCGATCAGAACGCGCACGAGGGTTATTACCACATCGACTCTGAAGAAGGCATCTGGAACTCTGGGACGAACGGCACGGCGAACCTGGGTCACCGCCCGCGACATAAAGAGGGCTACTTCCCGGTCCCGCCCACCGACAAGCTGCAGGATCTGCGTTCCAGGATCATGCTCGCGATGATCGCCGCTGGAATCGACGTCGAAGTCCATCACCACGAAGTCGGAACCGCCGGCCAGACGGAAATCGACATGCGCTACAGCACGCTGGTGCGTATGGCCGATCAGATCATGATGTACAAGTACATCGTGAAGAACGTCTGCTGCCAGCACGGCTACACGGCGACGTTCATGCCCAAGCCGATGTTCGGCGATAACGGCTCGGGGATGCACGTGCACATGAGCCTGTGGAACGGGACGAACAACCTGTTTTTCGACAAGAACGGCTACGCGCTGATCTCCGAGGCGGCGCGGTGGTACATCGGCGGGCTGATCAAGCACGCGGCGGCTCTGCTGGCCTTCGCGGCCCCGACGACGAACAGCTATCGCCGGCTCGTACCAGGCTATGAAGCGCCAATCAACCTGATCTACTCGCAGCGCAATCGCTCGGCGATCTGCCGGATTCCGATGTACTCGACGTCGCCGAAGGCCAAGCGGCTAGAGTTCCGGGCGCCCGATCCGTCGGCGAATCCGTATCTCACGTTCGCGGCGCTGCTCATGGCCGGTCTAGACGGCATCAAGAACAAGATCGAGCCGCCGAAACCGATGGACGTCGATCTGTACGAGCTGGAACCGGAGGAGCGGAAGCATGTGAAGAACACGCCGGGAAGCCTGCAGGAGTCACTGGCGGCGCTGGAAGCCGACCACGCGTTCCTGCTCGAGGGCGGGGTCTTCACGCAGGACGTGATCGACACCTGGCTGACCATGAAGAAAGTGAAGGATGTCGACGCGGTGGCGTTGCGACCGCATCCGTATGAGTTCTTCCTCTATTACGACGCGTAACGACGGGCGGTAGGAGGCGGAAGGGGCGGTAGGCGCGGTACACCTACCGCCCCTTTACCGCCTCCTTACCGCCCCTTACCGCGACTTGCCATGACCACCAAACGCGAAATCCTCGACGCTGCCAAAAAGCAGAACGTAACCAGCCTCAGGTTACAGTTCACCGACATCCTCGGTGTCAACAAGAACGTCGAGGTGCCCGCAAGCCAGTTCGAAAAGGCGCTCGAGGGCGACATCATGTTCGATGGATCGTCGATCGAAGGGTTCGTGCGGATCGAAGAATCGGACATGGTGCTCAAGCCGGATCTCGCAACGTTCCGTATCCTTCCCAACGGCGATGCATCCGGCAGGGTGGCCCGGGTCATCTGTGACATCTATAACCCGGACGGCACGTCCTTCGCGGGGTGTACGCGGCAAGCGCTCAAGCGCCAAATCACCAAAGCCAAGTCGCTGGGCTTCGAGATGATGGCGGGCGTCGAAGCGGAGTTTTTCATTTTCCAGCTCGACGCGAGCGGCGATCCGACTACGGCGACGCACGATCGCGGCGGGTACTTCGACCAGACGCCCGTGGACCGGGCGGAGGAGATTCGTCGGCTGATCGTGACGGATCTCGTGTCGATGGGGTTCGAGGTCGAGGCGGGTCATCACGAGGTCGCGCCGGGCCAGCACGAGATCGATTTTCGCTACGCCGAGGCGCTGCAGACGGCGGACAATCTGGCGACGTTCCGCTTCATCGTGCGCAACGTCGCCTACCGGCACGGGTTTCTCGCGACGTTCATGCCCAAGCCGATTTTCGGCCAGAACGGGTCGGGCATGCACACCCACCAGTCGCTGTTCCGCAACGGGGTGAACGCGTTTTACGATCCGAAAGCGCAGTGGGAGCTGTCGGCGGTCGCGTTATCGTACATTGCGGGACTGTTGACGCACGCGCGAGGCTTTTGCGCCGTCACGAACCCGTTGGTGAATAGTTACAAACGCCTCGTCCCGGGGTATGAGGCGCCCGTAAATGTTGCCTGGTCGATGCGGAATCGCTCGCCGCTGGTGAGAATTCCGGATCGGCGGGGCACCGGAACTCGCTGCGAGCTGCGGATGCCGGACCCATCGGCAAACCCCTATCTCGCGCTGGCGGTGCAGCTGGCAGCGGGGATCGACGGGGTCGCCCAGAAGCTCACGCCCCCCGACCCGGTCAACAAGAACATCTTCGAGATGAGCTTCCGTGAGCGGCGCAAATATCGCATCGACGAGCTGCCCCGCGATCTGCACGAAGCGCTGGAAATGCTGGACAAGGACGCCGTGGTGAAGGACGCGCTGGGCACGCACATCTGCGAGCGGTTCGTCGAGGCCAAGCGTGAGGAATGGCAGGAGTACATCGGAAAGGTGAGCGAGTGGGAGCTCGAGCGGTACTTGAGTGTGTACTGATTGGGGTTTGGGGGCTCGGGCTTGGGGCTTGCGATCTCCTCCCGCGGCCCGGCGACACCGATGGCGTGCAGCAGAAAGGCGAATGGCACCAGCACGGGCGTATCGTGGTGGAGCCCGACCCGCGCTACACGGTCGTGCACATGCGCGTCGACACGGCCGCGGTGGGCGAGCGTCATGACGTCATGCTCGCGCGATTCGATTTCGACCCGAGTGAGGGTTCCGGCGACGAATACGCGCTGACGATCGCGCTCGATCTGGGCAACGCGCGCGCCCGCTCTGCGAATCGCCCGTACTCGCTGGGCGACTCCATTCCCGCCTTTGCAACCGTGACCTGTCTCTGCCGTCCGCTGCGCCCTGATTCCGTGCGCGGTACCTACACCATTCAGACGCGCGGCCTGCGCCAGCTCGCCGGACGCATCGATGCGACGCTGTATTTCACGGCGTGGGACAATCCCAGTACGCACGCGACGTACCGGTTGCAGCAGCGGATACATGGGGTGAGACCCTGAAGGCGGTTGGACGGTTGGACGGTCGGACGGTCGGCCTTACCATGGCGATCGTCACCGCCTTGGCATTCTCCAGACTGGACGCGCAGACCAACCGTCCAACAGTCCAACCGTCCACCCGCGCAACCGTAGATACCATCATCGTCGAGAACCGCAACATCTTCGACAGCAGCGACCCGACGCCTGGCTGGGTCGCCAATCTGGCAAACGGATTGCACGTGCGGACCCGGCACTGGGTGATCCGACGCCGGCTTTTGCTGAATCCCGGCGATGCATTCGATCCAGCGCGTCTGGAAGAGAGTGAACGGGCGCTGCGGACATTGGGCGTGTTTCGGTCGGTCCGTGTGGATACCGTGCGATCGCAGCCGGGCGACCGGCTCGCCGTGCGGGCCGTCACGTCGGACGGTTGGAGCACGCAGCCCCAAGCGAGCTACACGACTGTCGGTGGCGACAAGACGTGGGAGGTCGGGTTCAGAGAGCGGAATTTCCTGGGTACGGCGACGGAGCTGGCGCTCGTGTATGGAGAGAATCCCGATCGCAACCGACTCGATTTTACGTTCATCAATCAGCACTTCGTCGGTCGCCGCACCTTGATGCAGGTGAAATACGCGGCGCTGTCGGACGGCAACCAGGGGGAGTGGGTGCTCGGCATGCCGTTTCACGAAACGGCCGCTCCGCATTCGCTCATCACGTACGGGCAAACCGCCGATGAGCGCGTGCTGAGCTTTCGGGACGATTCATTGGTCCTGACGCAGTGGCACCGCCTGTTGCGAGTCGGGATCACGGGCGGAATCGCGGTGAAGCCCAACACGCACAGCTACAACCGGCTCTGGGCCGCCTGGGAGTGGCGCCGCGAGGATTTTGCCGACAGCGGGACCACGCCCTTCCCGCGGTCGCTGTTTACGACGGTGCGGGCGGGGATCGATCTGGGATCGGTGCGGTTCCGCGTGCTCGAGCACTTCAACTCCTACGCGCGCCGCGAGGACGTCGATCTCTCGCCGAGCCTGCGGCTGGGCGCGGTGTTTGAATCGGGCATCGGATACGAGGCGCTGGCCCGGGCGTCGCTTGTGTGGAATCGCGGCTTCGTGCTGGCGCAGGTCGGCGCCACCGGCGGCGGTCTCGATTCGACGCGGACGCGCGCGGGAGTGACCGCCGTGAGCCAGAACATCGAGCGCCACACACTGATCTTGCATGCGGAAGGCGGGCTGCTGACCAATCCGAAGCCGGGCCGCGAGTTCGATCCGTGGCTCGAGCAACGCGGCCCCCGCTTGTTCGGCATCCACGACTTCACCGGGACACGTATGACGTGGTTCGTTCTGGAGGACCGGATTCTCCTTGTCGACGACGTTCTCGGGCTGATGGCCCTCGGTCTGGCTCCCTTTATCGAATACGGAGGCGCCTGGTATGCCGACGAACCCGCGCGACAGGGAGGAAATGCCGGGATGTCGTTGCGCTTCGGTCCGACACGCGCGGTGCGTGGTGAGGCGGCCGAGCTCGCGTTCGGCTACCGGTTCGGGCAGGGCGTGAAGGGGAAGCGATGGGCTGTGTCACTCAGGAAGGGATTCTCGTTCTGAAGCCACTCAAGGAGCGCGCGCGATGAGAAGCGTGGACTGGATCGGTTGGCTTGCGACGGCCGTGTTTCTCGTTTCCTACTACACGCGCCAGCCGACATCGCTGCGTCGCGTCCAGGGAGTGGCCGCGGGACTTTGGGCGCTATATGGCGTGCTGATCAACTCGCTCCCTGTGATCGTGGCCAACATCCTTGTCGCCGCGGTCGCGGTGATTTCATCGTTTCGAAGATCTACACCTTCCGCTTCTCCTCCATGAGCGCCATGGGGTTGTCGTCGGGGTCGTGGAAGAACGCCATCCAAAGATCGTGATCCGCAGCCTCGTGCACGCGGTGCGGCTCGCCAACGAATTTGACGCCGCGCTCCAGCAATCGCCGATAAACGGCGTCGATGCCGGACACCCGAAAGTAGAGCACCGAGCCGGGGTGATCCTGCCCGGCGTTCTCGGGCGGCGACAGCATCAGCCGCACAGCGCCCATCTGAAAGAACGCGAGCGCGGGCGGCGCCTGAAACAGCAACGGCAGGCCGAGGACGTCGCGGTGGAACCGGACGGCGCGGTCGAGATCGTGGACGACGTTGGTGACTTGCGCGAGCTCGGGTGCAGCGGTGGCCATTGTGCCTCCCCAGAAAATTAGTTAGCTTTAGCTAAGTAATTATGCCTGCCGCTCCCCGTCAAGCCCCACCCGCCACCATCGCCGACCGGCTGCACTCGGCCGCCATTCACGTGCTGCGGCGGCTCCGTGTCGAGGACAAGGCGATCGGGCTGTCGGGGCCCCGGGCGTCGGCGTTGTCCGTGATCGTGTTTCGGGGGCCCTTGACCATGAGCGCCCTGGCCGAAGCGGAGCAGGTGCGGCCACCGACGATCACACGCTTGGTGGCGGGATTGGAGCGGCGGGGACTCGTGCGGCGCGTCAGCGACTCGCGCGATGGACGGGTCCAACTGGTGGAGGCAACCGCGGCTGGCCGGCGCTTGTTGAACCGAGGCCGGGCGCGGCGGGTGGCGCGACTCGCGCACGGAGTTGCGCAGCTAACGACGAATGATCAGGA
>Ga0075428_100010593_pt1 | contig 10247 bp, 7 predicted proteins | sample RhiMetdeltSRZDD2_FD_75291 | JGI IMG/M metagenome (GOLD analysis project Ga0075428, IMG submission 75291) | Populus rhizosphere microbial communities from Tennessee, USA - Rhizosphere MetaG P. deltoides SRZDD2 | ecosystem: Host-associated > Plants > Roots > Rhizosphere > Soil | place: USA...
ATTACCTTTCGCAGTCAGCCCCCAGGCAGATTTCAGGACTGGCATCCAGCCCCGCGTCGCCAGTTCGTCATCATCCTCTCCGGCCAGCTCGAGATCGGCTTGGGCGACGGCTCCAAACATATCTTTGGCCCCGGCGATGCCCGTCTAGTTGAAGATACCACTGGCAAGGGCCACACGACCGCCACGCACGGGAATCAGCCCTGCGTGACCACCACGATCCCACTGGCGAACCAGTAAAGCAGACGGAGAGAGGGAGAGCAGGGGAGAGGAACCAATCCTTCGCTCGCCCTCTCTCCTCGTCACTCCGTCTCCCCTTCATCCCCACAGTCGGCGTGTGGCCAGATCCGCCCCCTCACGCAGGGTGCGCAGCTTCGCCCACACCACACTCTCGGCCACCATTTCTGAGCCCGCGAAAGTGCCAAAGCCACAATCGGTGGAGGCAATGACGCGGCTGCGATCCCCGACGGCCTCGACGGCTTGGCAGATGCGGTCGGCCACCACTTCAGGGTGTTCGACGTAGTTGGTTGTGGAGTCGATCACGCCAGGCATGAACAGCATGTGCTCGGGCAGGGGAGAACGCTTGAAGACTTTGTATTCGTGCTGATGGCGCGGATTGGCCAGTTCGATAGACAGGGCCCCGACCTTGGCCTGATAGAGCAAAGGCAAAATGGCCTCCAGAGGCACATCGTGGATGTGCGGTCCATCATAGTTGCACCAGCAGACGTGCAGGCGAATGTGCTCTTGGGGAATATCGGCAATCGCCAGATTGATGGCATCGATGTGTAGCGCCACGATTTCCTGAAAACGCTCGAGTGAGTCGTTTTGAAAGTAGCGCGTGCGCTCCATGGCAAGATCGGGGCAGTCGATCTGTAGGGTCAAGCCACGGGAGTGGATAAACTCATATTCGCACTGCATCTGCCTGGCGAGGGCCATGACGTAGTGCTCGTAGGAATCATAGTAAGCGTTCAACAAAGTCGTAGCGATAATGCCCGGGGAGGCGGCCGTCATAAAAGGCTCGACAAAGGACTGGGACTGCTCTGCCAGGCATTGCTGGAAGAGATCGCACTCCTGGGCTGCCTCGGTGAGATCGGTATAGTGCACCGCGGCGAGCGCCTGGGGAGCATTGTCGATTTTCGTCGTCTGGCTGCGCCGAGCCCGCAGCATAGCTCCATAGTCAGGAAAGGCGCGGACATCCATCGACGTGGGACGGGCACTTGCCCCACCAAAGCCTTGCATACGACTGGCCACATAGGTCTGGAAGCCAACGCGGGGCTGTTCACCATTATTGCCAATGTCTATACCCACTTCGAGTTGCTTCACCACCACCCGACGTACAGCAGCCTCGATCTGTCGTTGGAACTCTGCCCTATCAATGCTCTCGCCGCGCTCATCACGGATGAGCAAATCGCGCAGCGCAGGAGGGCGTGGCAAACTCCCCACATGTGTGGTCAGAATACGATCATTACTCCTGTGCATGGCTCGTCCTCTTGCCACCCTTCGCACTCTTTTCACATACGAAGCGTAGCATATATTGTTCTTGACAAACGCAATCGGATACAATAACACTCACGCTCTATACAGCACGCAGCACGAGCAGAGAAAATCTTCGTAGTACGTCTCAGGGCAGAGGGCATGGTATCAAGAAAGGAGCCCGGCATGAAGACGAAAATTCTCGGCATCGTGATGGCTGGAGGTGAAGGGACACGCCTCCAGCCCCTCACCCGGGACCGGGCCAAACCGGCTGTCCCCTTTGGGGGCAAATATCGCATCATTGATTTTGTCCTCTCAAACTTTATCAACTCGGAAATCTATGCCATCCACGTGCTCGTGCAGTTCAAGTCGCAGTCGCTCATCGAGCACTTACAGGCGGGGTGGCGGTTTGGTGGTTTCCCAACCGATCAATATTTTATTTCCACCGTCCCGGCGCAGATGCGTACCGGGCAGACCTGGTACCAGGGGACGGCGGACTCGGTGTATCAAAACATCCACCTCATCAAGCAGTTCAAACCGGATATTGTGGCGGTCTTTGGGGCGGACCATATCTACCGTATGGACATCCGTCAGATGGTAGAGTTTCACCTCGAACGCGACGCCGAGGTGACTGTCTCAGCCTTCCCGGTTACGATTCCCGAGGGCTCAGCCTTTGGTATTCTGCAAACGGATAGGCAGGGCTATATCACCGGCTTTGCGGAGAAACCGGCGCAGCCGCAGGCTATGCCCGATGACCCTGACTACTGCCTGGCCTCGATGGGCAACTATCTGTTCAGCACCCCTGTCCTCCTCGATGTACTGGAAAAAAACGCGCGCGATGCGACAAGTCACGATTTTGGCCATGACATTATCCCGCAGCTCATTGGCGATAGGCCGGTCTATGCCTATGACTTTCGCCGCAATCGCCTCGCGGAAGAGCCCGAAGATCAACCCATCTACTGGCGGGATGTGGGAACCCTGGATGCCTACTATGAGGCGAATATGGACTTGCGAGACATTCGCCCCATGCTCAACCTCTATAACCCCAACTGGCCGATTCGTACCTCTACCTCCTTTTTGCCACCTGCCAAGTTTGCATTCGACGAAGATGGCCGACGTGGTCTGGCGATTCAGTCGATTGTCTCTGAGGGGTCCATCCTCAGCGGTGCCACGGTGATGAACTCTATCCTCGGTCGTGGGGTGTTCGTGCACAGTTACAGCGTGGTGGAATGGTCCATCATCAATGACAACTGTCATATCCACCGCCATGCACGCGTGCGTCGTACCATTATCGATAAGGACGTGCACGTACCAGAAGGGGAGACGATTGGCTTCGATTTAGATTACGACCGGCAGCGTTTCTATGTGACCGATGGCGGGCTCGTAGTGGTTCCCAAAGGCTACGTGTTTGCTCGCTAACTAGCAAAGCCTTCCCCCGCTCAGGGGGAAGCAGCACAACCCCTTCTCAGCCTATCTTGTGCCGAACAGGCCCCCGACCATCTCCCACCTAGCCAGAGGGCTGTGCGCACCAGGCCAGGGTGGCAGCGCAGCACCTGATCGACCTCGCGAAAACCACGCTCGCCGCGCAAAATCTTGGCGAGGGCCTGCCAGGAGCGGTGGTGTGTCCGTACCAGGCTATGAAAAAGCCAGGGCCAGGCATCGAACAGCTGCTGCAAGGCCCGGCCCCCTGCCAGGTCTGGCATGATCTCGGTATCGACGGCAGCCTCATATGACCGGGGTGACGTATCGTGGACACTGGCGGCCGTAAGCGCCTCCGCAGCCAGGTAGGCGCTGCGCAGCGCATAGTAGATACCCTCTCCAGTAAAAGGTTCGAGCAGTCCTGCGGCATCTCCCAACACCAGGGCACGCTCGCGCACCAGTGGGGTACCAGGCGTACGCGTTGGTAGCATGTGCGCCAGGTAGCGTAGTTTGCCCTCAGATGGCGTGAGCTGCCAGCGCTGCATGAACTGTCGCAGATAGTGTATCAAGGTGTGGCTCTGAGGCGCCGGGCCTTTCACGCCAATGGACCAGTGGCTAGCTTTCGGAAAAGCCCAGGCATACGTCTGCGGATAGGTACCCCAGTCAATGTACAGGGTATCAGGCGTCCAGGGACACGCAGCACTCGCCGCAACCTCCATGTCCAGCCCGATATCGTGTGGCCCTGGGGTAGCGAAACCAAGCTGACGCCGCAAGGTGCCCTTGGCGCCATCGGCAAAGGCGATATAGCGGCTGTGCCAGGTGATGCCCTCGGCACGCACGGCCAGGCCGTGTGGCTGCGCTTCCAGGCCTCGTACCTGGCAGGTGTCATAAACCTGGGCGCCGGCTTCCGCAGCACGCTGTACCAGCGCGTAGTCAAACGCACAGCGCGTGACCATAGTAACGAGTGGCTGCGGCGATGTGCGTGCGAAAGGAGAGCGGCAGCGCTGCGTAAAGACGACGCGTGAGACAATGCGTTCCACCACAGCGTCAATGGCAAAGGGGAGCAAGCGCACCGTTTTCCAGTTGAGGCCACCGCCACAGGGCTTTACCCGTGGTAAGCGGGCTTTCTCTACCAGCACGACCTTGAGACCACGTCCGACCAGCAGATAGGCCAATAAAGCACCGGCAGGGCCAGCCCCAATCACCGTCACGTCTACCGCAGTGGACGCACGGGGCGGCGGAAGCGCTTGCCGGGTGTGTACGGATTGCGTACAATCCATGGCTGCCTTTCATGATTTCCCGCGTACCCAGGGAAGCAGGGACGGGTGCAAAGCGGCGTTCCTAGGCAAGCATAACAGTGCGCCCAGTGTCTCGCAAGACAACCCAAGGTGGAGATTCATCGCATGCTCGCCCGTCTGCTACCCCAGGGCGACTATTCCCTGATCATCCATGAGCTTGCACGGATGGGACACCAGGCCCCTGACACGCTCCTGGGGGATAGTGACCGACGGCTGGTCTGCAAGTTCCTCGCCGTGCCACGCGAGGCTGCCAGCAGGCTCATGCACTGGTTGCGCCAGCAAGGTCCAGGGTACTGGGGCTATAGCACGGCTGGAGCTGAGGCAGCCACGCTTGATGTGCTCTGTGGTGGCCCTGCCACCCTAGTCAGGCGCTTGCGGCAGGAGAAGCAGCCTGTCTTGCAGCCCCTCGTGGCAGCGCTGGAGCACGCTCTCGAGCTGCACGAGCACGCCACGACCCAGCTTATCCTGGGCGATAAGGTATGCAACTTTCAGCAGCGTACCTACATTATGGGCATTCTGAATGTGACGCCCGATTCCTTCTCTGACGGTGGGCTGTACCTGCAGCCGGAGCCGGCAATCAAGCATGCCGAAACCATGCTGGCCGCTGGCGCCGATATTATCGACGTGGGCGGACAATCGTCCCGTCCCGGAGCTGTGCCTGTGCCGGCCGAGGTGGAACAGGCACGTGCTATACCGGTGATTCGCGAAATCGTGCAACGCTACGGGGCGCTGGTGTCCATCGATACGTACCGCGCCAGCGTCGCCGCCGCGGCGTTGGATGCCGGCGCGGTGTTGGTGAACGATATCAGTGCCATGCGCTTCGATGCGCAGATGGCCCCGCTCATTGCTCGGCGTGGCGCCTCTGTGGCGCTCATGCATATGCAGGGCACACCGCAGACGATGCAACAGGCGCCGTCGTACCGGCACGTGCTGGACGAGGTCTATCATTTCCTCGCTGAGCGCCTTGACTGTGCCCTGCAGTACGGCATCGCCCGGCAGCGCATTGTCCTCGATCCTGGTTTTGGTTTTGGCAAAACAGTACAACATAATCTTGACCTTTTACATGGTCTGGAGCATCTGCGCGCTCTGGGGCAGCCGCTGTTGGTTGGCACGTCGCGCAAGTCCTTTCTGGGGCACGTGCTGCGGCGCCAGGTCTGGGGTCGCCTAGAGGGCACCCTGGCCACAGTGCTCTACGCTGTGCTGTATGGCGCAGCGCTAGTGCGTGTGCACGATGTGGCGACTGTGGCCCAGACCGTACGCCTGCTGGAAGCGCTCAACAGCCGCGCCGAGAGATGGCAGCCGGTGCATAAAGAGGATTGACACACGTGCAAAATGTCCCTCCCTTGAGGCAACAACAGATGTGGCATACGCCACGGGATAATGACGATATCCCAGCGCTGCCAACGACCTGGTGCCAGACACGCGTTACCGTCATGGGACTCGGCTCTTTTGGTGGCGGCGTTGGCCTCGCGCGCTATCTGGCTCACCAGGGGGCGCATGTCACCGTCACTGACCTGCAAGGAGCCGAGGCGCTCACGACCTCGCTGGAAGCTCTGCGTGGTCTCCCCATTCGTTTTGTGCTGGGGGGGCATCAGGAGCGCGATTTTTGTGAGACGGATGTGGTATTTGTCAATCCTGCGGTGCCTCTCACCTCACCGTACCTGCAGCTGGCACGCGCCCATCACGTGCCTCTCGACAGTGAGATGAACCTGTTTGTACGTCAGTGTCAGGGACGGATTATCGGCCTCACCGGCAGTGTCGGTAAGACCACCACCACATCGCTCCTTGGAAGCATTTTGCAACTACACGACGCGCGCACGCTGGTCGGCGGCAACATCGGGGGCTCGCTCCTGGAGCGCCTGCCAGAGATTACGCCGGACACGCTTGTCGTACTCGAACTCTCCAGTTTTCAACTAGAACAGCTCGACTGGCTGCACTACAGTCCGCCATTAGCGATCGTGCTGAACCTGGCGCCCAATCATCTGGATCGCCATGGCACCATGGAAGCCTACCAGCAGGCGAAAGAGGTGATCCTGGCCTATCAGACTCCGGCTGATACGGCGGTGCTCAACTGGGATGACCCGACCGTGCGCCGTATGGCCATGCGTGGCCAGGGGCAGCGCCTCTATTACAGCGTGCAGGAAACCCTTGACGAGGGTGTGTCCCGGCGTGATACGACCCTGGTACTGGCGCATGCCGGAGTGTGCACAGTACTGTGTCAGCAATCTGATCTGCGTCTGCGCGGCACCCACAACTTCGGCAACGCGGCCGCGGCCGCAGCCGCAGCGACGACACTCGGTGTTGCGCCGGAGACGATTGTCCAGGGTTTACAACGGTTTCGTGCCTTGCCCCATCGTCTTGAGCTGGTGGCCACGAAAGGTGGGGTAGAATACTATAATGACTCGAAAGCTACGACTCCGGTCTCGACTATCCGCGCCCTGCAGGCATTTGAGCAACCGCTCATCCTCCTCGCCGGAGGGTATGACAAAGGCACACCTTTTGATGAACTCGGCCAGGTGATGCATGCCCGGGCTCGCGCCGTCCTTGTCTATGGCACAACGGCACCAAAGCTGGCGCTGGCCATGAGCCAGGCTGCCGCTGCGGCACCCGAGCAGCCCGCTCCCCTGTTGCTGCAGCTCCCCGACCTGGCTACAGCCCTGCAGCAGGCTGCGACGCTGGCACAGCCCGGGGAGGTGGTGGTGCTGTCACCGGCCTGTGCCAGTTATGATCAATATCCGCATTACGAGGCACGCGGTGCGCACTTCCGCACGCTCGTCCAGGCGCTATGAGCCCGTCGCCCTGTAAAGGACCGTTATATGAGTGAGACACCTACACAACACTGGGCTGATGCCGTGGCCCAGGAGCTTTTACAGACCCGCAGTCGTCACCTGCTCAGCACGGGTATCACCCCTTCAGGGGAATACCACGTTGGGCATCTCCGTGAAGTGCTGACCGCCGAAGGCGTCTACCGGGCACTACGCGATCACGGGGCTGAGTGTCGGCTAAACTATGTTGCCGATACCATGGATCCGTTGCGTCGGGTATACAACTTTCTTGATCCAGCAGTGTATCAGGCGCATGTGGGGAAACCCCTGTGTGATATTCCCTGCCCGTGCAGTGCTCACACGAGCTATGCTGAGCATTTTTTCGCACCGTTTCTGGAGGCCATGCAGACGCTCGGCGTGCAGCTGGAAGTCCTCCTGGCCCATGAGATGTATCGCTCTGGCCGGCTCGATACGCAGATTATGCAGGCGCTGCAGCACACTGAGACCATCAAGCGCATTCTACATGAAGAGACCGGCAAAGCCGAGAAGGACGACTGGTCCCCGTACAATCCCCTGTGCGCGGCCTGCGGCCGCCTAGCGGACACGCGTGTCACGGGTTTCGATATGGTGGCGAAAGCCGTATCGTATGTCTGTACCTGCGGGCACGGGGCCACAGCCCCGGTGTCGCAGGCTGGCAAGCTCACCTGGCGTGTGGATTGGCCAGCCCGCTGGCAGGCGTTAGGGGTCACTGTCGAACCCTTTGGCAAGGACCACGCCTCCCGGGGTAGTTCCTACGACACGGGAAAGCGCATCGTACGCGAAGTGTTCGGGGGTGAGCCACCCTACCCGGTGCCGTACGAGTGGATCGCCTTGAAGGGCCAGGGTGACATGTCGTCCAGCAAGGGCAATCTGGTGAGCATTGTGAACTTGACGCAGACTATTCCGCCTGAAGTCGTGCGCTATATGATCTTCCGCGTCAAGCCCATGCGCAGTATCACTTTCGACCCTGGCCTGCCGCTCCTCAACCTGGTGGATGAGTACGACGACGTATCAGCGCACAACCGTGATCAGCGCGCCGCTGAACTGGCTCGCCTGGAGGGCATGCCGCCGCTGGGCGTTCCCTTCAAGCACCTGGTGAACCTAGTCCAAATCACTGAGGGTGATATGGACAAGCTCTGTGCCATCTTGCAGCGTCACCATATCCCTGTGCCAGAGCCGGAGGCGTTGCGGAGCCGTGTGGCCTATGCCCAGTACTGGCTGCAGCATTTCAGCCCCGCCGAGATACGCCTGCGCCTGCACAAAGAACTCCCGGCGCAGGTGGCACACCTGACGCCGGGCCAGCGCCAGGCACTGGGGATACTGGGACAGCGTCTGCGACCTGAGATGGATGGGGATACGATTCATGCCCTGGTGTATGCGCTGGCAGAAGAAGTAAGACTCCCTGCTAAAGCGCTGTTTGAGGCGATCTATATTGCGCTGCTCGATCAGCCGCGTGGCCCACGGGTTGGCTGGTTTCTAAGCTCGTTGGAGTACGATTTCGTGCGGACCCGTTTGCATGACGCGGCAGCCCTGGAGGGGTAAACAGTATGGCACCGGCATTGACTTATGACGAGGCCCTGGCGTACCTGACGCAGTTCATCAATTATGAGGCCCACCAGCCGGTAGCCTATGCTCCTGAACATTTTAACGTGCAGGCTTTTGCCGACTTTTTGCAGACGCTGGGATCACCGCACCTGGATTTCCCCTCAGTGCACATCGCCGGCTCAAAAGGCAAAGGCTCCACGGCTGCCATGATCGCTGCGATGTTATCGCAAGCGGGGCTACGTACGGGTTTGTTCACGACCCCACACCTGGTGACCATCCGTGAGCGCACGCAGATTGACCGACAATTGATCAGTCGTGAGGAGTTCGCTGCCCTGGTCAGCGAGTTGCAGGCACGCGTAGACAGAACGCGTCTGGCCCACGGTCGGCGCTTTCGGACCTTCTTCGAACTGACCACCGCGCTGACCTTCCTGTACTTTGTCCGTCACCAGGTTGATATAGCGGTGGTGGAGGTGGGCCTGGGTGGTCGCCTGGATACCACGAATGTGTTGACGCCACGAGTAGCCGTCCTCACCCCCATCGGTTTAGAGCATACGCGCCTCTTAGGCGATACCCTGGTGGCCATTGCTGGTGAAAAGGCCGGGATTATCAAGCCGCACAGTTGCGTGGTCAGTGCCCCGCAAGCTCCGGAGGTCGTGGAGGTCTTTGCACGACGCTGTCAAGACCAGAACGCTACCTTGCTCCTGGCGGAGCGCGATTTTCAGTGGCACGTTGACATGGCAACCTGTCACGGCAGTCGTATGCATTTTGACGGGTTTGGACAACACCTCCAGGACCTGGAGCTCCCCTTGCTAGGTCGGCATCAGGCCGCCAATGCCGCGGTAGCCCTGGCAGCGGTGAGTCAGCTCCAGCAGCAAGGCTGGCCTATCACGCAGGAGCATATACGACAGGGTCTGGCGCACGTGCGCTGGGAGGGACGGATGGAAGTCCTGAGTCGGTCGCCCTGGGTCCTGCTGGACGGTGCGCATACGGTTGAGGCTGCTGTCTGCCTGCGGCAAGCGCTCACAGAGTTGTTTCCGCGTCAGCGTGTGTCTTTCGTCCTCAGTCTGTCCAGGGATAAAAGAATCGCTGACATTGTGGCTATCCTGGCCCCCATGGCACATGAGGTAATTGTGACCCACTTCCACAGTCCGCGCTCGTGTGATCCGCATGCCCTGGCAGAACTGGCGCGCCAGCATGGCGTCGCGGTACGACTGGAGCCTGACCCTGTGGTGGCCCTGGCGCAGTCACGCTGTCAGGCGCAGTCCACGGACGTGATCTGTGTCACGGGCTCCTTGTACCTCGTGGGCGAAATCAAGACCCGACTGCAGGGGCTCACGCCGGAGTTTTAAGGGGTCTGATTCTTCTCCTTATCCCAAGTAAAAACCATCTCTCACCTCGTTCCCAGGGCATGCTCCTTTAGCACTGGCCAAAACATCCCCTACAACCGTGGCGTGCTCTGGCCTAGCACCTCAAGTTTTGCCAGAGGCCCGCCGATAAGATGCCCACGCGTCTCACGGTGACAGGTGGGAGAAGGACCAATGATATGCCTCACGACCCGAGGATATCAGTCACAACGACGGCAAGCTCCACAGCAGCAGCGCATGCCACACTGATCTACTGCGGCCCAACACTCAATATCTCCAGGGCACAAGAGCTCTCTAACACATTACAGGCCGCCCTGGGAGCACAATGCCCGGTGATCCTCGAAGGC
>Ga0075428_100010594_pt1 | contig 10247 bp, 4 predicted proteins | sample RhiMetdeltSRZDD2_FD_75291 | JGI IMG/M metagenome (GOLD analysis project Ga0075428, IMG submission 75291) | Populus rhizosphere microbial communities from Tennessee, USA - Rhizosphere MetaG P. deltoides SRZDD2 | ecosystem: Host-associated > Plants > Roots > Rhizosphere > Soil | place: USA...
CAATCGATCGGCCCGTCCTCGCCGGGTGCTCGCGCAGGTCAGCGAAATAGCGGGGCGCGCCGTGGCCTGAATGAGAACTACGCCCGTGAACTGTTGGAGCTGCACACGCTCGGCGTGAATGGCGGATACACCCAGCAGGACGTTCAGGAGCTCGCGCGAATTCTCACCGGGTGGACGATCGCAGGAATCGCAGGTCCTGGTCGGATCCAGCCGCGCCCGGGCATGCGGCGCGGCATGGTTCGACTGGCACGGCCTGAGCCCGGCAGCCCCATCGGCTTCACGTTTCAGGAAATGCTCCACGAGCCTGGGACGAAGACCGTGCTCAAAGAGCACTACAAGGAAGACGGCGTCGCCGAAGGTGAACGCGCGATTCAGGCGCTCTGTCGGCATCCGTCGACAGCGCAATTCGTCGCGACCAAACTCGCAACACACTTCATCAGCGACGATCCTCCACCCGCCGCGGTAGATCGCATTGCGCGCGCATTCCGTTCGAGCGATGGCGATCTGAAGGTGGTCGCCAAGGCCCTCGTCGACGAGCCCGATGCGTGGCGCGAGGATTCGCGCAAGTTCCGCACGCCGCAGGATTGGTTCGTCGCCGTACTGCGCGCCTTTGGATCGAACGAGGTGAGCCCGAATGCACCGGCCGTGCTGCGACAACTCCGGCAGCCGCTGTGGTCGCCTCCGTCACCCAAAGGGTTTGGTGATGCCATGCAGGAGTGGGCGGACCCGGACTCTCTGCTCAATCGCGGGGAGCTGGCGCGCACGATCTCGCGCGTCCCTTCTGTGGCCGCACTCGATCCCCGGGTCTTGCTGGACGTGGTCGATGTCCCCATGGGAAACCCCTTGCTTACCCTGATCGCGGACACCTCGATTCCTGCACGCGAGCGAGTTGCGCTTGTTATCGCCGGTCCGGCCTTTCAGTGGAGGTAACGATGAACCGTCGAGAGTTCGTGCGCAACATGTGCTATGGCGGAGTCGTTACGTGGACACTGCCCAGTGTCACCTTCGCGCAAGTCAAGCAAAGCAGCAGGTTTGTCTTTGTGCTGCTGCGCGGTGGATTCGATGGCCTCGCTGCCGTAGTGCCCAACGGTGACCCGGAGTACCGCCCGCTCCGTGGCACATTCGCCTTCAACGACGCGGAGCTGACACCACTCGATGAAACGTTCGGTCTGGCGCCGGGCCTATCCCCGCTTCGCACGCTGTGGGAGAGCAACGAGCTTGCGGTGCTGCATGCGATGGCGATCCCACATCGGACGCGTAGCCACTTCGATGGTCAGGCCATCCTGGAAACTGGGCTCGATCACCCGGTGGGATCATCCGATGGCTGGCTGAACCGTCTTCTGCAGGTCATGTCGGGGCGTCGCTCCGGCATCGCGATTGCCGCCGGCATGCCACTCTCGCTGACCGGTCCTTACGAAGTGGAGAGCTGGTCACCGACGAAGCTCGGGGTAGTTGACGATGAGTTCCTGGAGAGATTGGCGGTGCTGTATCGCTCGGATGCGGCGCTGCACGGTCGCTTCGAGGCCGCGCTGCAGCAACAGGGGCTCGTCGGCGAAGAGCCAATGGCGGGCGGCAACGCGCGGCGCGGTGGCGTCACTCCGTTGATGCAAGCCGCAGCACGCATCCTCAGGCAGGAGCAGGGTCCCAATATCGCCGCGATGGAGTTCAGCGGCTGGGACACTCACGCCAATCAGGGAATGGCTGGCGGCGCACTGGACCGTTTGCTCGGTCAGCTCGCGGAAGGGATCGTGGCATTCCGGACAGAGATGGGCGCAGCCTGGCAAACCACGACGGTTGTGGTCATGACCGAGTTCGGGCGGACGGCTCGCCCGAACGGCACGCGAGGAACGGATCATGGGACCGCGGGCGCCGGCTTCGTACTCGGTCCACGGCTCTCGCGTGCGCATGTCGTCGCCGACTGGCCGGGGCTTGGACAAACGGCGTTGTACGAAGGACGAGACCTGAAACCGACACTGGATACACGCGCAGTGCTCAAAGCCGCACTGGCCGCGAGTTTCGATCTGACAGCGGCTCAGCTTGATCGGATTTTCCCAAACTCTGCAGGAGCTCGCGCGATTACAAGATTGATGGCTTAACCCTCCTTGCACACTGAATTCTCCCGATGCATTCGTGAGTGTTTCCCTTACAGCATCGGGTCTTGACTGTATGTAAGCCTCGGGATAGCGTCCTCCCTTCACGTTGGCGACTCGTCACGCCGAAGGGAGCGCTCATCCCATGAGACTGTTCACTCGCGTCATCGCTGTATTCGCTCTTGCGATCACGGTTACCTTCCCGAACGGCCGTGTTCGGGCACAGGATCAGGCGCAAGCACTAGAGCAGACGCCGGCTCAACGACGACCGGATTCGGCCAGCAACCGCATCTACATCGTTCGCATGGCGGATCTGCCGGTAGTGGCGTACGCTGGCGGACTCGCCGGCCTTCCCGCCACGAGACCCGCCCGCGGTCAGAAGATCAATCCGAACAGTGCGGCGGTTTCCAACTACGCCGGATACCTCGATGGTCGCCACAGCCAGGCGGTCGCCACGGTCGGTGGACGAAAAGTCTACGACTACAGGTACAGCTTCAATGGTTTCGCAGCTGAATTGACCGAGGCACAAGCCGAGGCGCTTCGGTCGCAGGCCGGTGTGCTGAGCGTCACGAAGGACGAACTGATGTCGATGGACACGTCCTCGACGCCGACCTTTCTGGGTCTCGATGCGGCCGGCGGCTTATGGGATCGAGTCGGTGGTGTCGAGAACGCCGGTGAAGACATCATCATTGGCGTACTCGACTCGGGGATCTGGCCCGAAAGTGAGAGCTTCTCCGATCGGACTGGAACGAATGGGAGTGGCAGTCTGGGCGGAATGCTCAGCTACTACCAGGTCCCTGGATGGCACGGCAAATGTACGCCGGGCGAAGCGTTCCCCGCGTCGAAGTGCAATCAGAAACTCATTGGCGCGCAGCGTTTCAATGCTGCGTGGGGAGGGGACGCTGGTGTGAAGTCACAGCGGCCGTGGGAGTTCGCATCTCCGCGCGACTACAACGGGCACGGTACGCACACGTCGTCCACGGCGGGAGGCAATCATGACGTGACAACCACTGGACCAGCGGCGGTCTTCGGAAAGATCAGCGGCATCGCACCGCGCGCGCGCATCGCCGCGTACAAAGTGCTCTGGTCCACGCAGGACGGTGTCACTGCGTCGGGTTTCTCCTCCGATATCGTAGCCGCCATCGATCAGGCGGTCGCGGACGGTGTTGACGTGATCAACTACTCGATCAGTGGGACGACAACCAACTTCCTCGATGCGGCGGAGGTTGCCTTCCTGTTTGCCGCGGATGCGGGCGTGTTCGTCGCTGCGTCAGCTGGCAATTCTGGCCCGACCACCGGCACAGTCGCACACCCGTCTCCATGGATTACAACCGTCGCGGCCGGTACTCACAATCGCGATGGACAGGGTTCGGTGACACTCGGCAACAACGTTACCTACAACGGCGCATCGGTGGCCACGGCCGTTGGACCCGCACCGCTCATTGACTCGACGGCCGCAGGATTGCCAGGCGCCCCTGCCAACGCAGTCGCCCTGTGCTTCACCGCTGCGGATAACGGTGGCACGCCAGTCCTCGATCCCGCGAAAGTGGCCGGCAAGATCGTCGTGTGCGATCGTGGGACCAACGCGCGAGTCGCAAAGAGCCAGGCGGTCAAGGATGCAGGCGGCGTTGGGATGGTCCTGGTGAACACCAGTCCCAACAGCCTGAACGCCGACTTCCACTTCGTTCCGACCGTGCACCTTTCTGACACCGTACGCACAGCCGTGAAGACGTACGCTGCGAGCGCGGGGGCGACGGCAAAGATCAATCAGGCCACGATTGTGTACAACGTGACGGCGCCTCTCACCGCGTCCTTCTCGTCACGCGGGCCGCTGACCGCTGGCGGCGGTGACCTTCTCAAGCCGGACGTCATCGCACCAGGGCAGGACATCCTTGCGGCCGTCGCCCCGCCTGCCAATGCGGGTCTCTCCTTCAACCTGTACAGCGGCACCTCGATGTCCAGCCCGCATGTCGCCGGCCTGGCCGCGCTGCTCAAGGACCTGCATTCCGACTGGACGCCGATGATGATCAAGTCGGCGCTGATGACGACCGGGTACGACGTGCTCGATGGCGGCACGCCCGCGCCGAACACTAATCCAGTACTGATCTTCCGTCAGGGCGCCGGCCATGTGCAGCCGAACAACGCTGCGGAGCCAGGCCTGGTGTACGACTCGGGCTTCAATGACTGGCTCGCGTTCCTGTGCGGCGCCACGAATGGTGTCTCGCCAGCAGCGTGTAGCGCTCTCGCGGCTGGGGGCTACTCACTCGATCCGAGCGACTTGAACGTCGCGTCAATCGCCGTCGGCGCCCTGGCTGGCACTCAGACGGTCAAACGCACTCTGACCAACGTGGGCAACGCCAGCGCCACCTACTCTGCGTCGACGACTGGGCTTGGCGGCTTCGCGGTCGGAATTACTCCTTCCTCGCTCACGCTCGCCCCCGGTCAGTCGGGCTCCTTCACTGTCACCATCACCAGGACGACGGCGACACTCAACGCGTATACAGGAGGTCAGTTGACGTGGACCGACGGGACGCACATCGTCCGCAGTCCGGTCGTGGTGCGTCCGGTCGCTCTAGCCGCGCCCGCATCTGTGTCGGGCGCCGGCGGACCGATCAGCTACAACGTCACCTTCGGCTACACGGGTCCGTTCACCGCAACTGCAAGAGGACTCGTACCGGCCACGCTCGACCCCGGCACGGTCGCCGACGATCCCGGTGATTCCTTCGCGCCGGGCGGCCCGGGAACCACTGCCTTCACGGTCGTGATACCTGCTGGGCTCACGCACGCGCGCTTCTCGCTGTTCGACGCCAACGTGACGCCGGCCAGCGATCTCGATTTGTACGTATATAGGAACAATGCTGGTTCTCCCGTCCTCGTCGGCGTGAGCGGAAGCGGGACGTCAGCAGAAGAGGTTAACCTGCTGAATCCGATCGCCGATACCTACACGGTGTACGTCCACGGATTCGCCGTGACGGGCACTGCGAGCTTCACGTTGTTCTCGTGGCAGCTCGGCTCGGCGGCCGCGGGCAACATGACCGTGAGCGCACCGCCAACCGCAACACTCGGAGCCACCGGGGCGATTAACCTCACATTTAGCGGTCTGTCGCCGGCTACCAAGTACATGGGATCGGTTGTCTATGGGGGTGCTGCCGGGATGCCGAATCCGACGGTCGTGCGAGTAGATACACCGTAGTTCGCAGGAACACAACGAAGCTGGAGGAGGGACGTGACGTTCACACTTCTCTCTTCTGGCTTCTCGGTGCTCAGGTTCGGTTCACGTTCACGTTCCCGGTTCTGGTTCGACGCGGCGGCTGAAGCCGCCGCTCTACGAAGCCGGAGACCAGACCGGTCGTAGAGCGCACGCTTCAGCGTGCGCGTGGAACCCAGAACTCAGAACCCAGAACCACCAGAACACCGAACCGAACCTGAACACGAACTGAGAAGTGACAAGCCTGAAGTGTGAACGACAGGATCTTCTATTGGTTCACCGCGCGTGGCGAAGCTTCGGCGGCCAACTTCCTCAGAAGCGCCGCGGTATCTTCGTGCACATCGATGCGCGCGCCGCCGCGGCTGTTGCCACCGGCCTTGCCTAGCGCCGAATCGACTGGCGTATTGCCGCGGGCGTCCTTGGCGTTGAGATCGGCTCCGCGTGAGACCAGGAAGGTCACCACGTCATTCCAGCCCCAGCGTGCGGCTTCGTGCAGCGCGGTCAGGCCGCGCGAGTCCTTCGCATTGATGTCGCCGCCGGCGTCCAGCAACAACGTCAGCGACGCGATCGAACGCTGTTGCGTGTCTTCGCTCAAATAGAAGCCGCGCGTATCGGCGTCAACCGATCCCAACCCCGCCGCTGCCATCGTCGGCGTCATTCCCCGGCTGTTGGTCAGCGTCAGATCGGCGTTCTTGGCAATGAGCAGCCGGATCGCTGGAGTGTCCAGCGCCTTGGCGGCCCGCAGCAACGGCGTTGACCCGGTCGTCAGCATTCCGTCGAGCCCACGGTCATTACCGACATTGCGGAATGGGGGCGGGAGACGTAGCCGCGCGTTCGGGTTGGCGCCCGCGTCCAACAGCATCCGGATGATGTCGAGGCTGCTGGTTTCGTCGAGCGAAGGCAGATCGGGGCGGCCTCCGCGGGGAATCGTGTTCACGTCAACCGCGGCATACAAGGGCCCGCGTCCCCAGAGATCCCATTGATTCGGGTTGGCGCCGGCCGTGATCAGATACGCAGCGGTATCGAACTGCATGTTGATGATGGCCGTCAGTAGCGGGCTGAGCCCCTCAGGATCGGCCAGGTTCAACTCGGCGCCCTTCTCGACAAGTGCTCGTGCGCATTCGACACACCCTTCGCGGGAGGCGTAGAGCAGCGGCGTCAGTCCCCCCGCAGGACGGTAAATCGCCCGCGGCTCGGCGGTGACCTGGCGTTGCCAGTCGTTCACCGTCGATCGCACATTCACCTGCGCTCCGCGCGCAATCAACTCCCGCACCATCGCGGGCTGCCGCTGCGCAGCAGCCCACATCAGCGCGGTCTGCCCGCGCCACTTTTCCACGGCGTTGACGTTGGCGCCGCGCTGGATCAGCAAACGCGCCGCATCAACCTGGCTCGTGCGCGCCACAACCATCAACGCCGTCTGACCGTCGGCGTTCGGAGACTCGACGTCGGCGCCAGCCTCGAGCAGCGCCTCGAGCATCGGCGAGCTCGCAAGAATGGCGGCTTCCGACATCGGGGTCGAGCCGTAGTCGTTCTTCACATTCACTTTTGCGCCGGCACGAATCAGGCGCGTGACGAGATCGAGGTCGTTACGTTGCACAGCCCAGTGCAGTGCGGTCGTGCCATCCGGCTCGGGAACGTTGACGTCGACGCGCTTGGCGACCAAAGCCAGCGCTGCCTCCCGGTTGCCTGATTTGACCGCCTCGACCAGCGGTGAGGCTGCTGCAAGCAGCGTTAGAAGTACGATCGTCAGCATCGGTCTTATCTCGATCCCAACACGACACACCGAGGCACCGAGACGCCGAGGCAATTTCTGAAAGAGCGTTCTCGTTGCCTCTGTGTCTCGGTGTGTCGTCGCATGGGGCTTTTGCTACAGCTCGGAGAACAGCTGGGTGCTGTTACCGAACTTGTCCATTGGAATTCCGGCGCGCTCGAGCAGCGTCAGATGCAGATTCGCTAGCGGCGTCTTGTCCTCGTATTTCAGGTGCTGGCCACCTTTGAGCTTGCCGCATCCGCCGCCTACGACGATCGTCGGGAGCGGGAACTCGTCGTGCGCGTTGCTGTTGCTCATGTTGCTGCCATACAACAGGATCGAGTGGTCGAGCACCGATCCGTCGCCGTCGGGCATCGCGGCGAGCTTCGTGAGGAACCTGGCGAACGCCTGGCTGTGATACGTCTGGATCTTGACCAGTTTCTCCTTGCGCGCCTTGTCGTTCTGGTGATGCGACAACGGGTGGAACGCGTCGGAAATCCCGATGTGGTTGTAAGTGACGTTGCTTCCCTCGCCCGCCATCATGTAGGTGAAGACGCGCGTGAGGTTGGCCTGATAGGCCAGCGCGATCATGTCGAACATCAGGTTGAGGCGCTGGTCGAAATTCGTCCCGACGGGCACATCCGGCAGATCGAGGCTGGAGAGATCCTGCGCTTCCATCTTCTGCACGCGTCGCTCGATCTCGCGAACGCTCTCGAGGTAGTCGGCCAGTTTCGCACGGTCAGGCGCATCGAGCGTGCGCTGCAGATCGTTCGCCTCGTGGGTGACGAGATCGAGAATGCTCGAGAATTGCTTGGTAATCGCTTTGCGCTCCTGTGGCGTGTCTCCCTGGCCGAAGAGCCGTTCGAACAGCTTGCGCGGGTCGGATTCCATCGGCAGCGGCGTCGTGGGCGTGCGGAACGAGATCGTCGCGCCGTAGCTGCAGCCGTAGGTCCTATCGCAGGCCCCGTTTCCGCCACGCCCTTCGGTCGCCACCTCGAGTGAGGGCAACGGTGTGTCCTGCCCGATATGCGCGGCGGCCATTTGGTCGATCGTCACACCGCCGTGAGGCTCCTGACTCGCGTCCGGAGTCACACAACTGAGCCACGTGCCGGGATTGAGTGCGTGGACCGGCGGGGCGATCGCCGGCTTGTTCTCGAGACCGCTCACGATCGTCAGCTGTTTCTTGAATGGTGCGAAAGGCTGGAGGATCGGGGACAGCTCGAAGCTCGCGCCCTCGGCGGCCGGCGTCCAGTGCTCCATGATCGCGCCGTGCGGCAGGTACATGAAACCCATGTGAGGCTTCGGTGCCGCCGCCGTGCGGGCCAACGCCGTCCATGCCGGAACCATGGCGTCGAGCAGTGGTAATCCGACGGCCACACCAGCGCCGCGCAAGAACGTACGCCGTGACAGATGCTTTTTGGTGATGAACATGAGTCAGTCTCCGGGCTACGGTCGTAGGGCGGGTCTTGCTTTTCAGGCCCGCCTGGTCCGCCGGGTCCAAAGTGCAGGACCCGGCCTACGTCTGCCTACTGTCTACTGTGAACTGCTTACCACATCCGGCACCATTCGCATTCGGAACGGATCGCTCCGTACAATCCCCATCACGATCGCCGAGAAGCGGTAATTGTCGCGCGCAGCCTCACGAACGATCTTGCGCACGGCGGGCATGTCGTAATACTCCACGGTGCGGCCGAGCGCATAGGTCATCAGTCGTTCAGTCAGCGTCTGCACGAACTGCTCGGGCCGCCTGGTCAACGCCACGCGGAGATCGGCCGGAGTATTCACCGACGTGCCGTCAATGAGGCGGCCGGATGCATCAATGGGTGTGCCGGCGTATCGATCTTCGGCACGCCACTCACCGATGGCGTCGAAATTCTCGAGCGCGAAGCCGAGTGGATCCATCACGCCGTGGCACGCATTGCAGGACGGCTTGGCGCGATGCTGCTCCATGATCTCGCGCACCGAACGCGCTTTCTCTCCGTCCTTGTTCTCCGGAAACGCCTCAACATCCGGAGGCGGCGCCGCGGGAGGCGTGCCGAGAAGGTTCTCCAGGATCCAGGCGCCACGCAGCACCGGCGCGGTGCGATTGGCGTACGACGTGGTCAACAGGACCGCGCCCTTCCCGAGCAGACCCCAACGGTTCGGATCCGCGAGAGTGACGCGGCGGAACTGATCGCCTCGGATGTTCGGAATTCCGTAATGCAACGCGAGCCGCTCGTTGACGAAGGTGTGATCGGCCGTGAGCAGATCCAGCACGCCGCGATCCTCGCGGAGGATGCTGCTGACAAACAGCTCCATTTCGCGCCGGAACGCTGCCCGCAGGCTGTCGTCGAAGTTTGGAAAGATGATCGGATCCGGATCGATCTCCTCCAGACTCCGCATCTTCAACCATTGGAACGCAAAGCTGCTGATGAGCGATTCCGATCGCGGATCCGCCAGCAACCTTCGCACCTGCGCTTCGAGCACGCTCGGCGTCGCGAGCGTACGGCGTTCCGCCACCGTGAGTAGTCCCTCGTCCGGCGCGCGGCCCGTCAGGAAGAACGAGAGGCGCGAGGCCAGTTCGACGTCGCCGATCGCGTGGATGCTACCGGGCGCAAGGCCGGCCGGCGACCGCTCCGCCCGATACAGGAATTTCGGGCTGGCGAGAATCGTCGGCAGCGCATCCCGGATAGCGGTATCGAAGTCACCAAGGGCTCTCGCCGCGCCATAGAACCCAAGCGGCGCTTCAAGATCGGAATCCGTGATCGGACGACGATAGGCTTTGCGCGCAAGCGACGACAGGATCGTCTTCGCACACGGAAGCTCGTCACTTTGATTCTTTGGCCGACAGACGAACACTCGCTCACGGCTCGGTGTCTCGCTGACCCCGGTCGGGTTGAACGGTCCTTGAATCTCCAAGCTGCCAATTCGCGGAATGCGGTCCTCGCCGGCCGCTGGCCGGAACGCGTGCAGGACCTCGTCGGCTTCGGCAAAAGTGCGCGCCACGAACATCACGCCAACCTTGTGCGGTCCGGCGGTCACCTTGACGGGAATGTCCATGAAGCGAGAGTTGATCGCGGCTACGGCGGGCGCCTGCTGCTGATCGATCGCCCTGATGTCCTCCTCGCCACCGATCGTGTTCTGGAACACTTTCACGCCATCGATGGTGACGACGAGGGTGTGGCGATACTCCATGCCCCGCACATACCCCGCGATCGCC
>Ga0075428_100010595_pt1 | contig 10246 bp, 8 predicted proteins | sample RhiMetdeltSRZDD2_FD_75291 | JGI IMG/M metagenome (GOLD analysis project Ga0075428, IMG submission 75291) | Populus rhizosphere microbial communities from Tennessee, USA - Rhizosphere MetaG P. deltoides SRZDD2 | ecosystem: Host-associated > Plants > Roots > Rhizosphere > Soil | place: USA...
ACGTGATCCATCACCAGTTCCAGCTGATGAAGCCGGAATGGTCCACGCTCGCCTGCAGCGATCGCGAGCTGTCGAAGAAGACGCGCATGCGGCTCATCGAGGAATACGCCGCCAGCGGAACGCGTCTGCTGCCCGGGCATTTTCCGGCGCCGACGGTTGGGAAGATCGTGCGGCGTGGCGCTGGTTATCGCTACGCGTTCGAATAGCGCCCGCAAGACATCCCACTGGCCTCGCAACTGACCGGGGCGGCCGGGCTATTTCGTGTTGGCTAACGGCTTCACGACCTCGTGTACGCAATCGATGAAGAGCCGCACTACGGGAGTCAGCGTACGATTCTTCAACGTCATGATTCCGACCGGCAGACGCGGAATCGGAAGCTCCACCGGCAGAACCTTGAGCCGCGGCAGATTTGCGCCAAACTGCAACAGTGAGACCGGGACTGTACCCAAAAAGGGGCTTCGCGCGAGAAGGGCGAAGAACAGGGAGGCTCCTCCCCACACTGCGCCCTTTGGCGGAAATTTCACACCGCGGGCGCCGAATGCGTCGGCAACGAGCGGGCCGACAATCGTATCCAGCCGCGGCAGGACCCAAGCCTCGTCGATCAGAGCGGAAAGCTCGATTTTGCGCTGGCGCGCCCATCTGCTGTTCGGTCCGGACACGACCACGACACGGTCGTGAAAAAGGACTTCCACGGATATGTCTTCATGGACCCGTGGTGCAATGCGGTCGAGTAAAAGATCGATCTTGCGCTCGCGCAAATCGAGGAATCGTTCGGCGTTCGGCGCGATGGGCGCCACCAGAACAGAGATTCCCGAATGCTTTCGGCGAAGCCGGTCGATGACCGCCGGCAGCAAACCGGCAATGAACGGCTCGTGCGCGCCCACTCTAACTTCGCCCGCGGTCGGATCGGATAGAAATTCCACATTCTTCACCGCCTGACGCAGTTCGTCGAATACGGCCGCACCGCCATCCAGCAACGCGCGGCCGTGCTCTGTCGGTTCAACACCCTGGCGGCTACGATCAAGCAGCCGCACGCCGAATGTTTGCTCGAGACTCGCGATTGATCTGGAAATCGCAGATTGGGTCGTGTGCATGAGCACGGCCGCCTTGCTCATGCTGCCAGCCTGCACGACCACCATCAGTACGTGAAGGTCCTGGAGCTTTATCCGGCGTCCGACGCGGTCGCTCACCTGCATTTCGGCATCGCAAAACGGCTATGGAAGTATCGAAAAATAGCATTATGCGGCAATGGTGGCATCCTCTATAGTTCGCCACCTTGAGCAGCCGGGGCATCCGCCATCGCGCAGGCCCAAACAGGAACGCCATGAATCTTCCCCGTCGCGCTTTCTTGCATCTTGCCGCAGGTGCTGTCGCGCTCCCGGCTGTCTCGCGTCTCGCTTCGGCGCAAACCTATCCGTCGCGGCCAGTGCGCGTGGTCGTACCCTTCGCGCCTGGCGGCGGTACCGACGTCCGCGCACGGCTTATTGGACAATGGCTATCAGAGCGACTTGGTCAGCAATTCATCATCGAAAACCGGCCGGGTGCGGGCGGCAATATGGGCACGGAGGTTGTCGTCAAGGCGCCGCCGGACGGCTACACGCTCCTCTTGGTCGGAACCTCGAGCGCGATCAATGCGACGCTCTACGAAAAGCTCAGCTTCAATTTTGTTCGCGATGTCACGCCAGTCGCAAGCATCAGCCGCAACAGCTTCATCATGGTGGGGCATCCATCGTTTCCGGCCAAAACTGTCCCCGAGTTGATCGCCCACGCCAACGCCCATCCAGGCAAGATCAACATGGCGTCTGCAGGCAATGGAACCTTGGCGCATTTGGCTGGCGAGCTATTCAAAATGATGACCGGCGTCAACATGGTTCACGTGCCTTATCGCGGCGGGAGACCCGCCATGACTGATCTGATCAGCGGCCAGGTGCAGATAGCATTCGAGGACATATCCTCGTCGATTGAACACGTCAGAGCCGGAAAGCTGCGCGCTCTCGCAGTGACGACGGCGACACGTCCAGAGGCGTTGCCGGACATCCCCGCCGTCGGAGAATCTGTGCCGGGCTACGCGGCGAGCGGGTGGTCCGGGATTGGCGCTCCCAAAAACACGCCCATCGAAGTCATCGACAAGCTTAACAAGGAGATCAACGCCGCGCTCGCCAATCCGAAAATCAAGGCGCGGCTCGCCGACCTGGGAGGCACGGTGCTGACGCTCTCGCCAGGCGACTTTGGAAAGCTCATCGCTGAAGAAATCGACAAGTGGGGCAAGGTGGTCCGGGCGGCCAATATCAAGGCGGAGTGAAGCGGGTGTCCGTCGAGGAGGAGGCGGTCGATTTTTCCCATCGCATTGTCCCGTTTTGGCAGGCCGCTCTTGGATCCGAATTGCTTGGAGTCTACCTCATAGGCAGCCTTGCCCATGGCGGATTCAGCCGGCGCTACAGCGACATCGACATGGCTCTAGTGGCGGAGGCGCCCTTGTCTCCACAGAAGCTCAATCGCGTGCGAAGCGATGCGGCAGCACTGTCAGCCGAGTGGGGGCCCAGGCTCTCCGTGTTCTGGACCGACCGGCACTTTTGTCTCGGCCGATTTCCCCTGCTGGATCGCATCGATTATATCGATCATGCGGTCGTGCTCATGGAGCGCGAATGTGTGCGACCGGTGCGACCCACGCTGGAAGAAATTCGGCGCTATCTGCTCGGCTCACCATTTTCGAACTGGGCCGACCGGGCGCGATATTTCGCCACCGCAGAAACACTCGAACCGAAAGACCGGAAGGCGTATCTGCGAACGCTCCTCTATCCCGCGCGATTTTGCTATAGCTGGATGACGGGCCGCGTGGGTTCGAACGATGACGCCGTGGCGTTTCTTGGCAAGACCCGTCCGCCGCGGCTCGACGTGGGCTTGGTCACCCGCGCGCTGCAATGTCGGCAGGCCGACGCCGATCCCAACGCTCTATTTCCCGCGCGAACGATGCTGCCATCCCAGGTCGATGCCTGTGCCTCGCTTGCAGACCCGCCTGACCCCTGACGCCTGACCCCTGACGGGTTTTCACGCCGCCGCGTCGAGTATCTCGAGCACCTGCTCGGGCGAGGTGATCTTGCGCGGGTTGGAGTGCAGCCACTCGTCGTGCATCGTGTGCTCGACGATCGCGTCGAAGCGCTCGCGCGTCACGTCCACTTCGCGGAGGCTGCGGGGCAGGTTGAGCTCGCCGAGGAACGCCGAGATCACATCGGCGGCATCCTTCCCGGGATGTCCCATCGCCTCGGCGACCAGGGCCTGGCGCGCGGCATTGGCCGAACGGTTGTAGCGCAGCACGTACGGCAGCATGACGCACGAGGTATAGCCGTGCGGGACGCCGCAGGTTCCGCCGAGCGCGTGGCCGATGGCATGGCTCGCCCCCATCTTCGCGCCGCCGATCCGCCCCGCCGTGGACAGCCACGCGGCGAGCTGGCAATCGAGCCGGGCCGCGAGGTCGGCCGGGTTCCGCTTGACGCGCGGCAGCGCGGCGGAGAGCAGCTTCAGCGCCTGGACGTAGTACATGTCGCTCAGGGGACTCGCGAACTGCGAGCAAATCCCTTCCGTGGCGTGATCGAGCGCCCGGATTCCGGTCGACAGCCAGACCCAGAGCGGCGTGTGCACCGTCGGCGCGGGGTCGAGAATGATGATGCTCGGTCCGAGGAGCGGATGGCGGAAGCTGTGCTTCGCGTGCGTGCGCAGGTCGGTGCACCCTGCGCTCGCGTTGAAATCTCCGGCCGACAGCGTCGTCGGTATCGAGACCTGGCGGATGGAAGGTCCCGCGTATTCCGGGTTCCTGCGCACGCCATCCGTGCCCACGCGAAAGCGGAACGCGTCGAACCCGTCGAGATCGTCGATTCCATGCTGCAGGGCAAGCCGCACCACCTTGCCCGCATCGGTAAGCGACCCGCCGCCGAACGTAACGATCAGGTCGGCGCCCGCCGCTCTCGCCGCGCGGGTGGCTTCGAGGACGGCGTCGCGCGGCGTGTGCGAAGGCATGGAATCGTAGAGGCCCGCGTAGCGGCTGCCGAGCGCATCGCGCATCTTCGCGACCTCCCCGGTCGTGCGATTCATCGTGCGGCTCACCATCAGAAAGACGCGGCTGGCGTTGAGCCGCTCCGCCTCGACACGCAGCGCTGCGGCAGCCGGCTCGCCGTAGACGATGCGCTCGATCGAGGGAAAAACCAGTTTTCCTGTTAGCATTTGAGATGCTCCTCTATCCATACTATACAGTCACATCGCGGAGTCGCTCGTGCCGATACTGCGCCTGACAATCAGGATGCTCCTGATCGCGGTGATGTTCCCGGGCGGAACCGCGCTCGCGCAGGAGTTCCCGGCCAGGCTTATCCGTATCGTCACCTCGCCGCCTGGAGGAAACAACGATTTCACGGCCCGGCTGATGATGAAGGGCCTCACGGAGAAGGCGGGCTGGCAGATGGTGATCGACAATCGAGCGATTCTCGTTGCGTACGAGGTGGTGGCGCGATCCGCGCCCGACGGCTACACGCTGCTCGTCGCCGGCGGCACCTTCATCAGCGGCAACCTGTTCGAAAAGCTGTCCTTTGACCCGTTGCGGGATTTCACCGCGATCTCGATCACGCACCGGGCGCCCAACATCCTGGTCGTGCATCCGTCCGTTCCCGCGAAATCGGTAAAAGAGTTGATCGCCTTTGCGAAAGCACGGCCGGGCGAGTTGAACTACGGTTCGTCCGGCATCGGCTCCAGCAACCACCTCGCCGCGGAATTGTTCAACGTAATGGCGGGCGTGAAGACCGTGCGCATCAACTACAAGGGCGTGGGCCCGGCAGTCAATGCCCTGTTAAGCGGCGAAACGCATCTGATGATCGTCAACGTGCCCGCCGTCGCGGGCTACATCCAGTCGGGCCGGCTGAGACAGCTCGCGATCACCAGCACCGAGCCGTCCCCGCTGCGTCCCGGTCTGCCCACCATGGCCGCCGCCGGCCTGCCGGGCTTCGAGTCGATCGTGTTGTCGGGAACTTTCGCGCCGGCCGGCACGCCCGCTCCGGTCGTGATCCGGCTGAACCAGGAAATAGTGCGGGCGATCAACCAGCCGGACATCAAGGAGAAGTTCCTGGCGCTCGGCATAGAAACCGTGGGCAGCTCGCCGCAGGAAGCCACGGCTGCGGTCAAGTCCGAAATCGCCAAAGTCGGCAAGCTGATCAAGGACGCGGGCATCCGTACACAGTAGCCTCGTAGTCCAATCCGTGGCAAGCCCGCACATGAGGCTGCTGGACCGACAGCACGGGCATGTCTCACAATACGGCAGGTGCAAGCGGTACAAGCTTCCAACGGGAGGAAGGACTCATGAACGACACTGCCACGCAGGCAAACCAGGCGGCGATGCGCGCCGCCGTCACAACCGGGCAGCGAACCGACGTTGCGGGCAAGTTCCCGGACATCCTGTCTCTGGAAGACTTCGAAGAGCCTGCCCGCGGCTATCTGCCGCGGCCGATCTTCGGCTACATATCCGGCGCGGTAGAGACGAACGCATCGCTCACCGGCAACCGCTCGGCGTTCGCGGAGTACGACTTCCTGCCGCGCGTGCTGGTCAACACCCGCTCGCGCAACCAGAAGACGACGATTTTCGGGCGCACCTACGATCTGCCGTTCGGTTTTCCGCCGATGGGCGGGACTTCCCTCGCCGCCTACGACGGCGACAGAGTGCTCGCGAGGGTAGCGGCGCAACTCAACACGGTCATGATCCAGAGCGGCGCCTCGCTGATAGCGCTCGAGAAGTTGAAGGAAGTCGGTCCCACCGCCTGGTTCCAAGCCTATCTTCCCGGCGATCCGTCCATCATCACGCCGCTCGTCGAACGGGCGCAGCGGGCAGGCTTCGAGGTACTCGTTCTGACCGTGGACGTGCAGGTGGCCTCGAACCGCGAGAACAACGTGAGAAACGGCTACAGCTCGCCGTTGAAGCCCTCGCCGCGCCTCGCATGGGACTGCATGATCCGGCCGCGCTGGCTCTTCGGTAACTTCTGCCGCACGTGGATGACAACCGGCATGCCGCACCTGGAAAACATGGGATTCTCGCGCATGCCCATCCTCGGCAATATCGAGCGCCCGCGCCTGGCGCGCGATGGCCTCGCCTGGGAGCACGTCGAGCTGATGAGGAAAATCTGGAAGGGCAAGCTGGTGTTGAAGGGTGTGCTCTCGCCGGCGGACGTACGCATCGCGCGCGAGAGCGGCGTCGACGGCCTCATGATCTCGAACCATGGCGGCCGCCAGCTCGACGGCACCGTCGCGCCGATGCGCATGCTCCCCGCCGCGCGCTCCGAAGCCGGCAACATGACCATCATGATGGACAGCGGGATCCGCCGCGGCTCGGACGTGCTGAAGGCGCTCGCGCTGGGCGCGCAGTTCGTCTTCATCGGCAGGCCGTTCCTCTACGCGGCGTCGATCGGCGGCGAGGATGCCGTGCACCATGGCGCGAATCTCATGCGCGAGGAAATCAGCCGCAACATGGCGATGATGGGCATCAGCTCCGTCAGCGAGATGAAACGGGAGTTCCTGGTTCCGAGCCGCGGGGGCGCCATCTGAAACACCGCACCTTCGGCCGCACGGGCATCCAGGTCTCCGAAATCATCTTCGGAGCCGGGGCCGTCGGCGGCATCGTCATCCACAAGGACGACGTGACGAAGCGGGAGGCGATCCGCCGCGCGCTGGCGGGCGGCATCAACTGGATCGATACCGCCGCGCAGTACGGCAACGGCAAGTCGGAAGAAGCGCTGAGCTGGCTGATACCCGAATCAGGGTCGACGCCGTACCTGTCGACCAAGTTCAGTCTCGACGTCGAGAATCTGAAGGACATCCCGGCGCAGATCGAGGAGCGCTGCCGCGGCAACCTCGCGCGCCTGAAGCGGCAGTCGGTGGACGTGCTGCAGCTCCACAACCGGATCGGCGCGAAGCCCGGCGGCCGGGTGATGACGGTCGAGCAGATCCTGGGAAAAGACGGCGTGGCCGACGGGCTCGACCGCTTGCGCGAGAAGGGGCTGATCCGCCACATGGGCATTACCGGGATAGGCGAGGCCGCGTCCGTCTGCGAGGTGATCCGGAGCAAGCGCTTCGATTCCGCGCAGGTGTACTACAACCTGCTGAATCCCAGCGCCGGTCGCGATATGCCTGCCGCGTGGACCGGGCAGAACCAGCGCGGCATCATCGAAGCCTGCCGCGCGAACGGCGTCGCGGTGATGGCGATTCGTATTTTTGCCGCCGGGGTCATCGCCACGGACGAGCGCCACGGGCGCGAAAGCGTGCTCCTCGCCGACACCAGCGTCGCCGAAGACGAGCGCAAGTCGAAGGCGGTATTCGACGCGATCGGCAAGGACCAGGGAACGCGCGCGCAGGTCGCATTGCGTTTCGTGTTGTCGAATCCGGATGTGTCCTGCGCCATCATCGGCAGCGCGGAGCTGCATCACATCGACGAGGCGCTCGCGGCTCAGAAGATGGGACCGCTGCCTGCCAACGTGCTCGCGCGGCTCGACGAGTTGTACAAGACCGATTTCGGCCGCGTGTAGCGCTACTGCAATCTCCCCTCCTGAGGAGCCGACGGGCGCGATTTTGTCAGAATTTTTTACACGCCTTTCGATCTCGAGAGCCCGTCACCTGTCCATAAAATATAGAAAGAACAAGTACTTGTGGAACTGCCCTCGCAGGCCTTAAGGGTTTTGGGGGAACCGGCAAACGGGTCTGTCGGGATTCTTTACAAGCGGTCGGGATACCGATCCAAAGAGAAGACGCACGATCCTGCGATAGATGTCTGATTTATAATGATTACTCTCGACACCGCGCTCGGACACGCCCGCCATCCCGTGACCCGGAATGTCGGATTTTTTTACAACATGACCGACGCGATCGGCCAAGATTCTGATTTTTTGTTGAAAATTTAGCAGGCACGGTTATTGCTATCACTCGGTCGATCACTCTTTAATCCAGTTCTATTTTACCGTGAGGGCGGCGATGAAACTAAATAAGCTAATGGTCGGGTTGATGTTTTTGTCCGGTACCGCTCTTTCGACGAGCGCTTGGGCGGATTGCCCCGGGATACTAACCGTGCCTACCCCAACGCCGACGAACAGCATAACGTTCTACGACGGGCTCAATTATTCCTTGCCCATTCTGGGCCTGAGTGTCCAGTCGACCCCGGGCCAGATCAGCGATTGCATCGTAGTCGCCACCGGTGTCAACGGGGGGCCGGCCACGACAAATATCGCCGGGATGGACGACGCCTACCAGACCCCCAGTGGCACGGGCGGACCGACCTACTTCCGCACGGGTGATGCCTCCATCAACGCACCTGATCCCGGTGGGGCGCTGGAATTTGCAGGTGACACCGCCAACACGTGGGATACCCAGTTGTCGGCACTGTCCACCTTCCTGGCTGGCAATGACATGGTTGTGTATTTCAATCTCAACCAGATCAATTCCGGGGACTCCACCAACCAGGATCTTTTCATCTGGGCGCAAATCAGGCTCGTTGACCTGGAAGATCCCACGCGCAACCTGTACTTCTACGTAGCGGCAACGCCGGACCTCGGCGGCACAGGGCTCCTCAACTCGGGCACTCCGGGCGATGCAACCGCTCTCTTTACGGGGCCGCAAACCAACGCCACCTGCACGTATCCTTCAGCCGGTCCGGCCGGCACCCCCGACCCCTGCCCCAATGGCCTGGTCGGCTCTCCCACGCTGCTTACAGATGCTAACTACATGGTGCGTGCGACGGGCAAGATCTGTCTGAACGGGCCCGTCGGCTTCGGCACTCCAGTTCCATGCGACGGCAACGAGTTCACGAGTGTGAACGAGAATCTGGGGGCCGACGAGGTATCATCTGCCATCGTGTTTCCCGAGATCAACGCCATTCTGGCCCTGCCGGGATTTGGCGGCTATGACGTTCTGCAAGCGGATATTCGTTACGGGTGCTTCGACACAGCACTCGGCACCGCATGTCCTCCTGGGGAAGTCCAGAACAACGGGTACGAACAGATCTTCATCGGTAGGGTGAACCCGCAAGTGTGCGTCGGCCCGAACTGCGGCAGCGTTCCGGAACCCGCGACGGTCGCGCTCCTGGGCTTGGGCTTGCTCGGCGCCGGCTTGTGCCGCAGGAAGGGCCGGAAGAGCTGACCCGTTCTCTTCCGCTGTGTCACTCAAGAAACCCCCGGATCGGGGGTTTTTTGATGGTGCAGCATCCACGCATCCGAAACCGTGGCTTGATCCCGGTCATCGGATGCGACCGACCCCGGGGCTTGTTCTGACCGGCCAATTGGCTACACTTAACCCCTGAGTTCGGCGGGGGTTGACAGCGGCGCGCCAGCATAGGGGCCGTGCGCTGCACGCCGCCGAAAATCACCTCATCCCGACCGTGCAAGCTTCAGCGCGAACCATGAGCACCTGGATGCGAAATCTTTCACTTGTCGTCACGCTCCTGCTGGCGGTGATCGCCGCGGGTTGCGATAACCCCGACGCCCAGGAACTCCTTGCGCGAGGCAAGCAGGCCCGCGAGAAGGGAGACAACAACGCCGCGGCGATACTGCTCAGCAATGCACTCAGAGAGAATCCCGCTATCGCTGAAGCGCGCTACCTTCTGGGGGTCATCAAGGAGGAAACGGGGGATCTGGGATCCTCGGAAGCGGAACTCAGAAGGGCTCAGGAGCTGGGTTTCGATGCGGCTAAGGTCCGTTTGGCACTTGCCAGGACGCTCCTGAAACTGGGTCAGTACCAAAAGGCCCTTGACGAAGCCACATCCGTCCCTGACTCCGCGGAAACACTCGTCATCCGTGGCCTTGCACATCTGGGCCTCGGCGCCGCGGCGCAGGCAGCAAGCGCATTCGAAGATGCGCTCAAGCTCAATGCGGATTTTGTCCCCGCGCTCCTGGGACAGGTCCAGCAGGCGATGGCGGAGCGGAAACTCGATCGAGCCACCGCACTCCTGAACGACGTCCGGGCAAAAGCGCCGAACAATCCGGTCGCCTGGTTCATGACGGCAGAACTGTACCGCTCGCAGGCCAACTACCCAGGCGCTGTGGCAGCCTACGGCGAGGTGCTGCGGATCGAGCCGCGACACCTTTCCGCTCGTATTGGCCGCGCATCACTGCTTGCTGACACCGGCAAGTTCGATGACGCGCAATCGGATATCGATGCGGCACGCAAGATCTCCCCGGGGCGGCCTCTCGTCGAGTACACCGCCGCGCTTCTCCTCTTTCGTCAGGGAAAA
>Ga0075428_100010598_pt1 | contig 10245 bp, 7 predicted proteins | sample RhiMetdeltSRZDD2_FD_75291 | JGI IMG/M metagenome (GOLD analysis project Ga0075428, IMG submission 75291) | Populus rhizosphere microbial communities from Tennessee, USA - Rhizosphere MetaG P. deltoides SRZDD2 | ecosystem: Host-associated > Plants > Roots > Rhizosphere > Soil | place: USA...
GACGCGTGCAAGGGCCTGGGACTCAGCGGCAGCCTGGCGCTCGCTCGCCCTGACGTCCGCGAGGTTGACCCGCTTGGTCGAACGCGCGGAAACGAGCTGGCGCGTATTCGCAAGGAGCTCGTCCCGGACGGCTCGCACCTGCTCCGTGCGTGCCTGCACTGCCCGGGTCTCGGCGGCGACGACGCCGCGGAGCTTCCGGGTCTTCGCCCGAGCTTCCCGGGCAGAGTCCCGGGCCCGGCCGACGCTCGTCGCGAGCCGGTCGTCCGCCGACGCGAGCTGCCGCACGTATTCGAGTCGGTCGATCAGGTCGGAGAGGCTCCGCGCTTCCAGCACGACGTCGAGTGAGCTGACGTCGCCCTGCTCGTAGACCTGGACGAGCCGGGCATTCAGGCGCGCGAGCGCGAGTGAGTACTGGCCCCGCAGCAGCGAATATCGCCTCGTCTGAACCCTGAAGAGCTCTGTCAGCCGATCGAGCTTACGGCGGTGCAGCGCAAGGTCGTTTTCGAGCGCCGCCAGGCGGGTGTTGACGTCCCCGACGCGCGTCTCGAGGCCGTGAATGCGCGAGTTGACCGAGGCGATCTCCGCCGCGAGCCGCTCGGCCCGCTGTTGGGCCGCATCTACGCGCGCGTGCAAAGCCGAGATCCGCGCGTCGACGGAATGCTTGTGGCTGTAGACGTCGCCTGCGGCCGGCGCGGCCAGGAGCAGCGCCCCGATTGCAGCGAAGGCCAGGCCCCTCATCGCCTCGACGTTCGCGGGTGGGCCTCCTGCTCCTTTAGGAGGGTTGTTCGGGCTGGGGCGGCGACGGTTCCGGGAGCGGATCCGGGGACGGCGCCGGCATCGGCGGCTCGGAAGGGACGGGGCTCGGCTCCGGGACCGTGACCGGCTGAGGCGGCTCGGAAGGCGCCGGCATCGGCTCGGGAACGTCGGGCGGTTCGACGATCGCGGTCGACTGGACCTGAAGCTGCGCCTGCTGGAGGCGCTCGTTCGCGACTGCTGTGACTCTCGTCATCTCGCTCTCCTTCTCGGCGATCGTCCGGTCGAGCTCGCTCATCCGGTTCCGCGCCGTTTCGGCGTCCTCGTCCGCGCCACCGTACACGGCCTCCCCGAGCGCCCGTGCGGCCTCTCGCCGAGACGCAACGAGCTCCGCGATCTCGTGGCGAAGCCGGAACACCTCTCGGCGGGTGCGCGAATGAACGCTGACGGCTTCGACCGCGAAGCCGGTCCTGTCGCGCAGCCTGCGGCCGGTGCGGCGGCTGACCCGGGCCACGGCGTTGTCCGGCAGCCGCCGCGAGGCCGCGACGAACAACGCCAGGAACACGCCGGCCGCGACGAGCAGGAGTGCGCCGATGATCATGCGCCCGGCCACGAGGAGGACGACCGCGAGAACGAGCGACGCCACCGCCAGCGCGAACAGGGCGAGCGGAGGCGCGATGCCGAAGTAATGGGGTTCCGCGGCGACCGTGTGAACGGGAACGGTCCCTGTTTCTTCCGGCGGGATTTCCTCGACGGCCGTGGCGTCGTCGCCGGCCGCGACGCGAACGCCGCACTCGGGACAGAAACGGCTCCCCTTCGGCAGGCGCGCGCCGCAGTTGGTGCAGTTAGTAGACGCGGCCATAAGTTCGTTCGCGCCTGGTGGTTCTCAAACCAAACAGGCCTAGGACGCAGGGAGGCCGCATACCCGTAGGTATGTGGCCGGCTGAGGACGACGGCATGCGCAGCGTTTGAGGGCCACCAGACACACAACCGTACTTGTGGCCGTGTCTACTACCCGCCGGCGTGGATCTTCGCCCCCGTCTGCGCCTCCGCGCCCGCGCCCGAGCGAGGCTCCAGCGCCCGGAGCGCCTCGGCCGCGCGCCTGCGCATCGGCCCCACCGAGGCCCGGTAATCCTCGTCGGAGACCTTCCCCGTCCGGTGGTCGAACTCGAGCTCCTTCAATGCGGCCAGCGCGCGGTCGCGCTCCTCGGCGAGCTCGAGTCGGCGCCGCTCGAGCGCGTCCGGCTCACCGAGCCGATCCTCGGACGCCGAAAGCCCTGGCCGGCGCAGGAACGGAAGTGCGACAACGACGACGCAGGCTACGGCGAGCACGACCCCGAGCGAAAGCCAGACGCTCACGGGAGGAATGCTAGACCGAGGTGTGTGACGACCGAGCTGCGTCGCGTCAGGCTTCGGGCGCGGCGGCCGGCCGACGGACGGGCACGCGGTAGCCGTGCTCCTCGCAGAGCGAGCCGGGCGCATCCTCCGTCAACGCGTCGCAGTACCCCTTGCCGTAGGCGGCGCGCATGAACGCGGCGACGACCTCGATGTTCCACTCCTCGATCTCGCAGGCCTCACGCCAGAGATCGGCGAGGCGGAGGTCGATATCCAGCTCGAGGAGGTCGATTCGGCTTGGTCCCTTGGACATGGGAAAGAGCGTAAGCACGCGATCGGACGACATAAGCTGGACGCATGGGCGAGCTCCGTTTTGGACCCGCAGACCTGCCCGAAGCGGCAACGTTCCCCGAGGCCATGGCCGACCTGCGCGGCCGCGGTTACACGGCGTGCGAGTTCGGCTTCCTCGGCAGGTTCTGGCTCGACTACGAAGGCGCAGCCGACCTCGGCGCGGCGGCCCGGGCTGCCGATGTCGTCCTCTCGGTGCATGCGCCGCTGGCCGCGTTCATGGGCCATGTCGACGACGGCAAGAAATTCAAGATGGCGCTCGGGATGCTCGACCACACAGCCGGCCTCGCGAAGGCTGCGGGCGCTGAACTGATCGTCATCCACCCGGGGTTCCTGCTCACTCGCGAACGCGCGGACGCAATTGACGCGGTAGTTCGGCAGCTCGGTCTTCTGCGTGACCGACTCGAGGGCAAGGACCGATTGATGCCGTTCGGGGTCGAGGTCATGGGCCGAGTGCGCGACCTCGGCACGGCGGACGACGTGATCGAGATCGCGCGCCGACTCGACGGATGGGTCCGCCCGGTGCTCGACTTCGCCCACATGCACGCCACGAGTGACGGCGCCTTCACCGACGTGGAGCCGTTCGCCGCCGCGCTTGGAGCGGCCGACGCCATCATGGAGCCGAGGGCGCCGTTCCACATTCACTTCAGCGACGTCCAGTTCGCGAACCGCAACGAGACGAAGCACCTCCCCTACGGTGAAGGCACGCTGCGCGCCGAGCCGCTCGGCGGGGCGCTGGCGCGATTCGAGCGCCCGGCGACCGTGATCAGTGAGTCGCCGGACGAGGAGTCACATCAGGCGATCCGGGCGGCGCTCGCCTCGGCCGTGACGTCCTCGAGCCGCCGCTCGAAGGCTTCGGCCTCGTCGTCGCGCCCACGAGCCCGGAGCAACTGAGCCAGGTCGGCCAGCGTCTCCTTGCCGAAGGCGCAGTACTCGGTGCTGTCGATGATCTCGACGGCTTCGCGAAGCAGCTTCTCTGCGTCGTCATAGCGCCGCTCGGCGACTCGCACGCGGGCGAGCGTGCCGCGGGTCGAAGCCCGTGAGCTCATGTCCTGCGGGCCGACGGTCTCCAGCGCCTCCTCCGCATAACGTGCGGCTTCGTCGAGCTTGCCGTTCGCGAGCAGCACCTCGGCCAGCCGGCGCTGGGCCTCGCAGAGGGTGCCGCGGTCCTCGAGCGGCGAGAGCGTCCGGATCGAGTCGCGGCTCAGGCGCTCGGAGAGAGCGAGGTCCCCCTGGTGCCAGGCCACGACCGCAAGCCGGTAGAGCACGCGCCCGAGCGCCCCGGCCACGGCGGCCTCCTCGTAGAGCGACTTTGCCTCCTCGAGCTGCCGCTTCGCCTCGTCGTAGTCCTCGCGATAGACCGCGAAGTCGCCGGCCGAGGCGAGGGCGTGGCCACGCGCGACGATGGAGCCGCTTCGGTCGGCCAACTCGAGAGCACGCTCGAAGAGCGGCGCCGCCTTGTCGTACTCCTTGCGGGCTGTGTAGACGCCGGCCAGATCAACCGCGGCCCGGCTCTCGAGGTCCTCGCGGCCCGCTTCCTGCGCCAGAGCGAGCTGATCGCGCGCGTAGCGCTCCGAGTCGGTCAGCCGCCCGCGCCACCATGCACCGGTGTTGAGGACGTGGAGCGCGTCGAAGCGGGGCTCGTAGTCGTTGCCGTCGGCGATGTCGAGCGCGAGCGCCGCAAGCCGGCTCGCTTCGTCGATGTCGGCGTCGCGGTTCAGCGCCACCTCAGCGAGCGCGGCCAGCGCACGCGACTCGCACCAACGGTCGCCCACCTTGGCGGCATCGGCGCGGACCCGCTCCATCTCCCTCGAGACGACGGGCATGTCGCCCTGCCGCCACGCGGCGCGGGCCGCCTGATAGCGGCGCTCCAAAGTGGGCTCGAGCTCGAGGGCGCGCAGCAGCTGCTTTCGTGCTGAGCGGTTCGCCTCGCGCGCGAGCGCGCGACGGCCGGCCGTCTCGAGGGCTTCGGCAGCCTCGCGCGCGAGCGCGGGCGGCGGGCCGCCGTCGAGCTCTGCCAGCAGCGCGGCCGCCTGATCGAGGTGGTACGCCCGAATCTCCAGAAGCTCCTCGCCGGCGCGTTCGTGGAGCCAGTGCGCGAAGCGCGCATGCAGGTCGGCGCGCGCGGACTTGGAAAGCCCCGCGTAGGCGACCTCGCGGATCAGCACGTGCTTGAAGCGATACGCCGTCTCGCCCGAGATCGTCGAGCGCAGCTCCGGCACGACGAACTCCCGCAGCAGCAGCGTTTCGAGCACCGGCTCGAGCTCTTCCACCTCTGTTGCAAGCTCCTTGATCGCACCGCCCCAGAAGGTCCGGCCGATCACCGAGGCGCGCTGGAGCACGGTCTTCTCCTCCGGCGGCAGCCGATCGATGCGGGCGGCGATCAGCGCCTGCAGCGTGTCCGGAATCCGGGCTGCGAACTCGCTCAGCGGCCGGCCCTCGCTCTCGGCGAGCATCCGCACCGTCTCCTCGAGGAAGAGCGGGTTCCCTTCGGTCTTCTCCAACAGCGCCTCGCGGGCCTCGCCGTCGATTACCCCCTCTTCGGCGAGCGCGTCGACCAGCTGCTCGCTCTCGTCGCGGCCGAGCGGCTCGAGCTCGATCGCAGTTGCGCGCAGCCGCCCGCCGCCCCAGCCGGGCCGGACGTCCAAAAGCTCGGCGCGAGCCAGGCTTACGATCAGGAGCGGCGCATCGCGAACCCATTCCGCAAGATGCTCGATCAGGTCCAGCAGGGCGTCCTCGGCCCAGTGGATGTCCTCGAACGCGAGCACCAGCGGCTGGTCGTGGGCCATCCGCTCGACCCACTCGCGTGCGGCCCAGGCGATCTCCTGCTGGCTGCGCTCGCCCTTGACGGCCTCGAGGACGCCCGAGGCGAGCCCGAGGAGATCGGCGATGGCCTCGTTCTCGCACGACTCGCGCAGCTTCTCGACGGCGATCTCGAGCGGGTCGTCGTCCGTGATTCCCGCGGCGGCCTTGACCATCTCGGCCAGCGGCCAGTAGGTGACGCTCTCGCCGTACGGCAGGGCGCGGCCGACGAGCACCGTGGCGCCCTCGAGCCCCTCGATGAACTCTCGCGCCAACCGGCTCTTGCCGACGCCCGGATCGCCGTAGATCGTGAACAGGTGGGCGCGGCGGTTCCGGATCGCGCGTTCGTAGGTGTTCTCGAGGAGCTCGAGCTCGGATTCCCGCCCGACCAGCGGCGCCGAGATCGTCGTCCGCGCCGGCCCGCTGTCGAGCACACCGGTCGCCCGCCACGTCCAGATCCGATCGCCGAAGCCCTTGACCTCGAGCGGGCCGACGTCCTCAGCCTGCACGCGAGCGCTCGTGAGGCGGTACGCATGGGGACCGATCAGGACCTCGCCCGCGCCGGCCGCCTGCTGGAGCCGCGCCGCCAGCGTCACGGCCTCGCCGGTCGCGAACGTCGATTCGCTCTCATCGACGACGACTTCGCCAGACTCGACCCCGACGCGCGCGGCGAGGCCGAGCTCGTGGACCGACTCGAGCATCGCAAGCGCGGCACGGATCGCGCGCTCGGCGTCGTCCTCGTGTGCCTGCGGGACACCGAACGCAGCGAGCACGGCGTCGCCCGCAAACTTCTCGACGATGCCACCGTGGGTGGTGACGCAGTGCGAGACCCGCTCGAAGAACTGCGTCACGCGCCGGCGCGCGACCTCGGGGTCGGCGCCGGCGACGAGCGAGGTCGAATCGACGAGATCGACGAAGAGAACGGTCGCCAGTTTTCGTTCCACTGCCATAAGTCTATGAACGATGCCGGAAGCCTGAAAAATCCCGAAAAAGGGCCTGTTCAAGCCCAAAAGCAGGCATTGGTCAGGGCCGTCGTTAGCATCCTGGCGGTGCTCGACCCAAAGGTCTTCAAGGCATACGACGTCCGGGGCATCTATCCGACGGAACTCGACGAGGACGGGGCGTATGCGATCGGGCGCGCGTATGCGGAGCACTTCGAACCGCGGAAGATCGCCGTCGGCCACGACATGCGCATCTCGAGTCCGGCCATGGCCGATGCGTTCACGAACGGTGCCGCGGACGCCGGCACGGACGTGCTCCGCCTGGGGCTCGTCGGCACCGAGATGGTCTATTTCGCGGTCGGCGAGCTAGGGCTGGACGGCGGCGCCGCCGTGACCGCGTCCCACAACCCGAAGGAGTACACGGGCATGAAGATCGTCAGGGCCGGTGCCCTACCGGTCGGTGGCGAGTCCGGGCTCCTCGACGTACGCGACCGTGCGATGGCCGGTTCGGACCGGTCGGGAGGTCTGTCCCCCGGACAGGTCGCCGACTACGACGTCTGGCCGGCCTACGTCGAGCGGGTTCTCTCGTTCGTGGACGTCGGTGCAATCGAGCCGCTGCGGGTCGTCATCGACGCGGCGAACGGGATGGCAGGTGCAATGCTGCCGCCGGTCCTGGAGCGATTGCCGATCGAGGCGGTGCGCTGCTTCTTCGAGCCGGACGGGACTTTCCCGAACCACGAGCCGAACCCGCTCCTGCCCGAGAACCGCCAGTTCATCGTCTCCAAGACCCTAGAAGAGGGCGCCGACTTCGGCGTCGCGTTCGACGGCGACGCCGACCGCTGCTTCTTCGTCGACGACACCGGCGAGTTCGTCCCAGGCGACTTCGTCACGGCCTTGCTCGCCGCATCCGTCCTCGAGAAGGAGCCGGGCGCGAAGGTCATCTACGACCTGCGCGCGAGCTGGGCGGTGCCGGAGACCGTCGAGCGCGCCGGCGGCGTGCCGCTCGTCAACCGCGTAGGTCACGCATTCATCAAGCACCGGATGCGCGAGGAAGGCGCGGCCTTCGGCGGCGAGGTCTCGGGCCACTACTACTTCCGGGAGTTCTCACAGGCCGACTCGGGAGTCGTCCCATTCCTGCTCATGCTCGAGCTGGTCTCGAAGCGGGGGGCGAAGCTGTCGGAGATCCTCGCCGACTACCGGGGTCGCTACCACCTGACCGGTGAGCTGAACACCCCGGTCGCGGACGTCGACGGCAAGCTGCGCGAGCTCGAGGAGCGGTTCGGCGGCGAGGGCGAGGTCAGTCACCTGGACGGTGTCTCCGTCGACGCGGGCGAGTGGCACATGAACGTCAGGCCGTCGAACACCGAGCCACTGCTGCGGCTGAACCTCGAGGCGCGGACGCCGGAGCTGATGGAACGCAAGCGTGACGAGGTGCTGGCGGCGATCCGTTCGTGACGATCGAGCTCGGGCACGAGAGCGAACGAAAGCCGCCTTTCAAGTACGCCGCGTTCATGCGCGTCGGCTTCTCGGACACCGACGCGCAGGGAATCGTCTACTACGGGCGGTACCTGCCCTACTTCGATTCGGCCCGCGTCGAGTATCACCGTCACCTCAACCTGCTCGAGAAAGCGTTGCACGAGGAGCAGTTCGTGATGCGCGCGTCGACGGTCGAGTACCTGGCGCCCGCGCGGTTCGACGACCTGATCGAGGTCTTCATCAGGATGAGGCGGATCGGCCGGACCAGCGCGACGTACGAGTGCGCCGCGTACCGCATCGAGGACGACGTTCTGATGGTGACGGCGACACAGACGCTCGTCTTCATCGACTTCGACGAAAGGCGCGCCCTGCCGATCCCCGACTGGTACCGCGACGCGATTCGCGGCTTCGAAGGCGGCGACTGCGAGATCGCGGCCGAGTGAGCGTCGTTACTGGGCCGTCGAAGGCGCGAGGCCCTTTCCGCGATCACCGACGATGGTCAAGCTCGCACCGCGGAAAGTGCACAGCACTTTCCGCGGCTAAGGCGCGCCGCGGCGCCCACTCGCCGTCCTCGAAGCGGCGGGCGCCGCGGCAACGCGCTAACCCTCTCCCCACTTCTCGTTGTAGTCGGATCCCGGGAAGCCGCTATCCCTCGGTCGAGGTACCCCTCACGTTCGAGTGATGATCCCTCGTCCGAGTGATTCGCTCCATTGGCGCGGAATCGACACGATTCCGCTGCAAACAGGGCACATTTTCCTCGATAGCATCGGCGGCGGGTGGTGGGTTAGGGGTGCCCCGAGGGATTGACGCAAGCGGCCGTGTCCCTCGTTCGCGGGGCGGGTCAGGACGGGTGACGCGATGGACCTCGAACTGGCGCCGGGTCAGGACGGGGTGACCCGATAGGCGTCGAAGACCGCGTCCACGTTGCGAAGCGCGGTCAGGAGACCTCGGAGCGCCTTCACGTCGCCGACCTCGGCCACGTACCAGTTCTTCGCCAGCTGATCTTCGACATGGCCGCCGTACTCGACGATATTCGCGCCGTGCTCGGCGAAGGTCCGGGCCACGTCCTCGAGCAACCGAGGCCGGTCCCACGAGTCGACCGCGATCTGCACGAGGAAGCTCCGCGTGGAGCCTCCGTCCCAGTCAACCGGCGTGAACCGCTCCGGATTCCTCCGCAGCGCCTTGACGTTGGAGCAGTCGGCGCGGTGGATCGTGATGCCCTTGCCCATCGAGATGTAGCCGACGATCTCGTCTCCCGGAACCGGCGTGCAGCACTTGGCGAGACGGACGAGGACGTCGTCGACGCCCTTGACCCGGATCCCGAGATCGTCCCCGGCGATCGCGCGGCCGGCCTTCGGCGCCTTGAGCGGCACGGCCTCTTCCTGCGCCACCTCCTCGGTCTTGAGCCGGTTCAGGACCTTGTTGACGATCTGGCCGACGGGGACCTTGCCCGAGCCGAGCGCGACGTAGAAGTCCTCCGCCTTCTTGAAGCCCGTCTCGCGGATCACCTGCGCCAGCACGGCCGACCCGACGAGCTTCTTGTACGGCAGGCTCTGCTTCTTCAGCCCCTGCTCGAGCGCCTCGCGGCCCTTTCGCTCGGTCTCCTCGCGCGTCTCGCGGGAGTACCACTGGCGGATCTTGTTGCGCGCGCGTGAGGACGCCGCCAGCGACAGCCAATCTCGTGAGGGCCCCCTTCCGGTCTTCGTCGTCAGGATCTCGACGACGTCGCCGCTCTTCAGCCGGTAGTGGAGCGGGACGATCCGCCCGTTGATCTTCGCACCGACCGTTCGGTGGCCGAGGTCTGTGTGCACCGCGTACGCGAAGTCGATCGGGGTCGACTCCGCCGGGAGGCTCTTCACCTCGCCCTGCGGCGTGAAGACGTAGACCTCCTCGTCGAAGAGGTCGGTGCGGAAGGTCTTCATGAACTCGCGCGGATCGGCCTCGTCCGCCTGCGACTCCATCAGCTGCTTCGCCCACGCCGTCCACTGCGGGTCGCGCTTGCCGCGCTTGTAGAGCCAGTGCGCCGCGACGCCGAGCTCGGCGATCTCGTGCATGTCGCGCGTTCGCACCTGAATCTCCAGGGGACGGCCCTCGGGCCCGATCACGGTCGTGTGAAGCGACCGGTACGCGTTGAACTTCGGCATCGCGATGTAGTCCTTGAACCGCCCCGGCATCGGCTTCCAGAGCGAATGAATCAGGCCCAGCGCGCCGTAGCAGTCGCGCGTTCCCTCGTCCCCCGACCGCTCGACGATGACCCGCATCGCGGTCAGGTCGTAGATCTCGTTGAACTCGCGGCCCTTCTTGGCCATCTTGTCGTAGATCGAGTAGAAGTGCTTCGCGCGCCCTGAGATCTCGGCCGGGATGTCGACCTTCGCGAGCTCTCGCTGGAGGATCCGCGACGCCTCGGCCACGTGCTCTTCGCGGTCGGTGCGCCGCTCGGCGACCATCGTCTTGATCTCTTCGTACTTGCGCGGGTGCAGCGTCTCGAAGGCGAGATCCTCGAGCTCCCACTTGAGCTTGTGGATACCGAGCCGGTGTGCGAGCGGCGCATAGACCTCGAGCGTCTCGCGCGCCTTCTGCAGCTGCTTCT
>Ga0075428_100010600_pt1 | contig 10244 bp, 1 predicted proteins | sample RhiMetdeltSRZDD2_FD_75291 | JGI IMG/M metagenome (GOLD analysis project Ga0075428, IMG submission 75291) | Populus rhizosphere microbial communities from Tennessee, USA - Rhizosphere MetaG P. deltoides SRZDD2 | ecosystem: Host-associated > Plants > Roots > Rhizosphere > Soil | place: USA...
CGCCGATAGCGATAATTCGCATCGGGCTCCCGCATCATCCATACGACCACGCCCTTCAGGCCGGTGCCGTCGCACAGCTGCAGCCGGAGAAAATCCTGACCCGGCTGCGCCACGTACTTCCAATTGAGATACGACGCGTCCCGGACAACCGCGCACGTCAAGTGTCCGGCTGCCATCTCCCACAAGGCGTCGTGCCGCTGGTCGAAGCGTTCCACCACAGCCGGTACGAGTGTCGGTCCACCAGCCGCCCGCATACGAAGCGCGCTGGAGGCGCGGAGGCCGAGATCGGCCGCCCACGCCGCGGGGGCCGGCATCTTGCCTTTCAGCACGTTTCCCGGCCGGACCAGCAGCTGTGCGATCTGGAGTGGCGCAACCTGCTTCCAGCCAAGGCGGAACTGGATCTCCCGCATCTCTGCGCTCTGCCCCAGAGAGAGGCTGAAGGGCTGATCGTCCTGCGATTCGACCATCAATCGCGAACCAACCGCCTGGTGACGATAGTCCTCCATCACCATCGTGTCGACGAGCCAGCCGGTGTTCACATGGTCGTCGCCGATCTTCACGCGCACGGGGATCGAGCCCATCTGACCGACGATGGCGCCGTCATCACGGTGCAGCCAGACGCGCGGCATCACGCCGAGTCGCGCCGCCGAGTCGACGAACATCCACCGCCACCGCGGCTCGATCCAGTCGGCGCGCCGATCGGGAAACATTCGCGGCTGAAAAGCCAGGATCTCGGCTTGCGTCGCCGCGTCGAACCCGGTGGCGTGCTCCTCGCGGACCGCCGGCGCCGGCGCGGAGGCTGCCGCCGGACTTGCCGCCTGATCGTCGAGCGGCAGACGCTCGAGCATGCGACCGGCAAGCGCGCGAACATTCGGGTGGTCGAAGACGAGACCGGTGCAGGAGACGCCGACACGATTTTTCAGCCGGCCGACGAGGTCTGCCATCATCAGCGAGTCCATGCCGAGGTCGTAAAACGATTTCTCGAGAGGCACGCTTTCGGGGCCGTCGAACCCCAGCGTTTCTGCAACCTCGCGACGCAGCAGCACCGCGAGCTGCGAGACCCGTTCGGCGGGCGTCACCGATTGCAGGCTGACCAGCCACGGAGCGGCTGCCGATGCAGCAGCAGCCTCTGGCACGTCCGCTTCGTCATCGACAAGTTCTGCGAGAACCGGACGCGGCCGCCGTGCTTCGTAGACTGGCCGGAAAGTCTCCCAATCGATGTCGGCCACCATGGTCTGCGGCGTGCCGCGAGCGACAATCGTTCCCAGTGCCCGCACGGCCGCGTCTGGAATGAGGGCGCGGTTGCCAATCTCTGAGAATTGCCGGAGGTCCTCCGCCGACGCCATACCGCCGCCGCTCCACGGCCCCCAGTTGATCGAGCTGCCGGCAAGCCCGCGGCGGCGCCGCTCGGCGACCAGCGCGTCGAGGAAGGCATTCGCGGCGCTGTAATGAGCGCGACCCTGCGCTCCGAGCACGGACGACATCGACGAGAAGCAGACGAACAAATCCAGGTTGAGCGATCTCGTCCGCTCGTGCAGGAGCCACGCACCGATCGCCTTGCCGCCAAGCGCGGCGCTTACATCCGACGCCGTCATGGCCGACAACGGCACGACGCTGTCCACACCAGCCGCGTGCACGATGCCCTTTAGTGCCGATACTGCCGTAATGTCGCCGATAAGGCGATCGACGTCGCCGCGTCGTGACACATCGGCGCAAACTACCGTTACCGATGCCCCGAGTTTCTCGAGTTCCACGATCGTGGCGCTGGCGCGGTCATTGATCGCGGCGCTGCGACTGGCGAGCACCAGCCGGCGCGCGCCGCTCGCGACCAGCCACCGAGCCACGTGCAGCCCAAGCGCTCCGGTGCCACCAGTGACGAGATAGGCGCCATCGCCCGACAGCGGCGGCGGGGGCAACGACTCCTCGCCAGTTCTCACGCTACTTCTGACGAGGCGCGCGACATACCGCCCTGCCGAACTGAGGGAGATTTGATCTTCGTTGTCGCAGCTGAGAAGCTCTTCGGCAAGCGCCTGCGCCGCGGACGCTGGCGTGTCGAACGACACGTCAACCAAGCCGCCCCAGTGCTCCGGATGCTCGAGCGCGATCGTCCGGCCGAGACCCCACAGCGGCGCGGCGGCGAGTGCCACACCAGCCCCTGGAGACGCGGGCATCGCATCGCGGGTAACGAGCCACAACTTCGCACCGTGTTCAGCCGCTCGAACAATCGCCTGCGTGAGGTCTACCGCGTCCGAGACGCCGCGCTCGGCGTCGTCTCCGTCCGACGCCAGATCCAGGCCACGCAGGTCGACGATGCAGGTTGAACTCGACGCTGATGCGTCACGCTTCCACCGCAACGCCCCGCTGGCATCCGCCGCGGCCACGACAGTAACCGCGACACTCCGCTCCGACAGCCGCCTCGCAAGTTCGTTCCCGATTCCACCGCGATCGGCGATAACGATCCTATGGGCGGATTCCTGGTGCTTGTTCGACCCGACGGTGCCGGAGGGCGACTTCCGCCACGCCAGCTCGTAGAGCGCCGTGCCGCCATGCTGGTGCCGGTCATCACTGGAAGCGTCGGCCGCAGCGGTCGTTACTGCCGGGACATTCCTGATCCAGTGCTCCTTGCGAGTGAAGCGGTATGTCGGCACCGATACGCGCATCGGGTGATACGGCTGGTCGAAGCCTTTCCAGTCGATATCAGCCCCGCGCGCATACAGCTCGGCAACGGCGCCGGCAACGGTCTGCCACCCGTCGGCGTCCTTGCGCAGCGACGGCAGCCACGCCACCCCTTCGTCCGACACGCATTGCCGCGTCATCCCGAGCAGGACGGGATGCGGTCCTACTTCAACATAGGCATTGACCTGCTGGGACTCGAGGGTCTTGGCGCCCGCCGCAAATCGGACCGGCTCGATGACGTTGCGGAGCCAGTATTCGGTTCGGGTGATCTCGCTGCCGGCGAGGACACCGTCAACGCCGCTGACAAACGGCACGCGCGGCGGCGAAAACCTGATGCTGCGCACGACGCGCTCGTATTCGGCCAGCATCGGCTTCATCAACGGCGAATGGAACGCGTGCGACACGACCAGCGGCTTCGTCTTGATGCCGTCCGCCGTCAGTCGTGCGGCAATCTCGGCGACCGCCGTGCCGGCGCCCGAGATGACCACCTGTCCGGGAGTGTTGATCGCGGCGATGGCCACCAGGTCTTCAGCGCCGGCAATCGCCTCCAGCACGCGACGCTCGTCGGCCATCACCGAGGTCATGACGCCGCCTGCCGGCAGCGCCTGCATCAGGCGCCCACGCGCCGCAATCAGTTTCAGCCCGTCGTCCAGGCTCACACCGCCGGCGACGCACATGGCGGCAATCTCGCCAACGCTATGGCCGAGCACGACGTCGGGCCTGATGCCCCAGGCGTGCCACATCTCGCTCACCGCATATTCGATCGCGAACAGCGCAGGCTGTGTGTACCCGGTCTGATTGAGGAGATCGGCCGCCGCGGTCCCCTCTGCGGCGAACAGCAGATCGAGCAGCGATCGATTCAGCAGGGTGTCGAAGAGCGCCGCGCAGCGGTCCAGCGCCGCGCGGAAGACCGGCTGCGACTCGTACAGCTGCCGTCCCATGCCGGCGTACTGGGAGCCTTGTCCGGTGAAGAGAAATGCGACCTTTGGTGGCTTTCCCGACGCACCGCGGATGGCGCCGCGGGGTGAACCGCCGCCGGCGATCGCCGACAGCGCATCGCGCAACTCGTCGCGATTCTGTGACGCCACCGCCAGCCGGTATTCGAAGTGCTTCCGGCCGGTGTTGATGCTGTAGCAGAAGTCGCCGGTCGGCACCTCCCGATTTCGTTCGAGGTAATTCCGCGCCGTAAGCGCCTGCTCATTCAGCGCGTTCTCGCTTGTCGCAGACAGCGCCAGGACGTGGATCGGCCGGTCGACGCCGGACGGGCCGGCCGTCGAAGGCGCTTCCTCGACAATCACGTGGGCGTTCGCACCGCCGACGCCGAACGAGCTCAGCCCGGCGCGCCGCGGAACAGCCATCGTCGACCGCTTCAGGCGCATCACCGGAGGGGTCCAGTGGGCCAGCGTGCGCTGGACGTCGAACGGACCATCGGCGAAGGGAATCTGCGGATTCGGCTGCGCCGAGGTGATCGACGGCAGGATGGTGCGCCGCGACAACTGGAGGAGCACCTTGATCAACCCGAGCACCCCGGCGCCCGCCTCCAGGTGTCCGATATTGGGCTTGATCGAGCCGATGGTTGCGCGATGAGCGATGCTGACGTCCGGATCGTGCAGTTCCGGACTGCCATACCCCAGAGCAAGCCCCCGCACTTCGATGGGATCGCCCAGTGCGGTGCCAGTGCCGTGGGTTTCGACGTAGGTGACGGTGCGTGGATCGACACGCGCCGATGTCAACGCGCGCCGAATCGCCGCCGCCTGCGCCTGCGGATTCGGCGCCGTAAAGCCGACGGTACCGCTGCCGGTGCTGATGCCTGTTCCCTTGATCACACCGTAGATTCGATCGCCGCGGCGGAGCGCGTCTTCGAGCGGGCGCAGGACCACGACACCGGCGCCTTCGCCCAGCACGGTGCCATCGGCCTCGGCGCCGAACGGCTCGCATCGACCTCGATTGGAGAGGATGCCGAGGCGGCCCAGGGAGGCAAACCGATCCGGATCGAGGATCAGGTTCACGCCCCCCACCACCGCAATGCGGCAATCACCGGCCTTCAGCGCCGCGCACGCCAGATGGAGCGCCGTGCCTGACGAGGAACATGCGGTATCAACGGCAATGCTTGGCCCGTGGAATCCGAGCAGCTGCGAAAGGCGATTCGCGAGACTGAACCCCTCCCAGCAGCGATAGGGATTGGCTGCGCCGGGCATCCCGAGGTTCGCCCGGAACCCATAATCACCGTACATGACGCCGGCGAACACGCCGGTATCCGCGTCCTGATCGCCGGCGCATCCGGCATCCTCGAGCGCGCTCCAGGCGACCTCCAGGAACAGACGCAGCTGCGGATCCATGAATTCGGCTTCCCGCGGCGAGACGCCAAAGAACGCGGCGTCGAACTGCGCGGGTTCTTCAATCAGTCCCGCCCAGTGCGGTCGCGAATCAGAGAGCGGCTGCAGGAACCGGTGGCGATCGTTGGGCACGGGACGAACACTGCTCCGCCCCTCGCTCAACAGATCCCATAATTCGTCCGGCGAGTTCGCGCCTGCACATCGCACGTGCATGCCGACCACGGCAACGTCGTTCGACGCGGCTGAAGACCCGGGCTCGTGGTGCGCAGGCGCGACGCGGGTGGCGGCGGCCGGCGCGGCAGCCTGCGGCGGGCTCGAACGCCGCGAGATCTCGCTGACGATAGCGCTGATCGATCGGTGCTCGAACAGCAGCGTGGCCGGAATCCAGGGGAACTTTTCACGCAGCGCGACGGTCGTCTCGACAATCCGGAGCGAATCGCACCCGAGCGCTTCGAGGTTGTCAACCGCCGCCACGCGCTCTGCCGGAAGTCGCAGCGCTCGCGCAAAGGCGCCATGGACGATTGCCGCAATGTCGGCATCCGCGGTCGCTTCGCCGATGACCGAACCCCCTGGCGCGCCCCCAATGGCGGCCCGCAGATCGGCGCCGGTTGCCAGGTCGAACGCCGTGCGCAGAATCTGGCTCTCGCGCCGTCGCAGCCGGTTCGCATCGGACGGGCGCTCACCGGACTGGCTCTCGCCCTCATCCTGAACCGCGGCTTCCGCCGCGCGGGTCGGCTCGAACCGGACATCCGCGAGCCGTGCGGCCGGCACCTCGCAGGCCATCCCCCGTTCGTCGGCCCGCCTGAATTCCGCCGGCACAATCGACTCGAGAAACGTCCGAGCCGGCGTGTTTCGCTTCGTGGTTTCGAGGCGCAGCCTGACGTGCCGTGTACCCGCAGCCACCGCCTGTTCTCCAAGGTCGGCGACTATCCGGTGCTCGACGCCTCGTCCCAGCACGCGGCAGCTGAGCAGAAACGTGTCGAGCTCCCAATCGTCCTTGCTGCGGTCGACGATCACCAGGCCGACCAGGCCATAGTCGCCGAAGCGGTCGCGCACGCGGATGGTTCGAATCTCGTGCGCGCCACCCGAGGCCAGCGCCAGCAGGTCAGCTTCCTCGCGACGGATGGTGGTGAAATTGAACTGGTTGGTGCGCAGCGTCAACTGCGCCGCCCGTCGTACATCGTCGGCCGCCAGCGGTTGGATGTCGACGACCAGCTGCAGGCTGTCGATGAAGTCGGCGAACGTAAGCGTCTCGGCGCGCGCCTGCTGACGTTGGAACTCCTCCCGGTACAGCTCGGTACGACGCGCGTCTTCCCTGGTCGTCTTCCGCGGATCGAACTCCCACACATGCTGCACCAGACGCGCCGCCCGGCTCGGCTCCTGCGGCCAGCAGATGGTGAGCACTTCGGGGCACCCGGCCTGCACCTCCGCGCACTCGACCGGGTTGTCGTCAATGAACACGAAGCTGTCGAGCCCGAGATTCAGCCGTGCGGCGAGAGTACGAAGGTTCTCGGATTTCGGCAGCCAGTTGATGGCGGCGGCGACGATGTCCTCGCGGCGCAGGCGAAGATCAGCGCGAGTATCGAAGACGCGCCAGACATCGTCCTCGTCGTTCTTGCTGCAGAGGCAGACGAGCACGCCGCTCTGTGCCAGCCGCTGCAGCACGGCATGCAGCGCTCGATGCTCCTCGTCGAACTGGATACCATCGGCGCCCAGTTCGCCAACCACTCCTCGCCACAAGGTGTTGTCGCAGTCGACGACCACGACCTTGCGCGCCGGGGTCAACTGCCGATGGACGTGGCGCGCGGCAATCGTCGCCAGCACGCATAGATATTCCTCGCGGTAGGGAATATGGGCGATGTCATCGCGCAGCTCGTCGTGCACGTCGTCTTCGTTCACGCCGTATTGCGAATGAAACTCGCTGGCGAGGACCACGTGCAGACCCGGGAGGCCGGAGACGCCGGCAACCACGTCGGCCTCGGCCTGCCGCAGGAGAATGCTCTCGGCGGACGACAGCGTGCCGTACGACGGGCAGACGATCAGCAGCGTCTCGCTCGACGCCCGACCACGATGGGCGCTTGCGGCCCGCTCGAAGTCGCGAACCGTGTCCTGCAAGTAGGCGCGCACGAAATCAATGTCGTCGGCCTGGGCATCGGCCAGCTCGCGAAGCCAGTCGCGTACACGCAGGAAGAGAATGTTGACGCCGCGCCCCGCCGCGTTGAACACGCTTCCCGGATCGAGCAGGGACTGCAGCACCTGCCCGTACGGCGCCGTTTCGATACCCGCACCGGCGTCGAATTCCTCGGCCCAGAAGCGCATCGCCGGCACGACCGGATCGATGGTGAATGTGGCGGCGAGCCTGATCGAGAAATCGGCAACGGCCGCGGGCGCGGCTTCGAGTGCCGTCGCGGTCTCGGCCGGAGGAAATTCGGACAGCACAACAGCCGTGCCCGCGTTGGCCACCCCCAACGCGTTGACGATGTGGACCGCCGCCTGCTCCGCGGGGATCGCCCCCACCGCTGCCGCGGGCGTGTCATTCCAACGCGTCTGCAGGACGGGAGGTCTGGCAATGAGTGCGGCCAGACGCGGCCGCTCGCGGCACAATGTCCTGACCAGCGCTTCTGCCGCCTGCTTGACGGCGACGTAGTGGCCAAAACCGGCGGGCGGATCCTGCACGAATGAGGAAGAGATGCAGACCACGACCCCGCCGTTTGCCTCGAGTGCTCCGGCAAACGCGGCAAGCGGTGTCTCGACCAGCCTCAGATTCTCGCGGACGTAGGCGGCGTGACGAACAGCGGATTCACTTCCAAACCGCAGCAGTCCTGGCGGCGCGCACGCGTTGAGCACGAGAGCATCGATGCGGCCGTGCCGTTCGCGAAGCAGGTTCAGCGTCGAGTCGCACCAGGCGGGATCTCCGACGTCGCCCTGAAGAAATTCGACCTGTCCGCCACGCGTCCGAAGTTCTTCGAGCCATGGCTGGTCCTGGCTGATGTCCTGCCGCGCCGCTGCGTAGACGCGACAACCGGCAAGCGCAAGGCCGGCGGCGATTTCGGCGCCAAGCCCGCGGCTGCCGCCAAGCACGAGGGCTACCTTGCCCGGCAAGGAGTCTCGAGACGCACGAAGCGCCGCTGCGAGGTGACCGACATCCGGAGCCGCCGGACTGAAGGGGACGTAACTGGTCAGCACCGCCGTGGCGATGACCACGCCTGAGGGCGTGACGACTTCCAGGTGGGTGTCGAGGAGCCGGAAATTGGCGTCGAAGCGAGTCGTGCGCGCTCGATACCACAACTCGGACCCACCGTCCGGCTCGGCGCGGAAGTGCACCGCGATCCGCGTGAACAACGACTTCAGGCCCGGCAGCTCCATGCCAGTGATGTAGCTGCACAGCCCCAGGACGCGTGCCTGAGCGTCAGACAGACCCGTGCCGGTTCCTGTGAACCCGGACTCGACTTGCAGCGGGTACACCCCGGTGATATCGATGCCCTGTTCGAATTTTCCGATCTCGTGTTCTGCCGGTGCCTGGCGCAGTTGGGCGGGCGGGCGCTGCGAGGCCCAGGACGGCCGGGCGCTCGTTTCGGTTTCCAACGGACCCAGTTCGGCACGAATCACCAGCACCAGCTGCCCACCGGCGGTGAGCGTGACAACCCGATTCGGCCCGTCTGTCTCGCCGCTTGCTTCATACTCTTCGCCGGCAACGGCTGCCGTTCGAAATTCGATGTCCAGACGTTTGACAGGATCGGGCGTCGTCACATGAACGTGACGGAGCGCCTCGATGGCGGTGAGCGCGCCATGGACGATCGGGCGTCCGAAATACGTCTGCCGCGCAAAGCGCTCATCGACGTGGAGCGGATTACGGTCGTCTGACCAATCGGCGAACTGTTGAACGGCCTCGGAAGAAAAACGCATCGTATTGGGGTATTAGATAAGGGGACCGCTCGAGCGGCACGTCCCCCGCGGTTCAGAGCAAGCAACCGGCCATGTCGCGAGGCGGAGTACTGGCTGTAAGTAATTGAAACTAAAGGCGAATAGGCTCCAACGGTCGCCTCAGTGCCGCGCGTCAATATCCATACGGCATGGAAGAAAGTCTGCTCACCGTCAGACTTGTTGGCGCGCCGTTCAGTTCGCCACGCGGCCCCGGAGGATACACAATTCGCTACAATCGCCGAAAATCCAGCTCTGAAATCGGAGTGACTGGTGGGAATGTCAGTGATATTGCTCGCGGTGCTGTTGAATGCCAGCGCGCCGCAATCAACGGTCGTTCAGTGGACGGGCGATCGGGTGACCGTGCGCGCGGTGAATACACCGCTACGCACATTGCTCGAAGACGTGGCACAGCGCACGGGCATCCTGCTGAGCGGTGCCGACCGCCTTGCCGGCAATGAGACCGTCGACATTCGGAACGCCTCCCTCGAGGACGCCCTTCAGATCCTGCTCGCCAACGTCAACTTCATCGTCACGCGTGAGAACGGGCAATTTCACTTGCGCGTTTACTCAATGACTGGCCATGCGCCGCCGACGGGGCCGATTTCGATTCCCGGGCTCACCGATCAGGTTGTCACTCGTACCGGCGACGTGGTGCAGCCACAAGATCCAGCGGATCCCGACGATGATTCAGCCGTCGAGGAGGCCCAGGAGCTCGCCGATCTGGAGCTTGCGGCGCAGGGTGCAGACAGTGTGCTCAACGTTTCGGAGGCGCTGCAATCGGATCACACGGAGGTGCGGATTCGCGCGCTTCACCTCCTTGCGGCCCGGTCAGAGGAGCCCGATGCCATTACGGAGATCGTTTCGGCGTTCTCGGACGAGGACATGAACGTGGTATTGACCGCGTCAGATCTGCTGGCCTCTATTCCCGGCCTTGCTGCACTCGACGCGATTGAGAGTCAACTCATTCCGGAAAACGAAAACGAAGTGCAGATCGCAGCGCTGCGAACACTGGCCTTGCGCGGAGACGTCTCCAGTATCGACGTCGTACGTCGAACCGCCGGCGAAGCCCCGCCGCCAGTTCGCGAGCTCGCTCAATGGCTGCTACAGGCGCTCGAAGAGAGAGCGACAGCTGCGGCCGATCGAAAGCAGACGCAATAAGCGGCCGTCGCCGCCCGGTGGACAGGCAGGCACCAGAACTGTGATCACCTGAACGCACTTGAAACAGAGTGGGACTGGATCCCGAAGAATCACGAGGGCAGGCTGTTGTCTGAATTCTTGCAGCCTGGAAGCTCGGCGGCAATGCGAGCT
>Ga0075428_100010603_pt1 | contig 10243 bp, 10 predicted proteins | sample RhiMetdeltSRZDD2_FD_75291 | JGI IMG/M metagenome (GOLD analysis project Ga0075428, IMG submission 75291) | Populus rhizosphere microbial communities from Tennessee, USA - Rhizosphere MetaG P. deltoides SRZDD2 | ecosystem: Host-associated > Plants > Roots > Rhizosphere > Soil | place: USA...
CGTTCGATGGTTTCTGAGCAATTCAGAATTATCCGATCGAACCTTCAATATGTTTTAAATAAAATTGAAAAGCCGGTAATAATGATCACGTCTTCATTCAGTGCAGAAGGTAAATCATTTATTACGACCAATCTTGGCGGCGTAATGGCGTTAGCTGGCAGAAAAACTGTCATGCTTGAATTTGATATTCGTAAGCCGAAGCTTTTTTTAGGTATGAAGTTGAGCAGCAAGCAGGGTATTACCAATTTTCTTGTAGGGAAAGCGAAAATGGAAGATCTACCCATAAAAATACCCGGCTACGAAAATCTTTATGCAATAGCCTGCGGACCTGTACCTCCTAACCCTTCTGAACTTCTGCTTGACTCAAGGGTAGACGAAATGTTTGTATGGTTAAAAGAAAACTTTGATGTTATTCTTTTAGATACTGCGCCAGTAGGTATGGTAAGTGATGCCATGACACTTGGCAAATTTGCACACTCCACCCTTTATATAGTTCGCCAGGGTTATACATACAAAAAACAAATTTCATTGATCGATGAGTTTTATCATGAAAATCGATTGCCAAAAATCTCCATTGTTATCAATGATGTGAAATTGAAACCCGGATATGGCTATTATGGCTATGGACGATATGGCTATGGCTATGGTTATGGTGGCGGTTATTATGAAACTGAGGAAGGCCAGGATACTCCAAATCGGGCGTTTTCATTTGAAAAGTTGAAAAATTTGTTTAAAAGAAAATAAACTTTGAAAGCAATATAAAAATGCGGGTATTGGTTACAGGTGGGGCAGGATTCATAGGCTCAAACCTTGTGCATGCATTAATGAATGATGATCGCATTGCAGCGGTTAAAGTTCTTGACAATCTTGAAACAGGAAGGTTTGCAAACATTTCAACATTTAAAAATGACAGCAAGTTTGAGTTTATTGAAGGTGATATTCGAAACTATGCAATCTGTCGTGGCGCTGCTGAGGGAATCGACATAATATCTCACCAGGCTGCATTAGGTTCAGTGCCGCGTTCGGTTAAAGACCCGATTACTACTCATGAAGTAAATGCAACGGGCACATTAAATATTTTTAACGCTGCAAGAGAGAACAATATAAAACGGGTTGTGTATGCTGCTTCTTCTTCTACTTATGGCGATCATCCTGATCTGCCAAAGGTGGAAAATAAAATTGGCTCTCCCATTTCACCCTATGGTGTTACTAAACTGATGAATGAGCTTTATGCAAAAGTGTTTGCAGAGTTATATGATATGGAGTTTATCGGTTTACGTTATTTCAATGTGTATGGTCCACAGCAAAATCCCGCCGGCCCCTATGCTGCAGTAATCCCGCTGTTTATTAAATCACTGCTTGAAGACAGATCTCCGGTGATCAATGGAGCAGGCGAGAGCAGCCGCGATTTTACTTTTGTAGAAGATGTGGTACAAGCAAACTTATTAGCAATGTTTACCCATAATACATCCTCAGTAAACGAGGTATACAATATTGCAAAAGGAGAGCAAACAACTTTGAATGAGCTTTTCAATATGCTTAAGGAGATTTCAGGTAAAAATATTAATGCCATACACGGCCCTGAACGCAATGGCGATATAAAACATAGTCTTGCAGATGTTTCGAAAGCAAAAAGACTGCTTGGTTATGATCCTTCTACATCTCCACTTGATGGATTAAGAAAAACTTTTGACTGGTATAAAAAAAATTCACTCATTTTCGCAGCATGAATTTTGAAAGAAGCATTTTAATTACCGGCGGTGCCGGCTTTATCGGCAATCATGTTGTCAGGTTATTTGTAAATAAATACCCTTCCTACCGGATCATCAACTTAGATGCATTGACCTATGCCGGAAACCTTGAAAACCTGCGTGATGTTGAAGAAAAACCTAATTATTTTTTTGAGAAAATAAATATTTTAGATAAAGATAGTCTGGAGAGAACATTTGTGTTATATCAACCGGATGCAGTCATTCATCTTGCAGCAGAAAGTCATGTAGATCGTTCCATTCACTCGCCGATGGATTTTGTTTACACGAATGTAATAGGAACGATGAACTTGCTTAACACTGCAAAATATTTTTGGAAAGATAATTTCGCTAACAAATTATTTTATCATATATCAACTGATGAGGTATTTGGCGCCCTGGGCGAAACCGGGTTCTTTACTGAAACAACACCTTATGCACCTAACTCACCTTATTCTGCATCCAAAGCTTCTTCAGATCATTTTGTAAGAGCGTATGGAGAAACCTATCATTTGCCCGTTATCATTTCAAATTGTTCGAACAATTATGGTCCTTATCATTTTCCTGAAAAACTTATTCCTCTTTTTATAAATAATATTATTCACAAAAAGCCATTACCTGTTTATGGCGATGGCAAATACACCCGTGACTGGTTATATGTAAAAGATCATGCGAGGGCCATTGACACAATATTTCATAAAGGAAAAGTTTTTGATACATATAATATCGGGGGTTTCAATGAATGGCAAAATATTGATTTGGTAAAACTGCTTTGTAAAATGATGGATGAAAAGCGGGGAAATGCACCGGGCACAAGTGAAAAACTGATCACTTATGTGAAAGACCGTCCCGGTCATGATAAGCGTTATGCAATTGATGCAACAAAGGTCAGTAAAGAGCTTGGGTGGAAACCATCTGTTACTTTTGAACAAGGATTAAGCGAAACAATAGACTGGTATTTACAAAATACAGAATGGCTGAAACATGTCACGAGTGGTGAGTATCAGAAATATTATGATCTGCAGTATCACAAGAGAGATTAAGGCTGAGGCTGAGGTTAAGGTTGAGGTTAAGGCTAAGGTTGAATAAGCTTATAATTATCGCCAATCGATTGCAAAATGTCTTATAATGATTTTACTGAAATGCCTGTATGGCAAAAGGCCGATGAGATAATAGGAGATGTTTATAAATTGACCGACTTATTGCCTAAAAGAGAAGATTATGCTTTATGTAGCCAACTTAGGGATGCTGCTATAAGTATTGCCGGTAATATTGCTGAAGGTTTTGGCAGAGGTCATACAAAGGATAAAATTAATTTTTACCTCTTTTCAAGAGGAAGTTGTTTCGAGGTCAGGAGTCATTTATACAGTGGCAAAACAGTCGGATATTTTTCAAACGAGCAAATTAATCCGATCGATATAAAATGCATGAAGGTTGTTGAAGAACTAAACAGAATTATTAAAGGACTGGGTAGTTAATCTTAACCTTAACCTAAACCTTAATCTCAAACTTAGATTTTGAAAGGAATAATTTTAGCAGGCGGATCAGGCACCAGGTTGTATCCGATCACCAAGGCAATTTCAAAACAATTGATGCCGGTGTACGATAAGCCGATGATCTATTATCCGCTTTCTGTATTAATGCTCGCCGGCATAAAAGATATACTAATTATTACAACCCCCGAGGACAATGCGCAATTCAAAAGACTACTTGGAAATGGAAAAGATGTGGGTTGTAATTTTCAATACGCAGTACAGGAAGTTCCCAATGGACTCGCACAGGCATTTGTAATTGGTGAGTCTTTTATTGGAGACGATAAAGTGGCATTGATATTAGGAGATAATATCTTTTACAGTGCCGGCTTTTCAGGTTTGCTGGCATCGTTGACAGAGATCGAAGGAGGTTGCGTATTTGCTTATCATGTATCAGACCCTGAGCGTTACGGTGTAGTTGAATTCGATGAAAATAATATGGCCATTTCTATAGAAGAAAAACCAAAACACCCAAAATCAAATTATGCTGTACCCGGTCTGTATTTTTATGATAATTCAGTAATTAGTATTGCAAAAAATCTCAAGCCGTCGACCAGAGGGGAATACGAGATCACGGATATAAATAAAATTTATTTGGAAAAAAATAAACTGCAGGTTGCTATTATGGATCGTGGTACCGCATGGCTTGATACCGGTACCTTTGATTCACTTAGCGATGCCAGTGAATTTGTACGTGTCATTGAAAAAAGACAAGGCAATAAAATAGGGTGTATTGAAGAAGTGTCCTATCGTATGGGATTTATTTCAAAAGAAAAATTAGCTGAAATAGCGGAACCTCTGCGTAAGAGCGGCTATGGAAATTATTTATTGGGATTGGTAGACAAAAAATAATATCTAATCATGGGTAATGGTAACACAAAGATCTTAGTGACTGGTGGTGCAGGCTTTATTGGGAGTTCATTAGCTGAATATTTATTGAAAAAAACAGAATCACAAGTTGTTGTTGTCGATAATTATTTAACGGGACGACAGCAGAATTTACCTGCATCTGACAGGTTTCGGTTTATAAAAGCTGATGCAAATGATTTTAATGATATAGCATCTATATTTCAAACTTTCGGATTTGATCATGTATTTCATTACGCTGCAGTAGTCGGCGTAAAGCGTACATTAGAAAACCCGGTGATGGTGCTTGATGATCTGCTGGGTATCAGGAATGTACTTAAGCTTTGTAAAAACACAGGAGTAAAAAGAGTTTTTTATGCATCGTCCTCAGAAGTGTATGGGGAACCGGTGCACTTACCGCAACATGAACACAATACTCCGCTGAATTCACGTTTGCCTTATGCAGTAGTAAAGAATGCAGGCGAGGCATTTTGCCGCTCTTATTTCCAGGAATATAATTTACCATATACGATCTTTCGCTTTTTTAATACCTATGGACCAAAACAAAGTCCTGACTTCGTGGTATCAAGATTTATCAATGCAGCTTTAGAAGATAAGCCAATCACGATTTATGGCGATGGTCAGCAAACACGAACTTTTTGCTATATCGATGATAACCTTGAAGCAACTGTAAATTGCCTGGTGAATAAAATGTATATTGATGATGTAGTGAATATCGGTAACGACCAGGAAATATCAGTCATAGAATTAGCGAGGGTTATAAAAAAGATCACAAATTCCAAATCTGAGATCATTCATTTGCCTTCATTACCGGAAGGAGATATGACAAGACGCCAACCAGACATTAATAAAATGCAATGTCTTTTGAATCGTCCTTTTACTTCACTTGAAGAAGGATTGCAAAAGATCATTGAGTCAAGACAAAAATAAAATGAGCAAAACAGCATTGATCACTGGTGTGACAGGTCAGGATGGAGCCTACCTGTCATCACTTTTATTAAAGAAGGGATACATAGTGCATGGTATTAAAAGAAGAGCTTCTCTTTTTAATACAGATCGTATTGATCATCTTTACCAGGACCCGCATGTCTCAAAGCGCAATTTTATTTTACATTATGGCGATCTTACCGATAGTACAAATCTTATACGTATTGTGCAGGAAGCGCAACCCGATGAAATTTATAATCTCGGGGCAATGAGTCATGTGAAAGTGAGTTTTGATACGCCTGAGTATACAGCTAATGCTGATGGTATAGGTACACTTCGCATTCTTGAAGCAGTTCGTTTGCTTGGACTAACTAAAAAGACAAAAATTTACCAGGCGTCCACTTCTGAATTGTATGGATTGGTACAGGAAATTCCTCAATCGGAAAAAACCCCTTTCTATCCCCGCTCGCCTTATGGTGTTGCCAAATTATATGCTTATTGGATGATAGTGAATTATCGAGAAGCCTATAACATGTTTGCCTGCAATGGAATTTTATTTAATCATGAAAGTCCTTTGCGTGGAGAAACATTCGTGACACGAAAGATAACAAGAGCCGCTGCACAGATCGCATTAGGTATGATTGATAAATTGTATGTTGGTAATCTTGATGCGAGTCGCGACTGGGGACATGCAAAAGACTATGTTGAAGCAATGTGGATGATGTTACAGCAGGAGGAACCCGAGGATTTTGTAATTGCAACAGGTATTACAACAAAAGTTCGTGATTTTATAAAAATGACTTTTGAAGAACTTGGCGCAGAGCTTGAATTTACCGGAAGCGGTAAAAATGAAATTGGAATTATCAAATCATGCGATGATAATCTCAACCTGAAACCCGGCCAGGAAGTTGTGGCTGTGGACCACCATTATTTTCGTCCTACTGAGGTAGATCTTTTGATCGGTGATGCAACAAAAGCAAAGGCAAAACTCGGATGGCAACCGAAATATACATTGCGTGAAATGGTAAAAGAAATGGTGGCTTATGATCTTGAACTTTTCCGTAAGCATAAAACTTTATTGGAAGCGGGTTTTCACGTTTTGCCTCAATATGAGTGAAATCTGAAGTCTGAGGTCGGAAGTCGGATCTGATGTATGAGGTCATACAAATTTTGGAGATTTCACCATCGGACCTCATACGTCAGGCTTCATACCTCATTCTCATCTATGGTAAAGACTAGTAAAATATATATCGCCGGTCACCGGGGGATGGTTGGCAGTGCTATTTACCGGCGATTAAAAAAAGAAGGGGTTGAGAATTTTGTTTTCAGAACTTCTGATGAGCTTGACCTGAGAAATCAGCAAGCTGTCGCTGATTTCTTTGAAAAAGAAAAGCCCGAATATGTTTTTCTGGCTGCAGCAAAAGTGGGAGGTATTCTTGCCAACAATACTTACCGTGCTGAATTTTTGTATGATAACCTGATGATCCAATTAAATGTGATTGAAAATTCATACAGGCAAGGTGCGAAAAAATTATTATTTCTTGGTTCGTCTTGTATTTATCCAAAGCTTGCTCCACAGCCGTTAAAAGAAGAATATCTCCTTACAGGTTTGCTGGAACATACAAATGAACCCTACGCTATCGCAAAGATTGCGGGCATAAAAATGTGTGATGCGTACCGCAGTCAATATGGGTGCAATTTTATTTCAGTAATGCCTACCAATCTTTACGGCCCAAACGATAATTATGATCTGAACAGTTCTCATGTATTGCCTGCATTACTTAGAAAATTCCATGAAGCAAAAGCTCAAAATCACCCTGAAGTGATCGTATGGGGTAGTGGTACACCTCGGCGTGAATTTTTGCATGCTGATGATATGGCCGATGCTTGTGTGTTCCTGATGAAAAATTACAATGAAGAAGGGCTGATAAATATTGGAGTTGGAGAAGACCTGAGTATTAAGGAACTGGCTGAAATGGTTAAAGAGATCACAGGCTATAAAGGTAAAATCGTTTTTGATACATCAAAGCCTGACGGAACTCCCAGGAAATTAATGGATGTTTCAAAACTTTCCGCTATAGGATGGAGGGCTTCCATTTCTTTGAAAGAGGGAATAACGCAAGTGTACAAAGAAAAATTTCAGAGCCCGTAAAAGATGGTGATCATTGTTTCAAGAGAAGGCCAGTTTGCCAATCGTATTCTGCATGCATCATCATTTATCGTAAATGCAAAAGAGCATAATTACAAACTTCTTCATCTTTATTTTGATGACTATTACCCGGTTTTTTCGGAAAAACTTGGTGAAAAAAAAGACCTGATTACCATTTGGGGTAAGAACAAGACAAACCTTGTTTTTTTCTGCCAGCAGGTTCTCGACTTTGTAATCCGAATTTTTTTGAGGCTCAGAATAAAAAGACTTCCTTTATTTGAAATAATAGAATACAAAAAGTATGGGCAAGACACAGTTTATTTTGATTTGAATAGAGATGAGTTTGTTAAAAAAGCCAAATCAAAACTGGTTCTGGTGTATGGCTGGCTTTTCAAAGACCCTAAAAATCTACAAAGGCATAAACAGCTGCTTCTCGAAATATGGCAACCCAATAAAAACTACATGGCTAATGTTGAAAGCTATTTTCAAAAATATAAGCAAGATCATGATTTCCTGGTAGGCGTGCATATCCGACATGGTGATTACAAAACATTTGAAGAGGGAAAATGGTTCTATTCGCCTGACCAATATTATGAAAAGATGAAGGAAATTTCTTTATTGGAAACATTTCGGAACAAAAGAATTGCTTTTGTTGTTTGTTCCAACGGGAAGGATATATCGTTCCCGGGAACCGATAAGTTTTCTATCTTCAACGAGCAACGACACTTTGCCGAAGACATTTTCCTGCTTTCAAAATGTGATTATATCATCGGGCCTCCGAGCACTTTTAGTATGTGGGCAAGTTTTTATGGCAGCGTACCGCTTCATATGCTGAGAGAAATAGACCCGGTGTTGACCGATAAGAGTTTTGCGCCGGAGGTGATTACATTTTGAGATAGCATTGTATGATCAAAGAGTGACTATTAAACCTTTATTTGGGGCCATTATTTATAATTTTAAGAAGTAACATCAGGAGTTAAACATGTATAGTCGTTTACGAGAGCGATTTTTGAAGATAGTTAGGTTCTCACCTTTTCCTGTTCAGAAAATTGTTCATTCATTTATAACCAAAAGGGCATATGCCAGGTGGCTCAGGTCCGGGAAGCCATTGCCTCCTCCCAGAATTGTAAAACAAAATCACATAACCCGCAGCAGGGAAACGACGGGTTGCAGGATCCTCGTTGAAACCGGCACCTACCTGGGTGATATGATTTTTTTTCAGCGAAAGAACTTTAAGAGATTGTATTCAATTGAACTTGATGAACAATTGTACAGGGATGCAAGGAGACGGTTTAAAAATTGTCCACACGTAACAATTATTCAGGGAGACAGTGCAGAAAAGTTGCAAAGCGTAGTTGATCAGGTTGAGGAACCGGCTGTCTTCTGGTTAGATGGACATTATTCGGGAGGGATCACAGCATTAGGAAATAAGGTAACTCCCATATTTGAAGAGCTTAAAATAATATTCAGCAAAAAAATGCGTCATGTCATTTTGATCGACGATGCAAGATTATTTAATGGCACTGATGGTTATCCATCATTAGAGGACCTGAAGAATTTTATATTTCAGTATTATCCGGGTCAGCACATTGAAATAAAAGATGATTGCATTCAATTCATTCTTGAAAACTAATTTCTAAAACATCTTCATGGCATTTGAAATCGTAATTGAACCTGGTCGTTCCGAGCGGAACTATTGGAAAGATCTTTGGCGTTACCGTGAGTTATTTTATATCTTAAGCTGGCGTGACCTCAAAGTTCGCTATAAACAAACCATTATCGGTATTGTGTGGAGTGTGCTGCGTCCATTGCTTACGATGATGATCTTCACGTTTGTTTTTAGTAACGTTGCAAAATTTGAACCACCTCCTGGAATAGAATATGCAATACTTGTTTTTGCTGGCCTTTTGCCCTGGCAATTTTTTGCAGCCGGTTTGACCGAAGCTAGTAACAGCCTGATCGGCAATGAAAGATTGATCTCCAAAGTTTATTTCCCAAGATTGATCATTCCCGCTGCATCTGTTATTACAAGCCTTGTTGATTTTTTTATTTCTCTTGGGTTAATGTTTTTATTAATGATCTGGTATGGCACTGCACCTTCTATCAATCTTATTTTTCTTCCCATCTTTACTTTACTTGCCTTTTTCGCAAGTTTTGGTGTTGGATTATGGCTTACAGCCTTAAATGTAAAGTATCGTGACTTTAAATATGTAGTTCCTTTTCTTGTTCAGATAGGTTTGTATTTATCTCCTGTAGGATTTCTTTCTGAGAAAGCAGCAACGATAATTCCTGAAAAGCTCCGATTGCTTTATTATCTTAATCCAATGGCCGGTGTGATCGATGGATTTCGCTGGTGTTTTTTTGGGGATAAAACGCCGATCTATTGGAATGGAATGTTTCTCTCCGTGGCGGTTATTATCGTGTTTTTTTTGATCGGCATCCGCACATTCAGAAGAATGGAAAAAAGTTTTGCGGATATTATTTGATGTTTTGATTTAATAAATGTTACTCTCTTTTGCCATTATTGGTTGCGGAAATATAGGGAAACGTCATGCTGAACAGATTCAATCGGTAGGAAAATTGGCAGCTGTGTGTGACATTGTCAGATCTAAAGCGGAGAAACTTGGAAATAAATATAATGCAGAAATATTTTCTTCGATTGAAGAATTATTTACGAATAAAAGGGAAATCGACGTTGCGGTTATTTGCACGCCAAACGGTTTGCATGCGCAACATTCAATGATCTCATTGCAGGCAGGGTGTCATGTATTGTGTGAGAAACCGATGGCCATTAAAACCGAAGATTGCAGGGCAATGATCCGTGAAGCAGAAAATACAGGCAAACACCTTTTTATAGTAAAACAAAATCGGTTTAACCCGCCAGTTGTTGCCATAAAAAAATTGCTCGATGAAAATAAATTAGGCAATATTTACAGTATACAATTAAATTGTTTCTGGAACCGCGATTCAAAATATTATGAAAACTCATGGAAAGGCACGATGTCAATGGATGGAGGAAC
>Ga0075428_100010604_pt1 | contig 10242 bp, 14 predicted proteins | sample RhiMetdeltSRZDD2_FD_75291 | JGI IMG/M metagenome (GOLD analysis project Ga0075428, IMG submission 75291) | Populus rhizosphere microbial communities from Tennessee, USA - Rhizosphere MetaG P. deltoides SRZDD2 | ecosystem: Host-associated > Plants > Roots > Rhizosphere > Soil | place: USA...
ATCGCCTGCCAGCTGCTCAACACGGCCGAGGCCGCCCGGGCGCTGGACAGAACGCAGCGCGCCGATGTGGTCGATCGCGTCATCAGCGCAATTGCAACATCCGTGTCGGGCCCGGACCCGCAGGGCATCGCCTTGGTGCGGCAATTGAAGACGGGTTGCCCGAGCCTGCCCAGCTGGTAGGCGCCTGCACCCGCCAACCTCGCTACATCGCGCGGCGGGCTGAGGGGCGCGGGTCGCTCCGCAAGGCCAGCAGCAGCGGCCAAGCTTTGCCCATGCCGCGCATTGGCCGACAGAGCACCAGTCGAGCCAATCTTGCGTAGCAAAGCCCTAGCTTTGCCGCGGGCGTCGCCATTGCATGATCACACTTGCGGCCTACAGGCCCCAATGCGCTATGCAATCCCAATGATGATCATGGTCTCCGGCTGCATGGCCGGCGGACCACCGGATCACCCACTCACGGCGACCTGGCGGGGACCGACTACCCTTGAACTGACGGCCGCCGGCTATCGCTTCGGCGACGAGTTCGGCTCGTGGAGCGTGGACAGGCAAACTCTGCGCATTGTCAGGAGTGAGAGCGGCCAGCCCGCGCAAAAAGCCGAAGAGCGCTGCAACTATTCCCTAAATGGGCGGGTTCTCACGGTGAGCGATTGTCGTTTGGCAGGCAGGTACATGCGGGCAGGATGACCCGAGCTGCTCCTGCGGGCCGACGGTAGCCGCCAGGATGCACGGAGGTTTCATTGTCAGGGCACATCTGCAACCGACGCTTGCTCACCGCCACTTTTGTTCTTGCGCCTATTCTGACGATGCTGCGGCCGGCTTGCGCGTATGCGCAAGCCCCTCTTCTGCAGCCGGCCGAGAAGACAAAGGCTGGCTTTCTCGCGCGAGCTCGCGCTTTACGAGAGCAGGCCGCGCGCGAGGGCGACCAGGCCTATGGTGCAGTCGTTGTGCGCAACGGCATCATCGTCGGCGAGGGGCGGAACTACGTCATCCTCGAGAGCGACCCAACGGCGCATGCCGAGCTGCTGGCGGTACGTGATGCAGCCCGCCGGCTCAAGACTCGCGACTTGTCCGATTGCGAGGTTTTCTCGACCGCCACGCCCTGTCCCATGTGTCAGGGCGCTCTGTATTGGGCGCACGTGCCTCGCTTTCACACCGAGAGTACACCGGCAGCCGGCGTCACCCCGAAGCTTGCCTGCTAGCCAGCAAAACAGCGGAGCAGGAGCTACCTGTTCCGCTGCGCAATGCGCCAGTTGGCTGGCCGCTCAACCCTTCTTGCCTGTCAGCTCCTCCCACTTGGTGCCGAGATCCTTCTTGATCTCGTCCACCTTCTTCCAGGCTTCTTCCTTTTTGGCGACGAACTCGGCGCGGCCCTGCGCGTATTCGGCGGCCGGAATATCAAAGACGGTCATGAAGGGGCAGCCGCCGGAGCTGATCTGGGCGGCCGCATAGCGGACCCGCACCATGCCCCGGTCGCCTTCGCCCACTCGGGCGATGGTGGCGTCCTTGTCCATGCGGCAGCTCCCGCCCTGGGCGATGTGCTTGAGATCGATGGCGACATACTTGCCGCCCTCATTGAGCAGCGTCACTGTCATGGTGCGGGGCATGAAGGCGAACTCGATGCTGGCATCGGCCGTGTTCTGCGCGTGGACGGGAAGCGACAGCGCGGCCAGGGCCAGAGTGGCGAGGCAAGCATATGACAGTCTATTCATCGTTCAGGCTCCTTGAACCGGCGATCCGGCCTTCAACTGGGGACGCGGGGGCTGAACTGCAAGACGCTAGGACACACGACGGTTTTGCAAGCCGCCAAAGACGGCCAGCAGGATGACGGCACCCAGCGTGGCGACCAGGATGGACGGCAGGTTGAAGCCTTCAAGGTAGTGGAAGCCGAGCAGGCTGCTGACCAGGAACCCGCCGATCAAGGCACCTATGATGCCGACGATCAGGTTCATCAGCAGGCCATGATTGCGGCCCGTTATGCGCTCGGCCAGCCAACCGGCAACAACCCCAACCACGATGCAGGCGATGATGTTCACAGGTCGTCGCTCCGCAGCTGCGATGCCTGCCAAACGCTCGTGCTCAAGGTCGGTTCCGAGCGCGGCTGCAGCGCTCGGTCTCCTGCGGCATCGCTAGCGCCTGCATACCCCCGTCCCTGACGGCCGGGCTATGGGTGCCTATGCAAATCGGCTTTTTGCTCTGCGGACGGACTCAAGCGACGTCGCGTTGGGGCAGTAATCCCTCCAGGCGGGATCGTCCGGCCGTTGCTCCAGGTCGTGCCTGCAGGCGTCCTTGCCGTCGCAGCACGCGCACGTCCTTTCCAGATCACGCATCAAACCGCGCGCCACGTCCTCGACGTCGGCACGTGCAATTCCAAGCGCACGCATTCGCTCGCCCAGGAGGTCGGCCGCCTGCGGGCCTCGAGCCGCGAGTTCCTTGAGCTCGCGCACGGACATTCCGAACTCTTGGGCCATGCGCTGCAGCTCCGTGCGATCGATGCTGGCGAGTTCGGTTCTGCGTTGCCACCATTCGCGCAGTTGCGCAAGGAAGCGATGGGCTGCGGCCGTCAAGACGGGTTTGGATGCTTGGTGATGGGGATCCGACATGGCGCTCTCCTTGTGGCTCCGGGCCTTGTGGCTCAGGAGCAGGCTCCAGCAACAGGCCACGACGGCATTGATGCAGATCAAGGGCAGGCGAAGTTGCAGTCAATCCTGATGCACCACGCATCGGCGCGTTTGACGTGCATCAAAGGCGACGCATGCGCCATGCAGCTATTGTTGCGCGTCCTCGACGGGTGGTCGCTATGGCCAAGAGCATGACACGCGAATTCTGTGGCGGGCAGCCTGCCGAACGCGGCACTGCGCGGCCGACAATTGCCGGCGCGGCCGTCGAGAAGGTTGCGTTCGATGCACCCTGGAACTGGCTGGCGAACGGATGGCGCGACCTGTGGACGGTGCCGCAGGTCAGCCTGACCTACGGCTTGGCGTTTGCTGCCCTGTCGATGGGTCTGACGCTCGGCCTCATGGCGAACGGACTGGAGTCGCTGGTGCTGGCCCTCGGAGGCGGATTCCTGCTGATCGGGCCGATCGCAGCCGTCGGCCTTTATGCGACCAGCTGCCGCTTGGAGCAAGGCGAGCGCGTTGGTCTGCGGCACGGACTGCGCGCGGGGCTGCGCGCACCGGGCCAGCTCGGCTTTTTTGGCGCGATCCTGGCGTTCGTATACTTCGTGTGGCTGCAGGTCGCCTTTCTGCTGTTCATGCTGTTCCTGGGCAGCAAGCCGCTGCCCCCGGCAAGCGAGTTCGTGCCGACCCTGCTGTTCACGCCGCACGGACTTGGCCTGCTGGTGACAGGCACGCTGGTGGGTGGTGCGCTCGCCTTCCTGGTGTTTGCCATCTCGGCGGTCTCGGTGCCGCTGCTGATGACGCGGCCGCTTGATGCGGTAAGCGCGATCACGGTCAGCCTGGCGGCAGTGATCGCCAATCCCAAGCCGATGGCGCTGTGGGCGGCCTTGATCGCCGGCTTCATGGCGCTCGGCATCGTCACCTTGTTCGTCGGACTGGTGGTGGCGTTTCCGCTGATCGGGCACGCCACCTGGCATGCGTTCCGCGACCTGGTGCGCGAGGATGGCGGCAGCTATCTGTGAGGTGCCACACTGTGCGGCACAACGCTGCGTCGACACACCGCACCGCCCGACCAAGCCGAGGTTGGCGACTATTGTGGACAGATGTATCCGCAGCCGTTCGGGTTGGGGAAAAAAATGACGGAGGCCGGAAGACCTTGCCTCGGCAGCCAGAGCACGAGCTGCGGCACGAGACGCAGAATGCGATGGTCGTGAAAAGACCAGGTAGATCGGACGCGCCGCTCGCAATGCTCGTGAAAACCGCACACCGACACATTTCGATCCCATCAGCAGCACGATGCCGTAAGGCGGCGTAATCAGGCCGAAGGCCAGCGTCGCGATCAGCACGACGCCCATATGCACCGGATTGACCCCGCCAGCTTCGGTCAGTGCCCCGAGCAGCAATCACGGGGCTCAGCAGGGGCAGCGAGGCACCCTTGAAAGCCTGCAGCACTTGTGCGCATGGAGCGCGCGGGCGCTGCATCCCGCTTGGTCCGAAGAAATAGCAGTCGACCATCAGGTCGAAGCCTATCATCAGCCCCGGACGACGCCGGCCATGAACAATCCGGCGATCGAAACGTTGCCGCCATACACCACGGCTGTGATACCGGGTGGGAGAAGCGCGGCGATGGTCGAGGCCGATGCGATAATCGCGGCGACGAAGGCTGGTTTATTGCCTTCCTTCTTCATCGGTCCGCCAAGGGCGCCAAGCAAAACGAACCAATATCGGTCCGCTGCTATGACGCGCTGATACGGGCGATTGCAGGCTCGCGTCTCAGCGCCCCAGCTTGTCGTCGTCCTCAAGGGCGCGCCAAGCTGCGCCTTCCAAATCTTCGAACTGACCGCTGTTGAGGGACCACAGGAAGGCTGCCAGCCCGATTAGGCCGAGCAGAAGTGCGCACGGGATCAGCCAGGCGAGCGCGGTCATCGGGCGAGTGTCCTCATGAAATTAGTCGGCACGTGCCACGACTGTTGAACGAATTGTGCGATCTGAAGGACATCAATCAAGGTACTCGCGCCAGTCATAGCGAGACGGCCGCTCCTCGAGCTTGCTGCACACGTGCCAGCGGACCACTCGATCATCGCACGAGCTCCAGTCGCATGCTCTTGAGGCGCACGGCGTTGACGGTGACGGCGATCGAAGAGGCCGACATGGCGATGGCGGCGATCAGCGGCGTGACGAGGCCGGCCATGGCGAGCGGCACGAACAGCACGTTGTAACCGATGGCGATGGCGAAATTCTGCAGCGCCATGCCGCGGGTGGCGCGGGCAACGGCAAGCGTCTCCAGCACCGGGGCGAGGCGCTCGCCCTGAAACACAGCGTCGGCCGCCGTCTGCGAGATGTCGGCGGCAGACGACGGCGAGAGGGAAGCGTGCGCGGCAGCCAGGGCCGGCGCATCGTTGAGCCCGTCGCCGACCATCAGCACCTTGCGGCCTTCGGCCTCGAGTGCCTCGAGGCGGGCGATCTTGTCGGCAGGCGAGGCGCCGGCGATCCAGCGCTTGATGCCGGCTTGGGATGCGGCGGCCTCCACCACGGGAGGACGGTCGCCAGACAAGAGTTCGATGTGAAAGCCTGCCTGGGTGAGGTTCGAGACGACGGCGACGGCATCGGGTCGCAGCCGGTCGGCAAAGGTGAGTGCAACTGGGTTGCCCTCCGCCAGGCGATACCAGACCATCGCCGTGTTGGCGTGCGCCGGCTCGGCTTGGCACCAGGAGGCCGAACCCAGTCGTTCGCGGCCTTCCGGACCGTCGCGCTCCAGGCCCGCGCCCGGCACCTCGCGCACACCGCGACCGGGCTGTCGCACGGAAAGTCCCGCGGCCTCGGCCGCGCGCACCACCGCTCGCGCATAGGGATGCCGACTGGCGGCCGCCAGGGATGCGGCGCGGGCCAGCAAGTCGCCGCTGACGGGCTGGCCGGTGGACAGCGACGGTTCGCCCAGCGTCAGCGTGCCGGTCTTGTCGAACACCACCGTGTCGATCTCGGCCAGTCGCTCCAGCCCGTCGGGTGCTTTCACGAGCACGCCCTTGCCGAACAAGCGGCTGGCGGCCGCCACCTGCACCGCCGGTACGGCGAGCGCCAGCGCGCACGGACAGGTGATGATCAGCACGGCAATGGCCGCCGTCAGGGCCGCCTCCCATCCGTGGCCGGTGGCGAGCCAGCCCACGAACGTGACGAGCCCGAGCACGTGCACGGCCGGTGCATAGAAACGCGCGGCCTGGTCAGCGAGGCGCACGTAACGTCCGCGCGCCTGCTCGGCGGCCGTCATCAGGCGCCCGATCTCGGCGAGCAGCGTGTGCTGGTCGGTGGCGGTCGCCTCGGTGACCAGCGATGCCGTCAGGTTGACGGTCCCGGCATAGATCAGGGCGTCGGGCGCTACGCTGACGGGCACGGTCTCGCCGGTGATCAGGCTGGCGTCGACCTCGCCGCTGCCCTGGAGCAGGCGACCATCGGCGGCGAAGCGCTCGCCGGGCGCGGTCAGGATGCGCATGCCCGGCACCAGCTGGCGCACCGGGAGCCTCGCCACGCTGCCGTCCGGCTGCAGCACGGTCGCGGCCTGCCCGCGCAAGCCGAGCAGATTGGCGGCAGCATTGGCCACGCGCGCGCGCATGCGCTGGTCGAGAAAGCGTCCGACCAGCAGGAAGAACAGCAGCGTGACGGCCGCGTCGAAGTAGACCTGCTCGCTGCCGCGCATGGCCTGGTACAGGCTCATCAGCGTCGCCAGCGACACGCCGAGCGAGATGGGCACGTCCATGTTGAGGCGGCCCGAACGCAACGCCTTCGCCGCCGAAGCAAAGAACGGCTGGCCCGCGTAGCCGACCACCGGCAGCGCGATCAGCGCCGATAGCCAGTGGAAAATCGCCTGTACCGACGGGCTCATGTCGCCGCCGGCGCCTGACCACACCGACACCGACAGCAGCATGATGTTGGCGGCCGCAAAGCCAGCGACGCCAACGCGCCGGAGCAGAGCCTGTTCGGGTGCCAACGCCGCGCGGTCATCGGCGATTTCCGCAGCCTTGAAGCCGATCCGGTCGAGCGCCTCGATGAGCCCGATGCTGTTGACGTCAGCCTGGTGAACCATGGCAACCCGCCGCGCGGACAAGTTGGCGCGCGCCGCGACGACGCCGCGAACCGATGTCAGCGCCTGCTCCACCTTGCGCATGCAAGCCCCGCAATGCATGCCTTCGATGACCAGCGTCGTCGTCACCTGGCGTGCGGCCTTGCTGCTTTCGGCAGGAACTTCACTGCCGAGAGCCAACCTACTCAGGGCTTCAGCCATATGCGCCTCCGCGTGCGGTAGATCGGGTCGGCAGCCTCGTTGGCGCGGACGTCGAGCACGACCAGCCAGTTGCCTTCCGCCGGCGGCGACACGCGCGCCTCGTATTGCCCTGGCGGACCCTCCACCAGCTGCAACGCAACGTCGTGCCGATTGGTCGACGGTCGCCCCAGCATGCCGGCAACGCTCATGCCGCGCACCGGCCGACTGTCAGCGTCACTGAGCACCAGGCGCACCTGACCATCGCGGCCGACCTGCAGCGCATCGGTCCACCCCAGGTCGGCTTGACGCTCGGCAGCGGCAAGGCGCTCGTTGTAGTGCAGGCCCTTGCGATAAGGCTCGTTGGCCACCAGCCCAGAATAGGTCGAGACGGCGGCATACATCATCGCGCCGTTGACGACGAACACGATTGCGAAGAAGCCGAGAAAACCCGCCAGCACGTGACGTCCGCGCAGACCCTGCTGCTGCCTTGGCGCGGTCGGCAGGACGGTCGGGCTCATGGGCCGCTCCCAGGTGATTTACCGGGTTTTAGGAATTGCGTGGCGCGCGCCGTCTCCTGGCCGGACGCCATGTCGCGCACGACCAGCGCAAACGATGTGCTGGCGCCCTCCAGCTGTGTGAGCGCGCTCCCCGCCAGGGTCACCAACACGCGCAACTCGCGCAAGTCATCGGTGGTCACGCGAACCGCCGCTCCTGCATCCACGCCCACAATGGCCAGCCTCGCCTGCTCCAGTCCCCGCACGTCAAGCGCAAACTCGCGCGGCTCGTGCAGTTTGTTGAGGATCTTGACCGTATAGCCGTTGCGTACCCCACCGTCCGACAGCAGCACATAGGGCGGATTGCGGTCGTGCAGCACGTTGATCTCGAGGGTGGTACGATTGAGCCAGGCGGCCAGCATGATGCCGCCGACCAGGAAGATCAGTCCCGCGTACAACAGCGTGCGTGTGCGCACGATCTGCAGCGGTGCAGTACCGCCCCTGGCGGCCGCTTCCTGCCCGGCGATGGTGTCGTAGGCAATCAGGCCACGCGGCCGGCCGACCTTGTCCATGATGTCGTTGCAAGCATCGATGCACAGCGCGCACTGGATGCACTCGAGCTGTGAGCCGTCGCGGATGTCGATGCCGGTCGGGCACACTGCCACGCAAGCCTTGCAGTCGATGCAGTCGCCGCGACCCTCCCAGGGCTGCCCCTTTTTGTGCGGTCCGCGCGGCTCGCCGCGATCGGACTTGTAGCTGACGAGCAGTGTCTCGTGATCGACCATGGCGCCCTGGATGCGCGGCCAGGGGCACATGTAGATGCACACCTGCTCGCGGGCGATGCCGCCGAGCACATAGGTCGTCACCGTGAAGATGCCGATGAACAGGTAAGCGATGGCCGGCGCCGTGCCTGTGAGCAGCTCGCTCGCCAGCGTCGGCGCGTCACGAAAGTAGAACACGAAGGCGCCGCCGGTCGCCATGCCGATGGCGAGCCACGACAGGTGCGTCATGCCCTTCTTGAATATCTTGACCGGCCCCCACGATCGGCGGTCAAGGGCGATGCGGGCATTGCGATCGCCCTGCCAGAAGCGTTCCAGCACCACCATGAGGTCGGTCCACACGGTCTGCGGGCAGGCGTAGCCGCACCAAACGCGACCAGCCACGGACGTGATGAGGAACAGCGACAGCGCCGCCAGCACCAGCAGGCCGGTGACGAAGTAGAACTCCTGCGGCCAGATTTCGAGAAAGAAAAAGAAGAAGCGGTTGTTGGCCATGTCGAGGAGGACGGCCTGGTCGGGCAGGTCCGGCCCGCGGTGCCAGCGCAGCCACGGCAGCACGTAGTAAATGCCGAGCGTGACGGCCATCACCAGCCACTTGATGGAGCGGAAGCGGCCGTGCGCGAGCTTTGGATAAACCTTCTGGCGGCCGGCATAGAGTAGGCGATCCTCCTTGCGGTTGATCGCCTTGGCCTCGAGGCGCACCACACCGGGTGCAGCCTCCGCGACGCTGTCGGCTGAGATGATGTACTTGTCCATGTGACTCATGCCGCGGCTTCCGGCCGTGCGCGTAGCCAGAGCAAGCGTCGCGTCAGGCAGCGTAGAACGGGGCGCAGTCTGGCCGTTTGCGGGATATGGTCGCCTTGATCTCGCGCAAGCGCGTCCGTGTCCGCGCGCCGAACCTGCAGCAACAGAGCCAGCTCGCACACACAGCAGCACATCGCGGCACCTCTTCTACTTGCCGCCGCCGAGACTGTGGACGTAGACAGCCAGCGCCTTCAGCGTTACGGGATCAAGGCGCCCGGCCCAGGCGGGCATCATGCCGCCGCGTCCGGTCCTGATGCTTTCGACGATGGCAGGCCGACTGTGGCCATAGAGCCAGATGGCGTCGGTCAAATTGGGAGCACCCTGCTCCTGCTTGCCTTTAGCGTCCGTCCCGTGGCACGAGGCGCATTGTTCGGCAAAGATGATCTTGCCCCGCGCCGCCGCGGCTTGGTCACCACTTCGGCCCGTCAATGACAGCACAAATTCGGCAGCATCGCCGATCTGTTTGTCGTCCAACAGCTTGTCGATGCCATAGCGCGGCATTTGCGAGGCGCGCGTTTCCGTGTGGTCGGAGCGGATGCCCGAGCCGATGGTCTTGTGGATGTCGTCGATGCTCCCGCCCCACAGCCACTCATCGTCGTTGAGGTTGGGGTAGCCGGCGAAGCCCTGGGCACCGCGGCCATGGCAAGGCGCACAGTTGGTCTGGAACGCGGCGCCGCCGCCGGCCATGGCGAAGCGCAACAGGTCGGGATCCGACTTTATTTGGTCGAGCGGTGTGGCCGCCAGCTTGGCGCGATACTGCGCCTGTGCGGCCTTGGCCGCATCGATCTCGCTCGCCACCGTTACGCGTTGACTGTAGCCGAGCACGCCCTCTGTGTAGCCCGTCACGGTCGGCCATGCCGGATAGGCGATCCAATAGCCGATGGCCCACGCAATGGTCGCATAGAAGGTCCATAGCCACCACTTGGGCAGCGGCTTGTTCAGCTCCTTGACGCCATCCCATTCATGTCCCGTGGTCTTGACCCCGGTGACCTTGTCGATTTCTGGTTTGCTCATCGCGGGCTCCGCTCGCGCACCGTCGCCGGCTGGTCGCTAAGATCGAGGGCGCGTCGCTGCGCCGCCTCAAAGCGCGGCCCGTTTCTCGGCCACAGCGCATAGCCGAGCACGGCGGCGAACATGCCGAGGAACATCAGCAGCGATGTCACCTGGCTGATCGTCGCGATCGTGTCATAGGACATGGGGGTTGCCCTTTATCGAGAGTTCGGGCCGGAGGCGTCGAAGGTTGCGAAATCGACGAGCGTGCCCAATACCTGCAGATAGGCGACGAGCGCGTCGAG
>Ga0075428_100010605_pt1 | contig 10242 bp, 15 predicted proteins | sample RhiMetdeltSRZDD2_FD_75291 | JGI IMG/M metagenome (GOLD analysis project Ga0075428, IMG submission 75291) | Populus rhizosphere microbial communities from Tennessee, USA - Rhizosphere MetaG P. deltoides SRZDD2 | ecosystem: Host-associated > Plants > Roots > Rhizosphere > Soil | place: USA...
CAACGCGCCCCCCGAGTTTCCCGAACTGGCACGTCAGAACGGTTGGTATGGGACGGTGCTCCTTCGTCTCTGGATCGACGCGGACGGCCGAGTCGCCGAGGTGCGCGTGCACGAGAGCAGCGGCTACGGCGTGCTGGATGCGGCGGCATTCACGGCCGTCAAGCGCTGGCGCGGCAAACCAGCCCGGCAAAACGGCCGACCTGTCCCCACCGAGCAGTTGCTGCCGGTGGTGTTCCGCCCGCGATTGAGTCGCGATCCGTAGTGACAGCGGGCGGATCGGATCAAGTGCCCACTCTACATCGGAGCCAGCCATGACTGACCGCCTCGTGACGATTGCCATTTCCGTTGCCGCGACGTGGGGCCTTTTGCACGCTGCGCCGGATCAGCCGAAGGTCCTGGAAGTCGATCGGCTCATCGTGCGACAAGAGCTGATCGTTTCGGACACCGGCCAGCCCTGGGAGAAAGGGTACGAGCAGCAGCAGATCCCCCGCGGCATTTACGCGCGGGCGCTCCATAGCGGTCCCGGCGGTTTATGGGTCCGCAGCCGACTGATCAAAGGGGAAATCGACGATCCGTTCGACGACCGCTTCCACGCGCTGGAGCGCGACGGCAGCCTGCGCCGCGCGCCCGGTCATATCTCCTGGAACGTATGGATCGATGGCGCCTGGCGGCAAATGGCGATCGTTCAAGGCGAAGGTCTGGAATACTCCGAAGTGCCGCGGGAAGAGTGGAGCGGGGGGACGCATCCGGGACGGCTGCGGTTTCAGACCTTCCGGCCGAAACACAGCGAGCCGCTGACCGATGCGCTCATCGGACAGGGCAAAATGAGCATCGGCGGCGGTGGGTATGGCGGCGGCGGTTTGCCATTTCCGACGGAAGTTGTCGAGCTGTGGGGCGGCAAAATTCGTCAGACGGCGATGCTTGCGCCGGCTGCTCCAACGATCGTCAAAGACGACGGCTCGGGGGAGCATACCTACGCGCTGGTGGCGGTCGGCGTGCAAGGGGATCGCACGCGTCCCTCCGCAGCCGCAAAAGCCCGCGGCCTGGCAGCGCTTCGCTGGGATAGCGTGGTTGGCGCCGACAGCTATGTCATACTTCGCGATGGCAAACCAATAGCCGGCCCACTTCGCGTGGAGGGTTCGCAGAAGGAATGGACCGACAAGGGGCCGTAGTGCGAGCGATCACTATCCGCGGCCGACGAACGGCATTTTGGTGGCCATCACGGTCATGAACAGCACGTTGGCATCCAGCGGCAGTCCGGCCATGTAGACGACTGACTTGGCAACCTGCTCCACGTCCATCGTCGGCTCGGGCGCCAATTGGCCACTCGCCTGAAGCACGCCCCCTTTCATCCGCGCGGTCATCTCGGTCTCGGCATTGCCAATGTCGATCTGGCCGCAGGCGATGTCGTATTTCCGGCCGTCGAGTGCGGCGGAGCGCGTCAGCCCAGTGATGGCGTGCTTGCTGGCCGTGTAAGGCGCGGAGTTGGGCCTGGGCACATGCGCCGAGATCGATCCATTGTTGATGATACGGCCGCCGCGCGGACTCTGCCGCTTCATCAGGCGGAACGCTTCCTGAATACAGAGAAACGCGCCGGTCAAATTGACGTCGATGACTTTCCGCCACTGCGCCAGCGGCAAATCTTCCACCGGCGTCGCCGGGACGTTGGTGCCGGCGTTATTGAACAGGACATCCAGCCGGCCAAATGTGTCGCTGGTCTTCTCAAAAAGCGCCCGGACCGACGAATCATCGCTGACGTCGGCAGGCACGATCATAGACTTTGCGCCAGGCGGAAATTGAGCCGCGGTTTCCTCAAGTGCCGCGGCGCGGCGGCCGGCGAGAACCACCGCGTATCCCTCCCGCGCCAGGGCACGTGCAGCCGCCCTGCCGATTCCCGACCCTGCGCCGGTGACCATCGCAATTTTTCCGCTGGAATCCATGTTTCACCTTTGATTTTCCCCGCCCCCTCACCGCTCTGGTTTTCGCGCTGCGCCGGCTACAATATTGGCTGTCCATCATAGCCGGCCGCGAATTCCAAGTTGGCAGGGGGAATTTCTCTATGGGCGAAGCCACGGCCGAGGACATCAAAGATGTGGTGGACGCAGTCTACAAGGGCGAGTCGCGGCGCGTCCTGGCCACGCTGATTCGCCTGCTCGGCGATTTCGACCTGGCCGAAGAGGCGCTGCACGATGCCTTCGCGTCGGCCGTCGAGCAATGGCCGCGGGAGGGGGTGCCGGACAATCCGCGCGCCTGGCTCGTTTCGGCCGGCCGGTTCAAAGCGATCGACGCCATGCGCCGCCGCGCGCGGTTCGACGCCTCGCTGGAAGATCTCGCCCAAAGGCTCGATGCCGACAGCCGGGCCGCGGAGCAGGACGATGAAGGGGTCCACGACGATCGCTTGCGGCTGATTTTTACCTGTTGCCATCCGGCATTGCCGCCGGATGCCCAGGTGGCGCTGACGCTCCGCGAGGTTTGCGGCCTGACAACCGAGGAAATCGCGCATGCGTTTTTGACGGCGCCGGCCACGCTGGCCCAGCGGATCGTGCGGGCCAAGAAGAAAATCAAGGACGCGGGGATTCCTTACCAGGTGCCGTCGCCTGCCGATCTGCCCGAGCGAGTGGATGCCGTGCTGCACGTGGTTTACCTGGTGTTCAACGAGGGGTACTCCGCGTCCTCCGGCACGTCGCTCACGCGGGCCGACCTCTCCGGCGAGGCAATTCGTCTAGGCCGACTGCTGATCGAACTTTTGCCCGAGCCAGAAGCAATCGGACTGCTCGCCCTCATGTTGCTACAGGATTCGCGCCGCACGGCGCGGACTTCGGCGACTGGGGAACTGATCTTGCTCGAGGACCAGAACCGAGGGCTCTGGAATCGGGCCCAAATTGCCGAAGGAGCCGCTCTCGTCGAGCGGGCCTTCGCGTTGCGGCAACTCGGGCCTTATACCCTCCAGGCGGCAATCGCGGCCGTGCATGCCCAAGCGTCCAGCCCGGCGGCGACTGACTGGGGGCGGATTACTGGACTTTATGACATTTTGGCACAGGTGGTTCCGTCGCCGGTGGTGGAGTTGAACCGCGCTGTGGCAGTGGCCATGCGAGACGGGCCCGAAGCAGGACTTGTGCTCGTTGACGCCATTTTGTCGCGCGGCGATCTGGCGGAATATCACTTGGCGCACTCAGCTCGGGCCGATCTGTGCCGACGACTCGGCCGCACGCTGGATGCAAAGGCCGCCTACGAACGGGCTTTGGCCCTGGCGCGGCAGGAGCCCGAGCGGCGATTTCTCGAGCGGCGGCTGGCGGCACTCCCTTAACGCCGCCAGCACTTTTTTGGCTTTTCAACTCCGAATGTCGATTTGCGAAGCCACCGAACGACTACAGGGTGACAGCACGAAAGTCTGGCATGGCCAGGCGAAAGTCTGGCGGAACCTCAACAAATCCAAAACGACAAGGAGTTGCGACCATGCGATTCATGGGACTGCTCAAAGCCGACAAGCACTCCGAAGCGGGTGTCCCTCCGCGCCCGGAGCTGCTCGAGAAAATGGGGAAGTTCATCGCGGAGATAACGCAGGCCGGCGTGCTGATTGCTACCGACGGCTTGCAGCCGAGCTCCAAGGGTGCGCGAGTCAAGTTATCCGCCGGCAAATTCACGGTGACCGACGGGCCCTTTGTCGAAACCAAGGAGCTGGTCGCCTCCTACGCCCTGTTCCAGGTCAACTCGATGGCCGAGGCGATCCGGTGGACGAAGCGTTTTTTGGAAGTGCTGGGCGAAGGCGAGTGCGAAATCCGTCCGCTGTTTGAACCGGCCGACTTTGATCATCCCAACAGATAGGAAACCCCAGACTCGATACTCAATTGGACTTGAAAGCCAAACCGGAGACACACCCATGCGTTTTATGGTCATCGTCAAAGCGACCAAGGACTCGGAGGCTGGAATCATGCCCAGCCAGCAGCTCCTGGCTGACATGGGAAAGTTCAACGAGGAGCTGGTGAAGGCGGGCCTCATGCAAGCCGGCGAGGGACTTCAGCCCAGCTCCAAGGGGGCGCGCGTGAAGTTCGTCGGCAGCAAGCGCGTGGTGACCGACGGCCCATTCCCGGAGACTAAGGAGCTGATTGCCGGCTTCTGGCTGTGGAAGTGCAAGTCGCTGGCAGAAGCCATCGAGTGGGTCAAACGCTGCCCCGACCCGATGCCAGGGCAGGAGGCGGAAATCGAGATCCGCCAGGTGTTCGAGGCCGATGATTTTGGCGCCGAGTTCACGCCCGAGCTCCGCGAGCAGGACGAGCGCCTGCGGGCCAGGCTCGAAAAACAGCGTTGATTGCCACTGGCGCCGCCTGGCGGGAAAAACCATTTTCCAGGGCGCGTCGATTTGGTCAGTTGTCATTCGACTAACCGCTGAAGCGACAACTTATCTCGGATTCATAACGACTGGAGACAGCCATGAAATACCTGCTGCTAATTGCGGCTGAGAAAGTGATGGAGGATTTCGATCCCGATTTCGCATCGCGGCATTACGAGGAATACCGCGAGTTCACCGACCAGATTCGCAACAGCGGGCAGCTCGTGGCGAGCAACCGGCTCCTGCCGGCATCCGACGCGGTGACGGTCCGCGTGCGGCTCGGAAAGATTTCGACTACCGACGGTCCGTTCGTTGAGACCAAGGAACAGTTCGGCGGCTACTACGTGGTCGAGGCGCGGGATATGAACGAGGCGATTCAGATTGCCGCCCGCATTCCTGGCGCGAGATATGGCTGCGTCGAGGTGCGGCCGATTGCGGAAGACGAGCAGACCGTGCGGGCACTACGAAAAACGATAGACAGACAATCCTACTCCTAATCGTTCTCCTGATCTTGATCCTCTTCCTACTCCTACTCTTATTCTTAATTCTGCTCCCGCGACTTGTGGCTCGATGGCGAGGGCAGAGAGAAAGAGTAAGAGTAAGATTACGATCAGGAACAGAAGTAAGATCAAGATGAGGAGTAAGAGTAGGAAAACGAAATCCGGAGGCATTTGGGAGAAAACCATGAAATACATGCTGCTCGTTTACATGGATGAAAAGGCCATGAACTCGACGGAGCGCGAGCATTGCTACGCCGAGTCCACGCAGCTTTGCCACGACCTGGCGTCGCGGGGGCAGTTTTTGACCGCATCGCCGCTCCAGCCCGTGGCGACGGCCACGAGCGTTCGCCTCCGCGAGGGGAAGCGGCTGGTCACCGACGGCCCGTTTGCCGAGACGCGCGAGCAGCTCGGCGGCTACTACATCGTCGATGTGAAGGACCTGGACGAGGCGATCGCCGTTGCGGCTCGAATTCCGCCGGCAAAGAAAGGGACGATCGAAATCCGACCCATGATGGAGATTCCAAATCTGCCGACGGCATCGTGAGCTGGAAATTCAATCCCGCGGGAGACATTTTACCATGATCAAAAAGATTCTTATCTGGTCGGCAGTCATCATCGCCGTCGTCATTGCTGTCTTCGCCGTGATCGTGCTGATGCAGCCGGACGATTTTCGCATCACCCGCTCGGCCACGATGGCCGCACCACCGGAGGAGGTGTTCGCCCAGGTGAACGACTTTCACAAGTGGGATGCCTGGTCGCCGTGGCTCGCGCTCGATCCGAATGCCAAAAACTCCTTCGCGGGGACGACGGAGGGCGAAGGGGCCATCTTCCGCTGGTCGGGCAACGACGAGGTCGGCGAGGGGAACATGACCATCATCGAGAGCCGGCCCAGCGAGTTGATTCGTCTGCGGCTGGAGTTTACCAGGCCGATGCAGGATGTTGCGGAAACCACATTCACGTTCGAGCCCGCCAGCGATCAGACGAAAGTGAGCTGGATCATGTCGGGCAAGAACGAAGACTTCATTTCCAAGGCCGTTTGCCTGGTGATGAACATGGACAAAGTGGTTGGCAGCAAGTTCGAAGAGGGGCTGGCGAAAATGAAGCAGGTCGTGGAGGCCACGCCCAAGGAAAATGACGAAGGCCGAAAGCCAAATGACGAATCAAGCACCAAGTCCGAATGACGAATCGGGCATAGGCGCGACACTCGGGCTTTGATATTCGTCATTCGTTCGACATTTGACTCTCGTCATTCGACATTTGGAGAAAACCATGTCCACCGAACCAAAGCCCGCGCCTCGTTCCCTGGCCCTGCTCTGGACTGGTCGCGTCCTCAGCGCCCTGCCGGTTCTGATGTTGCTGTTTAGCGCCAGCATGAAATTCACGAATTCGCCGGAACTAACCAAGGGAATGGACCACCTTGGATGGCCTGCCAATGCCGCCATTGCGCTGGGGATTACCGAACTGGTTTGCACGATTTTGTATGCGATCCCGCAGACCAGCGTGCTGGGTGCGATTCTGCTGACGGGGTACATGGGAGGCGCCATTGCCACGCATGCCCGCATTGGAGAGGCGTTTTATATCCAGGCTGGCCTGGGCGTGCTGATCTGGCTGGGACTGTACCTGCGCGAGCCACGGCTGTGGGCGATCCTTCCCTGGCGAAGCTGAGAGAGCATTCACACTTTGATTCTGGAGGCCTGATCATGAAGTACGTTGACGGTTTTGTGCTGGTCGTTCCCAAGAAAAACCTTAAGGCCTATACCAAGATGGCGGCGGAGGCGGGACAGGTCTGGATGGAGCACGGGGCGCTGGAATACTTCGAGTGCGTTGGCGACGACCTGAAAGTGATGCCCGGGTGCGGATTACCGTTTCCCAAGCTGGCTAAGACGAAAACGGGCGAAACGGTTGTCTTCTCCTTCATCGTGTACAAGTCCCGCGCCCATCGCGACAAGGTCAACAAGAAAGTGATGAAAGATTCGCGGATCACCACGATGATGGAGAAGATCAAGCCGATGCCGTTCAATCCCAAGCGCATGTCCTACGGCGGCTTTGAAGTTATCGTGGAAGCATAAAGCGAGGCCGGTTCGCCACTCACCACTCACCACTCACCATGCAGAAGATCACTCCCTTCCTGTGGTTCAACGACCAGGCCGAGGAGGCCGCCAGGTTCTACGCGTCGATCTTCGGCAACTCCAAGATCGGCGCGATCACCCGCTACGGCGCCGGAGGGGCCGACGTCTCCGGCAGGCCGGCCGGATCGGTGATGACCGTCGCGCTGGAGCTGGCGGGGCAGGAGTTCATCGCACTCAACGGCGGCCCGCACTTCAAGTTCACGGAGGCCGTGTCGTTCGTCGTCAACTGCGAAACCCAGGAGGAGGTGGACTACTACTGGGACAAGCTCTCTGCCGGCGGCGAGGAATCGCAGTGCGGCTGGCTGAAGGACAAGTTTGGGCTGTCGTGGCAGATCGTGCCGACCGTCGTCAGCCAGTATTTCAGCGACAAGGACCCGCAGAGGTCGCAGCGGGTCATGCAGGCCGTGCTGCAAATGAAGAAGATCGATCTTGCGGCGTTGAAGCGGGCGTATGAGGGGTAGGGGTCAGGAGTCAGGGGTCAGGAATACATTTCACTTTCGGAACACAAGCGCTCTTCGGGGAGTTTAGCCATGGCCGCCACACGAGTTCCAGCTGGATTTCGCCGCGTGACACCGCATCTGACCGTCCGCGACGCCCCGGCCATGATCGAGTTTTATAAGAAGGCGTTCGGTGCCGTTGAGAAGCGCCGCGCACCCGGCCCGGACGGCAAGACAATCATGCACGCCGAACTCGAGATCGGTGACTCAAAGGTCTTCCTGAACGACGAGTTTCCCGAGATGGGGGCCTTCTCGCCGCTGGCCTCGCAGAACAGTTCCCCCGTGACGATCCATCTGTTCGTCGAAGATGCCGACAAGCAATTCCAGCAGGCGCTGACCGCCGGCGCACAAGTAGTCATGCCGCTGGCGGACCAGTTCTGGGGGGACCGCTACGGCATCGTGAAAGACCCTTCCGGTCACCACTGATCGATCAGCCACCATGTGGAAGACCTGACCCCTGCCCAAATGCAAGAGCGGATGGCCAAGGCCTTCTGCCAATAAGATCGGCGGAAAACCAGACTTCAAATCTTTAAGGAGCAATCCATGAGCCGCGTTCGCGTACTGGTCGGCACAAAAAAGGGTGCGTTCGTCCTCACCTCCGACGGCAAGCGACAGAAATGGGAAGTGAGCGGGCCGCACTTCGGCGGCTGGGAGATTTATCATCTCAAGGGCTCGCCGGTCGATCCCGAGCGAATCTTCTGCTCGCAGTCGAGTAGCTGGTTTGGGCAGGTCATTTCGCGGTCCGACGACGGGGGCAAGACGTGGACCACGCCCGGCAGCAACCCCGAGGAACTCAAAACGCCGGAAGGTTGGCCCAAAGGGGAAAGCAACAAATTCGTCTACGACTCGGCCGCTGCGCCGCTTACCACGCACCAGTGGTATGACGGCACGCAGCACCCCTGGGAATTCAAACGCGTCTGGCACCTGGAGCCGTCGCTGAAGGACCCGGAAACGGTCTATGCCGGCGTGGAGGATGCCGCGCTCTTTCGTTCCACCGACGGCGGCAAATCCTGGCAAGAACTGGCCAGCCTGCGCGGTCACGGCACGGGACCCAAGTGGTCGCCGGGCGCCGGCGGCATGGGACTGCACACGATCGTTTTCGATCCGAAGAACCCCAAACGGATCTACGTTGCGATCTCCGCCGCGGGCTGTTTCCGCACGGATGACGGAGGGGCCACATGGAAGGCGATCAACAAGGGGCTCAAGTCGCCGTACCTGCCGGAGATGACGCCGGAGATCGGCTTCTGCGTCCATCGGATTGCGATCCACCCCACGCGCCCCGATGTGCTGTACATGCAGTTGCACCAGGGGGGCGGCGTCTATCGCAGCGACAATGCCGGCGACGAGTGGAAAGAGGTCAACGGCAATCTGCCCACCGACTTCGGCTTTCCCATCGACGTTCATGCGCATGAGCCCACCACCATCTATGCCGTGCCGATGGACCCCATGTTGCGGGTTCCGCCGGAAGGCAAGCTCCGCGTCTATCGCAGCAAGGCCGGCGGCAACGAGTGGGAGCCCTTGACCAAGGGACTGCCGCAGGAGAACTGCTTTATCAACGTGCTCCGCGACTCGATGGCGGTGGACCAGCTCGACGACTGCGGCATTTACTTCGGCACCACCGGCGGGCAAGTCTACTGCTCTCCTGACGGCGGGAACAATTGGCACCCCATCGTACGGGACTTGCCGGGGGTCTTGTCGGTGGAGGTGCAGACAATCAAGTAGGTCCTAATCCTACTCTTGCTCGTAATCCTAATCCTATTCCAAATCTTGATCTTACTCCTTCTCATTCTCTTGCTCCGGCGGCGGGAGTAAGAGTAAGAGCAGGATTACGATTAGGAAGAGGATTAGGAGCAGGATTAAGAATTGAGAGTAGGAATCGGAGGCAGAAAACCATGATCCGCGTCATTATTCCCTTTCATCTCCGCACCCTCGCCAAAATCACCGGCGAGATCGAGCTCGACATCGAGGGCCCAGTCACGCAGCGGACCGTCATCGACGCCCTCGAAGCCCGCTATCCCATGCTCTGCGGCACGATCCGCGACCATGTCACCAAGAAACGTCGGGCGTTCCTGCGGCTGTATGCCTGCGAGCAGGACCTTTCCAACGAGGAACTCGACACGCCGCTGCCGGAACCGGTTGCCAAGGGCGAGGAGCCCTATCTGATCATCGGAGCGATAGCCGGAGGATAGCGGTCGGCAGCGTCGCCGGATCTTTGCCTCGGAGTTCACACGATCTCTTCCACTTCCGTGTACAGGAACGTCACGCCCCCCGTCGCGTAGTTGGGGACGTCCGCCACGGCAGCCTGCCCTTCGGGCGAAGCCAGCAGCCGCTCAAAATCCTCCCGCGTCTCCAGGTACAGGTCGGCGACGTAGTAAAACGGCGGCGTAGTGCCGTCGGGCGTCCCTTGCACCTTGCCGATGGTCCATTTCTTGAGACCTTTCATCCGCTTGGCAATCGGGATGTGATTCTCGCGGTAGTACCGGTCGAATGCCGCCGGGTCGGTCGGATGTCCGTACAGAACGAGGAGTCGAATCATGGCTCAATCCATCTCTGCTTGGGGATTCGCCGGAAATTGCCGGCGTCGTCAGAAACCTTCGGCGGGAGCAGAGTTTACCACCGGGCAAGTGCCGCCGCGACTTGCCCGGAGGTCCAGCGGCCAGTTGCCGGGCTTGAAACGATTTGTTTCGGCCGCCGTCTTAAGTCTGGGAAGAGACTGCCGACCACGCCAACACGAGGTGCCAAATGCGCAACTGCCTTTCCGCCCTGGCTGCCGCTTTCCTGGTCGT
>Ga0075428_100010607_pt1 | contig 10240 bp, 10 predicted proteins | sample RhiMetdeltSRZDD2_FD_75291 | JGI IMG/M metagenome (GOLD analysis project Ga0075428, IMG submission 75291) | Populus rhizosphere microbial communities from Tennessee, USA - Rhizosphere MetaG P. deltoides SRZDD2 | ecosystem: Host-associated > Plants > Roots > Rhizosphere > Soil | place: USA...
GAGTAGAGCAGCGGCCGTTTGATGCGAGCGGTGGTCGCCCGGTTCGCCCGGATTGAGCGCCGCGTCTCGCTCGGTGCGATGGGCCGAGCGACGGCATCACCGATGCCGGCTGGAGTGATCGACTTGCGAAAATTGCCAACTTGGGCTGGCGCAAACCCAAGACCCAGGTCGACAAGCTGTGTGCCGCAAGCAGATGGAACTTCGTGCGGTGCTGGGCTAGATTTTAAGCAACGGACCAAAAGAGGGAAACACCATGGTTGAGACAACGATCTTGGTCGTGGCCGGCAAAAGGCTGCCCATGCCTCGGTTTTTCAAAAGGGTGCTCCAGGTCGCAATTGCCGTGGCGCTCACGGCAGGCGTGTTCTTTGTCATGATTGTCGGCAACGGCTTTCTGCTAGGCCGCGGGACATCCTTTCAGGCCGGCTTGAACGTTTGGCTTACCTTCATCAAGCGGCCCGACATCCTCACAACCATGGTGCTCACCGCATTCGTGACCGTGCTCTTTGTCTATTGGCAGCGAAATCAAGAGCGCAGAGCCGGCGCGCCAAACAGGCCTTCGGTTCCTGCCTCTCGCTGATCTATCGCCAGTCGGATCGTGGGTCGACAGCAAGGACATGTGGCGGGCGCCGAATGCGCCGCTGGCGCGCAGCATTCGTCGAGGACGCCGCCGAGCCTCGCGCAGCGCGGGCGTCTGCGGTGTTGACTTTGTCCTGAAGCGGCGGTCTCGCCGAGGAATGACGCGGATCGGCCTTGGCCCAGGAACGTGGCGGGTAGCAATCCCCAATCATCTCGTCCCCCAGCGCTCAACCGGTCCAAGCGTGCCAGTTGCATCGTCGACGGCAACCTGCAACCCACGACCTTTCGTGGCTGTTTTGGCGATCCCCGTGAACCGGCCATCGATGCGTCGCATGGCGAACACGCCCAGCGTTACATCGAAATGGGCGCGCCCCGCATGGCCGGCGCGACCACCGCGCGCACCTGCTCCTGGCTCAGGCGAGGTCCCGGGAGGGACGGACCGCGTAAAAGTCGATAGAAAAACCTCGACATACTTTGCGTTCTCCGATCGCCTCGTCAGGGCCGACGCAGCAGGTAACCCTAACACGGCTCGCCACAGCGCCTGGGAGCGAAGCTGGAGCCCTGCGACAGCCGTTTCATCGTCGTCCCTAGGCGGCGATCACATAGAATTGAGGCACATCGCTCCCAACACGCGGCCGGCCAGGGAGAACGTCGCCGTTATCGCCGCACCACTGCCGCCGATCGCGTGATCGCGAATGTCACTCGCGTCGCCGAGCCCCAGCGAGGATCGCCGCCGGCCGACCCGGTCCTCGGAGCACACCCGGGCGATGGGTCCTTGCCCAATTGCCGCTGGAGGATCGGTCGACACCCTATGACGGCGCACTTTTTCCCGCCAACGTCGCAAAGCCCTATCGGACGGACGTACACGCCACCTTGACACCGGCGAGGCTAAACCGGATTCGTTGATCGGATTGTTTCGTGGCTCAGCGTCGCGTTGCCAAGGCACGGCACCAGTGCCCCGTAGGACCTGTAGGCTAATTGAAGATGGCGACATCGATCCTATCGCCTAAGCGCATGGCCACAGCGCCCTTCATGGACGCGGCCGCCGCTTGCGAACGGCTTGAGCAAATCTACGCGCGCAACACGGCCTTCCTGCGTGAACGATTTGAAGCCTATGCGCAGGGTAAGCCCCTCAAATCGCGGGTCCGGGCGACGTATCCGTTCGTGCAGATTACCACGACTACCCATGCGAGGGTCGACTCGCGCCTCTCCTACGGTTTCGTTTCCGGCCCGGGCGTGCACGAGACATCGATCACACGCCCCGATCTCTTTCGCGGTTATCTAACCGAGCAGATCGGGCTCCTCATCCAAAACCACGGTGTACCCGTCGAGATCGGCGAATCGGAGGAGCCCATCCCGATCCACTTTGCCTATCGCCGAAACATTAGCCTGGCGGCAAGTTTCACTTCCCGCGAACAACCACTGCGCGACCTATTTGACACGCCAAATCTGGCCGCGATGGATGACGCCATCGTCGATGGCACGATGCGTCGTAACCCAGGAGCGTCGGAACCCCTGGCGTTGTTCCGAGCCGCCAGGATCGACTACTCCTTGCACCGCCTCTACCATTACACGGGCACCGATCCTGAGTACTTCCAGAACTTCGTTATTTTCACCAACTATCAGTTCTACGTCGATGCCTTTGCGCACATGTGTCGCGAGCGCATGGCCTCGGGCGATCTCGAAGGGGAGGCCTTCGTAGAACCGGGTAACCTGGTGATGCACAATGCCCGCCTCGGTAAGCCCGCTCCATTGGCTACACCCCCCGATCGCCTTCCGCAAATGCCGGCATTTCATCTGGTCGAGCCGGATGGCGGCGGCATTAGCGTCGTCAACATCGGCACTGGCCCATCCAACGCACGCAATATCACCGACCATATCGCCGTGTTGCGACCGCACGCCTGGCTGATGCTTGGCCACTGTGCGGGCCTGCGCAACACTCAAAAACTTGGCGACTACGTGCTGGCGCATGGCTATGTGCGCGAGGACCATGTCCTCGACGATGAGTTACCGATCTGGGTGCCCGTGCCCGCACTCGCCGAGATGCAGGTGGCGCTCGAACAATCGGTTGCGGAGGTTACCGGGCTCACGGGCTTCGAGCTGAAGCGAATCATGCGCACCGGCACGGTGGCAAGCGTCGACAATCGCAATTGGGAACTCACCGATCACGACACAATAATTCGGCGCTTGTCACAATCACGTGCCATTGCACTCGACATGGAGTCGGCCGCCATTGCCGCGAACGGTTTCCGCTTTCGGGTGCCCTACGGCACGCTGTTGTGCATTTCCGATAAGCCCCTGCACGGGGAGATCAAACTCGCGGGAATGGCCGGCGAATTCTACCGCCAGCGCGTCAAGCAGCATCTCCAAATTGGGCTGAGGGCCCTCAAGCATTTGAGCACGCAAGAGCGCGAACGGCTACACTCGCGAAAGCTGAGAAGCTTCACCGAAGTCGCATTTCAATAGTAAGCGCAACCGGTCCGCCGACCGCTATGAGCTGCAAGGCAATCGCTCGCCCATGCGGAGGCATTCAGCACGCCGCGCTTGCGAGGCCTCATGGGCAAAGGCCTAGTTGCCAAGAGACGCCGTACTTGTCGGCAAGCCAACCGAACTTCTTGCTGAAGGGATAGGTATCGAGCGGCATCAGAACCTTGCCCCCTGCAGACAACGCGCCAAAGAGACGCTCGACCTCGGCTTCGGATTCACATTCAACCAGCACGGAAATCGCCGGAGTGAAGGTGAATTGGTGCTTGACCGGACTATCAATGCACATGAACTCGCGGCCGTTCAGCGTGAATCTCGCCTGCACCACGGAGCCTTCCTTGCCGGGCCCGCCTGCACCATAGCGCTCGATGCTCCGAATCGCAGAGTTCCTGAGCAAAGACACGTACCAGGTCATGGCTGCCTCGGCCTGACCCTCGAACATCAGGACCGGTGTGGCGGCGGGAAGCGGTGAGGTCGGTTCGATTGCCTCTGCCCTTCGCTCGAACCGCTTGTCGAGCTTGGTGAGTTGGCTCGAGAAGCCCAGCGTCGACATCTTGGTGAAGTCTTCATCGTGCATTGGCTCGAGCGTAACCACCATGCGCACGTGATCGCGCGAGGCCAACAAGTCGACCCTCATTGCGCTCTCGTAGGGTTCTACCCCCGGCAGAAAATCGATCACGTGGGCGATGGCAAGGTGCTGGTGCGGTTTGACCTCGACAAATCTGGCACGTGTGACGTGTGAAGGAGGTCGACCCATTCGCCGCATCGCCTCGACCATCTCGGGCGTGTCGGCAATCATGTCATAATGCAACCTACCACCCACGCGCGCCTCAAGGGAGTGAACTTCCACCCGGAACCCCTGGGGCCCCCACCACGACTCGAAGCCCTTCTTGGTGGTCCACAGGTCCCATAGCTCCTCAGCCTGCGCTTTGTATGTGCGTTCGATTACTACCCTTGCTCGGACGGCAGCTGCGGTCTTGTCGTCGCTCATGCGCGGCTCTCCTGCTTTTTGCCTGTTCGGTTCTTTTGTCGTTGCTCAAGTGCCAAATCAAACCGATCGAGCCGCGCTGCCCACAAGGTGCGGTACTGCGCCAGCCACGCATCCAGCTGGCGAAAGGGCTCTGGCCGCAAGGAGTAGAGGCGGCGCTGCCCGTCCGGTCGCATCGAGACAAAACCTGCATCCTGGAGGATACGCAGATGCCGAGAGACGCCGGACTGGTGGATCCTTGCTTGGCTGACAATATCATTGACCGGTTTCTCGCCGTTGCGCAGCGCCTCGACGACAAGGCGGCGCGTAGGATCAGCGAGCGTCTGAAAGATATCTATATGCATGTTAGTATATATGTATATACATACCTAGATTGGTTGTCCAGCCCTAATCGCGCAGGCGCGGCGGCGACGCGCGCCCCCCGTCGGGCCGGGAGCCCGCAAATTTCTTAGGCTCGGCCGCCCTTTCGCCGGTTTATCGAGGCTCGCCTTGAGCACAACTGCTTGGACGGGGTAGGCAGACCTCGCCGCCGGCGCCGCGGCACCCGTCCTGGTGGCGGCACCCGACGGGCGATGCCGATAGCCGTTGGAGAGGCAATCGTGCACAGGCTTGACGCGCAGCCGCCCATGGGACCGAACTGGGGCCGAACTGCGGCTTGATTGTTCTTGTATACCGAGTTTGAGTGCTTCGTTCATCGCCCTAGCTTGAGTAACCCATGCACCGCTCGGATCTGACGCTCTGCCTGATCACCGACGAGGTATCAGCATCACTCGACGAGGGCCTCGCCTTCGCCCGTGCCGAAAACATCGGCACGATCGATCTACGGGTCATCGATGGGCGCAACGTGCTGGCGCTATCGCGCCACGAGCTCGCCGATGCCGCACAACGCGTACGGGCCGCTGGGCTATCGGTGTCCTGCCTATGCACGCCGCTCTTGAAATGGAGCCCTCCCGGCAAGACGGCGCGGGCCAAGGGCGATCAATTCGGATTCGAGATGGGCGGGCGGCTGCCAAGCACCCTCTATGCCCACGCCTTCGCGGCCGCGGAAATTCTCGGCGCCCGCAACCTGCGCGTCTTCAGTTATTTGACCTACGAAGGCTACCGGGTGGGTGATTTGCATGACCCGATCGGCGAGTTACTTGCCCTGGCGGATAAATTTGACATGAAAGTTCACGTGGAGAATGAGGGCGTCTGCAACATCACCGGTTTTGCCGAACTGGAAGCCCTAATGCTCGCATATCCACACCCGCGTCTCAGGGCGTTGCCGGATATCGCCAATGCTTATCGGCGAACTGCGCCACCGTCCGCCTCGGATCTGGCGCGACTGCTACCCTTCACGGACATTCTGCACTGTAAGGACTACGCCAACGCAGCGGAACGCTTCGTTGCCGTCGGTGACGGAGATATTCCATATGCTGCACTATTCGCCGAGACATTACCCGCACATACGGCGCCCTTGACGTTGACGATCGAGACCCATGCGCCTTCGCAGCCGGCCGCCACGACGCGGCGCTCGCTATTCGGCTTGCGTCGGCTGATCGATGCCCTTGCGCTCCCTTGACCCACGGGTCCGATAGCCAAAGCCCGCACCGAGATAGTCGGAGAAATGCCATGCCATTTTACGCCAGCGGCAATGTGCGCATTTATTACGAAGAGGCTGGTGCAGGTTTGCCGTTGTTGCTGATTCCCGGCGGCGGGTTGAACTCGACAATCTCCTTCTTTGCGACGGGTGCTCCCTTCGATCCGATTGCGGCGTTCAAGGGTGAGTACCGTTGCATCACGATGGATCTACGTAACGCCAATGGCGGCCAGTCCTCCGGGCCGCTCGAAATCGAGCGCCCCTGGGATGCTTATGCTGACGATCAAATCGGCCTGATGGATCATCTGCAGATCGACAAGTTTCTGGTGATGGGCTTCTGCATCGGCGGCCCCTTTATCTGGAATCTCCTGCAAAGGGCGCCCGGTCGCATCGTTGCCGCTGTGCTTGCGCAGCCGAGCGGCTTTCGTCCGGAAGTACCCGACCTTTTTTACCAAAACAACATCAACGGTTGGGGCCCAGCTCTGTGCGCACGCCGATCCGACATCACCATGCCGATGGTCGACGCGTTCTTGCGCAAGATGTACCGCTCCAATGCCGACTTCGTCTTCACCGTGACACGCGCGTTCGTGCGCACCTGCCAGACACCCATATTGATCCTGCCCGATGACATCCCGGCACACCCTTACGCCGTGGCCATGGAATCGGCACTCCTTGCCCCGAAAGCACAAGTGAGCCTTTACCCCTGGAAGGACCCTAAGGATCGAATTCCCTTGGCCGTTCGCCACATCCGCAGCTTCTTGCAGGCGCATCGCTCCACGTCAGGTGCCGACTAGGACCAACCTATCGGCGCGTCAGGTGCCGCGCGTCCGCTGCCGCCCGATGATCCATCACGCGAAGGATGCTAGCGTTCATCATGTATACACTCATGATGGCCGTCAGCTCGAGCAAGCCCTTCTCGCCGTAGCGCTCCCGCACCGCGTGAAACGTCTCGTCTCCGACCCGCGGCGCTTGCAATAACTCGCGACCGAAGCGAATGATCAGCGCCTCATCCTTCGTCAGATCGTCGAGAGGCCCGTGCGTGTCGACGGCGTGCAGTGCGACCTCACGCGTACCCGCTTGCAAGCCGAGCCGCACGTGCGCATCCCAGATATAGTCGGCGTTGGCCGCGCGGGCCGCCGTGCAGATCGCCAGCTCGGTCTCCGCACCGGTCAGTGACGTGCGGTTGCGCAGGTGATCGACGAGATCCGAAAGCAACGAACCGGCCCGGCCGGCGTACGCCAAATAGCTGCTTGGCGGGGGCATGCTTTTGCGAGTCTCGCGGATGTGCCGCACGGCTGCGCGCGTTTCGTTGGTAAATTCGTCCGTATCCGACGGGATCGGTAATCGTGGCATCGTCTCGCTCCTTCGTCGCCCAGCATTTGACCCAGATCGTTGAGCGCAGCCGGCGGCGTCCGGCGATCCGTTGCAGAAGCTACACGCCGGACGCCGTCGATGGCGAATGTTCTATGGTCCCGACGGAAAACCTGCGGCCGAGCCAAACCTTGCCAACTAATCGGCTGACCCAAGATTGCTGTTGTGAGCGTGCAACCTCTCAGCATCTGCTGGCCCATGCTCGCTACGTACCGTGATATGGCTCGAGAGAGGCTGCAAAGGTCGGTGTGTGCGAAGTGGCGCGCGGACCTAGGGGTGCGACGTCAATTCGACGTTATCGGCGGCGATCACATTTATCACCGTCGCACCTTCTTTCAGCCTGCGGCTCCCTCTCAGGGGCACAGCCGACTGCGGCTAGCCACGCGCACGGCTGGCGCCATCGAGACACTAGGTCGCTGCGCCAGGGGAGCGCCGACATCGCACCGACGATGAACCGCTGGCAGTCTATCAGAATGGAGTCCCAGGACGGTGCGCCATCTTTCTTCGATGATGATTCTACCGGCGCCGTGGCTGGCGCTATTCTCAGCATCCCGTGCCGCGACCTCACGTCCCCGCCGTGCGGCTTCTTTGGCTGCTTCCGCAACGCCGGTTAGCTCGACGCCCTCACTGTCGAACACTGTTACGTCGCCGCGCCTGACGTGGAAGAAGTAACGAGGACATCTTTAACAAGCAACGCCCCGCGATCGCATTTGATCCGCCGGCGGCTGGCATCACTAAGCAGAGGCTTTGTCCGCGGCACGAATACCGCGCACCTTTTTTTGTGGCTTTCCGATCACGCCCGAGCACGTGCTTTGCAACCAGCCGTCAGTCCTTCGCTGCGGCTCGCTCACCCTGCCGCTCTCGATTTGTTGCCCTAAGGCAGCACTCGCGGTCCCGTGTCAGGGCTGGAACGCACCCTAGGCCATGGCGTTCACAAAGACGGAATAAAGAAAGGAGGTGTCAAGATGGATCAGGGACCTCGAAGCTCGAGGCTGGCGAGGGACGATTACATCGATCGCTATCGGGACAGCCGGCGTTCGGGCATCACGGCTCTTCTTTTGGGCCTCGCCGCCCTTCTCATTGCCGGTTGGTTGCTCTTGTCCATGCGCGTGGACGAGATGCGCACGAACACGGCGCAAAACGCGCCAACGGCAATCGGCCCCGCCTATCGCGCGCCCGCGGCACCCGACACCAATACGGCGCAACCGCCTTTCGTTGGCAAGCCATAGCGATTTTAGCAGCAGCTGCCGGTGGCAAACCCTGCTTCGGCGGGGTTCGCCCTTGCCAGCGCGCGCCCTGCCGGTCTTGCCAGGTCGGATCCCAGCAATCGCGTTGCTCGCGATGCCGCCGACGCGGCAATTGGCGGTCGTCGACGGTAGGTCTCCCCTTAATTGGGGATCGACGGATCAGGCGATCATCGGCATTTGCCGACCGTGATCAGGAAAGCCGGTCCTGAATGGACCGCCCGGCGTAGGGACAGTCAGGGCGCGATCCATTCTCCATTGGAGCATCACCCGGCGACACAGACACAAACCCGGCCTTGCTGGTCCTTTGGTCAGGGTGCGTACTGTTTTCCTTGGACCGCGTTCGGTCCAGCCTTTCTCCATGGGCGCGCCTGAACGCGGTCGCTCCGCCATGCTCATCAGCGGCGAAAATGCCATGCGCCACCCTAGCCAAGTCTGCGTCAGGCGGGCAGGGGCGTCTCGTCTAAGCTTCGGGCGCCCAGAGCGGGGCGTGCCACGACGTCGCATTCCGCCGGCCGTTGCTGACGAAAGCGTATCGTGGCACGGCGAAGCGCCGCGCAGCGCGCAGCATGGCTGCGCAGCGCGCGGCCGGCTGGCAGCCGGCGCTACGGCACTTTCGTCGGCTACAACCGTTCCTCTCGGTCAAGCCAGGAGATGCCCTTGACCACAGCTTGGTTGACGCGACCGCTGGTTCGCTTCGCGTTGCTCTATTGCGTACTCTATTGCGCCTTTGGAACGACCTCGCCCTTTTTGCCGGCATTCCTCGAGTCTCGCGGCATCACGGCCGAAGAACTCGGCGTCATATTCGCCGCCGGGACGGCGATGCGGTTGCTTGCAGCTCCAATGGCGGCACGGCTCGCCGATCGTCTTGGCGCCCTTCGCTTCACCCTTGCGGCTTGCAGCGTTATCGCCGCGGCCGCAGCCCTTTGCTATCTACCCATGGCGCCCTTCCAGGCGGTACTTATCGTTAGTCTGTTCCAAGCAGCGGCGCTGGCCCCAACCACCAATCTCGCCGATGCGTTGGCCCTCGCCGCCAGCAAAGCCAAGACTGGGACGGGTTTCGAGTATGGTTGGGTTCGCGGCGCCGGCTCGGCCGCCTTCATCGTCGGCTCGATTCTCGCTGGTGCCGCGATCTCGGCTTATGGACTGGCCGTCATTTTGTGGTTGCAGGCCGCTTTACTGACCGCCGTGCCCTGGGCGGCTCGCCGGGTTCCGCCGGCAGCGATCCCTTCGGGAGATGTGGCAGATGGCCGGTCACGCTTTGGTATTATGACCCTGGGCAAGTTGCCAACGTTTCGGCGCGTCGTACTCATTGCCGCCCTCGTCCTCGGTAGCCACGCAATGCACGACACCTTCGCCATGATCCGCTGGCGGGCGGCGGGCATCTCGCCGTGGGAAACGAGCCTGCTCTGGTCGGTGGCGGTTGCAGCGGAGGTGATTGTCTTCTTTCTCATCGGTCCTCGGCTCGTCGTCTATTTGACGCCGTCGGGCAGCCTCGCGCTGGCCGCAGCGTGTGGTGCCATCCGCTGGGGCATCAGCGCGCTCACCGTCGACGTCCTGACCGTTGCGCTGACCCAACCGCTGCACGGATTCACGTTTGCCCTCTTGCATCTTGCCTCCGTGCAGTTAATCGCGCAGGTCGTGCCACAGCAGTTGGCGGCGACGGCCCAAGCCGTCTACGGCACGCTCGGCATCGGCGCTGCAACTGCTAGCTTGATCCTGGTATCCGGCTGGCTTTATGCCCGTCTCGGTCCGGAGGCTTTCCTGTGCATGAGCCTTCTCTGCCTCAGCGCGCTGCCCCTGACCGTAGGCCTGCGTCGCATGACCGTCCCCGGCACTCACGAACCGCGTGGCTGAGGCAACCAAGCCGCGAGCTCGGCGTTTCTCTATCGCTGACGCAACGTTGAAGCGAGACGCCAGGCGCATGGTTGACAGCGCAATGTCCGACGAATTGGCTGCCGCCAGCCGCAGCTTGTCTGCCGCGATCGATGCTTTGAC
>Ga0075428_100010609_pt1 | contig 10239 bp, 12 predicted proteins | sample RhiMetdeltSRZDD2_FD_75291 | JGI IMG/M metagenome (GOLD analysis project Ga0075428, IMG submission 75291) | Populus rhizosphere microbial communities from Tennessee, USA - Rhizosphere MetaG P. deltoides SRZDD2 | ecosystem: Host-associated > Plants > Roots > Rhizosphere > Soil | place: USA...
GAACGGGGCGCCCAGACCCCACAGGAGCAGGGCGAAGCCGCCGATCAACCCGGTGGCCCACACCCCGATGAGCAGGAGGAGCGCCGAGGGGCCATAGAAGCTCAAGTAGGTCTCGCGGCGCTCGCCGCGGCGCCAGGAACCGCGCGCGGGGCAGGACCATAGGTGCCAGGACGCCCAGATGACCAGGCGCGCGAGCCACGCCCCGTGGGCCACCCGCCGTGGCAGCACGATGGTCTCGAAGGCATCCAGCAGCACCACGCCGATCAGCACGATTCCGACGATCGTCCAGAGTAGCATCAGTGTTCTCCCTATCCCACGGCATGTGCGGCCGTCCGCGCGGACGTGAGGGGTCCCTGAGGGTGCGGGAAGTCCATCTGCCGCTGCGCCTCAGAAAGGACAATAGGCCGCACAGCCATCCGTCCGTACCATAGTTCGGCGAGCGCCCGATGGAGAGACCAGGCCCCCAGCCCACAGTGATGTCGCAGCGCGAACAGGGTGCCCTCGTCGGGGCACGGATACGGCTGCAGCTCCATGGCATGCGGATTGGACGAGGCGTCGCGCACCTGAGAGGTCGTCCCACGCCGCACGATACTGAGTATACCTGCTTCGGTCATCTACTCTCCCTCTCCACCTGTATGGTGCGCTTCTGTGCCAGCGTCCGCAGCAGGCCGCTGACCAGCGCTATGCGCCGTGTGGGTTGACGCCTCGTCTCTGCCCTCGCCGCCTTATCGCTTCCCCACCTGACTAGCCGTGCCTGCCGTCGTGGCGCACAGCGCGGCTGGGTAGGTCATCCTGCGGTGGCATACTCCTGCCTTGACGCTGTTGCCGTGGGGTTTTGCAAGGCACATACCACGCGCCTCCCCACCCCAACGATCACCGCAACGCATTGAAGAGAAAGGCCGTTTGGCCACGCGGCAGCGCGGAGGGCCAGCCCTGTGCACACATGTCTGTGCCGATAGGCTGTCAGGTGTCAGCCGATTGGCATGTGCGACTGCGCATCTGTGCGAGGGGTGCACGGTGAGAGGGATTATGGCGACCAGCAGGGTCGTGCAGAAACTCCAGAGTGTCCCATCAGAGAGGTGGTTCGTGCTCTGGGTTGATGGAGAGAAAGCTAGGACGATATGGCTCTCACCGGTGTACAGAGGTGCGTAGTCAGGGGGGCTGGGTCGCTCAGCAGGTCACTCCACAACGCTCTCGGCGCGATCGTGTTGTTGCAAGCCGCGATCTTGGTCGGCTCTGTTGCAAATCACCGAAAACAGGAAAGTTGAAGCCCACAAGTCATTGATTTTCCAAAACCCGACTTTCGGATTTTGCCGCCAAAAGACAACTTTGCGACAGAGCCGGATTAAATGCCAAGTTGGTGGCTTGAACCGGAATGAGCCGTTCGACATAAGGTCGCAGCCGGACCACACAACAACGACCGAGCTGAGCATGGTGAGTGAGGGCGACAAGCGGGAGGGTCTGTCCACACAGCGGATGCCGGGGATCAAGGACGGCGATGGTTTAGTCTGGTGAAAATCTGTGACCTATAGGTGTAGTTACCTGGTTGGGGTTTGCCACAGCCCCTGCCGACCAACGGGACGGGCTCCGCCAAACAGTGGCAGCCCCGGACGCCGGCTAGGGCGGCGGGATGAACCGACCACGTCTGGCCCTTGCGAGAGGTCGTATTATATCGGGTGCCGCCGTGGCCCCAGCCAGCGGAGGTGTGAGCACGCCGGGTGGGGGGAAGCGGCACGGGAAGGTGGCCTGGGCAAGCGCCGTGCGTCTGCACGGCCTCCTGCGAGGATGTCACCAGGGGTGCGAGGGCCGCTAGGAGGCCATACGAGCTCGCCCGCCTAGGCCTTTTTGCTCCTATGACGGTCGGCGAGTGTGCCTGGGGGATTTATCCGCAGGGCTCAGGTCCACGACCGCAGAGTTGAGGTACACAACGACACCATCGCAAAAAGACTTGCACACTACTCAGATGTGCAGTATATTCTGCTCTGCCTTGCCCTTGGCCCCTGGGCCAGCGTGGCGTGTCGCGTTCACGCGGCGGCCTGCTGTGCGATGCGCGTGTAGCGTTTACCCTCATCGACTGGAGACGGGACCATGGCCAGTACGCTGCATCACGCTCATAATGGGCGCCCCGCAGAGGCTGCGCACCCGTCGTGCCGGCATGAGGACGCGGCTGACCGGGTGCGCGCCAGCGTGGACGCCGTCTACCGCACCGACTCTCGACGTGTTCTCGCAACACTGATCCGTCTGCTCGGCGACTTTGACCTCGCTGAGGAGGCGCTGCACGAGGCCTTCACGGCAGCCATAGAACAATGGGCACGGCATGGCATGCCCACCAATCCGCGGGCCTGGCTCATCTCTACGGGCCGCTTCAAGGCCATCGATGGCCTGCGGCGGCGGGCGCGGGGCGACGCGGCGTTGCCGGCACTTGCGCTGCACCTGGCAACCAGCACCGGTGGTGCTGAGGCATGCGACGATAAGCGTATCGAGGACGACCAATTGCGGTTGATCTTCACGTGTTGTCATCCCGCCTTGGCGCCGGAGGCCCAGGTGGCGATGACGCTGCGCGAAGTCTGTGGCCTCACGACGGAGGAAATTGCCCGCGCCTTCCTCACCAAGCCGCCCACGGTCGCCCAGCGCATCGTGCGCGCCAAGGCGAAGATTCGCGCCGTCCGTATTCCCTATGAGGTGCCATCAGAGGCCGATCTGCCGGACAGGCTGGACGCCGTACTCCGGGTTGTGTATCTCGTGTTCAACGAGGGCTACGCCGCCTCATCTGGCGAGTCGCTGACGCGGCATGATCTCTCCAGCGAAGCTATACGCTTGGGGCGGTTGCTGATCGCCTTGCTCCCGGAGCCTGAAGCGCTGGGGCTCCTGGCGCTCATGTTGCTGCATGACTCGCGGCGTGCGGCGCGTACCTCGCCGACCGGAGAACTGGTGCTCTTGGACGAGCAGGATCGCTCGCGCTGGCACCAGGACCAGATCGCGGAGGGGACGGCGCTGGTCACCCGGGCGCTCGCCTCACGTCGTATCGGACCCTACACGCTCCAGGCGGCGATCGCGGCCGTACATGCCCAGGCCCCACACGCCGCTGCTACGGACTGGGCCCAGATCGTCGCCCTGTATGACCTGCTGATGCAGGCCGATCCGTCGCCTGTGGTGGAGCTGAATCGCGCGGTAGCGGTGGCGATGCGCGACGGCCCGCTGGCGGGACTTCTCCTCATCGACGCTATCCTGGCACGCGGTGATCTCGGGCGCTATCATCTGGTGTACGCGGCACGGGCAGATCTGTGCCGGCGCCTCGGGCGCACGGCAGAGGCCTGCGCCTCCTACGCACAAGCCCTGCGTCTCACGCAGCAGGAACCCGAGCGGCGGTTTCTCACGCGCCGGCTGGCCGAGTTGTCTGACCAGGCTGGTTGAGCGCCTGCCCGCCCCGTTGCGCCTTTCTCTAAGGATTATCTCAGAACACCCTGGCCTATCGGCATCGGAGACGCAGAGCTATGCAATACCTGGTGCTGATTTATGTTGACGAGCGCGCCCTGAGTGAGCGTGAGCGGCAGGCCTGTTACGCAGCATCCGCGCAGCTCGCGCACGCGATCAAAGCGAGCGGCCAGATACTGGCCGCCAACCCACTCCACCCGACGACCATGGCCACCACCGTCCGCATGCGCGACGGCAAACGGTTCGTCACGGATGGTCCGTTCGCGGAGACGCGCGAGCAACTCGGCGGCTAATTCCTCATTGAGGCCAAGCATCTCGACGCCGCGATCAGTATCGCCGCGCGCATTCCCATGGCGCGGAAGGGGACTGTCGAGATCCGGCCGGTGCTTGACATCCCGGGCCTACCGACCGATGAGCGTGCCTGAGGCAACGGCGCGACGAAAAAAATTGTGCCCACTGTCGATTGCGCCGACGCTCGTGCGACTGATAAGGAGAGCGCAGGTGCCGTACCTGTGAACCCACATGAACAGCGAGAAAGGGCAAGAGATGGCTACGAAAATGTTTGTGAATATACCCGTGCACGATCTCAAGCAGTCGATGGAATTCTTTGCGAAACTCGGTTTCACCTTCAATCCGCACTTTACCGACGACACGGCCGCTTGCATGGTGGTGGGTGAGGACAGCTACGTCATGCTCTTGACACACGACAAGTTCAAGATCTTTACGCCCAAAGTCATTTGTGATGCCACACAAAGCACCGAAGTGCTCGTGGCGTTGTCCGCCGAGAGCCGCGCCAACGTTGATGACATGGTGCGCAAGGCCGTTGCCGCCGGTGGCACGACCTACAGTGAACCACAGGATCATGGGTTTATGTATGGGCATGGCTTTCAGGATCTCGATGGCCACATGTGGGAAGTGTTCTACATGGATCCCAGCGCCATCCATCAGGGCTAAAACACGAGCTTCGTGCCACAACCGGTGTCCATGACACAAAGGAGAAAGGGATGAGCATGGTACGGGTACTCGTTGGGACACGCAAGGGCGCCTTCATCCTGACGTCGGACGCCAAACGCGCCCGCTGGGAGGTCAGTGGCCCCCTCTTTGGCGGCTGGGAGATCTATCATCTCCAGGGCGCTCCCGCTGACCCGCAGCGGCTGTATGCGTCGCAGTCGAGCGGCTGGTTCGGGCAGCAGATCCAGCGTTCCAACGATGGAGGGCAGACGTGGGCGCCGGTGGGGAACGCGTTCGTGTACGACGGCGACCCTGGCACGCATCAGTGGTACGACGGCACGCCGCGCCCCTGGGAATTCAAGCGCATCTGGCACCTCGAACCATCGTTGACTGATCCTGACACGGTCTACGCCGGGGCAGAAGACGCCGCCCTGTTCCGCTCGACCGACGGTGGACAGACCTGGCAGGAGCTGCCGGGGCTCCGCAGGGTGCAGGGGCACCTCTGGCAGCCGGGCGCTGGTGGCATGTGCCTGCACACCATTGTGCTGGACCCGAGTCATCCATCACGCATCTTCCTCGCCATCTCGGCCGCTGGCACGTTCCGGAGCGACGACGCCGGCCAGACGTGGCAGCCGATCAATCGCGGCCTGCGGTCCGAAGGCATTCCCAACCCGACCGCCGAGGTTGGCCATTGCGTGCACCGTATCGCCATGCACCCGTCGCGCCCGCACGTGCTGTTTATGCAGAAGCACTGGGACGTCATGCGCAGCGACGACGCCGGCGAGTCGTGGCATGAGGTCAGCGGCGACTTGCCGACCGATTTCGGCTTTCCGATCGCGATACACGCGCACGAGCCGGACACCATCTACGTGGTCCCGATCACGAGTGACGCGTACCACTATCCGCCCGAGGGCAAGCTGCGCGTGTACCGCAGCCGCATGGGCGGCACCGAGTGGGAAGCACTCACCAGGGGACTGCCGCAACGTGATTGCTACGTCAACGTGCTGCGCGACGCCATGGCTGTCGATACGCTCGATCCGTGTGGTGTGTATTTCGGTACGACTGGCGGGCAGATCTACGGCTCAGTCGATGCCGGGGACAGTTGGACGCCCATTGTCCGCGATCTGCCGCCTGTGTTATCCGTGGAGGCCCAGACACTGCCATGATCCGCATCGTGCTGCCCACCCATTTGCGGACACTGGCGCGCGTTGAGGGCGAGGTACAACTGGACGTCGAGAGTCCGGTGACGCAGCGTGCGGTCCTGGATGCCCTCGAAGCCCATTATCCGATGTTGTGCGGGACGATCCGCGACCATGTGACGCAACGGCGCCGGGCGTTTGTGCGGTTCTTCGCCTGTGAGCAGGATCTGTCCCACGCCGCGCTGGATGCTCCATTGCCTGACGCCGTCGTAACAGGGGCCGAGCCGTTGCTCATCGTGGGGGCCATGGCCGGCGGGTAGCAGCGCATCAGGACTGAGGCGCCACAGGGTAGGCGGACCTCACCCTTGCAGCACTGCTGCAAGTCGGAGAAGGGATCTCGCTGCCGGCAATCACCACAAAACGGCTTGGCAGCGCAACCGCAAGGTGGCTGTACATGCCTGTTCCAATACCCCTATGCATGCAGGACGTGCCCAGAGGAGAGGTGGCACCGTGGGTCGTGTATAGTCATCGCGAGGGGCCCAGCAAGGCGTGGCCCGCTGTACGCATGCGGGGCCGTGGCTTGCTAGCAACCTTTTTGGTACGCTTTCATTGCTCTTCCTGTTGGCGCAGAAGGAGAGAAGCGCTAAGATGCCCTGGGACACGCGATCGGTGGATCGGACGTCAGGCGATACGCGGCATCAGCGTCTGGACCTACTCTGGCGGCCGACCGGCAGGCGAGCGCGTCAGACCCCATGCTCGATCATTGCAACGCTGGGGAGCACAACTTTTCCAAGCAGCAGCAATGTGTCTGGGCAATCGGCGCTTCGGTAACGAGTCTCGCTGAGTTGTCTGCGCCTGGCATAGGCCTTGCGTGGGCATGAGGTAGGCCAGACGTGGGCATGACCACGACGAGCTCGACAGAGCGTCTGAACCCCGAGCACACCACCTGGAGGTGCGCCATGACGATTCGCTTAGACCATACCATCGTACCGGCGACCGATAAAGTCGCCTCCGCCACATTCTTCGCCGACATCTTCGGCTTGTCGGTCACACCGGGCTCAGGCCATTTCGCGCAAGTGCAAGTCAATGAGAGCCTGACCTTGGACTTCGCCGACGCGCCCGAACCCTGGGGCGGGCCGGGGTTCGACCCCCGGACGGGCCAGAGCCATCACTACGCCTTCCATGTCAGCGAGGCGGAGTTCGAGGCGATTTTTGGCCGCGTGCAGGCCAAGGGGCTCCCCTACGGCAGCGGACCATTCACCCACACCGATGGCCAGCTCTACACCCGCCGGGGTGGACGGGGCTTCTACTTCGAGGACCCCTACGGCCACCTGCTGGAAGTCATGACCGTGCCCGAGACGGGAAGCTCAACGGTCATGGCCTGATGCCCTGCGTGCGTGGGGTGCTGCACCACACACCAGCGCGGTAGCGAGGCTCCCCCGGCATGGCGCACATGCTGGGGGGCACCCGTTGTGTGTGATGGAACGTCTGGTGGATGAGGAGAGGACGATGCATGGAGTGGCCAACGCCTTGGTGTCCCAGGGCTGACAGGGGATGTACGCAGAGGTCATGGCGCGACGCATGTCGGTGAACCTCGTGCGGGCGAGCCAAGACCCGCGTGCCAGTGTGACGAGCAGATCAGCAAAGGAGTCGCTGATGTCCTATCCGGATGCCCCCTATCGCGGTGCCGAGGGCGAGAGCCGTGTGCGGTACCGTGCCGGCGCTTTCCGCCGCATCCCGCTCGCACCGCATCAGATGCAGGAGCGCTGCACACCGACGCCAGACGTCTTCGTCCTCTGCCATCTTGGGGTGCCGCTGCTCGCGGCGGACACTTGGTCGCTGATGGTCGACGGGCTCGTAGCACGGCCACTGTGCCTGAGTTTCTCGGACTTGACTGCCTACCCCAGGTGCACCATCACGAGCTTCCACCAATGCGTCGGCAATCCACTCCAACCGCGCGAGCCCACGCGACGCATCGCCAACGTGCGTTGGCGCGGTGCACGGCTCTCCGACATTCTGCGCGACTGCCGGCCGGCACCCGAAGCGCACTACCTGTGGTCGTATGGGGCGGACTACGGCGAGTTCGGCGGGATGGACCATCAGGCGTATGTCAAGGACGTGCCGCTCGCACGCGTGCCATCCGACGTCGTGATCGCCTATGAGCTCAACGGTGCGCCGCTCCCGGCCGAGCACGGCTTTCCGGCGCACCTCGTGGTGCCCGGCTTCTATGGCACCAACAGCGTCAAATGGCTGACGCGGATGACCGTTGCCGCCGCACGGGCGCCTGGGCCCTTTACGACGCGCTGGTACACCGCCCCGGTTCCCGACACCACCGGAGGGGACACCGGAAAGAGAGTCCCAGTCTGGTCAGTTGCCCCGGAATCCGTCATCGTGTCGCCGGCACCCGGGCAAGCCCTCCAGCGCGACACGCTGCACGAGGTGTGGGGATGGGCCTGGGCCGACCAGGGCATCGACCGGGTCGAGGTCAGCGTCGACGGCGGGGCGACGTGGAGGGAGGTGCAGGTGGAACCCCGCGAGGAGCGAGCCTGGCAGCGGTTCGTGCTCTCCTGGCGTGCCACCGATCCTGGTGCGGTCGTGCTGTGCTCCAAGGCCTACGCGCACGACGGCACACGCCAGCCGGAGTGCGGACACAGAAATGCGATACACCGGATCGAGGTGCACGTGGTTTGAACACACCGCGCCCTCAGGAGCACCCGCGGGTGGCAAGCGCACCAGAGGTGGCACCGGAGGTCAGCCGCTCCATCGGCAGTCATCATGTTGAGGCCTCTTGGCCTTGCGCGGTCGGTGCATGCTAACGAGGGAAATCACCATGAATCACCATAATCAGGCTGGCTCCCGCGTCTTTGTCGTGGGCATCTGTGGCAGTCTCAGACGCGGGAGCTATACCCGCATGGCGGTCCAAATAGCCTTGCAAGGCGCCCACGAGGTCGGTGCCCAGACACACCTGATCGATTTGAAGGAGTACCAGCTTGTGTCGTGCGATGGGAAGGAAGATGAAAGTACTTATCCTGCGGATGTCTTTCGGCTGCGGAGCGAGGTCAGCCACGCCCAGGGGATCATTCTGGGAACACCCGAGTATCATGGGAGCTTCAGTGGCGTCTTGAAAAACGCCTTGGATCTCATGGGGTTCGATGAAATCGAAGGCAAGATGATCGGCCTGGTGGGGGTCTCGGGTGGCGCCCTAGGGGCCGTCAATGCGCTCAACAGTTTGCGTACCGTTGGTCGCGCGCTGCACGCGTGGGTGGTCCCGGAGCAAGCGTCGATTCCGGAAGCATACAAGATCTTCGACCAGTCCGGGACCGTGCACGATCACGCCTTGGAGCAGCGCCTGAAGGACGTGGGGCGCCAAGTAGCCCGTTTTGCGTATCTCCACACCTCGGCACAAGCGCAGGAATTCCTCAGAGCCTGGGAAGGTGCTCCCGTGAACCCTGGGGGTGCCAAAGATGAGAAGTTGCAATAAAATGACGCTCAATTTCTAGCAGTTTGTAGAAGGTCGGAGATGGTGGCCATGGGCACGCGAAGGCCTCTCAGAGGCCTATGTCTTTGCAGGCGATGCGCCCTGCACCAGAGAGGAAATATACCGCGCCCCCGCCAGATTTTATGCGCTACAAACTCCTAGAAATTGAGCGAGGGACAAAAGCCGGTCGGATGGCGAGCGCGCTCGCCGCATGCACCTTCCAGGCGATGTACTACGCCATCACATGCCCGCTCATGACGCCAAGCACAACGCCGACGACGGACATTATCGAGCGCACTCAAGGCCGGCAACAGATTGAACGACTGGAAGACATACCCGATGGTCTTGGCGCGAAAGCGGTCACGCTCTCGCTCACGTAATATGCCGAGAGATACGTCATTGACGCGCACCTCTCCCTGCGAGGGCTGCAGGAGACCGGCGATGAGGTGGAAGAGCGTGGTCTTGCCAGAATCACTCGGACCTACCACCGCCACCTGCTCTCCCCTGGCAATCTCTCGCTAGGGCAGCGTCAGCACCGCCGACATGACTGTCGTACCAGGGAGGGAGAACGTTTTGACGCGATTGCGGACGACGATGACGGGAGTTGATAGCACGCCGTCCACCTCCTAGCGTAAGACGGTCCCACGCTCAGCCTCTAGGCACACGAGACTGACAAACCCAGTGGCAGTGTCCGTTTGTGTGCCCACATCTAACCGTCCCACCACTTGCAAGAGCGCTGAGGTTGGTGTGAGTGTCTGCCCTGGAGGCAGGCGTACGAACACCATATCTTCCGGCCACTGCGCATCAGAAGCACAGAAGGGGCACAGGGCCAGCGGGACACGCATGAGCACAATGAAGTCGAGCGCCGGGCATCAGGGGTGGCGCCATAAAGCCCGCCATCACGACCCGTTGGCCATGCAGAGCAACGAGCTTGTATCGCAGGGTCAAGCCCTGCGCTCCTCCACCCTGGTAGAATGCAGCGAACTGCAAGGTAGGAGCGTGACCGACAGCCATGCCCAGTAGATGCATGCTCATGGCCGCCAGGGCTAGCACAAGAGCCACCACGCCAAGGCCGATAGCGACTTGCATCCTATCCTCATACACGCTGTCTTAGCGTGTGGCAACAAACGGTGATGTCCCTTGGCGGGCATCGAGCCCCAAAGCATTCACGATGGCGAAGAACACCTCGGTGTTGTCCATCGTCGTATGGAACTGCTCGGCCCCTGGGCCACTGGC
>Ga0075428_100010610_pt1 | contig 10239 bp, 8 predicted proteins | sample RhiMetdeltSRZDD2_FD_75291 | JGI IMG/M metagenome (GOLD analysis project Ga0075428, IMG submission 75291) | Populus rhizosphere microbial communities from Tennessee, USA - Rhizosphere MetaG P. deltoides SRZDD2 | ecosystem: Host-associated > Plants > Roots > Rhizosphere > Soil | place: USA...
CGCGCGGGCCAGGCGGTGGCGCGCGAGGAGATCCAGCGCGAGGTCTGGGGGACCGACACGTTCGTCGACTTCGAGCACGGCCTGAACTTCTGCATTCGCCAGGTGCGCGCCGCCCTCGAGGACGATGCCGCCGCCCCGCGCTTCGTGGAGACGCTGCCTCGACGCGGCTATCGATTCATCGCGCGGGTCGAGGCGGCGAACGGGAGGCCCGTCCCGGAGCCGTTCGCGCGGCGCCGCTCGCGATCCCTCTTCGTCGCGACGTTGGCCGGCCTCGCAGTCCTCGGGCTCACCCTGGCGTTCGTCGCGCACCGCGCCGGGCCGAAGCCGCGTGCCCAGACGGTCCGCCCCGAGGCCCAGGACGCGTACCTCAAGGGCCGCTATCTCCTGGCGCGGGGGGACGCGGATTCGCTGCGGCGAGCGGTCGGCTTCCTCGAGGAAGCGCGGGCCCGCGATCCAGGCTTCGTCATGGCCCACGCGACGCTGGCTGAAGCGTGGGTGTCGCTCGGGGACAACGGACTGGCGCCCGCGACCGAGGCCTATCCGGCCGCGCGAGGTGCGGCGCAGGCCGCGCTCGCCGTGGATCCGACCTCGGCCGAGGCGTGGGTCTACCTCGGCGTCGTGAAGACCTACTTCGATTGGGACCTGGCCTCGGGTCCACCCGCCTTCGCACGGGCGATCGCCTTGAAGCCGGACCTGGCGATCGCCCATCACTATTCCGCGGACTACCTCGCCGCCATGGGCCGGAAGGACGAGGCGGTGGCCGCCGTACGGCGGGCGCAGGCGCTGGACCCGCTGTCCCCTGCGATCAACGAAGACGTCGGGTGGTACGCGTTCTTCGCGGGTCGCTACGTGGAGGCGGCGCATCAGTTCCGGCGCACCGCCGACCTGAAGCCGCGCTCGTTCCTGCCCCACGTCTACGCGGCCTACGCCTATGCCGCGATCCAGGACTGGCCGGGGGCGCTCGCCGCCGCGGGGACCGCGATGCGCGAGTCCGGAACGGCATCCGAGGAGATCGAGCCTGCGCTCGCGCCGGGAGGCCGAGAAGCGTACCTCGCGTTCTTGCACCGGGCCCTCGCCTGGCAGGAGCAGCGGACCGGCTCGTGCTACTGCTTCGGGATCCGAGCCGAACTCGAGGACGCGGAAGGCGCCCTCGACGACCTGGAGCGCGCCAGGGACGCGCGCTGGCGCTACCTCCTGGTGGAGGTCGGCGCGGATCCCCGCCTCGCGCCGCTGCGCTCCGAACCACGCTTCCAGGCGATCGAACGGCAGATCGGTCTGCGACGCTAGCCCTTCAGCTCAGCGGCTTCGCGCCGTCCGGCCAGCCTCCCGCCAGCAAGACCTCGATCGCGCGCAGAACGGCTTCCGGCTAGTCGCGAAACGCGGCCGCGCCCGGCGATTCGGATCAGCGCTCACCCAGACGCATCGCGAGCGTCGCGTAGATCGCGATGCCGTCCCACAGGTTCCGGAGTCGCACATTCTCGTTCGCTGCGTGCTGGTTGTTGTCATGGTTCGCGATCGGCACCGCGACGAGAGGAGCACCCAGCGCCTCGCCGAGCACGTACATCGGCAGGCTGGCGCCGATGTTCGGCAGCGCGACCGGTTCGACGCCCATTGCCTCCGCCACCGCGGAGAGCACCCGCTTCGCCTCCGGAGCGTCGAGAGGCGTACGGAAGCCCGGATACCCCTGATCCCACTCCAGCCGGGCGAGCTTTGGGTGAGCGCGCCGCGTTGCCGCGTCGGGGGCATCGTGGACGACCTCGAAACCTTGCCGGCGGAGGTGTTCTTCGACCAGGCTGCGCACGCGCTCGGGCCGCTGGTCGGGCACGAGCCGGAAGTCGATGGAGGCCCTTGCGTCCGACGGGATCGCGTTGGCGGCCTTGTCGTCGACCGCCCCCGAGGCGAGTCCGCGCACGTTGAGCGCCGGCCCGAGGATCCGCTCGGCCAGGCGAACGCCAGCACCTTCGGTGCGGCCCAGCGCCAGGTTCTCGACCAGCTCGGCGTCGTTGTCGGGCATGCGGGCCGCCGCGGTGCGCTCGGCGGCGTTTGGCGGCCGCACGTCATCGTAGAAACCCTCGATCAGGACGCGGCCCTCGTCGTCGCGCAACGACGCGACGAGGCGCGCGACGTCGGCAGCCGGGTTCGGCGCCCAGCCGCCGTAATGGCCGCTGTGGAGAGGCCGGATCGGCCCGTAGAGCGTCAGCTCCAGGCCCAGCACGCCGCGGGCGCCAAAGAACACCTGCGGCCGCCGTGTCTGATGAACTGGTCCATCGCAGAAGAGCCACAGGTCCGCGCCGAGCCGCCCCCGTTCGCGCCGCAGCACTTCTCCGAGATGAGGCGAGCCGGCCTCCTCCTCGCCGTCGAGGAGGAGCTTCAGGTTCACGCTGGGGGCGAGACCGACGGCTTTCAGTGCATCGAGCGCAGCCAGCCAGCCGATCACGGGCGCCTTGTCGTCGCTCGCGCTCCGGGCGTAGAGGCGCCACTCGGGATCGAAGGGAGGCTCGAGCGGCCTTTCCTTGCCGCCGGACTCGAGCGGACCGTCACGCAGCACGGGCGTCCACGGCTTGTCGTTCCACTTCTCCGGCTCCACCGGCTGGCCGTCGTAGTGGATGTAGACACCGACCGTCCGGCGCGCGGCTGCGACTTTCAGCTCGCCGAAAACGATCGGCGGGCCGCCGGCGCCGTCGAGGAGCGTCGCCGACAGGCCGCGGCGCTCGAGGAGCGTCGCGACGTGCCGTGCGTTCCTCTCGATGTTCGGCGCATCCGAGGCGACGTTGGGGATGGCGAGGAGCTCGACGAACTCGTGGAGGATCGCCCTCTCGTGAGCGCGCGTCCATTCGCGCACCGCCGCGCTCGGCGCGGCCTTTGGGGCGGGCGGCGCCGCGAGCAGCAGCAGGATCGGCCACGCGCCAACCACGCCGGCAGCATAGCCGAAAGCGCGGCCGCCCTGAGATAGCATCCGTGTCGTGTTCCGCAAGCGCGAGGGGTCGGTGCTGTGCCCTTCCTGCGGTCAGCTCGTGGGCGTGAACGACGATCGCTGCCTGAATTGCGGTCGCCGGCGTCCGGGGCTGTGGGGCTTCGCCCACCTGTTGCGCACGCAGTCGCCCGACATGGGCTTCACGATCCTGATCTTCTGGGCGTGCGCCGCCGCGTACCTCGCGTGCCTGGCGGCCCAGCCCGACGCGATCGGGGGTTTGCTGTCTCCGGGGCTCCGGGCGCTCTATCGCTTCGGCGCAAGCGGGGCCGTCCCGGTGTTCGGCTACGGCCGCTGGTGGACGGTGCTCTCGGCGGCCTGGCTGCACGCCGGCCTCATCCACATCGGGTTCAACATGATGTCGGTGCGAACACTCGTGCCGCTCACGGCGCATCTGTACGGGCCGGCGCGGACCGTGATCCTGTATACCGTGTCGGCAGTCACAGGCTTTCTCGCGAGCAGCGTGGCCGCCGCGTTCCTGAGCTTCCTGCCGTCGGTGCTGCGCGGGGGCTTCATCACGATCGGCGCCTCGGCGCCGATCTTCGGCCTGATCGGCGCGCTGCTCTACTACGGCCGGCGCGGCGGCAGCGCCATGGTCGGCGAGGCCGCCAAGCGCTGGACGATCGCCGGGCTCGTCTTCGGTTTCGTGGTCCCGGGCATCGACAACTGGGCCCACCTCGGCGGCCTGGCCGGCGGCTACGTCACGGCGCGCATCCTCGACCCGCTCGAGCCCGAGCGAGGTAACCACGTGCTGGCCGCGGCGCTGTGCCTGGCGCTGTCCTTCGGCTCGATCCTGGCCTCGGTGATCACCGACCTGCCGCCGCGCTGACGCATGGACGCGATCTACCGCAGCGCGCTGAATCGCGAGGTCCAACCCGCTGCGCCCGGAGAGTTCCGCCCCATCCCCATCGGCCCGCTCTCGGTCTGGCCACCGGTCGTCCTGGCTCCGATGGCCGGCGTGACGAACCCGCCCTTTCGCACGCTGTGCAAGGAGTTCGGCGCCGGCCTCTACGTGAGCGAGATGATCACGGCTCGCGCCCTCGTGATGGGCAATCGCAAGACGCTGCTGCTCGCGAGCTTCGCGCCCGAGGAGGACGTGCGCAGCCTTCAGCTCTACGGAGTCGATCCCTACTACGTCGGTGAGGCGGTGCGTTCACTGGTCGGCGAAGGCCGCGTCGATCACATCGACTTGAACTTCGGCTGTCCGGTGCGAAAGGTGACCAGCAAGGGGGGCGGCGCCGCGATTCCACTCAAGCCGCGCCTGTTGCGATCGATCGTGGCGGCGGCGGTCGGCGCCGCGGGCCAGGTCCCCGTGACGCTCAAATTTCGAAAGGGCATCGACGAGCAGTACCTCACGTATCTCGATGCGGGGCGCATCGGCGAGTCGGAAGGCTGCGCGGCGGTTGCGCTGCACGCGCGGACGGCGGCGCAGCTCTATGACGGCCTCGCCGACTGGGACGCGATCGCGCGCCTCAGGGCCCACGTTCGCAGCATCCCGGTGCTCGGCAACGGCGACATCTGGGAGGCCGAGGACGCGCTGCGCATGATGCGCGGGACCGGCTGCGACGGCGTGATCGTGGGCCGCGGCTGCCTGGGCCGCCCCTGGCTGTTCCGCGACCTGGCGGACGTCTTCGACGGCCGCGAGCCGAGAAACCCGCCGGAGCTGGGCGGCGTCATGGACGTGATGCTGGAGCACGCTCGGCTGCTGTGCGACTGGCTCGGCGAGGCGAGCGCGATGCCGGCCTTCCGCAAGCACAGTTCCTGGTATACGAAAGGCTTTCCCGGATCCGCGCCGCTGCGCGAGCGGCTGATGCGGGTCAAGGTCTTCGCGGAGCTGCGCGAGGTGCTCGAGTCGCTGGACCGCTCGTTGCCATTTCCGCCCGAGGCCATGAGGGTGGCTCGGGGCAAGACCGGCGGTACCCAGAGGGTGGCCTTGCCCGAAGGCTACCTAGAGGATCTCGACGACGCCACCCCGCCCACTGCGCTCGCCGAGACGGCCGACAGCGGCGGCTAGGCTCAGCGCCGCTTGTAGTAGCTCCGGATCACTTCGAGCGCCGGCTTGCCCTGCGGCGTGAAGTCGCGCTCGCGGCCGACCGGCGGCGCGGTCGGTGCGCCCAGCTCAGGGTGCCACTTCCAGACGAAGGCGCCGCCGAACCAGGGCCGGTCCCAGACGCTCGCGAACATCGCCGCGTAGGCGTCCCGCTGGAGGGCGTAGTCGGCCGTGCCCTGCGTCTGCCAAAGCCAGGGCTCGTCCAGGCTGCCCGTGAGGCTCTTGTAGCCAACCTCCGTGAACACGATCGGCCGGGCAGTCCGCGCGTGGAGCCTCTCGAGGCGCGCCACGATCGGGGCCCAGGCCTCTCGCAACGCCTCGGGCGTCGCGCGCTGCATGCGGAGCGGGAAATAGGCCTGGACGCCGACGAAGTCGAGCGCGCTCCAGAACCCGACGTCCTCGGCTTCGTGCCAGTTGGCGCAATAGGTCAGCCGGCCGCGGTAGACCTCGCGCACCCGCTCGATCACACGGAGCCAGTCGGCCGTTCGCTTCGAGGTCCTCGTCAATTCCGTGCCGATGGCCAGCGCCGGCATGCCGTTCGTCTCGGCGAGGCGGGCGTAATGCACGATGAAGGCCTCGTAGTCGTCGAAGAAGCGCCGCCACTCGGCCTCGCTCTTCATCTCGATCTCGCCGCACCAGGCGCGCCGCACCCAGAGGTGCGGCTTCAGGAGCGTGCTCAGTCCACGCTGTCGCGCCCAGCGCGCCGTCGCCACGAGCCCTTCGTCGGTCTCGCCCCAGAACCCGCGCTGGCCGGAGAAGTGGATCTCCGGATCGTTCACGCTCCGGCACCAGCCGAAGGGCGTCTGCGAGATCCAGTCGGCCCCGAGGTCGCGCAGCGGATCGAGTGCGGTCGCGTCGACTTCCCGACCGCCTTCCCAGGACACGCCGCGCATCGGAGCACGCGGTGGCTCGGCTCCCGCGATGACCACGAGGGCGACGGCGAGCGGCGCGGCGCGCCGCATGGCTCAGGGTCGGGCGGTTCCCCGCCGCCGGAAGGAGAATTCCTGGGGCGTCGGGCCCTTCTCCAGGACGCCCACGAGGCTGTCGTCGTCGGGGCTCCGATACGTCAGTCGCAAGCGGCCACCGTTGCCTCCGACTTCGGGGCCTTCGAAAACCGCCTCACGCGGCTTCCTGGACACGAGGCGGAGTTCGACCGGGGTCGCCCGCTCCTCCCTTCCGACGAGCTTCGCGTCGAAGTGTCGGAGCCGGAGCACGACCTGGCCGGCCTCCTCCTTGAGGGTCAGGAGCTCGAAGATCTGAACCTGGCCCTTGCCGACGTAGCGCCACATGCCGAGCATCGAGTCACCCGAGGGCTCGGTCCACACCTCTTCGGAGAGCGCGTCGGGCGACGCCTTGACCCAGTGGCCCGCCATGAACGCGACGTCAGCTAGGCTGGCCTGGCCAGGCGCGGCCTGGAGCAACGCGCACAGCAACAGCGGCGCGGTCACTTGCTCTTCTTCTTCATCATGGCGTCGATCGTGCTTCGGGCCCGCTCCTCATGGAACTTCTTGAGCACCTCGCGCACCTGCGGGTGCGTCGACGTGATCTCGTCGAGGTTCTTCTTCTTGAGCTCCAGGACCTCGCAGTCGGCCGCCGCCACGAGCGTCGCCGTGCGCGGCTTGCCGGTGAGCGCCGAGATCTCGCCGAAGAAGTCGCCCTCCACCAGGGTGTGGACGCGCGTGTAGTGGCCCTTCGGGTTCCGCACGTAGGCCTTGACGCTGCCCGTCGACAGGATGAAGAGGCTGTCGCCTGGCGCGCCTTCGGCGACCAGGATGTCGCCGGGCTCGAAGGTCAGGAGCTCCAGGCCATGGATGACGGCCGCCAGGTCCTGCTCCGAGAGGCCCTGGAACAACGGCGTCGAGAGCATCGCATCGCCGCCCTTTGGGGGAGCGAGCTCCTCTTCGGCAGCGGCCAGATAGGCGAGGTCCTCGTCGGAGTCGGCCGCCACCGTGGGGAGCACTTCAGGCTCGGGCTCGGGTGTCAGCTCGATGACCGGCTCGGGCGCCAGGGCCTCGGCGCTCGAATCGGGCCCCGGGCCGGCCTCCATCCCCAGGTCGGCCCCACCACCTCCCAGCGGATCGGCTGAAGGATCGAACTCCTCCAAGCCGAAGGCGGGCGCCAAGGACGCGCGAGCAGGGGCGGCGCTGCCGGGCGGCGCAGAACGGGTCTTCTCCTGTATGAGGTGCGCCAGGCGCTCTTCGACGTCGCGCCGGCCCGGCGTGATCTTCTCGATCCGCTTGAGTATGGCGATCGCCTTGGCGCCGAAGCCGTCGTGAGCGTGTTCGTCGGCGAGTCCCATGAGGATGGGCGCAGCGTCCCGGCCGCGGTTCGCGAGCACGAGCGTGTCGGAGAGCTGCAGGCGCAGCCGCTGATCCTTCGGCCGCGCCTTGAGTTGCTGCTGGAGGACCTCGACGGCCTTGGCGTACTGCTTCTTCGCGATGAGATCCTGCGCGGATTCGGCCATCAGTTTCTCGGTGCCGAGTTTATAGCACGCTGTCGTTGACCCGAGTCGCTACAACGGCCCGAAATCACGGAGGACCGGAAGATCGGTAGAGATCGGCTCGAGCAACACAGAGAACGGCATTTGAGTTGATGCGGTTCAGACCTGAGAGGGGTAGGTTCTCTCGGTCCTGACTCTCTTCCGTTCCTCTCGGTTCTCTGTGTTCCCGGGCCGGCTGGTTGGTGACTGATTCACGCGAAACTTGACTTTTTTGTCTAGATTCAATAGGATCGACCACGAAGGGGATATGAGCCGAGAAACCTCTACGTTACAAGACTTTACGAACCGCGAGTACGGCGCCGGCTTCGTCACGGACATCGAATCGGAGACGTTGCCAGCCGGCCTGAACGAGGACGTGGTGCGTCTCATCTCGCGCAAGAAAAACGAGCCGGAGTTCCTGCTCGAGTGGCGGCTCAAGGCTCTGCGGCACTGGTTCACCATGAAGGAGCCGACATGGGCGAACGTGACGTACGGGCCCATCGACTACCAGTCCATCGTCTATTACTCGGCGCCGAAGCAGAAGAAGGACGCGCCCAAGAGCCTCGACGAGGTCGATCCGAAGCTTCTCGAGACCTTCGAGAAGCTGGGCATCCCGCTGCGCGAGCGCGAGAAGCTGGCGGGTGTCGCCGTCGACGCGGTCTTCGACAGCGTGTCCGTCGCCACCACCTTCAGGGAGAAGCTCGAGGAGGTCGGTGTGATCTTCTGCAGCTTCTCCGAGGCCGTGCGGAAGCATCCCGATCTCGTCGAGAAGTGGCTGGGCACGGTCGTGCCCTATACCGACAATTTCTTCGCGACGCTCAATTCCGCGGTGTTCTCCGATGGCTCGTTCTGCTACATCCCCAAGGGCGTGCGCTGCCCGATGGAGCTCTCGACGTATTTCCGGATCAACGCCGCGAACACCGGCCAGTTCGAGCGGACGCTGATCGTGGCGGAGCCGGGCAGCTACGTGAGCTACCTCGAGGGCTGCACCGCGCCGATCCGCGACGAGAACCAGCTCCATGCAGCCGTGGTCGAGCTGGTGGCCCTGGACGACGCCCAGATCAAGTACTCGACCGTGCAGAACTGGTATCCAGGCGACAAGGACGGCAAGGGCGGCATCTACAACTTCGTCACCAAACGCGGCAAGTGCCTGGGTCGTAATTCGAAGATCTCGTGGACTCAGGTCGAGACCGGATCGGCCATCACCTGGAAGTACCCGGGCTGCCTGCTCGTCGGCGACAACTCGGTGGGTGAGTTCTACTCGGTGGCGGTCACCAACAACCGCCAGCAAGCCGACACCGGCACCAAGATGATCCATCTCGGGAAGAACACCCGCTCCACGATCGTCTCCAAGGGCATCTCCGCAGGCCACGGCCAGAACAGCTACCGCGGCCTGGTGAAGATCGGGAAGTCGGCCGACGACGCGCGCAACTACTCGCAGTGCGACTCGCTGCTGCTCGGAGACAAATGTGGCGCCCACACGTTCCCATACATCGAGGTTCTGAACTCCACGGCCCAGATGGAGCACGAGGCCTCGACGTCGAAGATCGGCGAGGACCAGATCTTCTATTTCCAGCAGCGCGGGATCTCCGCGGAGGACGCCGTGAACATGATCGTGAACGGCTTCTGCAAGGAGGTCTTCAAGGAGCTGCCGATGGAGTTCGCCGTGGAGGCGCAGAAGCTTCTGGGCGTGAGCCTGGAAGGCTCGGTCGGGTAGGCGGAGCCACGGAGCACACGGAGAACACAGAGCGATGCTTGAGATAAGGAACCTCCGGGCGCGTGTGGCGGACCGGGAGATCTTGAGGGGCCTCAGCCTGAAGGTGAACGCCGGCGAGGTCCACGCCATCATGGGGCCGAACGGCTCGGGAAAGAGCACCCTCGCCCACGTGCTCGCAGGCCGGCCGGGCTACACGGTCACGGGCGGCGAGGTGCTCTACCGCGGCCGGAACCTGCTCGAGATGAGCCCCGAGGAGCGGGCCCGCGAGGGCGTGTTCCTGGCCTTCCAGTACCCGGTCGAGATCCCCGGCGTCAGCAACGTCTACTTCCTCAAGGCCGCGCTCAACGCGATCCGCAAGCACCGTGGCCAGCCCGAGCTCGACGCGATGGACTTCCTGAACCTGGTGAAGGAGAAGGCGCGGGTCGTCGACATCGACGAGAGCCTGGTGAAGCGGCCGGTCAACGAGGGATTCTCTGGCGGCGAGAAGAAGCGCAACGAGATCTTCCAGATGGCGATCCTCGATCCTCGGCTCGCGGTGCTCGACGAGACCGACTCGGGCCTGGACATCGACGCGCTCCAGGTCGTGGCGCGCGGCGTGAACCAGCTGCGCGGCTCGGAGCGGGCCATGATCGTGGTCACCCACTACCAGCGGCTGCTCAACTACATCGTCCCCGACTTCGTCCACGTGCTGATGGAGGGCCAGATCGTGCGCTCGGGCGGCAAGGAGCTCGCACTCGAGCTCGAGTCCAAGGGTTACGCCTGGCTCGAGAAGGAGCCCGCCGGGGCCGCGCGATGACCGGCGCGGCGCTCGAGGCCGACGTCTTCCGTTCCGCCTTCGAGAGGCGTTCGGGCGGGCCTGGGCCCGCATGGCTGCGCTCGCTCCGAGAGAACGCCTTCGCCCACTACACCGCGAAGGGCCTCCCCACCACCCGCGACGAGGAATGGAGGTACACGAGCGTCCAGCCGATCGTACGCACGACCTTCGGCGAGCCCACGTCGTTCGAGACGACTGCCGCCGAGCT
>Ga0075428_100010612_pt1 | contig 10238 bp, 9 predicted proteins | sample RhiMetdeltSRZDD2_FD_75291 | JGI IMG/M metagenome (GOLD analysis project Ga0075428, IMG submission 75291) | Populus rhizosphere microbial communities from Tennessee, USA - Rhizosphere MetaG P. deltoides SRZDD2 | ecosystem: Host-associated > Plants > Roots > Rhizosphere > Soil | place: USA...
GGCGGTGATTTCATCATAGCGCTTTTGGATTTCTTCCGGTGCGACACCTTGTTTGATGGCATTACGAAATTGGGTGAAGAGGCCCTCGAGGCTACGACCGAAGGAAGCATCTTTGGTAAATAACGCGGGCTCGGCCAGTTCGAAACCGTCGATATAAGCGTCCACAGCTTTTTGGTAGGCCTTTTCCTTTTGACCGCCGGCGTAGAGTTCCGCCGCTTCGCCAATCAAGTTGCGAGTCACAATCAAAGGATCCGTGGGCTTTTTTTCCAACACGCCACGGCGCAGAAACGCGAGCCCATCGTTGACTTGGCTTGACTGGTCGAAATAGGTCTTGAGCTTTTCTTCCAGCTGTTCGTCAGACGAAGTCGCCAAGGTCGCCGCGGAAGTCAGATCTGTCGGCAGTTTTTTTGCTGCCAAGAGGGCTTCGCCGCTTGCGGCTTGTTCGCGCGTGAAGCGCAGTGACGTCACATAGAAAGCCACCTGCCAGCGCTGCTCTTCCGACAGCGCGGCGAAGGACGCCATCGCCGTTCCTTCTACGCCGAAACTCGCTGTGTTGAAGCCTTTGAACGGCGACAGCCCCGCCATTCGTTCCGGATCGGTGAAGTTGGCGGGCAAGGGAGTCTTGGGATTCATCGAGTCCCGCCCCGGTCCATCGCCCTTGCCGCTCTCGCCGTGGCACTGAGCGCAGTTCTCGACATAGAGTTTTTTGCCTGAGTCCAAAGACGGCAGCTGTTTAGGATACGGAACGATTTTATATGCGGTGATCAGTTTTTCTTTGGCGTTCTGGGCGAGCTCGGCGACGATCTGCGGCTCGGCCTTTTTGTCGATCTGTGCGGCCAGTGATTTAATGGTCGATTCGATTCCGGCTCTGTCCGCCTTGTCGGCCTGTTTGAGCTGATTCAATAATTCCTGGCTCCGCTTCGAGAATTCCTGCATCTCGGCGTATTCGTCTTGGCTGAGAATCTTGCCGTCCTTGACGGCGTTTTTGTAATCGCTGCCGAGATAGTCGAGTAACGAAACCAGCCGCTTCGCCTCGTCTTGGCCGAAGGCGGCTGAGGTGATGGTCAAAAACGCCAGCAGCGCGACGAAACATAAAGTGGCGGACCGGGCTGTCGTCTTGGCGTATTTTTCCCCCGGAGTCAAAAAACGTGGCAGATACAACCCAGCGCGGTTCATATCCGGTGATCGCCTCGCTCACGACGCTTGAGCCGATAAAAGAAAGTGTTTTCTCAGCCACGCGCTGATGCCGTCCATGACCAGCACGATAACGAGCACCAACAACAAAATGGTTGCGAGCCGTTGATAGTCCAAACTTTGCAAATAGATCTGGATCACGAAGCCGAGGCCGCCGGCGCCGACGAAGCCAAGCACCGACGAGGCGCGGATGTTGTACTCGAGCATGAAGAGAACTTGCGCTAAAACCGCGTTGGCTGCCTCCGGGAGGATCACGAAGCGAACCAGTTGAAGCTTGGAAGCGCCGGTGCTGCGCACCGCTTCCATGATTTCCGGATCGGTGCCTTCGAATAGGTCGGCATAGATTTTGGCGAGATAACCGACGGTGTAGGCGGCAATGCCGAGTGTGCCGGCAAGCGGGCCGAGTCCGACCAGGATAACGAAAATAATCGCCCACAGCAGAACTGGGATCGTGCGAATCCCGGCGGCGATGAAACGGGCGATGCCGGAAATCCACGACGAGAATAAACGCCGGGTGCTAAGGATGCTTAGCGGCAGCGACGCTAGAAAACCCAACAGAGTGCCGGCGAAGGACATTTCCACGGTTTCCCACAAAGCGGCGCCGACGGTCGGCAGGATACCGACATCCGGCGGCAGCATTTCCGAACCGAGGATGCCCAAGTTGCGCATGCCGCGCGCGAGCCGCTCTAGATCGAAAAAACCGAGATGCGCGAGCACCGCGAGCAAGAAGAGGCCGGTTGTCAGCGGGAGAGCGAGGGATAATCTCACAAAGTTTCCTCGGCTCGCGGCGTCTCCAATATTTCATTGCCGATGAAACCCGGCACCATCTCGCCGTGTTTGAGCGCGAGAACGTTGTCGCCGAACTGGCGCGCCAAGCCGATTCGGTGCATGCTCATGATGAAAGTAATATTTTCTTTTTCAGCGGCGCGCCGGATGCGCGTGAGAATCTCCGAGGCAAGAGCGAGATCCAGGTCGGAAGCGAATTCATCGGCGATCACGATGCGCGGATGCTGCAGGAGCGTGCGCGCGATAGCGACCCGCTGGCGCTCGCCGCCGCTCAGGCGAAAAACCGGTTCGGAGCGCTTATACGCGATGCCCATCATCTCGAGCGCGGCTTCAGCGCGGCCCAGCTCCTCCCGTGGAAACAAAGCGAGCATGGCTTTGGCATCGCCGATCCTGCCGAGTGAGCCCATCAAGACGTTGTCGAGCGCACTGAGATTTCTGACCAAACCCAACTGCTGCGGGACGTAACCGACTAGGGCACTAAGCCGCCGCGGGTCAAGCTCGTGAACTGTTTCGCCGAAAACGCTTACGCGCCCGTCGGCTGGTTTGAGGATAGCGCCGAGCACGCGCAACAAAGTGGTCTTGCCGGTCCCCGAAGGGCCCATGATGACGGTATGTTTTCCCGCCGGCACCGACAGCGAAACATCGCGCAGTACCCAATCGCGGTTGCGATAAGCAAACCAGACTCGATCGGCTTGGACAGCTGGAGTGCCGTCGCCGGTTGGCGTCACAGACGCTCCGTGAACTTCAGATTGGCCGCTTTCAGATACTTCTGCAGGGCGCCGAGATGCTCAGTCGCGGTAGTCGGCTTGAAGCCGACGAAGATACTGGAAATAAACGAGCGCATGAGCTCGCGGTGCTCGGGCGTGCCGAGCCTAACGATAGTCTGCACTGCCCGTGTGCGTAGAGGATCCTTCAGCTCTTTGCTGAGCACGACTGCGTGGGACGGGATCGGCCCTTGCTGCTCGACTGTGCGCGTGCCGGCTAGGACTTCATTATAAAGCTTCTCAGGCACGTCGCCGGCGATCACCGTGGTATCGACTTGACCTTGTTTCAACGCTTGCCAGCACTGGCCATAGCCGCCGCCGAACAGGACTTCCTTAAAATAGGCTTTGGGATCGGCTTCTTTGCCTTCGCCCGGCTGCAATAGATTCATTTCGATCATGCGGCCGATGGGCGCGACGAAACCGGAGGTCGAGATCGGACTGGGAAAGCAAGCGCTTTTGCCCTTCAAAGAAGGCAGGTCTTTGTACGGCGAGTCAGGAGCGACAACCCAATAAGAGAAATAGTGCGGCGCTTCGACCTTATCTTTGCCGTGCAGCACCTCACGAATCTCAGCGAGGGCAACATCGGCGCCGCCGAGCCTGACCGCGAGCTGTGCCGGCCACGCTGACATGAAGGCTAGGTGCGCATGACCGAAACGAAGTGATTCCACCACTGCGGCGTAACTGGTCGGCACGTAGATCTCGACTTTGGTTTTACCGCCCAAACCCTTTTCGAGAAACTGCTGCAGCGGTTTGGCTTTGTTGAGCATCTCATCGCTCGCAACCGTCGGTTGGATCGCAACCACGAGTTTATTTTGCGCAAAGCTCCAGCTCGGCACGAGCGCAGCAAGAGCTAAAGCGAGCACTAGGCGCTGGTGAAAATATCGCTTCATCGTGGAACTCCTTTTCGCTTGATCTAGCCAACTATCTTTACTATAAGATGGTTGTGTGCTGTATTGTTCATACACTATTAGTTTAATAATACTCCCATGTTAAAGTCAAAAGTTCGTATAGGCGAAAGAAAAAAGTTTGTCAAGGCTACGGAAGTGCCCAAAGTCAGCCACGCCTTGGAAGATTATCTGAAATCGATCTATCAGCTCGCCGAGGAATCCCAGCCAGTCATCGCCGCGCGCATCGCCGCCGAAACCGGCGTTTCGCCGTCTACTATATTTACCACGCTGCAGCGTTTGGCCCGGGAAGGTTACGTGACGATTAACCGGCATAAGGAGATCCATCTCACCCAGGATGGCAAGACGGTGGCGGAGAGAATCGTGCGCCGGCATTTTTTGACCGAGCGCTTTCTCACCGACCTGCTCGGACTCGATTGGGTAAACGCCCATCAGGAAGCACACCGTTTAGAGCACGCGATTTCTCAGGACGTGGAGGAGCGGCTGGCCAAGTTATTGAGTAATCCGACGACCTGTCCGCACGGGAACCCCATCCCGGGGGCACTAGCGGGGCCAGCGCAGAAGACTATTCCGCTCAACGAAGCGTCGGATGGGCAGAGCGTCGAGCTTGATTTCATCACCGAAGGCGGTGAGCGCGACGTGCGCTTGCTGAGTTTTCTGCAGGAGCACGGCATGCGCCCCGGCGCCAAAGTCCATGTTCTCGACGTGGCCCCTTCGCTCGGCATGATGACTTTAAAAGTCGGCGCCGACGCGTTTTCTCTAGGGCTTGAAGCGGCGAAGAAAATCCGCGTTCACTAGCAGGTTGCTGAGAAAAGATGAGGAATGCTTCGAGCGTCTCAGGGTGACGGAAAATTACCAGCGATATCAATCCCCCTTCTTTGTCCTTGATAGACTCAAGGGTTCTGATGCTTGTCCAAAGACGCCGAGAGGATTTTGCGATTTTGCGGAACTGGCTAGGGATTAAGTAGCGAGGACTAGTCCTCGCTGAACGGCACGGCGATGATTGATGATCCCGAGTCGGCCTGGCGCTCGGCTAGCTCGCTGGTGAGAAATTCGATTTGATCGCTGAGACGGGCGTCACGATCGATCAGAATCAGGTCTCGTCCATTCACCCGACAGCTACCGCTTTTAGCCCGATATCCTGCCTCGCGTAAGAGTTTCTCGGTGCGCACGTGGATGTTCATACGTTTGGCGCTGAGGATGAGCTCCTGCAGCCGGGCTTCCTGTCTATTTTTTGGCGCGACCATGACCTGAGCGGATTATCCATAATATTGGCGCGATTGTAAACCGCCGGGCCAATTTTCTCCTTGCAAAAACGTCCTTCCTTGTTATCGTAACTTGGCGGATTTGATTGGAAGTTCGAACGGCGCAGGGACGTTTGCGCGCTCGGCAAATGTCAGGAGGTCGGCATGATCAAAAACATTCTTGTCCCTCTGGATGGTTCGGAACATTCCAAAGCAGCGCTCGATTATGCCATTTGGATTACCGAGAAATTTAGTGGCACACTTTTCGGCGAGCATATTATCGATACGATCTCGATCGAAGGCACTTTCTTTCACGATATCTCCGGCTCCCTCGGCTTCGAACCGTATTTGGATTTCTCTAGCAAGATGCGAGAAATCCTCGAGGAGCGGGGCAAAACCATTCTCGAAGATTTCGCCGCGCGCTGTGAAAAGAAAGGCATCCGTTACACCGCTCATCTCGATATGGGATTGATCGCCAATGAGATCTGCGAACGCTCCAAAGTTGCTGATCTGGTGGTTCTCGGGCACCGCGGCGTCAATGAAGAATTCTCCACCGGACTTTTGGGGACTACGGCGGAAACGATCACGCGCAAGTGTCCGCGGCCGGTTTTTGTTTCAACCAAACAATTCAAACCGGTCGAAAGCCCGCTGTTGGCTTACGACGGCAGCCAACGCGCGAGTTCGGCGATGGAATCGGCGGCGGAATTTTGCACAGTGCTGCATTTGCCGCTGACCGTGCTGACGGTTTCCCGCGACGAGTCCGTGATTCGCGCCAATTTACAGCAAGCCAGAGGTTATTTGGGCTCTTATCCGATTGATGTGACTTACGAGACCGCGAGCGGTTATCCGGAGCAGAAAATCGTCGAGCAACTGGTTAGCCGCAATCATGATCTGCTTTTCATCGGTGCGTACGGCCACCGGCGGATCATTGAAATGGTGCTCGGCAGCACGACCGAATACGTGCTGCGCAACGCGCCCTGTCCGGTATTCTTGAATAGATAGGTCAACGGCTCGAAGATTTAAAAAGCTCAGGTTGCTTGACCCATGAAGTTTCTTGCCGCAGCGATTCAGATGCTTGCCACCGACGACAAGGCGGCCAATCTCAAGGAAGCCAAACACTGGCTGCGCCGGGCCGCGGCCCAGGGCGCGCGCGTGGCCGCGCTGCCGGAGGTTTTTATCTGGCGTGGTAACAAGAAATCCGAACGCGAGTCCGCCGAACCGATTCCCGGCCCGTCGTCCAACGCGTTGGCCGAGTTGGCGCGTGACCTCGGCATCTATGTTTTAGCCGGCTCGATTCTCGAAGCGATTCCCGCCAGCCCAAAGGCCTACAATACGAGTTTGCTCTTCGAGCCATCGGGCAAAGTCCTGGCGGCGTATCGCAAGATTCATCTCTTCGACGTCGATCTCGCCAACGGCACGTCGCTGCGGGAATCCGCTACACGCGAATTCGGCACTCGCGTCACGATCGCCGATATGGGTTTCTGCAAAGCCGGCTTGTCGGTGTGCTACGATGTGCGGTTTCCCGAGCTCTATCGAGATCTAGCCCAGCACGACGCGGATTTGATCTTCGTTCCGTCCGCCTTCACGGCATATACTGGGGAAGCGCATTGGGAAACGCTGCTGCGCGCCCGCGCGATCGAAAACCAAGTCTACATAGTCGCGCCGGATCAGTTTGGTAAAAGCGCCAAAAGCTTTGAAACTCATGGGCACAGCATGATCATCGACCCATGGGGACAGATATTAGCGGAACTTCCCGACGGTCCTGGCGTAATTACCGCTGAAATCGACTTGGATTATCTCGCCAAAGTGCGCGCTGAACTTCCGGCGCTCAAACACCGCCGGCTGGTCTGAGTCCCATTCGAGTGACCCGCAAGGCGCAAAGCCATGATTGAATCTCTACTGGTGGCTGTAACCAGAGTTTCAACGATGTCGGGCGGGACGATGTTGACCGGCGCCACCGGTTTTTTTTTCGAGCGCGACGACCGGCTTTTTCTCGTTACGAGCCGTCACGTCGTGTTGGATGAGGCTAGTCATCACCGGCCGGATCGGCTGGAAATCGAATTACACGTCGATCCGAAAAACATCGCGGTGGTGACGCAGATGTCGATTCCGCTCTATCGTGACAACCAGCCGGTTTGGCGCCAGGGTGTCGATTCTGGCGGTAGCGTCGATATCGTCGCCGTGGAGCTTGAGCGGGCTGTGCTGCCACAGACGATTCTTCTGTCAAGCTTTACTCCTTATCATCTCGTCACCGAGTTCGATCAGATCGAAGTTGGAACTCCCGTGCTGATCGTCGGGTTTCCATTGGGCTTTCATGACAACTTGCATCATTTACCGGTGGCGCGCCAAGCCGTGATCGCGTCGGCATTCGGTATTCGTTTTCAAGGACAAGGGTATTTCTTGACCGACGCCATAATGCACCGCGGCACCAGCGGCGCGCCGGTGGTCGCGCGCGTCACCATGGAGCGTTCCGGCCGCGCCGATTTTCCGTGGATGCTGCTCGGCGTTCACGCCGCGCGTATGGATGTGAGCAACCGCGATAGCAACGAGGATGAGCGTCTGAATCTGAACTGCGCTTGGTATGCCGATGTTCTTCTAACGCTGACTGATGAGTCTGGTGTGACGGCAAAAGGAACCACCGTCGGTTAATTTTCTGCGACAAGAAGTGGGCGCAATTTATTGCGTCCCTACGAGAACGATCCCGTTCCGGTAGTTTCTAGCGGTTCTACGGTCACTTTTACTTCCAGGGTTTGAACGCCGCCGCCGTTGATGACGCCACGCAACGGCGTGATGTCGGAGAAGTCGCGGCCCCAGCCGATGGTGATATGCTCCGATGACGGGATCAGGTTATTGGTCGGATCGAGGTCGATCCAGCCGTTGCCTGGAACGAATAGAGATACCCACGCGTGGGAGACGTCGGCGCCGACTCGGCGCGACTTACCGGGCGCCGGGCGCGTGAGCAGATAACCGCTCACGTAACGCGCGGCGAGTCCGTTTGAGCGCAGGCACGAAATCATGAAATGGGCGAAATCCTGGCACACGCCGCGCTTCTGCGTGAAAAACTTCATCACCGGCGTGGTGACGGTAGTCGCGGCGGTATCGAATTTAAACTCGCCGTGAATTTTCGCCATCAGCGCCGTGGCGGCTTCCAGAATAGGTCGATTGGGTTTGAAGCACTCACCCGTGTAAGCACGCAGATCTCGTTTAACCCGCGCGTAGGGCGATTCGAAGAGAAACTGCGTCGCTTCCAGAAATGCCGGATCGGGACGCCAACCGGCGCGGTAGCGAAGCGCGTCGCGGACCGTTTCCCACGCCGGTGTTTTTAAGGGTTCGATCGGGGTGGCTGCCGTTGTCTCGACGTTGGTGCGAGCGACGATCTCCAAGGTGTCATGAGCCGACTCGATGGCGATTTCGATCAGCGAATTGCCGAACGGATCGGTGATTTCGTGCCGCAGGGTGGGGTTCGGCGTGATGACGATTTCATGTGTTTCACTGCGCTGGCGCGCCAGCGCTCGGGGGGTGAGATGAAGCTGCTGATGCGACAGCAGCACCGGTTCCGAGTAGCGGTATGCGGTGTTGTGCTCGACCCGATAGCGACGCGCGCCGTTTTGACTCATGCCGCCACGCTCGTCTGCGGGCGCTCACCGGCGTGAACGAAAAATCGCTGGGTGAGCTCATCGGAGATGCCGTAGGCGGCGCGTTCGCACGCCGCAAGCAACGCGGAAAGCGGTTCCGCCTGGGATTCGCGCAGTTCTTCCAGATAAGAAAGATCGAAGCCGCGCAGCGCCTGGAGCAACGAACGCGGATTGTTCAGCGGCTCGAAGCCGAGCCGTGTTTTGATCAGGTCGAGCTGGCCAGTGAGCGCCGCGAGCTGGAAGCAGATCGAATGCGGGTTCAGCTCGTCGAGCAACAGCAAGTCGAGGAGCGGCAAGAGCTCGGGCTGGCGCTGGTAGCGAGCCCGGTAAGTCATGCCAATGTTGCCGATTTCCAGCAAGGCGCCGAGCACGGCTTCGCGATCTTCCTCGGCTAAGCCGAGGATCTGAATCGTGACCGAGCTTAAAAACGCCATGCGCTCGAGCTGTCTCCCGATGACGAGAAATTGCCAGGCATCGTCCCGCGTCATGTCGTCGAACGCGTAGCCCGCTAGCGCAGTGCAGGCGGGAATCACGCTGTCGAGGATCGTCAAAGCCGCTTCCAAATTTTGCGGCACCGGCTCGTGCGCGCGGGCGAGGCGCTGGACGGTGCGCCAATGATCGACCGACATGCGATCGCGCAGTTGGGTGGCGCAGTAAAAAAGCCGCCCAGTGTTGGCGGGCATACCGTTCAGCAACGACGGATCGCCGGCCGCCGCGATAACCCATTCCGGGGTCTTGCCGGCGGGCGGTTTTTTCTTTGCCGCCTGGCCGGATGCCGGCTCCGATGTAACCTCGCGCAAACGCGCTTTGTCGGCCAAGGCCGTGAGAATCTTGACGATCGCCAAGTGCGCCGGATCGCTTTCCGTTAGTCTTTGAGCGGTAGCGCGGAGCAAACGGCCGACGTTTTCGACACGCGCGCCGTAGCGACCCATCCAAAACAGATTTTCCACAGCGCGCGACGGTGAATAAAAACCAGCGCGGACAATGTGGCGCGCGCCGAGGCGCGGCAGCAGCAGTGAATGCCATGGCGTCGCGGCGTCGCCGAGAACCCAAACGTCTTTACTCGAACCGCCGCGCTGCATGGTGATGACTTCGGTGACGGATTCGGGCGCGATGCGAGCGAGACCGCCGGGCATGACTTCGTAGCCATCGCCGCTGGCGGTGGCATAGAGTCGCAAACCGACCACACGCGGTTCGAACTGTTGCTGCTCGTTTGACCATGTCGGTGCCTGGGAGAGCCGCACCCACTCCTGCGCGACGAAGGCGTGCGGCGTGGCGCGCATGCGTTCGGCCAGTCTTTCCTGGCCGGCGCGATCGAGAGTGTGGCCGAAAGTCGGTTCCAATTTCATCGAAGGAAAAGCCGGCTTAATCACGAGTTCGGGAAGGTGACTGATCGCGTGTTCCAGAGCGGGCGCTTCACCGCACCACCAGGTCGCCACCGAGGGCAATCTTAACGGTTCGCCCAGCAATCTATCGCAAATCGCCGGCAAAAAGCCGGAGAGCGCCGGTGACTCGAGCACCCCGGAGCCAAGGGCGTTGGCGATCAGGATGTGGCCGGTGCGCGCCGCCGACAGGAGTCCCGCGACGCCAAGCGTCGAATCAGTGCGCAGCGCGGCGGGATCGCAGTATTCATCATCCAGGCGGCGCAACAGAACATGCACGCGCTTCAATCCCTGCAGGGTCTTCAGATACACCCGATTATCGCGCACG
>Ga0075428_100010621_pt1 | contig 10233 bp, 10 predicted proteins | sample RhiMetdeltSRZDD2_FD_75291 | JGI IMG/M metagenome (GOLD analysis project Ga0075428, IMG submission 75291) | Populus rhizosphere microbial communities from Tennessee, USA - Rhizosphere MetaG P. deltoides SRZDD2 | ecosystem: Host-associated > Plants > Roots > Rhizosphere > Soil | place: USA...
ACTCCAAATGTTTTGTTATGAGGCACTTCTTCTTTGTGACCGCGTTCAAGCCATAACATGACGACTACGCTCGCCACAATGATCACAGCCATTATGATTTTAAATATCTTGTCATCGATGTAATTGCCGACCACAGTTCCCAACAGTACCCCAACTGCTGACCATGGAAACAATATTTTAAGGTGGTGCCAGGATGCATGACGGTGATAGTACCATACTCCTAAAACGTCGGCGAGAACCAGCATTGGAAGCATGACGCCGCTTGATAATTGACCTCCGAAGATATTGGCTAGCAATGGAACAGCGAGCATACCCGCACCGTGGACACCGGTTTTGGACATGCCGATGAAAAGTGCCACGGTGAGCAAGAGGAAGAATTGGAGATAGGTGAAGTGATAGGAAAAGAGGGAAACCAAGAAGGGGTTATGAGTTAGGAGTTATGAGTTATGAGTTGGTGTGTGTGTGAGGTGCGAGTGTGGGAATATTACTAAAGTGCTTTGATTGTCTTCCATATTTCTTCGGCTACGAGCTGATTGCCTTTTTCATTGAGGTGAACGCGGTCGGTAGTTAGTATACCGGCTTCTTTGTTCTCGGGATTGTTTTGTTTGTTGTAGTCTAGAAATGCTTTCCGGAGGTCGACCAACGGCAATCCATTCTTCTTGGCTATGTTGCGAATGATATTGCTGTAATTGTTCAAGTCTCCATCGAGCTCGTTGCTGAAATCGGTTCGTTCACCTATGGCAGCAGGGGTGCAAAGAATGATTTTGACATTCTGAGCTTGCATCTTCTTTATCAGTGCATTGTAAAATTTTTCAAACTTGTCCGCGTCGGTTCCGGTTCCATAGCTCTTCTTATGCCAGACATCGTTAACACCCACATAGATCACGACGACGTCCGGCTTTTTGCTGAGCACATCATCATCCATACGGAGATACAGATCGTAAACCTTGTTGCCTCCGATACCTGCACCTATAAAGTCATACTGGGCGGCAAGGTTGTCTTTTGTGGCCAGGTCTCCGATTCTCACAATGTATCCGCCGGCATTCACGCCAGCCTGAGTGATCGAATCTCCAAAAAATATGACCTTCTTCTTTTGAATCATCGTAAAAGAGGCTAGAGCTATCAAAAATAAACTGAGGACGGATCCGGCAAATACTTTCATGGCTGTACATTAAGCCGTGTAATATAATAAAGTCTGGGCAAGGATTAATCTGAAGGAAGGCCTGGATTGTTTTGGATCCGTCATGTCTTTCGAAACGATCTCTCTTTACGCGAATAGCAACCACAATTTAATGATCGCACACAGCGAAGGATCTCCCTAACTTTAACACCGTCATGACGGATTCGAAAAACGCAATGCGTTGTTATGCTCACGTACCATAGCGCTGGATAACAGCAGCTAAGCAAAAAGGATCCCTAACGTCTAGTCCATAATAATTGGACTTGCTTCATACAGCAGAAAAAATATAAATTGAAATAGGGATCAGTCACATCGTCGACTGGGTGCGTGAGTAACCACAAATTAATCGAGAGATCTTACAATATTAATCTAAAAAATATGCGTTGGTTAGTTGACGCGGGGCACGGAGGAATGTATAATGGACACTATACGACCGCACCTCAAAAAATGTATCGCTATCCCGACGGCCTTATTATTTACGAAGGGCTTATCAATAGGGCAATAGCGTTCAGGCTATGCGCAAAGCTTACAAACGCGCATTTACCCTTTGAGCAAATTAACGATAATGAACAGGATACGCCCCTCGACGTGAGAGTTGGGCGGGCCAACGAGGCCTACGACAAGGATTCAAGCGCGGTATTCTTATCTATTCACTCTAACTTGGGCGGCCAGGCGGGCTTTGAAATTTTCACCTCTAAAGGTGAAACAAAATCAGATAAGATAGCGCAAGTTTTTTGTGACACGTATCAACAAAGCTTCCCGAATATGAAATTTAGGAGCGACACACTAGACGGCGACGAAGACAAGGAGAGTAATTTTTACGTTTTGCATCGTACCAAAAGTCCAGCACTACTCGTTGAGAACCTTTTTATTGACAACCGTTTTGAGGCGGAATTTTTATTGAGTGAATCCGGGCAGGAACAAATAGCCGAATGCCTTTTGCAATCAATCAAGAAAGTCGAATCCACCGTCTTGAATCCGTCATCCTGAGCTGTGGTTTTCAGACAATAAAACGGGTGCATAACGTTTCTAAGAAAACTACCCTACGAAAAATTGGGAAATGCGAAGGATCTCCTTGTCGTCAAAGCACACTCTTCAGTGAGAAATGCTTAAAACTGAAGGAGATCCTTCGCTGTACACAATCGTCACATTGGCGTTGACTTATGCAACGCCTCCAATCGTTATTATGTATCCTAACCACAGCTCAGGATGACGTTGTCTAAGGGAGGATGACGGTAGCTAAAGTATCTCCTAGACTAAGCGATTAAAACTTGCCAAACTTAAGCGTTACGTTGTAAGAAATATCACTCAGCTTACTATCGCTAAGTCCAAGTGCGTTGCTGTTGACAACATTCCGATACGATACTCCGGGACTGAAACGCATCCATTTGAACAGATTAAGTTCAACTTGAACACCAGGTTCGACGACAAAGAACCAATCTTCATCACGTTTACCATCCCAATCCATTTCGTGATCGTCATGCCAATCATCGCGCTCGTATTGCATGGTAAATCCGCCACCGGTGAATAGATTGAAGGCCACATGTACCGCCTTGTTGGAAGCAACGACATATTCTGTCATCATTCCAACCTGCCCGTACATATAACTTAGGTTCTCGAGGGGCTCGGCCCTATATTCAAAGGGTACCTTTAAATCATTTGTAAGCGCTGCACCGCTAATGCCAATGAGTAAGCTGCGGTTTACATAAAATCCCCCATAAACTCCCACCATGTTTGCGTAGTGACCGTCGATGTACGTGAACTTATTAGTTATCGCACCGTATCCGCCACACTCGCCTGCCCGAGTCTGAAAAAGGCTTTGGACTTGTTTACTATCCGTGGACGGAACATTCTGAGCTACAAGGCTCCCAGATGCAAAGACAAAAACAATTAGTGAGATGGCTTTTAATTGATTTTTCATGGCTTTTATTTTTTCATATCTCACAGACAACTGATCGGTCATATACCCCTATTCTCGTTAGGTCTTTATTTTGGGGTACCCGCTCAACCCGGATTTTTATCACTTGAATATTGTAAATGGTGTAATTACGAGCCTTTTTATACCTTTTAGTAAAAGATATACTCATGAAAAAAGTGCTCTCTTTCATATTTCTGCTTGTCCTTTTTACTCAAATAGCAGCACAGCAGCTTCCACCCAATTTCCACCTTACCAAGTTGAAGAACGGGCTTGAAGTTCTGGTGATTGAGGACAAAACCGTGCCTCTAATCACAATCGAAATATGTGTTAAGAATGGATCATATACAGAAGATCCTGATTACAATGGACTATCTCACCTGTATGAGCACATGTTCTTCAAAGCCAATAAGGATTTGCCTTCGCAGGAAGCGTTCCTTGATCGTGTTAATGAGCTAGGCATATCATTCAACGGAACAACTTCAAAAGAGCGTGTCAACTATTATTTCACACTGAATAAAAAATTCCTGGCCGAAGGATTGAGCTTTATGAATTCAGCCATTCGCTATCCGTTGTTCGACGAAAAGGAAATGAAAAATGAAAACCCAGTGGTGGATGGCGAATTCCAACGCGCTGAGTCTAATCCAACGTTTTGGCTAAATCAAGACCTGCAGAAGCAACTATGGGGTGATCTTTATAGTAGAAAGAACCCTATTGGCGATCACAATATCATTCTAACCGCCACAACGGAAAAGATGCGCACTATTCAACAAAAGTATTATTATCCTAACAACTCAATACTTGTCATCGCCGGCGACGTTGATCACAACGAGGCCGTTAAAAAAGCTACCGAGGTATTTGAAAGCTGGGCTCCGTCAGATTTTGACCCGTTCGTAAAATATCCAATTCCAGAATTTAAGCCCCTCGCGAAATCAACACTGTTTTTTACAGAAAATGTGAATACAAGAAATCCGTTTATACTGATGGGACTTCACGGCCCAGATACACGCAACGACCTCAAAGCAACTTATGCTGCCGATGTATTTTCTTTTTTGTTAAAGCAGAAGTCTTCGCAGTTCCAGCAAGATTTGATCGACAGCGGACTTGCCTTCGGAGCTGATGTCAGCTGGGAAACGTGCAAATACACCGGCCCTATTACGATCGTTGTAGTACCTCATCCGCAAAAAATTAAGGAGGTGATTGAAAAAGTTGAGGAGCACATAAGCAAATGGGATAGCGACACGTACTTCACGGACGAGCAACTGGCGACAGCTAAAACATTATTGGCTGTAGCCGATGCACAAGGGCGTGAAAAAACATCGCAGTTTGTCCATACCGTCACATCAGGGTGGGCATCAGCCACGATCGGTTATTACACTTCGTACGTCGACAACCTGAAAAAAGTCACGCGCGATGACATAAAGCAATACGTTCAAAAATACATCAAAGGAAAGCCGAAAGCGATCGGCGTGCTTACAACCCCCGCTAATAAATCAGCACTTGAAGCTAGTCTAAAAACCCTGAAATAAATTTTTATGAAGAAGTTCATATACATCCTAATAGTTTTAATCATAGGTGCATCAACCGGTTATTCATGGCCTCCCGAAGATCAGAAGGCACACGAGATCATGGTAAACGGAGTGAAAGTGATCTTTAAACCTTCGGTCAAAGAGATCATTAGTGTTAGGCTATTTATCAAGGGAGGTACAGCCAATTACTCCAAAGATCAGGAAGGCATTGAGGATCTCGCGTTGACTGTAGCGTCAGAGGGCGGCACAAAAACCAAGACAAAAACTGAATTCAATAGCGCTCTCGAAAAAATAGGTACGTCAATTTCATCAAGTAGCTCTCTGGATTTCAGCGAGGTAAGTATGACTTGTGTAAAGGAGTTTTGGGAACCTTCCTGGAATCTTTTTGCCGAAGCCATTACCGCACCACGTTTTGACGAAAAGGAATTTTCTATAATTAAAGAACGTGCTATCGCAGCAGCAAAAGAAGCTGAAGCTAAACCTGACGAATACCTAAAAAACAAAGCGCTCCAGAATACTTTTTCCAATGGTAATTATTCAAAAATTCCATCCGGTACTGTACAAAGTCTTGAAAAGCTGACACTACAGCAGGCCATCGCGCATTACAATTCTATACTTGGCAAGCAAAACTGTTTTCTTGTGGTAGTCGGGAATATGTCGGAAGCCGATTTGAAACAGAAAGTTAATGCAGCGTTCGCAGCACTGGGCGCGGGTAAGTCCTTGAAGAAAGAACCACGCTTTGAATTCAAACCAACCGCCAACATCGAGAACAGGGATATAGCTACCAACTATATACGTGGAACGATGAATGCGCCATCTGCAAACGAAAAGGAAGGAATTCCGATGATGCTGGCAATGGCGATATTAGGTGATCGCTTCTTTGTGGAATTACGGACGAAACGCAGCTTGTCCTACGCTCCGTCTGCCTTCTATGCGACTAGCGCCATGAATAATCCATACGTGGTCTATTATATATCGTCTACTGATCCCAAGCAGAGTCTTCAGGTAATGATCGAAGAGATCAACAAAGTAAAGAACCAGGGATTTAAAGAAAAGGAGTTGAAAGACATGAAAGAATCCTACCTGACAAATCACTTTCTCAAATTGGAAACCAACGACTCACAGACAATGTCTCTTGGCATGTCTGAAGTAGCAGGAGATTGGCGTAAAGCTGAGACGTTTATGGAGGAAGTAGAAAAAACCACAATAGATGATCTTAACGTAGTATTCAATAAATATTCAGCGTCAATTAACTGGACTTATCTTGGCAAGGAAAGCGCCGTCAGCAAAGAGGATTTCAAACAACCTCAGATGCTTCCGGGGAACGACAAAGTTCTGCCGAAGAAATAAAATCCAATGTGAATTCAGAATGCAGGTCACAATGCCCACAAAGAACCACGAGCGCACCACGCATTCTTACCGTTTTTACGTAATGATCGTTGTGCCTCGTTTGCGATCGTGATGACCCTGCATTTGGCCACGCACAAAAAAACATAATCGACAGAATGAAGTCTTTAGGTGTCCGTGGTGATGACGCTAAGGAAAGTATTTCTCGATAGCAACAGCGACTCCATCCTCCTTGCTATTCAGGGTAATTTCATTTGCGACGTCCTTAACTTCCTGAATGGCGTTTTCGACGGCAATACCCAGACCGCTGTTCCGGATCATCTCGATATCATTATAGTTATCACCAAACGCCATTACACCTGAGAGATCCGTACCAAATCTTTCTTTCATAATCAGCTTCAGCGCTGTCGCCTTGGACACAGTCTTTGGAGCAATCTCCAGGTATGTAGGTCTCGACTTATAGACATGCAGTTTATCGAACAACTGGTGAAGGTCTGAATAAAGTTTGGCTATCTGTTGCTCGTCGCCCATACACATCACTTTGTGCGCGCCCAGACCAGCCGTTTCCCAACGACTCATAACCAAGTCGAATGGTATAATGGTGGCGTTGACCTTAGTAACGGTTTCTTCTCGTTGAGTCCATTGGTCTACCATCGGGGCAAACCACTGGTCTTCCGTATATAGACTCATGTGTATGCAAGTCCCCTTCACGAGCCTTCCAATGTTCATACAAATCGACCGGGGAATAGTTACAGAATCGAGAACAGTGGTAGGCGACAAATCACCCTGGTCTATAATCACGTAGCCCCCATTGAAGCAAATCATAGGTTGTCCGAGTATTCCTAATTGATCCTGCAGGTGACGCATTGCAGCCGGCATACGCGATGACGCAAGTATTACAGGTATACCCGCACGGTTAATGCGTTCAATTGCGCGGATTGTACGGACGGATAATTCCCTCCGGCTGTCCAGAAGCGTCCCATCAATGTCGGTGCATACAGCAACAATCTTCATCGTTCTTTCAATATGAAAATTACTACAAAATTGTCATCTCTTTTCTGTTGCGTGAGCATACTAGTGATATCACGATTGAAAAAATACGGAGGATTGCGGGACACTATTTGTCAAACTCGAAATCAACACGAGTCGTTTATTAACTCAGTTGTAATGATGATCTCCAAACCATAATAAATAATGCTATGAAAGGATTTGTATTGACCTTGCTAATTATTTGTTCCGTAAGTAGTTTCCTTATCTCGCAGCCGGTCAAAAAAGCTGAGAGGATAAAAGAGGAAGAAGTACCGGTAGCTGTTCGCATTGCATTCGAAAATGACTTCGGCAAAATCCCCGAAGACGGATTCTGGATTGTTCATTTCAATGTCACCAATGAAGGAGGAAAGGCAACGGCCAAACCGATTTCCTATACTTTTCGAAAAGGAAACAAAGGCGACAAAATTGAAGTCCGCTATTCACCGGAAGGAAAGCTTGAATCATCAAAAGGATTGAATAAAGTTAGTGGTAATTCTTAGGCAAGTTCTACCACTTACCTTCAGTTTTCTTTAAAGTCATCCATCATGAAGTAAGGCCCCTTAACTCTTCCATGAGAGGTAATCCTTTTCCCCACTAGGTCGCGCAGGACTTCGTCGTTGAATGGGTTACCTCCCACCCGCCTTAAAACAAAAGTCCCTTCTATTGTTTGCAGACAAACTGCATCGTGCTCGCTTTTTGAACCCTCAGCAAAAGCCTTAACTACGACCGAGCCGGTTAGCTCCACCTGACTTTCCTTTGCCGTCTTCTTAGACCCTTTCGTGCCCATGATCGTTTCCTGTTTGTTCACTTAAAAGTAAGGATTTTAAAGCCGACGTCACCTCACAATTAACTACCTTACACGGAAAAAAAAGCGATCCGATAAATTTCTCATTTGCAAATTTTGGATCCTTTTATAGATCATTTTATGACCCTTGAGGATATCGACAACAAACTGTACACGCTCAATGATGAATTCATAGACGATGTACGCGCAATCAGCGGTGACATTCTTATCCTTGGAGCTGGCGGAAAAATGGGGCCAAGTCTTGCCAAGCTCACGAAGCTTGCGCTCGATGCAGCAAATGCGAAGCACAAAGTCATAGCCGTATCGCGCTTCAATAATAAAACAGCTGAATCGGAATTGAATGACCAGGGGATTCAAACCATTTCAATGGACCTCCTCGATGACGGTGCACTCCAGCAATTGCCCGAAGTCGAAAACGTGATCTATATGGCCGGGACAAAATTTGGCACCACTGGAAACGAATCCACTACATGGGCCATGAATGCCTACTTGCCCGGACGTGTAGCTCAGAAATTCCGGCGCTCGAGGATTGTAGCCTTTTCAACGGGAAACGTTTATCCTCTCACATCAACAGGTAGCAATGGACCCTCGGAATACCAACCGGTAGCTCCAGTGGGCGAATATGCCCAGTCATGCCTGGGGCGTGAAAGAATGTTTGAATACTTCTCAAAGACCAATGGTACGCCTGTCCTGATTTACAGACTAAATTATGCAATCGACCTTCGTTATGGTGTCCTGCTTGAAATCGCGAAGGCAGTTAGAGGCAAGAAACCTATCGACCTTTCCATGGGTCACGTGAATATCATTTGGCAGGGTGATGCAAATCAAATTGCAATCAGGTGCCTGAAACTGTGTTCATCGCCGCCGGCAATTCTGAATGTGACCGGCACAAGCATGCTTTCCGTGAAGTGGATTGCAAATGAGTTCGGTAAACTGTTTGGCGTAAATCCGACTTTCGAGAATTCCGAACAGCCAACCGCACTGTTGAGCAATGCTTCAAAGATGGAAAGGTTATTCCCCTTCGCGAAAGTATCGGTGCATGAAATGATAAAGTTGACTGCTGATTGGCTGGACCTCGGCGGATCTCTCCTCGACAAGCCAACTCACTTCCAGGAGCGCACAGGAAAATTTTAAGAATCAAGACGATGAATCAACTTCCAGAAGATATTAGAGACCTCCTGCTCAAAGGAACTGTAATACCAGCCCATCCCCTAGCGCTCGACACAAACCGCAAGCTGGATGAAAAACACCAGAGAGTACTTACCAGATACTATATAGATTCAGGTGCAGGCGGAATTGCCGTGGGCGTCCATACTACACAATTCGAAATCAGGTTACCAAAGTATAATTTGTATGAGCAGGTTTTGCGTATAGCATCCGAAGAAGTGAAGGCATCAAAAATGAAAAGGCCATTCATTAAAGTTGCCGGCATTACAGGACCTACCGATCAGGCAGTTCGAGAAGCTCAGGTAGCAAGGTCGTTGAACTATGACATAGGACTGCTAAGTAACGGCGGGCTTCCGGATTATACGGAAGAACAATTGATTGAGAGGGTCTCTCGCGTTTCAGAAATTATTCCTGTGTTCGGATTTTATCTTCAGCCTGCGGTTGGCGGCAGGATTCTGAGTTTTGAATTCTGGAAGAAGTTTGCTGCAAATCAAAATGTTCACGCAATAAAGGTAGCTGCCTTTAACCGCTATCAAACACTCGATGTTGTTCGGGCTGTTTGTCAATCCGATAGAGTCGATGATATTGCCCTTTACACTGGCAACGATGACAATATTGTCGCTGACCTGCTCACGCCGTATCGCTTTGAGCACAATGGCAAAGTTGTGGTTAAAAAATTCGTCGGAGGCTTATTAGGTCATTGGGCATTCTGGACAAAAAAAGCGGTTGAACTCCTGGAACAGTTAAAGGATATCGATCCAAAATCGATGGGTATTATGCTTGCCCGTGGTATCGAGATCACCGACGCCAACGCGGCAGTGTTTGACCCAGCAAACCAATATCACGGATGCATAACAGGCATCAATGAAGTATTGCGACGGCAGGGTTTGCTCAAAACAAATCTATGTCTTGAAGAGAAGGAACATCTTTCGCCCGGTCAGGCCGAAGAGATCGACCGTGTGCACAGAGCCTATCCACACCTGCACGACGATACGTTTGTGAAAGAAAATTTGAAGCGCTGGCTTGATCAAGAGTAAGTAGTATTTAGTATTTAGTATTGATCTATCTCCAGACAACGACTTCTCACATAAGCACCGGAGCAATTAAATACTGTCAATCAGGATATTCAAGACTCAGCGCTCAATACTAACGACTGACGGCATTAGATCTCCCGAAGTATTGGCCGAGTAAGGCACGTTGGTCCACCTCCACCTTTTACGCTGATCTCCGCACCATCATACTCAAATACTTTGCAACCCGC
>Ga0075428_100010623_pt1 | contig 10233 bp, 8 predicted proteins | sample RhiMetdeltSRZDD2_FD_75291 | JGI IMG/M metagenome (GOLD analysis project Ga0075428, IMG submission 75291) | Populus rhizosphere microbial communities from Tennessee, USA - Rhizosphere MetaG P. deltoides SRZDD2 | ecosystem: Host-associated > Plants > Roots > Rhizosphere > Soil | place: USA...
CTAAGACGTTAAGGTTCCCCGTTCCACCAGCAAGAATTCCCGCCCCAGAAAACTCGGCTGAGTACTGCAGCACCATGCGGACCGGCAGCGGGCTTAAGCCGCTGTGACCATCAAGTAGAAGGCTGACAGCGCCGGACACAACCGCAGCTGCCATGCTGGTGCCGGAAAGTTGTAGTCGCGCTTCACGGCCGGAGCCGATGACCAGTTCGGGGTGCTCACGGGCCAACGTGGATCCCGGTGCGCTGAGGCTGAGAATCTTGCTGCCGGGAGCCACAAGGTCGGGCTTAATCAGGCGATCAAAGAGTGTTGGCCCTTTCGAGCTGTAGCTCGCGACCTCGTCATCCGACCGGAACGGCGTGCCTTTCGTGTTCAGCGCACCGACTGTGATCGCGAACGGCGAGATGCCCGGTGTCGTGATGCCGCCATAGATCGCCTTGCCATCCGTCGTTTTGCCGAAGTTGCCCGCCGACGCCACCACGACGATGCCCGCGCGATAGGCGCGCTCGACAGCCTGGCAGATTGGATCGTCGCGATAGCTCTGCGTCACCGCGCCGCCGAGCGACAGGTTGATCACGCGGATGTTGTAGCGCGCGCGGTTCTGCACCGCCCAGTCAATCGCGGCGATGACATCCGCGGCGAGGCCTTTGCCGTGGTCGTCGAGGACCTTCAGGCTGATGATGTTCGCGCCCGGCGCCACACCGCGTGTCTCGTCGAAACGATTCGCGCCCGACGCGGCGATGATGCCGGCGACGTGCGTGCCGTGACCGTGCTGATCCAGGCCGAGACCGCGCTCGTCCGTGAAGTCCTTGCTCGCGATGATTCGACCGCGCAGCTCCGGCTTCGGCGCGACGCCGGAATCGATCACCGCCACGCCAATGCCAGCGCCGGTGAGCGGCCCGATGCCAGGCGCCCAGCCGCCCTGCTGCACCAGGTCCGCGCCGATGGTCTGGTTCGTCACCGCCATGTGCGCGACGACGAGGTGATTGCTCGAGAGCGAATCGACCTCGCTGTCGTTGGCGACCTCGCTCAATGTGCCGGCCGGTACCTCGAGCACCGCACCCGTCTCGAGCTGCTTCGTAATCCGCAGCCCGTGACGCGCCGCAATGCGTGCAATCCGCTCAGGGGAACCCGCGACGATGACGCTCGTGGCGTCGGTGTCTCCCGCTTGCAGTCGCAGCTCGAGATCTCGCGACACCCGGGCGTGGCGTGACTGCGCATCCGCACTCGCGGCGATCGCGAGCACCAGCCCTGACAGAACAAGGCACGAGAGCGTCAGACGATCAACGCGAAACGCGAGATAGCGTGAGACAGTGGTCATGGGTTCCCCCGCAGGACTGAAACGATCCCTAGTTGCCGGCGATCGGCCGAACCATGAACGACGACTGGATGGGGGAGGAGAGCAGCTGAGTCGAGGCGCCGAGCTCGTTGAGAGACTCGAGCAGGACGCGCTGTGACCCGCCGATGGTGCGGATGGTCACCAGGCGGCCATCGCGAATCCGGTTATAAATAGTGCGACGCGAGACGTGGAGCAGCTCCGCTGCCTGGTCAATCGATACGCTGCGTCCGAGCCGAGGTGCGGGCTGTCCTGATTCCATGTGAAATGTGGCCGCCATAAAGCTCCTTCCGGGCCTCGACTATTGCGGGGTCAGTGCCAACTAGGGAGGCACACTGTATACCTGCTTTCAACTTGCTGATTGCGTTAGACTTCGAGCTCACAATTGAGGGATTATCCAACCTCGGCCGATACCTCACCTGGGACAGTCGCTTGGCCGTACTCCGGGCCGCGCAGGCTGCACGCAAAATTTGCGAACTGAATGTGTTGAAATTTGCACGTTGATTTTCATCGGCCAAGAAGTTGGCCGGGGTAGCTGGAAATGACCCGGCCCTCCCCGCGCTTCACCGGTGTCCTCGTCACGATCTCTGTCCTGGCCGTCATCGCCCTGGTGGTACGCGGCTGCCCGTCGACCGATTCGGCGGCGACCACTGCGACGACCAAGCCGCGTCGCGGCGGACAGTTGGTCGCCTCGGCGAGAGGTGTGCCTCGGTCTTTCAATCGCCTGATGGCGGGCGATCAACCTAGCGACATGTTCGCGATGCTGACGCAGGGGTCGCTCGTCCGGGTGAACCGGTCAACATTCGAGGTGGAGCCGTGGCTGGCCGAGAAATGGGAATCGAGTGCGGACGGACTCACCCACACCCTGCACCTGCGCGGCGGGATCACCTGGTCGGATGGCACCCCGTTCACGTCCGCCGATGTGCTGTTCACCCTGCAGGCGATGTACGACCCGAAGGTCCAAAGCGTCGTGGCGAGCAGCGTGATGCCCGGCGGGAAGCCGATCCAGGCGACGGCGCCCGACGCCGCGACGGTCGTGCTGACCTACGGGCAGGCCTCGGGATCGGGGATCTCGCTACTCGACATGTTCCCGATTCTGCCGAAGCACAAACTCGAGGGCGCATACAAGGCCGGGACGTTCCCGCAGGCCTGGACCACGGCGACGGCCCCATCGGAGATCGTCGGCACCGGTCCATTTGTGCTGCGCGAGTTCAAGCCGGGAGAGCGCCTCGTCTTCGATCGCAACCCGACCTACTGGCGCACCGGCGTCGACGGTCAGAAGTTGCCCTACCTCGATCGCCTGGTGCTGCAGTTCATTCCCGAGCAGAACGCGGAACTCCTGGCGCTGCAGGCGGGCACGACCGATCTCACGCAGAGTGAGCTGCGCGCCGACGACTATGTGCCGGTTCGCCGCGCGGAAGAAGAAGGCAAGCTGAAATTGATCCAGGGCGGAGTCGGCCCCGATGCCGACGCGCTCTGGTTCTGCATGAATCCGGAGATCAAGAAGGGCGATCGCCGGCAGGCATTCGTGCAGAAGCGCGAGTTCCGTCAGGCGCTCTCGCACGCGGTCGATCGAGAAGAGTTCGCGCAGACCGTGTTTCTTGGTGAAGCGGTTCCGGTCTGGGGACCGATCACGCCGGGCAACAAGCCGTGGTTCTCACCCAACGTCCCCCGGTATCCGCACGATGTCACTCGCGCGCGCGAACTGCTGAAGAGCATCGGCCTCGACGATCGCAACGGAAACGGCGTCGTCGAAACCGCTGATGGTGTCGAGGCACGATTCACGGTGATGACGCAGCGCGGGAACTCCAGCTACGAACGTGGCATCGCGGTCCTCCGAGAGCAGGCGGCGAAGATCGGGGTGGCGTTCGATGCCGCGCCGCTGGAATATCCAACGATGATCGAGCGGTTGCTCGCGTGTCAGTACGACGCCGTCTACATGCGGCCGTACTTCAGTAACCTCGACCCGGCGAACAATATGGACTTCTGGCTCAGCTCCGGCTCCACGCACTTCTGGAACATGTCACAGAAGACGCCGGCCACTGAATGGGAAACTCGCATCGACACGGTTATGCGTGAACAGGCTGCGACGCTCGATCCCGAACGGCGGCGCGAGCTGTTCAACGATGCGCAGCGCATTCTGGCCGAGAATGTTCCGGTGCTGTACTTCGTGGCGCCGCGCTTGTACTTTGCACACAGCACACGCACAATGGGTGTGGTGCCGTCAGTGATGCGCCCGCCGATCTTGTGGAACGCCGACTCGCTCAGCGTCGCCGGGCCCTGACGTCTCAGGCTCGATGGCGCGCTTCCTGATTCGACGGCTCGCATTCGCACTCGTCCTGTTGTTGTGTACGTCGTCCGCGGCGTTGTTTTTGACCCGTCTCGCTCCCGGTGATGTCACGTCGCAGCTCGGCCCGTTCGTGCCGCGCGCGGAGATCGAGGCAGCCCGCAGCCGGTTCGGGCTCGATCGCAATCCAGTCGTGCAGTGGGGAAGCTGGCTCTCACGCGCGGTCCGACTCGATTTCGGCGACTCCTTTCTCTACAACCGTCCCGTCGGGCCGCTTGTCGTCAGGGCGGCGGGAAATACGGCGGTGCTCGCGGTATCCGCGTTGATCGTGTCGACGTTTGTCGGGATTGGGCTCGGCATCTTCACGGGCACCCACCGTACCGGATGGCTCTCCGCGTTCGTACGCGGCATGTCTGTCATGTGCATTTCGGTACCGCCGCTCCTCATGTCGCTGATGCTCGTGTTCATCGCGGCGCGAACGCGGTGGCTGCCGACGGGTGGGATGCTGTCGGCGGGGACCGTGGATGCGTCCTGGACCACAGCTACTGTCGACGTCGCCTGGCACCTGGTGCTGCCCACACTGGCGTTGGCGTTGCCGATTGCCGCGGCGTTCGAGCGTCTGCAATCGCAATCGATGTCGGAAGCCGTGCGCCAGCCGTTTCTCCTCGCGGCCATTGCGCGCGGAGTGCCCAGACGCGAGCTCGTCTGGCGTCACGCGTGGCCCGTGTCGATCCGTCCAATCTGCGGCGTGTATGGCTTGGTGATCGGGTCGCTGCTCTCGGGGTCGTTCATCGTCGAATTCGTCACGGCCTGGCCAGGTATCGGACGCTTGATGTACGAGGCGCTTCGCGCGCGAGACATTTACCTCGTGTCCGCGTGTGCGGCCGCGGGGGCAGGCTTTCTCGCGTTCGGCACGTTGCTCGGAGATCTCCTGCTCGCCGTCGCCGATCCGGGTGTCCGCGAGGAGATCGAGGCATGAGGATCGCCGGAGCCGTGCTGCTTGGCTTGATCCTCCTCGCGGCGTGTGCGGCGCCGTGGCTCGCACCGAATCCTCCGAATCGGCGCTTCGCCGATCTGCTGTCCGCGCCGCCGACGCGCATACATGTCGGTGACGGCAGTCCCGCGCCGCATCTGCATCCGTTGCGGATTGTCAGCCGACTCGAGCGGCGGTTCGACGAAGACCGCGCGACGCACGTGCCGCTGCGCTGGTTCAGCGGCGTGCTCGTCTCCGCCGATCCCGACAGCGGTGCACCGCTGCTGCTGCTCGGTTCCGATGCGTTCGGGCGGGATCGCTTCTCGCGGCTGCTATATGGCTCGCGCGCGACGCTGGCGCTCGCGGTACTCGCGACGCTCCTTGCCACGGCGGTTGGTGCGCTCGTCGGCGGCGTTGCGGGTTACGCTGGCGGCCGGCTCGATACGTTCCTCTCACGCGTGTCCGAGTTCGTGGTCGTGCTGCCGGCGATCTACGTCGCGCTCGCGCTTCGCGCAGTGATGCCGCTGGTACTCCCTGGCTCGACGATCTTCGTGCTGCTGCTGACGATCTTTGCGCTGCTCGGCTGGCCGATGGTCGCTCGCGGCGTGCGCGCGATCGTTCTGGTCGAGCGTGACCGCGAGTACGCGATGGCGGCACGCGCTGCGGGCGCTAGCCCTACGCGCCTGCTCACTCGACACTTGCTGCCTGCCGCGAGGGGTTACCTGAGCACACAAGCCAGCCTGCTGCTGCCGGCATTCATCCTCGCTGAGTCGACGATGTCGTATGTGGGGCTTGGCTTTCCCGACAGCACACCGACATGGGGCACGATGCTGCAGGATGCGTCGAACGTCGCGCTGCTCGGCGATGCCCCGTGGGCGCTCGCACCCGCGGCGGCGATCTTCATGGTCGTGCTCGGCGTGAACTTGCTGGTGCAGAGCACCGGCCATGCCCCTGTACAATTGGAGCGATGAAACCTTTTGCCGGCATCTACACGCCGATCGCGACGCCATTTCGCGATGACGGCACGGTGGATGAGCGGGCCCTGGCGGCAAATGTCAGCCGATGGATGACCACGCCGTTGACGGGACTCGTCGTGCTCGGGTCGAACGGCGAGGCCGCCTCTCTCGAGGACGCAGAGGCCGATCGCGTGGTGGAAATCGTCCGGGCGGGCGTGCCTTCGTCGCGGCCGCTGATTGCCGGAACCGGACGCGAGTCCACACGCGCGACCATCGCCGCCACTCGCCGCGCTGCCGCCGCGGGCGCGGACGCCGCGCTGGTGCGCACGCCATCGTTCTTCAAGCCGCAGATGACGTCGGACGCGTTTGTCCGTCACTTCGCCGAAGTCGCGGACGCGTCGCCCGTGCCGGTGCTCTTGTACAACGTCACGCTCTACACCGGCGTGAATCTCCTGCCCGACGCCGTCGAACGTCTCGCCGTTCACCCGAACATCGTGGGCATCAAAGAGTCGGGATCGGACATCGGACAAATCGCTGAATACGTTGCGCGCACACCCGACGACTTCACCGTGCTCGCCGGGTCGGCCACGACGCTGGTGCACGCGTTGTGCGCGGGATGCGACGGCGCAATCCTGGCGCTGGCCTCACTGGCGCCGGCCGAGTGTGTATCGATGACTACGCTCGTCCGAGAAAAGCGTCTCGACGAGGCGACTGCACTGCAACGCCGCCTGATGCCCCTGGCGCGCTCGGTCGGTACGACCTACGGCGTGCCCGGCCTCAAAGCCGCACTAGAATTGAAGGGTTATGCCGGCGGGCCGCCGCGGCCGCCGCTGCGTCCGGTCAGCTCAGAAGTCGTGGACATCATTCGCCGCCAGCTGGACGCACTCATTCCAGCGGACGCTAAAGCTTCCGCGCTACGTTGACGATTCCGCTAACCACCACGTCCGTTCACCAACATACACATGCCGCTTCCTGCAACTGAACGTGTTTTGCTCGGTCCTGGTCCGAGCCTGATTGCGCCGCGCGTCATGCGCGCGCTCGCCGCGCCCGTCCTCAGTCACCTCGATCCGGACTTCGTGCCGCTGCTCGACGAGGTGCGCGCATCGCTGCAGCGCGTGTTTCGCGCCGACAGCAAGTCGCTGACGCTCGCGACCTCAGGGACGGGGACCTCTGCGATGGAAGCGGCCGTCGCGAACGTCGTCTCAGACGGCATGCGCGGCGTCGTGATCGTGACGGGCTATTTCGGCGATCGCCTCTCGCAGATTTTCGAGCGGTATGGTGCGCGCGTCCGGCGCATCGATGTCGAGTGGGGACGCGCCGTAGATCCGCAGCGGCTCCGCGACGAATTGTCGCGCGAAGGTGCCGATGTGGTTGGCATCGTCCATGCCGAGACATCCACCGGCGTACGGAATCCGGTGAAGGAACTGGCCGCAATCGCGCGTGAGCAGGGGGCGCTGACGATCGTCGATACGGTGACATCGTTGGGCGGTCAGGAGTTCGATCTCGCCGGTTGGGGTGTTGACGTGGCGTACTCGTGCAGCCAGAAGTGCATTGGCGCACCTTCGGGTGTGGCGCCGCTGGCCGTGTCGGGCGCCGCGCGCGAACGCCTGGTCAAATGCCGCAGCTTCTATCTCGATCTGCGGTTGCTCGAGGACTACTGGCTGGGGCGGAAGTACCACCACACCATGTGCACGTCGCTGATCTACGCGCTTCGCGAAGCGCTGCAGATGGTCGAAGAGGAAGGTCTTCCCGCCAGGCAGGCTCGGCACGAGCGGCATCACCTGGCGTTGGCGGCTGGTGTGGACGCCATGGGCCTGTCGCTTCTGCCACCGGCAGGAGAGCGGCTGTGGACGTTGAACACGATCCGCGTGCCGACCGGTGTTGACGAGGCCGCGATCCGGAAGACGCTGCTGACGACATACAACATCGAGGTCGGTGCCGGCCTCGGTCCGCTTGCCGGGAAGATCTGGCGCGTGGGATTGATGGGCGCCAGCTCGACGCCACAAACCCTACTGCAATTCCTCGCCGCGCTCGAAGGGGCGCTTGCGACCTACGGACACCGTGTGCCTGAAGGCGCCGGCGTTGCCGCAGCGGGTGCGGCGCTGCGACCGGCGATGGCGGGCGCGTAGCGACACGCCGTGCGGGCGCTCTTCCTGCTGCTCTTCGCGCTCGTCGCGGCGTGCGCGACCAACCCCGTGACCGGGGAGCGTGAGTTTACGCTGATGAGCGAGTCGCAGGAGATCGCGATGGGCCGTGAATCCGATGCCCAAGTAAGAACCGAGATGGGCGTCTATAACGATCCCGAGCTCGCGAAGTACGTCAGCGACATTGGCCTGCGTCTCGCGAAGCTCTCGGAGCGGCCCACCCTTCCGTGGCAGTTCACGGTCGTCGATCAGCCGGCGATCAACGCGTTCGCACTGCCTGGCGGATTCATCTACATCACGCGCGGCATCCTGCCGTTTCTCGACGACGAGGCCGAACTGGCCGGCGTGCTCGGCCACGAGATCGGCCACGTCACCGCGCGGCATTCTGTGCGCCAGTACACGCGGACGGTCGGCGGCGTGGTCGCGCTCGGGGCGCTTGGTGTGTTCGTGCCCGCGGCGCGGCCGTTCGGTCAAATCTCGGAGCAGGCGCTCGGCCTGCTGTTCTTGAAGTACGGGCGCAACGACGAACTGCAGGCCGATCAACTCGGCGCGCGATACGAAGCCTCGGCCGGATGGGATCCTGCCGGTGTGCCCGGTATGCTGTCCACGCTCGGACTCCTCGACGAAGCCAATGGCGATCGCAAGGGCATCCCGAATTGGCTGTCCACGCATCCGGAGCCGTTGGCGCGTGTCACCGAAATCAAGCCGACCGTCACCGAGCTCAAAGCCGGCCGCTCGAATTACGTCACCAATCGCGACGGCCTCGAGCGGCGCCTCGACGGCGTAATCTACGGCGACAATCCCGAGCAAGGGGTGACACGTGGCAGCACCTTCCTGCATCCGCCGCTACGATTCCGGATCGACTTTCCGCAGAAGTGGGAGGTCGCCAACAGCCCGCAGCAAGTCGTCGCGAAAGCGCCCGATGCAGACGTGTTCATGCTGCTCCAGGGCGTGACGAAGCCGCAGGGACAGACGGTTCGTGATGTGGCGATCGCCCACATGCAAGCGGCGGGATTCCGCGCGGTATCGGGCGACCGTATGACGATCAACGGGCTCGACGCGTTCGTCGGTGTCTACCAGGGCCAGATCGAGGGGCTCGGCGAGGTCGCGAGCCGCGCGGCGCACATCGCGCACGGCGGCGCGTACTACCTGGTTGCCGGCCTCGTCTCCCCTGCCGGCTTCGACAATGTCGACGGCACCTTTACGACCGCGATCCGATCGTTTCGACCGTTGACCGCCGCAGAAGCGCAGGCGATCCGTCCGTCACGCGTGGACTTCTACGTCGTTCGAGAAGGCGACAGCTGGGCCTCGCTCTCCGAGCGATCAGGCGGCGCGATCAAAGCGTCCACGCTCGCGGTGATGAATCATTCGTTGCCGGACGCGGCGCCGCGTGTGGGTGCTCGCATCAAGATCGTGGTGACGGGATGACGCGCCATCCCATGTCTCGCATCCTGCGGATCGCGGCTGGCGCGGGTGCGGTCGCGTTCGGCGTCCTGTCGTACGTGTATCTCACGCTGCCAGACGTTCGTCCGCTCGCCACCTCCAACCCGAAGACGACAGCGTTCATCGAATTGCGCGAGCGGGAAGCCTCCGCGGCCGGCAAGCCTGTGAAGCGTGCGCAGCGCTGGGTGCCGTACTCGCGAATTTCGATGAATCTGCGCCGCGCGGTGCTCGCCGCTGAAGACAGTGCGTTCTTCGAGCACGAAGGCATTGACATCGCCGAGATCAAGAAGTCGATCCAGACGAGCATCGAGAGAGGCGAATCACTGCGCGGCGCGAGCACCATTACCCAGCAGCTCGCGAAGAACCTGTATCTGTCGCCATCGCGCGACCCGTTGCGCAAGGTCAAAGAGCTGATGATCACGTGGCGCCTCGAGACAGCGCTCTCGAAGGCGCGAATCCTCGAGATCTATCTGAACGTGATCGAGTGGGGCGATCTGGTGTGGGGCGCCGAGGCGGCGGCGCGCACGTACTTCGGCATCCCGGCCTCTGCGCTGTCACGTGAACAAGCCGCGCTGCTCGCCGGCGCGATCATCAATCCTCGTGTCTACAGTCCGGCAAATCCGCGGGGGCGTCTGCTGCGCCGCCAGCAGATCATCCTCGCCCGCATGCCCGGCTACGAGCCTCCGGTTCCCGCCGCTGTTCCCGTTGTTATGCCTGAGCCGCCTGCCGACGAGGTGCAGCCGCCATCTGAAGAGCCGGCCGGCCCCGTCATTGAGGGGACTGAGGGCGACCGCCCTGCCGCGCCGGCACCGCCGCCGCCTGCGGAACCGCCAGTCTGAGCACCCCCGTGCAACGTCGCTAAAGTTCCGTCGGGAGGCGCCGAGATCTTAGTGACACGGGATGATCAACTATACGGAGCGCATCGGCCAGCTCATGGCCGACATCGTGGCGCGTGTACCCACGCTGTCTTTCCTCGACCTGTCACGCGTGCTGGTCTTCGCGCGCGCTGGACGGAGTGATGCCGAAGGCCCTTACGCCACCTGCCACTGCGTCTCGCTGCCGCCGAGCGAACCTGGGTATTACTACTGGCGCGACCG
>Ga0075428_100010626_pt1 | contig 10233 bp, 12 predicted proteins | sample RhiMetdeltSRZDD2_FD_75291 | JGI IMG/M metagenome (GOLD analysis project Ga0075428, IMG submission 75291) | Populus rhizosphere microbial communities from Tennessee, USA - Rhizosphere MetaG P. deltoides SRZDD2 | ecosystem: Host-associated > Plants > Roots > Rhizosphere > Soil | place: USA...
GCCCGGCGGCAGGCTCAAGCGGGACGAGAGTCCCGGACTGACCCGGCCGTTCGCCCGGACCAGCGCACCGCCCATTGGCATACCCTGGACTTGATCTACGACAGCCGGCACCACCGCACGATCCGAGGAGCAGCAACCGACATGACCACACCGACCGAGACCGAAATGATCACGGTCTTCCTCCTCGACGATCATGAAGTGGTACGCCGTGGTGTTCGTGATCTCCTCGAGGCGGAGCCGGACATCACCGTCGTCGGCGAAGCGGCCACCGCCCGGGAGGCCATGGCCAGGTTGCCCGCGCTGCGGCCGCGGGTAGCGGTACTGGACATCCTGCTCCCGGACGGAGACGGGGTCAGCGTGTGCCGGGACATCCGCTCCCAGCTGCCCGACCTGGCCTGCCTGATGCTCACCTCGGCGGCGGACGACGACGCGCTGTTCAACGCGATCATGGCGGGTGCGGCGGGCTACGTGCTCAAGCAGATTCGCGGCACCGACCTGGTCGACGCGGTGCGCAAGGTCGCCGGCGGCCAGTCGTTGCTCGACCCGCGGGCTACCGCCCGGGTGCTCGAGCGGCTGCGGTCGGACCGAGTCGAGCGCAAGGACCCGCTGGCCGGGCTCACCGAACAAGAGCGGAAGATCCTTCACCTGGTCGGCGAAGGCCTGACCAACCGGCAGATCGGCGAGCGGCTGTTCCTGGCCGAGAAGACGGTGAAGAACTACATGTCCAGCGTGCTGGCCAAGCTCGGGATGGAGCGCCGGGTTCAGGCCGCCGTCTACGCCACACAGCTCGAGCGGGACTACCCGCCGGCGCGATAGGCGCGAATCGACGCAGCCAACCGGTCGAAGCGTCCGGTAGCTCAGTGACTTTCGACCCTGTTCGCTGTGGCCCCGCCGCGCGACATTGGACTGATGGAACTGGAGACCCTCACTCGCGAAGACGCGCTCTGGCTCATGTCTGGGGTACCGGTCGGCCGGGTCGTCTATACCGCGGGCGGACTGCCGGCCGTGACCCCGGTGAACTTTGCGCTCGTCGACGGGACGATCGTCATCCGGACCGTCGCCGGATCGCGGCTGGCCACTGCGATCAAGGACAGCGTGGTTGCCTTCCAGGTCGACGAGATCGACGCCGCGTCCCATACCGGATGGAGTGTCACCGCGATCGGCCAGGCTACCGAGGTGCGCGATCCCGGCGAGCTCGCTCGGCTCACCGGGCTGGTGCACCCGTGGGCGACGGGTCAGCGCAACCAGGTGATCCGGATCCGCGCCGATCTCGTTACCGGACGGCGCTTGGTCAACAGCACGGATGGCGACCCGATCATCCAGTTCTCCGGCTGACCACTTGCGCAGTGGGGGCGTGGAACGAGCCAGCTCAGCGGTCGGCGAGCGGGACGCGCCAGACGAGCCTGGTCCCGCCGCCGTTGCGGTCCTCGACCAGCAGCGACCCACCGAGCGCCGCGGCACGCCGCTCCAGATTCCGCAGCCCGCTCCGGCGCCCGCTCGGGCTGATGCCTACGCCATCGTCGGTCACGCTGAGCGTGAACTCGTCACCGGCAACCGCGGATACCTCCACCCGGTTGGCGCCGGCATGCTTGGCAGCGTTTGACAGCGCCTCGCGCAGCACGGCAACCGCGTGTTCGCCGATCTGCTCCGGAACGTGCGCGTCGATGAGCCCGTCGAAGGTCAGTGTCGGGGTGAAACCGAGCGTGGCCGCCGCGGTCTCGACCTCAGCCAGCAGCCGGGTCCGCAGTGAGACGCGGTCCTCCGTCGCCCTGGTCTGGAGCGCGAAGATGGTGGAGCGGATCACCTTGATCGTCTCGTCGATGTCGTCCACCGCCCGGCCGACTCGCCCGGCGACCTCCGGGTTGTCGATGAACCGGCTGATCCCCTGCAGACTCATTCCGGTTGCGAACAGGCGCTGGATCGCCATGTCGTGCAGGTCCCGGGCGATCCGGTCTCGATCCTCGAGGACCCGCAGCTGCTCCCCCTGGGCCCGCCGCTCGGCCAGTTCGAGCGCGACCGCGGCCTGTGCGGCAAAGTCGGCGAGCATGCCGACGGTGGCGGTATCGAACGGAAGCCGCCCCGCAGCCCGTCCGGCCATGAGAACCCCCCGGACCCGGTCGGTGGTGCCGAGCGGCACCACCATGAACGGGCCGAACCGCCCGGTCGAATCAAGAGCACCGGTCGCCGACTCGTCGGCATGCACGTCGGCGATGCTGACCGGCTCGCCGGTCCGTAGCACCCGGCCCGACAGCGATCCGTCGATCGGTATCAGCGCGCCCCGGTAGACGTCCGCGCCGTCGCCGACGGCGATCTCGATCAGCAGGCTGTCGGTAGTGGGAACCGGCACCGGGATCGCCACCAGGTCGGCATCGGCCATGTCCATGGCCTCCTCGGCGAACGGCCTGAGCACGTCGCTGGCGTCCACCCCGGACAGCAGCCGCCGGGTGAGCTCCGCACTGCCCCGCAGCCACCGCTCGCGGCGGCGGGTGTCGTCGTAGAGCCGCGCGTTCTCGATCGCGACCCCGGCCGCGGCGGCCAGCACGGTGAGCAACTGCTCGTCCTCGGCATCGAACGGCAGACCATCGCGTTTCTCGGTCAGGTAGAGATTGCCGAAAACCTTGTCGCGCACCCGCACCGGAACGCCGAGGAATGTCCGCATCGGCGGATGGTGCGGCGGGAAGCCGAACGATGCTGGATGGCTACTCAAGTCGTCCAAGCGCAGCGGCTGCGGATGCCGGATGAGCTCGCCGAGGATGCCGCGGCCGGTCGGATACGGACCGATCCGCCGGATCTCCTCCTCGGTCACTCCGACCGGGATGAACCGGGACAGCCGGTCACCCTCGCCGAGCACGCCGAGCGCGCCGTACTTGGCGTCGACCAGTGACACCGCCGCCTCGACGATGTGCCGGAGCACCTGGGCCAGCTCGAGCTCGCTGCCCACCAGCAGGACCGATCCGAGCAGGGCCTGCACCCGGTCCCGGGTGGCCCTGATCGCGGCGAGCCGGGCCTGCAGCTCGTCGAGCAGGTCGTCCAACCGCAGCTGCGGCAGGGCGGCGACCACGTCGGCCGGGCCGCGCTCGGCCTGCTGCCCACCCACGCGTCGTCTCCGATCATGTCGACCTGACCTTGCCTCGCCGCCCAACGTAGTCGCGGCTGATTTCCCAGTACAGACAGGAGCCGGGGCGGGCATTGCCCGTCCGCCCCGGCTCCGGTGGTGCGGCTAGGCCAGCCAGGGGAAGCGCCTGACCAGCGCCGTCCGCTCCCACCACCGGCCAAGACCGAGCGTCCGGCCGGCCGCAGCCAGGGCGAGCCCGATCAACACGATCGCGTAGATCAGGTGGTCGTCCATGAACGGGTTGTTGTCGGGCGGCAGCACCGCACTCCACATCAACACCATCATCAGCGCTCCGGCACCCGCGGCGATCCGCATTCCGACACCGAAGATCAGCGCCAGCCCGATGCCGAGCAGGCCGATCATGAAGACCCAGTCGACCCAGGCCACGCCGGCGAGGTCGTTGTAGAAGTCGGCAAACGGACCCTGCGGTGCATGGCCGAGGAATCCGGACGTCGGGGAGCCACCGTCAATCCAGGCGTTCGCCGCCGGAGTCTCGTGACCCAAGCCGAACGTCTTGTCGAGGAAGGCCCATAGGAAGATCCAGCCGAGGCTGAGTCGGGCCGCGGCCCACGCCCACCGCGCGGGTCCGGCCGTTGTTTCGGGGCGGGTAGCGCGGGCGGTCGAGTGGGTCGTCGCGCTCCTTTCCGGGGTAATGACGGACATCGCCGTCTCCTCTCCTGATGGCACATCTGTGGTGACCATTCCAGGCTGGCGAACCGGAGACCGGGCAGGCAGGGCCGACGGACCCGAGCTCACCGGGACCATTGGCCCGGCGGGCCGGGCGAGCTAGTCGGCGAGGCTCATCCGGCGCCACAGCAGCTCGACGAGCCCGGCGCCGAGCCCACCGATGGCCAGGCCGGCGAGTCCGGCCACGCCGACGCTCGGGGCCAGCCCGAAGAAGTCCGCGATCGGTGGGATGACCATCGCGCTTACCGCCCCGGCCGCCATCGCCAGCACCAGCCCGATCCGCCAGGGCGTGTACGGCCGGGCCACGATGGCCAGCACCCAAAGCGCGACGACGGTGAGCGCGATGACCGCGACCGTCCGGTCTTCGGCGAGGCCGGTCGCGTGGTCTGCCCTGGCGAGCGCGTAGGCCGTGAACGTGCTCGCCGCGGCCACCACCCCAGCCGGGATCGCCGCTCGCAGCACGCGGCGCACGAAGCCCGGCCGAGCCCGGTCGGCGTTCGGCGCCAGCGCGAGCACGAACGCGGGAATGCCAATGGTCAGCGCGCCGACCAGAGTGAGCTGGCGCGGCAGGAACGGGAACGGCAGCTGCGCGATTCCGACCAGCACCGCCAGCATGAGCGAGTACACCGTCTTGGTCAGGAACAGCCGCGCGACCCGTTCGATGTTGCCGACCACCCGCCGACCCTCGGCGACGACCTGCGGCAGGCTCGCGAACGCGTCGTCCAGCAGCACGATCTGGGCGACCGCCCGGGCCGCGCCGGTGCCGGATCCCATCGCGATCGCGACGTCCGCGCTCTTGAGCGCGAGCACGTCGTTGACCCCGTCGCCGGTCATCGCCACGATGTGGCCGTTTGCCCGCAGTGCGCGCAATACGCCGCGCTTCTGCTGCGGGCTGATCCGGCCGAACACATTGGTCCGCTCCGCCGCGACCACCAGGCCGCCGCTCCCGCGATCCTCAGAGTCCGGCCCATCCGAGCTCGTCAGCGTTTGCGCATCGACCGGATGGTCGGCACCCGGCACCCCGGCCGCCGCCGCGACCTCCCCGACCGCCGCCGCACTGTCGCCGGACAGCACCTTGACCGTGACCCCCTGCGCGGCGAAGTAGGCCAGCGTGTCCGGAGCGTCGGGGCGCACTCGCTGCTCGAGCCGGACCAGCGCGGCCGGGCGCATCGCGGCCGGATCCGGCTCCTCGTCGGAACCGTCCCAGCGGGCCAGCAGCAACACCCGGGCCCCACTGGCCGCCAGCCGCTCAGCCCGCTGCCGGACCGGATCCTCGCCGGGCAGCAGGGTCTCGGCCGCCCCCAACAGCCAGCGTCCGTGTACGTCGAACGACGCCGCGCTCCACTTGCGCGCCGACGAGAACGCATAGCGGCGGGTCAGCTGCCACCCGGTCGGCGCCGGCACCGATTCGGCGATCGCGCGCGCGGTGGGATTCGGGTCGGGTCGCTGGCGACGAGCGCGCCCAACGCGGCCGCGGCCGTGCCGGTGACCGCCTGATCGGTGCCGGCACGGATCACCTCACGCAACCGCAGACCCTTCTCGGTGAGCGTGCCGGTCTTGTCGGCGCACACCACATCGACCCGGGCCAGGACCTCGATCGCCGGGAGCTCCTGAACCAGGCACCGGCGCCGGCCCAGCCTGATCACGCCGACCGCGAACGCCACGCTGGTCAGCAGCACCAGGCCCTCCGGAACCATGGTGACCAGCCCGGCCACCATCGCCCGCAACGCGTCGTCCAGCGAGTCGTTGCTGGCCAGTTGGCTGAACACGAGCAGCGCGCCGATCGGGAGCATCAGCCGCCAGATGTAGTCGAGGATGCGGTTGATGCCGGCTCGCAGCTCGGAGCTGGCCAGCTGGAAGGTGCGGGCCTCCGCGGCCAGCTCGGCGGCGTACGCCTGCGGGCCCACCCTCGCCGCCCGGTACGAACCGACCCCGGCGACCACGAAGCTCCCGGAGAACACTTGGTCACCGGGCTGCTTCGACACCGGATCGGCCTCGCCGGTCAGCAGCGACTCGTCCACCTCGAGGCCGTCCGCACCGACCACCGGCCCGTCCACTACGAGCTGGTCGCCCGAGCCGAGCACGACGAGGTCGTCGAGGACCACCGCGTCACGCGGGATCTCCGCGATCCGCCCGTCTCGGCGCACTCGCGGCCGGGCGGCCCCGATCACACTCAACCGATCGAGCACCCGCTTGGCGCGCAGCTCCTGCACGATCCCGATCGCCGTATTCGCGAGCACCACGAGCCCGAACAGGCCGTCCTGCCACGGCCCAACCACCATGATGATCAGGAACAGCACGCCGATGATCGCGTTGAACCTGGTCAGGACGTTGGCGCGGACGATGTCGGCGGTGCTGCGGCTGGAGTGGAGCGCGACCGAGTTTGTCTGGCCGGCGGCGACCCGCTCGGCTACCTCGCCGGCACTGAGTCCGACGCCGGCGACACCGGCGGCGACCGTCACTCGTTGTCCGGCACGAGCGCGACCGGGCACAGCGCGTGATGGAGGACGGCGTGGTTCACCACGCCGAGCGCCAGCCCGATCCGGTGGGTCCGGTGGTGCGCGCCAACCACGAGCAACTCGGCCTGTCCGGACAGCGCGGTCAAGATCCGGCCCGGATTGTCCTGTCGGGTCTCGGCGTGGACGCGAACGTCCGGATACTTTTCCTGCCAGCCGGCCAGCGCCTCCGCCAGCATCCGGGCCTGTTGCTGTGCGGCCGCATCGGGTGACGCATCACCACCCGCCTCCTCGGCCAACCCGGCAGGTAGCGGATGGGTCCAGGCCTCCAGCGCCCGTAGCCGGATCTCGCGGCGAGAAGCCTCGGCGAACGCGAACTCGATGGCGGCCATGGCCGGCGCGTGCCCGTCGACGCCGAGCAGGATCTCCGGCGGTTGCTCCGGCCCGCGTAGCGAGCCGGGCTCGGTTCGCACCACGACCACCGGCGAACGGGCATGGCTGGCGACGTACAGGCTGACCGAGCCGAGCAACAAGCCCGCGAATCCGCCGAGCCCGCGCGAACCCACCACGACCAGTTGAGCCGACTCGCTCAGGTCGACGAGTAGCTGTCCGGGATCCACCGGCTGCCGCTCGACCGAGATCTCGATCCTCGGTGCCCGCTCGCCGGCTCGGTCGGCGGCTGTGGTCAGCTCGCCATCGGCGATGGCCGCCCAGTCGTCCGGGACGTACAGCTCGGGCGCGCCGGCCATCCGCGGCGACGGCACCACCCGCTGCAGGCTGCGGCCGAACACAATGTGCAGCGGTGCCTTCCGCAGCGCTGCCTCGGCCGCCGCCCAGTCAAGCGCCAGCCTGCCCTGGGCGCCGCCGTCGACCCCGACCACGATCGGTTTCATGATCCACCGTCCCGGCGCCGGCTCAGCACGGATCAGAACCGGAGCGATGCCAGCCGATCGTGATCGTCGATCTGGTAACTGAGCTTGTCGATCACGTCAACCACGCCGTCGACCTTGCGGGTCAGCCGGACTGCGATCACGGTGCTGCTGCGCAGCTGCAGTTCGCCGGACAGAGTCACCACACCGTCGTCGACGGTGACCTCGAACCTCTCCGGCTCGGCCCAGAGCACCCGCATGAACACGTCGCGGATCACTTCCTCGCGGATCTCGTCATCGTCGCGGAGAAAGGTTTTGAGTAGGTCCGCCCGGCTCACGATGCCGATCAGCCGGTGGTCGGCGTCGACGACCGGCAGGCGCTTCACCCGCCGCTGATCCATCAGCTTGGCGGCGGCGACCAGAGTCGCGTCCGGGCTGATCGTGATGGCCGGGCTGGTCATCAGTTGGCCGGCCGCGTCGGCGGTCGCCTTGCTCCGGGCCGCCCGCTCGTCCGGGGATGCGAGCAACCGGAAGCGCGCGTCCTCCTGGCCGTACTCCTCCTTGTAGAGCAGGTCGGCCTCCGAGACCACGCCGGCCAGCCGGTCGTTCTCGTCCAGCACCGGCAGCGCGCTGACGCCACGGTCGGCGAGCACCCGTGCCACCTCCTTGAACGGAGTCGACGGCCGGACCACCACTACATCCTCGGTCATCACGTCTCGCACCGTCAGATGTCGCATCGCGAGCCTCCTCATCGGCTGCGGAGCACGGTCCTCACCGGGCTCGGCGCAACGCCTGTCCTGTTTCCAGCCAACCTGAAACCTTCGATTGGGGGGAGGGTCCTTGGTCCCTTCCGGGGAGTGCCGGACGGGACGTTAGGCCCTTCCCGCCGTCCTAGTCTCGGAGCACCCTGTTCCCATGACCACCACAGACCCGAAGGACGCCGTCGTCAAGCTCAGCGTGTCCGAGTCTTGGGGACTCATGCGCGAAGCGGTGGTCGGCCGGCTGGCCGTCGTGACGAACGAGCGTCCGGACATCTTCCCGGTGAACTTCCTCGTCGACCACGGCAGCGTCGTCTTCCGCACCGCGGAAGGCACCAAGCTCGCGGCGGCCGTCGACCACCCGGTCGCGTTCGAGGTGGACGGCTACGACCCGGCCACCGGAGAGGCGTGGAGTGTCGTGGTCAAAGGCGTCGCGCGCGAGGTGAAGAAGCTCTACGAAGTGCTGGACGCGCTGAACCTCCCGCTGTTCCCGTGGCACGCGGCCCCGAAGCCGCGGATCATCCGGATCGAGCCCGACGTGATCAGCGGGCGGCGGTTCCACGTGCTCGATTCGCCGGGCAGGCACATGCCGGCCCGACGCGCCGCGCCCGAGTAAGGCTGCGCCGGCTGGCGCCGATGACCCGTTGACCCCAGCTAGGGAGGCCGGATGGCAGCCGACCGTCAGTCCGTCGCGGGCAATGGCGAGAGCCCGAGCCCGATATCCGGAGCCGCCGGGCATGCCCTGCTTGCCGTGGGCGGCCTGCTCCGCCGAGCCGAGGTGTCACCGGACGGGCGCGCGCTGTACCAGATCGGCGGCCGGGAAGCCGACACGTTCTACCGGGACCGCTGGTCCTACGACAAGGTGGTGCGCTCCACCCATGGGGTGAACTGCACCGGGTCGAGCTCGTGGAAGGTGTACCCGGCGCCGGCGCCCGTGGCTGGTTGACCGACCCGTCGCGAGAGGCCGAGTCAGCTCTTCCGACGGGCCTTGGCCCGGGCCCGCGCTACCGGGATCCGGGACAGCAGGAACGCAACCGCGACCGCCCCGATGGTTGCGACGATCCGGTTGACGTCGATGGCAGGCTGCCAGGACACGTTCCCGTCCTTGATGACGTAGGCGCCGGCCGGCCGAGCGGACAGGCCGAATCCGCCGCCCTCCCCGCCCTGCTTGTGCTCGTCGTCGTGGCCGCCGCCTCCGCCGCCGCCTCCGCCTACCGTCGCGGCCGGGATGACTGTCACGCCATCTCGCTCGTACGGCTCGGCGAACACGCGCTTGGCGGTGATCGACTCGGTGACGGTGGTGGCGAGTTCGTTTACTGTCATGCCCCTAGTCTTGCTCAGCAGCTGGTGACGGGGCGATCGCGGTAGCGCCGACGATCTCGGTTTCGTCGATAAAGTCCGCGGCGCTCAGCTCGTCGAGCCGAATCTGCACGTCGCGCAGGAAGTCAGCTCGCGCGGCCGGCTCGAGGGCGGCCACCCGGCGGCCCGTTAGCCCGAGCGTGCTGTGCCGGGTTACGAACTCCTCCAGACTCGGCCGATGCGACCAGGGGACCAGCCGCACCTCGGTCTGGCGAAAGCCGGCCTGGTCGAGCAACACGCGCAGCTTCTCGGGTGTGTCCATGAGGTCGTGCCGCTCGGGCAACGGGCGATCGGCCGGGGCACCGTGCCGGTCGAGTTCGTCGGTCCAGACCTCCAGCGCTGGAACGACGGCGTGCCGCCCCCAGGTCGTCAGCCCCACGGTCCCACCGGCTCGCAGCACCCGTCGTGCCTCACGCAGCGCGGCGTGCGGCTCGGGCACGAAGAAAAGTACGAACGCCATGACTACGACGTCGTAGGCCGCCGTGGCGAACGGAAGGGCCGCCGCGTCCGCAACGACGCGAGGGTAGCCAGCCGGTGCGCGCCGTAGCATGCCCTCGGCCCGATCGACGGCCACGATCAGTGCGCCCGGAGCGGCATCGCGTAGCGCGGGCAGCAGCGTGCCGACCCCGGCTCCGAGATCCAGCACCCGGCGGGCCGAGCCAAGCGGTAGGTGATCGAGCAACTGAACCGCGGCCGGATGCAGTGCCGAGGCCCAGCATTGCTCGTAGGCCGCGGCTGCGGACGAGTAGTAGCGGCTCACCGCACCGGAAGCCTCCGACGGTGTTGTCACTGGGATGGGCCGGAAGCCGCCAGTGTCACGCTCGGCACGCTACCGGATGCCCACGGCCGCCACCCGGGTGCAATACGGCTGGGCGCCAGGTACGGGGTGGCGAGCATCTCCGTGCTCGCGATCAAACCGGGCCAAACCCTAACCCGAACGGAGACTTGTGCGCCGAATATCAGTAAGTCTATGCTTACCGTTCGTGGCG
>Ga0075428_100010631_pt1 | contig 10231 bp, 4 predicted proteins | sample RhiMetdeltSRZDD2_FD_75291 | JGI IMG/M metagenome (GOLD analysis project Ga0075428, IMG submission 75291) | Populus rhizosphere microbial communities from Tennessee, USA - Rhizosphere MetaG P. deltoides SRZDD2 | ecosystem: Host-associated > Plants > Roots > Rhizosphere > Soil | place: USA...
GCGCCAGTTCCACCAACGGCGATAGATCGGCATTTCGGAGTTCGCGTAAAGGGACTTCGGTCCCTTTCAGGCGGTCCCGCCACATTGGACGCGGACGTTGCAGTCTTTGAGCTGGTGGGTTCGGTTGCCGCACCACAGTTCGAACTCAAGGCCGGTGCTGGGATTGGGCTCTTGGCGCCAAAGCGGCGAAAACGGGACAGCAGTGAAGAACGAGTATTGGAGATCCCTGTAGGAGATCTCGCGCTGCAGATTGCCAGCGATTTGAAGCCACAGACGACGCGCATGAACCTCTACGTTGGTAGCAACGTCGCTACCAACCAGTTCAAGATCATTGGCCCCACACTCCTCGGCGCGCCTGTGGGTGTTACGTCGAAAGATGCTCAAGTCGGTCACCGTCGGAGCGAGGAATTCAAGCGCTGGGCCTTGGCGTTGCAGAACGGCGGACCTGAATTGATGTTCGACCTTTCCGACACCGGCATCAAGCCACAAGGTGATTGGGTCGCCCGGTTCACCACCGCCGACCCCACTGCCGGGTATGCCCTGCTTGATCATCCCGGGGCGTCCGTAACGATCGATCCACCCGCGCCGGCCGCCTTTCGCGGCCCTGGAACGACAAAGACAAGGTTCACGAAGAAAGTAAACAACGCAACAGGCAAGGAAACCGCAGTTTATTCCGCCTTCTTTATTGCGCTGGCATATGTGGGCGTGCGGGCAATTCAGGATGGTTCATGGAGTATTCTCGACTCCGATAACTTCACCATCGATCTCACCAATCTGGATTCCGACCTGCAGAAAGACCATGTGAAAGAAGCCACGGCCAAGGGTTTGCAAGTCGTCTATCACGTAACCGGATCACCCCCTTCCCCGCAGGGTGCGGTTGATGGGCTTCGTAAATTCATCGAAACGAACAGACTGAAATCGAAGAAGCCCGACGCCAAATACTTTCTGTGGCCGTTTACGCTGAACTTGTCGGTGCTCTTGGCGGAGGTAGACGGCAAGGGCAAGCGGCGGTACGCCGACGAGATCGCGCAAGGCAAGCGCAAGGGCGCGCGGCCGGGGATCGGCTTCGATATGAGCGGACTGGCTCGATTTGACCCGTCTTGGCTAGGCCTAGGCACGTGGACGTCCGTGGCCGACGCGGATCCCGAGCTTTGGCCTCGGGCCAAAGGACGTGCCGGAGCAAGGCTTGATCCTTCGGACGACCTGTGGCGGGGAGTAATATTGCGGGACCTCCCGCTTTTTCTGCCCATTCCCCCGGTGGTCAGTAAGGAGGCGCCCTGGATCAAGGACTTGGTGGATGCGCTCAACGCGCATCTGATGTTGGAGTACGCGTACCGTGACGAAGCGGGCGTTACGTGGAAAGGCGGTATCTCCCGGAATGACCTGCCTGCGGGCGGGCTCAAGGTGAAGACACGTGCGTCCTGGGATGGGGTCTTTGAGCTTTTCATTCTCGAGGCCAGGATACGAGGAGCAGCGAATGCCATAGTTTCAACCGATGTTTCAGCGCGAGTGCGACTCCCGCGCATAAAGAACAAAAACCGGCCGAGCGAAGTGCTTGAGCTCGTCGGGGCTTTCGGCATAGACCTGGACAAGCCGAACCCAATTGGGCGAATTGAGCTCGCAGAGTCTGGCGCAACGATTGAGACAGCCGACATTCCAGGTTTTGATAGCGTTATCCTGCGCCGAATTGTAACCGATTTGAAAAGCGCGCAGCTTGATTTGACGTTGGTGGCCAGTCCGGCGTTGGCCGAGGCGCTTCCATTCTTATCGGGCAAGCCGCAGGACGCGGTCTTGGCGTTTGACCTCACGGGCGACCCATCGGCGATCTTTCAGCTCGCGTTGCCTGCCGAGGTCGCGACGAACTTATTTGGGCGATGGCCTTTGAACGTTCAGTCAATGCGGATTGAGTTTGGGGCCGAGACAACACTCAGCATAACGGGGCGACTGACCCTCGGCGTGGGCGGCTTTGGCAGCATCGGGGCCACCGTGAGCGTGACGCGCCGAGCTGATGGCAACCTGGATTTCGATCTGAAGCTTGAGAATCTCGATGTCGGCCTGTCTCTCGGGGACATGCGGCTTAAGGGAGGTCTATCATGGGGAGAGCCGAAGCAACCCACGAAGACTTCGCTGGTCAAGGCGGGTGAGGTCGGCCGGTCCCGGGATTTCTGGGGGTACCTTGATCTCGACGGTAGGGGGTTCTTCGGCAAGAGCAGGATACTCTTCCGGTCCGGCAACAAGGGTGAGGTATCCTATTGGGTCGCGAGCATAGAAAGCAAAGAGCCGCTTTCGCTGGGCATTGGCCGTCTCGAGAACCCCGGTCTGCTGTTTGCGCAAAACGCCGATTTGGATGGGAATCTCAGGAAATTGGCTCTAGGCCCAACGGGGAAAATCTTCAAAGATTTACGGCCCGATGCCGAGTTCATCACTTGGTTGAAGAGGTGGACCCCCTCCGCAGCGATTGGCACGATCGTTGCCGGGTCGGGATATTTTTCCCTGGACAAGACATTCGTGAGATCTCCCGTCAAGGATCCGGCAACGCTTGAACCCGACAAGTTAAGCGGAATTCTCTATATCGACACTGGCGTCCTTCGGGTCGACGGCGTTGCCGCATTGATCACTCCGGACCCGGCTCATTTCGCGATCGCAGTCGATTTTCATGCGCGAACCTACCTCATCGGATTGCAGACCGGTTCGATCGGCTTCGGCAAATACCAGTTCAATCCGGGATATCTGACTGTCGGATTCGGCTTTGGCGACAAGAGATATCTGGACATTCGTCTGGGTTGGCCGGAGCCGATTGCGGGCAGCGAGTTCGAGCGCGATTGGTCTAGGTCGCTTTATTTCCACGCAGACGACTTGCCATGGCCCGTCAATACGGGTTGGGGCGGCATGAAAGTCACGCTTGAGAACGACAACCTTACTGTCGGAGTGGCGTTTCGTTGCGGGTGGACGAAAAAGTCGGGGGATGTCAGCGGCGGGACCGGCGGTGGTTTCGACATCGGATATGCGGTCGGGGGGCTTTTGTTGTTTAATTTCCCGGTGAGCTTCTCGTCCACTGGCAACAAGCCCGACTTGATCGATGTCGATCGGCGTATCTTGTTCCATGCGCAGGAAGTGGCGCTCGCCGAAGACTATTTCGCGCTTGCAGAAGCGGCGCTGCTCACCTTGGCTCAGAGCGAAAGCAGCATACGGTTGCGTGGCGAGCTGTTCGGCGATGTTTGGGGAAGCGCTTGGATTCGGTTCATGGGGGTCACTCTAGCGTCCATCGAGCTCAAGGCATTTGCGCGCTACAGGATTTGCGGTAGTCTTCAAAACGGCATAACCGATGCGCGCGCTAGATGCGGCTTCAGTGTGAGCGTCACTATCCTCTGCGTCACCTATTCGACGACCGCGCAGTACGACATCGTGATAGTCGATGGGGATTGCATGCAGGGGCTGGTGCTTTCCGCCCAACACCTACAGGGCTTGACTGCGCGCGCGGCCGCGGAAGCGCTGCTTCAAATCCCGCCGGGAGAGTAGTGACGTGAACGGCCCCCTCGTTTCGCCTCAGTTGGAGGTTGTCGGCATCTTGCGGCGGCAAAAAGGTGCAGCGCCGGTCTGCGTCGTGCGTTGGGTTTTGGGCAAGGATGGAAATGAATTGCCCTACCCAAATGACATTTTCGACGTGGAACTGACCGTCGACGGAGTTGCCGTTCCCGGTGCCAGCCGTGTCGTTTCGCCGAAGAATTACGTCATGCTCGATCCCACCCGCATTCCAGAATCGTATCCGCCGCCTGCCGAGCCGGAGGAAAAGTGGGCCGTTGCCCAGAAACCGACAACTGCCATCGATCCGAGCGCTGCCGACGACGAGTCGCTCGTAAATGAGGCTGTGGGTGTCATCCACCTCCTGAAACCCACGACGACGCCGCGGATGCGTTATCGCGCTGCCGCCTTTCTTTGCCGGATGTTCAAACGCGCGGCAGAGTCGCGGGCCCCCTTAAACAGGATATCGGACCGGCAGCTTGTTGCGTCTGCCGTCGTGTTGGCTAACTGGTTGGTTCGGTCGGACGTCCGGCCTATTCACCTGCCCCAATTGGCTGCGGCGGCGTTTTCTGCCGTTCGAACCGGCGAAGGTGGTGGAAGCTTTTTGCGGCTCGACAGCAAAGACAGAACTCTCGACTTTGCGTATGCTGCACTCGTCTTGGAGGCGTTAACGATCCCTGGCGTTGCAACCGCTCTGGACGTGCTAGTCGATCAATCCCGCCAGGTGCGAAATCACATCAGGGTGGCGGCTCTGCAAGGCGGAGAGATGGTCGATTATTGGTGCGACCCCCTGGGAGAGGGCCTCCCCCTGGACGAGCGTGGACGCGGCAAACGCTACCCAGCCTCAGAGCTGATTGGATTGGGCTGCCGGATCCCCCTGGATGCGGGGTTGGTTGAGTCATGGATAACCGGTAAGAAAAAGCTTCTGGTGACCGTGCGGCATCGGCCGCGCAGCGTAACTGTGGCCGCTCTGGACGATCTCGACTTTTCGAGTTTCAGTGACCTGGCGGGCGAAATTCACCTCGACGATGACGTGACGCACTTCGCTGCGAATGAAAGGGCTATCGATTGGGATCGAATGAAGCGCGCGATGCTTCTTGGTTCTTCGCATCCGCCACTGCCCCCGTCGGGCGCGCGTATTGATTGGTCGATGGTGCGCGTGGAGGTCGACACCACGGGCTCGGACGTCCCGACCGAGCCGTCCACCTCATCTCGCACGGCCGACGGCAAAGTCGAGATCCAAATTGACGCGCCGCCAAAGCAGCCCGCGCGACCTGGCGCCGGATCAGAGGAGCAGACTGTCGCCGCATATAATATTTACGGTGTTTGGGAGGGTGCTCAGGGGTTTGACGCATACTTCAAGAATTCGGCTCTCAATCCCACTCTCGAAGAACTGCGACCGTGGTTGATGACTCGGCGCTATTCGCATTCGCGGGATCTCCGAGTTGCATTTCCGCCAATTGGAGGAATACAGCATCCCGCCTTGACCGAAGCGGTCCAATCTCCGCATTGGCATCCACTCTTGAAGCGCCCCGACATTCTGCAGGACACGCTGGAAGCCAACACGAGGCCGCTACCGGACATCACGGGTACGGCCGAAGCGGTGTTTACGGTCGATCTTCGGGCCGGAATGGGAATGCAAGAACCGCATCGTCCCCCGAAAGGCTGGGATCTTGCTGCACCGCTCGCCGTAGCTTGGCGCCCCGAGCACGATCGGGACCTCAAACGCCTCCCGGCTGGCCAGCTACAACCGCAAAGGTATCGCTTCTGGGTAACTTCGGTCGATCCTTTTGAACAAGAGAGCGACCCGGTCCCAGTGCGCACCGAGGACGTGGATCTGAAAGAGGCGGCGAGTTTCATATTCGCCCCTACGCGGCGTTCGCAGATCTCAGCCCAGAGAGGCGACAAATTCACTTGCGCATTTGAGGAGCCGGCCAATCAAATTCGGGTGACGTTTGAAACTCCGTATGAAGGGCAGATCAGCGGGTGGGTGTCCGGCGGAGCCACAACCCGGTTGGACAAGTTGACTCTGCACGCTGACGTTGTCCTTTTCCGACGGCTGCTTACGAGGAGGCAGAACGCCGTAAGCGGCCAGCATTTATTAGCTGCCGTCAAATTACCAGCCCTGCCGCAGTGGGAGAGCACAGCGGTGATCTTGGCCAAGGACCGGTGGCGCCCGTTTGGGGTTGCGGCGGTCCCAACCGCGAAGGCGGGGGATACTTGGGAAGGTCTGTTCAAGCTGGGGCCGGATGATCGCGGCTGGGAGTATCTTGCTGCCGTCGGGTTCACTGTTCGCGCTAGCCATGCGGGTTTTTGGGGGAAATCCGCGATCGCGGGCAGGAATGGTCAGGGGCGACGGCTCGTCCGCTTCGTCCCCAGGCCCGATGGCAAGGGATATGAATCCAGGGATGTCTGGATCGATGAGACACCTTCTGCGAGCTCCATCTCGCTTTCGCAGCCCAGCTTGGTATCTGATCCAAAGGCGCCGTGGTGGCCGGAGATAAAACCTGTGAAGATTTGGCCGGCTGCACCGGTCAGCGCGCCCCCCGGCGTTCGTCGTGATCTTGTTCTGCAACGGCTTCTCGATCGGCGATTTACGCGTCACGGTGTTCCGGTGGATAGAAGCGACTGGGGGGAAGCCTCACTCACCATCGGTCAAATCGCTATGTGCGAGAACTCGCTGAGGCGCACAAAGGTTAATGGCAGCATTTTGGACCCGCAGGATCCGATATTGCGGACGGCGCGTAGGATATTAGCGCAGGATTTCGATGACGGAAACCGGGTCGGGCTACGGCAGCACGCGACGGTGGGTTTTCGTGGGCTGGCAGATCTAGAGTGGAAATACAGCCCACGATCGTCGCGTCCAGCCGGAGACGCAGGTAGATTTTCAGAAGCGGCCGCCTTCCGGATATACTGCACCACGCTACCTCATGACGCAAGTTATGCGCGTAATTTCGCCACCTTGGTCGCCGAGGTCGTGCAAATCAAGGCGCGGACCTATGCCGTGACTTTGAAGAGTGGAGATGCCGACGCGTGGCATAGCATTGCGGCTCTGGCTCGTCCGACAGCGGTTGAGCTATTGCACGGCGGGCAACGCGCCCTCACGAATATTCTTACCGCGCAGGAAGCGGGCGGTGTGTTTACCGTCGAGTTTGCGCCGCCTGCCTCCGGGGTTCTCCCTCCGAAGGCGAACGCTTTTTTCTATGTTGCTCAGCCATTGGCCGACGTGAATAGCGACAATCTCGATCAACCCTCCAGCTACCGGCTGTTGCTCCCTGTCCCTGGAGGCGGCGAGGCAACGTTTGTTTGGTGGGTCTACGGAGTTTCTGCCGCGGGCGCGGAATCGCCGCGCCACTTGCTGGGAGCCATGCAGTCGCAACGTTTTCCGCGGACGACTGAGCCGGAGCAGCCAGCTGCATTCAACGTTGGCCCGGCGACTGACAACTCCAAGCATTTTTTGGACCCAAGCAAGCACGCCAAGTGGCTACCAAAGGCGGTGAACAAGCTCGAGGATGCCAAGTCGTTCGCTCGCGTGGTTCTGACATGGACACCTCCCGACACGTCCGATCGGATCCTGCTCGAGGTCCAGCGCGAAGCCCGGCTCATAGCAAAGCCGCAAATGCGCATGCAGCTCTGGGCGAAGAGCGCCTGGGACGCCCTAAAGTCGATAGAATCAGCGCCGGACGACGCGGACCTTGCCGCAGAAGATCTCGAACTGTTGGCGGATTGGTTGCTGGGCAATCCAATCGATGTCCCCGAGTCGCCGGTCAAGAGCTTCATCCTTTTTGGCGAGAACCAACAGCTGTCTGCGGTCGATGGTATAATTAAACTACCAGTCGTTGGCGTTGACGGAGCGGTCAGGAACTGCCCTGCGCTTGTCGACTATTTCGGCCTCGATAGCGAAGATCGCATGGCGGCGATGGATGGAAATTGGGACTATCGGTATCGGCTCCGGACCTTTATCGACCTGGGCGGCAGTCTTCCAGATCGACAGCGCTACCTTTATTCTTCACCTACTTTGTGGTCTCCGAACGTCGCGCCAGAGACGCCGCGGATCCGGCTGAAGCCCAAAGCCAACTCAGCCAACATGAAACCTCTACAGAGGCCTGTTGTCCGACTCGTATTTGATCCCTCGGTTGCATCGTTCACCTTGGGCGCGAGTATATTTGCAGTGCCAACAGAGCATCGCTGGGAATATCGGATCGTCGTGCGCCGCAAAATCGATGCTCCCTCGTTTGGTGATCCAGCGCTAGCCGACGCAGCTTGGATCGATGTCGGTCGCCCATTGACCCTTCGCATCGGTGAGCAGTCGGGGTATGAGGGTCGTGAGATAGTCGACGAGGAGGTCGATCGACATTGGCCCACCCATGCACCGACAATCCAATACCGTGTTTACGTCCAGCAGTTTATGATCGTCGACGACGGCCAAGGCTTGCGGGAGCGGTTGGTACGAGGCTTCGAAAGCGGCGTCGAACCGCATGAGATTCCGATTCTACTTCCAGCGCCGACCTCGCGCGATGCGGAGATCGAGGTTGTCGAGGAGCTGCAGATTGAATGAGTGGGGTCGAGACAAGAATCCGGACGCCGCCGAAGAGCGATGGAGAATTGCTTGAACGCATCTGCGCGTTTATCGCCGATGCGGCTGACGTGCCGGCGGCTGACGTCTCGGCGAACACCCACATTTACGAAGAGCTTGGGGTGGATTCGCTCGGTGCTACGGCAATCTTCATTGATGTCGCCTACGAGTTCGGCATCCCTGAACCCGCAGAGCCCATGGACTATGCGGCGATCAACACGGCTTCGAAGATTGTTGAGTACGTGCGGCAATATGGGACCGGCGAGTGACCGTACCGCTCGACATACTCGGCCTTCTGCCTCATGGCCCGTCGTTTGTGATGGTCTCCAGGGTGGTTTCTCACCGGCCTGGAGAGCTCGCAACATCGAAAGAGTGGGCATTGTCCGATGGGGTGATCGAAGATCACTTTCCGAAGGGACCAAAAGTCGTCCCGGGAGTGCTCATTGCTGAGCAGGCCGCACAGTCGGCATTTCTGTTAGCGATCCTTGATGGGCTCGCCGCACCTAACGAGGTTTTCTTTCTCGCAAGCTCTAGGTGTGAGTTCCTGGCGCCGGCTCTCGCGCCGTGTTCGGTCATTGCGCAAACAGAGTTCACTGCGGTAGTGGGCGGCCGCATCGGGTTCCAATCCCGATGTAGCGTACGTGAGCAGATCGTCGCGCGGATCAAAGGTATTGCTTCTCCGCCCCTGCGCGGAGCTATGGTTTCGTGAGGCGCCCGCCCTTTATCACAGAAGTGGCGGCTGTGAGCGCTTTGGGGCATTCTTGGCCCGACACTTGGGAGGGTCTCTTACGCGGCGAGTCCAGAGTTACGCGAAGCGGAGATATCCCGGCCTTCGAAGCTGTGAACATCCCAGTCGCTGCCGTTGGTAAGCTCTCAAGAACCCTCTGCGCTGACGGTTCAGGTCCAGCCACCGCACTCCTGTTAGGCGTGCTGGCCCAGTTTGGGCCCCTTGGCCCATCTGTCTGTGTCTATGGAGGGTCCAATCATGGTGAGGCCGAGGTTGTTCGCCGTTTGCTGACGGGCGTCTCCGTCGGAGAGGCGGAGGTACTGCTTCGGGACAGCCTCCCTACGTCCATCACGGGATGGTCTCACTGGACCTACGCAGCTTGCTCTTCGGGGCTTCATGCGCTAGCCGCTGCCGTCTTCGACTTCTATGACGGCTACACGAGGGATGGCATTGTAGCCGCCGTCGATGCGCTGAGCCTTATCGAGATAGTTGGGTTTGCGAGGGCTGGCGCAGTCACGCGGACACGTTGTCGTCCGTTCAGCAGTCTCCGCGATGGGCTATTGATCGGCGAGGGCGCCGCCGCCCTTCGACTGTCGGCAGACCCTCCCGGTGCTTTGGCGGTACGCATCCTAGGTTGTGGCCTCAGTTGCGACGCCTATCATCCGACGGATCCTGACCCGCAGGGGGACGGACTTGAGAGAGCCATTCGTGGCGCCTTGGCCTCTGCTAGGTTAGAAGCTCATGATGTTGAAGCAGTGGTGGCCCACGGCACCGGAACCGCGAAGAACGATGCTGTGGAAGCTATGGTATTTAAGCGGCTTTGGCCCGGCTCCACGCCAGTTGTGACCTCGATCAAAGGCTTGCTGGGTCACACAATGGGGGCCTCTGGCCTATTCAATCTTCTAACATCTGCACAGGCTTGTCTGTCAGGTGTATTGCCTGCCCTGGAAGCGCCAAGCGAGCACATGATACCCGGGATCGACTTTGCGCTCGACAAGCCGAGGGCCTTACGTCGTGGCCGCCCTATCTTGGCGCTTGCTTCGGGATTTGGTGGCAATAACGTGGCCGTGGTTGTAGGCGCCGGAGCACCGCTATGAGAGGATTCAACTGTGGCGTGAGCTACGGTATTGGTCCACGGGAAGGCCCCGGCTCCGGTATCGAGAGTTTAACCCTCGCAAGGCGGAAAGCGTTACTGGAGACGTCAGGAATACGGCACGCCGCCGCCAATGGGCTGGCGACTTCTCTGGTTGCCCATGCCTGTCGGTCTGCCCTGGTCGAGGGCGTGGTCAGCGGTGACCGACTCGGTATTCTGGTCAATGGCGGTCCGTGGGCGCTAGATTCCGCAATCACCTTTCTGCGTCGCGCCGCGACGGCCGGGCCAAATTTCGTCAACCCCTTGACGTTTC
>Ga0075428_100010637_pt1 | contig 10228 bp, 7 predicted proteins | sample RhiMetdeltSRZDD2_FD_75291 | JGI IMG/M metagenome (GOLD analysis project Ga0075428, IMG submission 75291) | Populus rhizosphere microbial communities from Tennessee, USA - Rhizosphere MetaG P. deltoides SRZDD2 | ecosystem: Host-associated > Plants > Roots > Rhizosphere > Soil | place: USA...
CCATTGCGGCCATGACATCGTCCCAATGCAGGTCGGTCGCGGTCGGGCCGTTGTCGCCGAACTGATACGTCATCGACGGATCGGAGTCGCTCGCCACTTTTCCGACGGGACGAAAGACGATCTTGCCGCTCGCGAACGGCAGATGGCGCAGCGTGAGCGCGGTCCGGAAATCGGAACCGTTCGCGCCGCGGACGGAACCGGCGAACGGCACGATGCGCTTATGCGTGACCGAGGCGAGTCTCTGGTCGCCGGGCAGGTCGAATTGCGTGGTCCCCGTGCACGCCGCTCCGTTCGGGAGCTGGGCGATGACGAGATACTCGTACGTGCCGGGAGCGGTCGATGATGGACTGGCCACGAAGCGCGGCACTTCTCCGTCGGCGGCAATCTGATGCGTCAGATGAAAGTCGCTCTCGTTGACGCGCTTCTCGAAGACGTCATAGCGCGTCGCGCCGGCGATTTCGATCCAGCGGACGTCGTAGCTTTCGCCGCTGGAGCGCGGTGACGCGGTGATCTGGATGGGGCAGGCGAAAGCAGGCGAGGCGAATGCGAGTACCGCCAGACACAGCGAAGGAAGGTGTCTCACTCTCACTGGATGTTCCTCCTGAAGGCCGGAGGCTAGCGTGCCTCCGGCTCGATTTCAAGAAGTTATTGCGATGGTAATAACCATGCAATTTCGAACGTCCTAGTGAGGTTCGGCACCACTACTGATTCATGTCCTTGCCCGCTTCGAGCTTGGCGATGCCTTCGGTCAAAGTCTTCTTGTTGTCCTCGTCCGGCGCCTGCGCGAGCGCGAGCTTCGCGTACTTGAGCGCGTCTTTGTAGCGGCCGGCCGCGGAGTAGCCGCGCGCGAGACCGACATTGACCGGCCACATGTTCGGATTCCTCTTTGCATTGAGCTCCCACAACTTCAGCGCTTCTTCTTTTTTGCCCTGATTGAGGAGCTGGCGCCCGGCCATGTGCAGATCGGCTGCGGTCGCGGTCTGATGCGCGTAGGCCTTCTCGCGCGTCGCTTTCGATTCCGCGACTTTCCCTGCCGCTTCTTGTGCGGCGGCGAGCGTATTGAGAGTCTGGAAATTCTCGATGCCCGAGAAACGCGGATTCACGGCTTTCTCCGCGAATTCCAATGCGTCGTTCGGGTGCTTCACGCGCATTGCGTAATTCGCAGCGGAGACCCAGTTCGCCCACGCGAAGCCATAGTCATTGCGCAGCTCTTCACGAATCGCGGCGAGATGCAGATCGGCGATGTTATCGACCGTGATCGTGAACGGAACCTGCAGGTCCTCCCACTTCAATGCCACTGTGGCTTTGTCCGGCCGGCGATCGGTGAATTCGTAGGTCAGCCACTCGTGATACTCGCTCTGCGCCGGCTTCACTGTGACGCGCAGCGCGTCCTCTTTCGGATCGTACGTGTAGCTGCCCCACGACGTGGAATTCTTCGAGAAGATGATCGTCCACTCGTCCTTGCCGGGAATCATGTGCAACCCGTAATGGCCTGCGGGGAGCGGCTGGCCTTCGACCTTCACGTCGTGCGTGACGCTGAAGGTCGAGTTCTCGTTCGCGCCCGCGCGCCACGGGCATTCTTTGCACGGACCGAATCCGAGATCGACCAGGCCATAGGGAACGAGCTCGCCCCAGATCTTTCCGCGGCGGTCCTTTCCGTCCGGACCGTGCACGTCGGGGCTGTGATAGTCGACGGTCACGCCGACGACACCGATGTATTGCGTGACCGTGGCCCGTTGATTGTCTCCGCTGGGCGGGACGCTGAGGATCTGGGCTCCGGCCGTTGCGGCACAGAGCACGACCGCGAGTACGAGAGAGATGCGACGCATGATGTTCTTCCTCCTGTGAGGAGGGATCATAGATCTGTGTCGTCGAGCGGCTGTAAACGTTAGGAAGCAATCGCGAAACGCTCCATGACAACGCTCCGCGCTCGGGCGAGCCCGTTTGCGGGCCGCGGAAAGCGTGTGACACAATCCATTGCAGTCCCATGTATTTCCGGCTGCTGTGGATCGCACTGCTCGGTTCATCCGCGTTGCACGCCGCGACCCGTCCGGCGCCGCCGGTGATTCTCGAGCCGGCCGCCGACCGCCAGTCCGTGAGCGCAGCGGACGTGCATCTCGCGACCGGCCAGTTTTACGATGAAGACGGCGACCATCATCGCTGCACCGACTGGGAGATCCGCATTCTTCAGAATGTGATTTGGAGCGCTCCCTGCGCCGCCGGTTCCCACAAGACTCACATTCACCTCGGCGACGGTACGTTTGCGGGAAATGCAAAGGGCCTCCAGCCGGCCACCGGTTACTGGTTGTACGTCCGGCATCGGGACGACAGCGGCGAGCCCGATACGGAGTGGAGCGAATGGAGCGAGCGGTTCTTTCTCACCGATCGCGAGCTGCCGATGCCTCCGCTCATGAAGCGCGACGTCCTCGCCTCGCCTGCGCCGCGATGGATGAGCGTGAGCGGCGTGGGGCTCGTGCCTCCGATGGGTGCGCGTCTGCGGCTCGAGCTCGTCGACGGCGACGTACTACTCGAGCTCGGACGCGCCGGCGATGCGCTCGTCCCGATGCGGCGGCAGCGCTTCGACACCAACGCCCCTCTTCGCCTCTCGCTGGAAGCGAGCGATGAGGAATGGTCGCTTCCGGAGAGCAATCTCACCTTTTGCGACGGCGATGGCGTCGAGACGAGCGTGTATCTCCCCGCCGTGACGATTCCGGCGGACGAGCGCATCTACTTCTGGATCTCGGAGAACGGATCGACGCATACGGCGAAGGCCGCGGAGCGCTCTCCGGATTTCAATAACATCCGCCGGGGAGCACCGGTGCCGTGGCGCGTGTTGCAGCCGGGATATCGCGTGGAGCGCGTCGCCGGCGGATTCCAGCTTCCGGTGAACCTTGCCTTCATTCCCCATCCGCGCGAAGGCGAGGATGCGCCGCTGTTTTACGTCACGGAGCTCTACGGCGACATCAAAGTCGTGACGCGCAGCGGGGACGTGCGCGATTACGCGACGAAGCTGCTCGACTTCGATCCCCACGATGAGTTTCCCGGCCCGGGAGAAATCGGCCTCACCGGCATCACCGTCGAGCCGGAGAGCGGAGACGTGATCGCCGCGCTCTTGTACAGCGCATGGCCCGGATTGAACGTCGTCTGGCCGCGCATCATTCGCATTCACAGCGACGATGGCGGGCTCACCGCGGCGCGCATCGAAACGATCCTCGACATGCCCGGTGAGGATCAATCCGAATCGCATCAGATCTCGAACATCACCATCGGTCCGGACGGCTACCTCTACGTGCATCTCGGCGACTCGCTGCGCGCCGAGCTCGCACAGGATCCGAAGACGGTCCGCGGCAAGATCATTCGCGTCGCGCTCGACGGCTCCGCCCCGCCTAACAATCCGTTCTACGACTCAGCGGATGGAATCACCGCCACCGACTACATCTTCGCGCTCGGATTCCGCAATCCGTTCGGCGGTGCGTGGCGCGCGGCGGACATGATGCTGTACGAAGTCGAGAATGGTCCCGCGACCGACCGGCTTGCGCAGGTGGTCCGCGGACGCAATTACCTCTGGGATGGAACGGACGAGAGCATGCGCCATTACGCGACCGCTACGTTCGGTGCCGGCACCGCGCCGGTCGGTCTCGCATTCGTGCAGCGTGAGACGTTCGGCGGCAGCGGATTCCCCGAGTCGAAGCTCGGCCGCGTGTTCGTCAGCCAGTCGGGACCGACGTGGGCGAGCGGACCGCAAAAGGCCGGGAAGCGAATCGAAGAGATCGCGCTCAGCGAAGACGGCACGCAGGCAGTGGCGCGCGCGCCGCTGCTCGAATACGACGGCACCGGCAAAGGCTCGATCTCCGGGATTGCCGCGGGCCCGGACGGTCTCTACTTCTGCGGGTTGTACAAAGACTACGGATATCAGTCGCCGGTCGACCGCGGAGCGGATCTTTTTCGCGTGCGATGGGTCGGCGAGGCGAGCGTCGGCGTCGGTCTGACCGGCGATCCTCTGGCGATCGCATTCGACGAGCGCTCCGACGTTCCCGAGAGCGAACGATGGGAGTGGGATTTCGGAGACGGCACGACGAGCGGCGAGCGGAATCCCATGCATCGATACGACCGCGAAGGAACCTACGTGGTGCGTCTCTCCGTCACAGGCTCGCGCGGAACGGTCACGGCGGCGAAGAAGATCGATCTGCGAACGGAGGGCTCCGGCCTGGTCGCGGAGTTTTTCGCGGGAGAGGATCTGACGCGCTTGCTTCACATCGAGTCCGCGGAGGCGATCGATTTCGATTGGCGGTCGGCGCCGATTGCGGACCTGCCCGCGACGTTCTCGGTGCGATGGAGCGGCGGGATCCGCTCGCGGTTTTCCGAGACGTATCGATTCTCCGTCAACGTTGCGACCGGTGCGCGTCTTCTGATCGACGGTGTCGAGATTCTCGGCGACAGCGTGAAGGACGGCGAAGTCGAATTGGAAGCAGGCGAGCTTCACGACTTCGTCGTGGAGTATGTCCATCGCGCCGATGCCACGACGTTGCAGCTCTCGTGGGAGAGCGAGAGCCAACCGCGCGAGGTCGTGCCGAGCTCGGCGTTCTTCGCGCCGCAGGGGCCGAGACGCAGAGCGGTGGCGAAGTAGAATCCGCATCCGCTATGCCTTTCCGCCGCACGATCGCGCACGGCGCTTCCGAAGATCGCCTGCAGCACCTCATCAACGAGCGATTGCAGCCCGGCGCGGATGTCGAGGCGGTCGATCGCCGCATCTGGGATTTGTTCGGCGAGGAGTGGTGCGTGATGGCGACGGATCTCTCCGGCTTCTCGCGCGGCGTGGCGAAGTTCGGGATCATTCATTTTCTGCAGACGATCTGCGAATCCGAGCGCATGCTCGTGCCGGTCGTCGAGCGCCACGACGGCATTCTGCTCAAAGTCGAAGGCGACAGTTTTCTGGTGATCTTTCGCAACGTGCAGAAAGCGCTGCATGCGGCGATCGAGATGCAGAGCACGACGCGCCGCTACAACGAAGGCAAGGAGCCCGAGGATCACGTGCTCCTCGGCGTGGGCCTCGGATTCGGGCGCGTGCTGCGCATCGCCGACACCGAGGTCTTCGGCGTCGAAGTCAACTCCGCCTGCATCCTCGGCGAGAGCCACGCGAGGGCGTACGACATCCTGGTCACGAAAGCCGTGCGCGACCGCGCGGACGATTCGCTCACGTTCGAAGAGTTCCCGCACGTACCGCCCGGCGCAGAGAAAGTATTCAAGCTGGTGTACGCATGACGTCCATTCTCTGGCGTGCGCTCGATCATCCCGGCCACGAAGCCGCGCGCCTCGTGGACCTCGATCTCGGCTGGCGTCTCGAAGGCGCTGGCGCGTTCGTCGATGAAGGACGCGTGTGCAGTCTGACGTATCGCATCGACATCGACGACGCGTGGCAGACGCGATCGGCATCGGTCATCGGGTGGGCCGGCGATCGTGACATTCATCTCGAGATCCTCGTCGATCACGATCTGCGCTGGTGGATGAATCGGGCCGAGGTCGAGAGCGTCGCGGGATGCATCGACATCGATCTGAACTTCAGCCCGTCCACGAACGTTCTTCCGATTCGCCGCCTCGATCTGAACGTCGGCGACGAAGCGCTCGTGCGCGCGGCGTGGCTGCGGTTTCCTTCGTTCGAGCTCGAAGTGCTCGAGCAGCGCTATCGGCGCCTAACACGCGACAAGTACACCTACACGAGCGGCGAGTTCACCGCGGAGATCACGGTGAACGAGACGGGTCTGGCGACCGAATACGCGGGTTTGTGGGTCGCGGAGCGCTGATCGGGGAGACTCGCTCGATTGTAGGATGTCCGCGCATCATGACGTCCGTCCTTTACTTCCACGGATTCGCTTCCTCGCCGGCGAGCGCGAAGATCACCGCGCTGCGTCCGCTGCTAGAGCCGTATGGCATCGCGCTGAACACGCCGGATCTCAACGTGCCCTCGTTCGAGAAGCTCGACTTCGACGCGGTGGTCGGGCACGCGCTCGAAGCCGGCCGCCGCACTCCGCCGCGCGCACTCGTCGGCAGCTCCCTCGGCGCATTGATCGCGCTCTCGGTGGCGAAGCGCGGCATCGCCGCGCCGATGGTGCTCATCGCGCCCGCGTTAGGCGTGGCCGATCGCTGGAAGACGAAGATCCCCGACGGCGATCCGGTCCTGGTCTTCAACTACGCGCGCAACGCGGACGCGCCGATCCATCGCGCGTTCTTCGAGCAGATGGCGAATCTGCACGTCGACGACGAGCCGCCGCAACAGCGCGTCACCGTGATCATGGGCCGCAACGACGAGACCGTGCCGTTCGCGCAGGTCGAGCAGACGTGGCATCGATGGGAGAGGTCGGGTCTCGCGCCGCGTTCGCGATTCATCGAGCTCGCGGATGGCGATCACGGACTGGTCGCGCATTCGGAGATCATTCGTGACGCCATCGTCGAGGCGGTGCAATGAAGATTGCGATCACGCGCGACGTCAGTCCCTCGATCGCGAAGTGCGAGCTCACGCATCTCGCGCGCACGCGGATCGACTACGACCGCGCGCGCGAACAACATCGGCAGTATCGCGATCTCCTCGCGTCCCTCGAATGCTCCGTCCTCGAGCTCCCCGCCGACGCCGCGCTTCCCGATTCCGTGTTCGTCGAGGACACGGCGATCGTGCTCGATGACATTGCGGTGATCACGCGGCCGGGTGCGGAGTCGCGTCGCGGTGAGACGCAGGCGATCGAAGAAGTGCTCGCACGATATCGCCCCATTGCGCGCATCGAAGCGCCGGCGACGATCGATGGCGGCGACGTGCTCGTCCTCGACGAGCGCATCTACGTCGGGCTCACCGCGCGCTCGAATGAAGCGGCGATCGAACAGCTTCGCCGTCTCACCGGACGTGAAGTGATCGGCGTGCGCGTCGACGGTTGTCTGCATCTCAAGAGCGGCATCACGCGAGTCTCGCGCGACGCGCTGCTCGTCAATCGCGACTGGATCGACGTAACGCCATTCGCCGGATGGATGCTGATCGATGTCGAAGAGCCCTTCTCGGCCAACGCACTTCTGATCGACGACGTCGTGATTTTTCCGCGCGCATTTCCCGGCACGCTCGCGAAGCTCGCGGGCTTCGACGTGCACCTCGCCGACGCGGACGAGCTGGCGAAGGCGGAGGGAGGGGTGACGTGCTGTAGCATCATCCTTGGTCATCCCGAAGCGTAGCGAGGGATGACAAGGCAAACATGCGGAAACTCGCAATCGTTCTTCTCGTCGCCGCATGCACCTCGGTGGCGCCGCCCGCACCTCCCATGTCTCCCGAAATTCGCGCGCAGCGCGAGCAGGAGCTGGCCGCAGCGCGCGCGGCGTACGAAAAAAATCCGAACGACGCCGACGCGATCATCTGGTACGGCCGCCGTGCCGCGTACCTCGGCGACTATCGCCGTGCGATCGAGATCTTCAGCGACGGCGCGAGGAAGCACCCGACCGATGCGCGCATGCTGCGCCATCGCGGGCATCGCTGGATCACGCTGCGCGATTTCGATCGCGCCATCGCGGACCTGACACACGCCGTAGAGCTCATCCGCGGCAAGCCCGATGAGATCGAGCCCGATGGTCTGCCGAACGCGCGCAACCTCCCGCTCACGACCTTGCAGTCGAACATCTGGTATCACCTCGGGCTCGCGCACTATTTGAAAGGTGATTTCGATAAAGCGCTCGATGCCTATCGCGCGTGCATGAACGTCTCGAAGAATCCGGACGGCGTGGTGTCGACGTCGCACTGGCTCTACATGACACTGCGCCGCCTCGGCCGGCCCGCGGATGCGGAGCGCGTGCTGGAGCCGATCAGCAGTGACATGGAGATCATCGAGAACATCGCGTACCACAAGCTCCTGCTCATGTACCGCGGCGAGATCGCGCCGGAGGAGCTCGAGACCGAAAATGCCGCGACCGTCGACGGCGCGACGATCCTTTACGGCGTCGGCAATTGGTATCTCTACAACGGCCAGCCGGAGCGCGCGCGGCCGGTGTTCGAGCGCGTCACGGCGAGTGGCCAGTGGGCTGCATTCGGATTTATCGCAGCCCAGGCGGAATTGCGGCGCCTTGGCCGTACAATAGAGCCTCTCTCTCGTTAGGGCTTCAGAGAAAACCACAACATGGCCGCCCCGGCGTCTGCGGTGTACGCATTCTCGCCGTCTGCGATTCCGGTCGCATTGACGGCGGTTTTGATCTTCGCATTCGGCATTCGCGTGTTCGCTCGTCGCGTGACGAACGTGAGCACGGCGTTCCTGTCGATGACGATCGTCGTTGCGATCTGGATGACCGCGTTCACGGGGATGTATTCGACGACCGACGCAACGATCGCGCTGCGATGGGCGCGCGCCGCGTACCTCGGCGTTCCGTTCATCGCGCCGGCGCTCTACTGGTTCACGCTGGAGATGCTGCGCATCGAGCGCAAGCGACGCGTCGCGCATGTCGCGGCATGGGGACTCGCGGGATTCTTCAGCGCCGTCGCCGTGACCAGCGACAAGCTCATTCCTTCGGTCGAGCTCTACTGGTTCGGCTTCTATCCGCGCTACAGCGTCGGCGTCGGCATTGCGTTTCTGGTGTTCTTCTTCGGTTATCTGATCGCGTCGCTGGTCGAGTTCATTCGCGCGTATCCGGCCACGCATGGCTCCGAGCAGAAGCGCATTCGCCTGCTCATCATCGCGTTCGGCATTGCGTACCTCGGCTGCGTCGACTATCTGCCGAAGTACGGTGTGCCGGTCTATCCGTTCGGCTACGCGGCGATTCTCGGATTCGTCGTCGTCGTCTCGCGCGCGATCCGGCGTTACGACCTCATCGCGCTGACGCCGTCGCTCGCGGCGCAGGAGATCATCGACACGATGGCGGACGTGCTGTTCGTCTGCGATCGCGAAGGACGCATCGAGTTCGCGAATCAGGCCGCGGCCTCGCTCCTCGGCTATCCGGAAAAAGAGATGTCCGGCCACCGCATCAACGACTTTCTCGCGGCCCAGGATCGCGATCTCACCTCGAAATTGCACCGCAAATCGCTGCGCAACGATGAATACGTGTTCGCGTCGAGCACGGGCGAGCGCATCGACCTCACCCTCTCGATCGCGCCGGTCGTGCACGACGGCTCGCCCGCGGGCGCGGTGATCATCGGCCGCGACATGCGCGACCGCAAACGCGCAGAGCGCGAAGTCCTGCAGGCCGTGACGCTGCTGCAATCGACACTCGACTCGACCGCCGACGGAATTCTGGTCATCAGCAACGACGGCCGCATCGTCTCCTACAACCAGCGTTTCCTCGAAATGTGGCGCATTCCGCAGTCGGTGATGGACCGCGGCGACGACCGGCACGCGCTGCAATGCCTCGTCGAGCAGCTCGGAACCGCGGACGAGTTTCTCCACGCCTTCGAGACGCTCGCCACGCAGCCGGAGGCGGAGAGCTTCGATCTTCTCGAGCTGAAAGACGGCCGCCGCTTCGAGCGCTATTCGATCGGGCGGCAGATCGAAGACGGCGCGATGATCCGCGTCTGGAGCTTCCGCGATGTGACCGCGCGCTTCACCGCCGAAGCGGCGCTGCGCGAGTCGGAGATCCGCTACCGATTGCTGTTCGAGCAGAACGCCGCCGGCGTGTGCGTGAGCCGTCTCGACGGCACGATCATCGACTGCAACGCGACGTTTGCGTCGATGCTCGGCTTCCGGCGCGCGGAGCTCGTCGGTCGGACGATGGCCGAGCTTTACGCGAATTCCGCGGAAGCCGACGAGCTGACGGCATTGCTGCGCGGCGTCGGCACGTTGAACAGCGTCGAGATCGAGCTGCGGCGCTCCGATCGCCGCGCGCTGTGGGTGATCGAGAATCTCGTGCTCGTCGGCGATCCGGCGACCGGAGTCGTGCACGCGACCGTGGTCGACATCAGCGACCGGAAGCGCGCGGAAGAACAGATCGAGTTCCACGCGTATCACGACGTCCTCACCCATCTTCCGAATCGCAAGCTCTTCACCGATCGCCTCCGTCACGCGCTCACGCGTGCGAAGCGCGCCGGCAAGCCGGTGGCGGTGATGTTCATCGACGTCGATCACTTCAAAACGATCAACGACACGCTCGGTCACACGGCGGGGGATGAGCTGCTGCTGGAGATGTCGCGCCGCCTCCGCGAATGCGTGCGCGACGACGACACGGTCGCGCGACTCGGCGGCGACGAGTTCACGATCATTCTCGCGGAACTGCGGCA
>Ga0075428_100010639_pt1 | contig 10227 bp, 4 predicted proteins | sample RhiMetdeltSRZDD2_FD_75291 | JGI IMG/M metagenome (GOLD analysis project Ga0075428, IMG submission 75291) | Populus rhizosphere microbial communities from Tennessee, USA - Rhizosphere MetaG P. deltoides SRZDD2 | ecosystem: Host-associated > Plants > Roots > Rhizosphere > Soil | place: USA...
GCGGACGGGGTTCGCGCATCTCTTCGAGCATTTGATGTTCGAAGGATCGGGCCACGTGAAGGAAGGCGACTTCGACAACTTCCTCGAGGCCGCCGGCGGCAACAACAACGCGTCAACCGCCGAGGACCGCACGAACTACTACATCGACGTGCCGGCGAACGCGCTGGATCTCGCGCTGTTCCTCGAGTCCGACCGCATGGGCTACCTGCTCGACATCGTCTCGGAGAAGCTCGTCGACGGCCAGCGCGACGTCGTGAAGAACGAGCGGCGTCAGAGCTACGAGAACGCGCCGTACGGCATGGCGGGGGTGCGCATCCCGGAATTGCTGTACCCGAAGAATCATCCGTACCACTGGCCGGTGATCGGCTACATGGACGATCTGACGGCGGCATCCGCCGAGGACGTCCGCGAGTTCTTCCGCAAATATTACGGACCGCAGAACGCGAGCCTCGTCATCGCCGGCGACATCAACGCCGCCGACGCGCGGAAGAAAGTCGAGCACTGGTTCTCGGATATCAAGCCCGGCAAGCCCGCCGATCCGATCGAAGTGCCGCCGGTCTCGCTCGGCGGCGTCATCAAGGAAAAGCTGACCGATCGCGTGCAGCTCCCGCGCCTGTATCTCTGCTGGCTCACGCCGCCGCTCTACACGCCCGGCGATGCGGAGCTCGACGTCGTGGCCAGCGTGCTCACCGGCGGCAAGAACTCACGCCTGTACAAACGGCTCGTCTACGACCTGCAGATCGCCCAGGATGTCAATGCGTTCCAGGCGTCGAAGATGCTCGGGTCGATCTTCCAGATCATCGTCACGGCGCGGCCGTCGTCGAACCCGCCGGAGCAGGTGCTCGACAAGCTGAAGACGGTCATCGACGAGGAGCTGCAGCGGCTTCGTGACGGGCCGCCGGAGGACCGTGAAGTGCAGCGCGTCATCAATCAGACCGAAGCCTCGTTCTACGGCCGGATGGAGAACGTCGGCGGATTCGGCGGCAAGGCGGATCAGCTCAACGGATATTTCATGTATACGGGCAACCCCGATTACTTCAACGAAGACCTCGCGCGCTATCGCGCCTTGCAGGCCAACGACGTGCAGGCGGCCGCGCGCCGCTGGCTGCCGGCTGACCGGCGGCTCGAGTTGAGCGTCGTGCCTGAAGGGAAAGGTGGTGGCAAGTGAGAAGAGCCCTGTCGGTTGCAGCCGCCGCTCTCACCGTCGCCTCTCTCGCGGCGCAACAGGCGCCCGATCGATCCAAGGCTCCGGTTCCCGGACCGCCGCCGATCTTGAAGCTGCCGCCGATTCAGAAACGCGCCTTGTCGAACGGGCTTCCGGTCTGGATCGTCGAGATGCGCGAAGTACCGGTCGTCGACATCACCGTCATCATCAAGGCAGGCGCCGCGGCGGATCCGGCCGGCAAGTTCGGGCTCGCCGACTTCACCGCGGCGATGCTCGACGAGGGCGCGGGCACGAGAGATGCACTCGGGATTGCCGACGCCGTCGACTTTCTCGGCGCATCGCTTGCCACGGGCAGCTCGTACGACGCATCCACCGTGCGCCTTCACACACCGGTGTCGAAACTCGACGATGCGCTGCAGATTCTGGCGGACGTGATCCTGCGCCCGACGTTTCCGGAGGCCGACCTCGAGCGCCTGCGGAAGGAACGGCTCACGTTCCTGCTTCAGATGCGTGACCAGCCGGCGTCGCTGGCGTCGGCGGCGTTCGCCCGCCTCGTCTTCGGACCGCGCCACCGGTATGGCACACCGAGGCTGGGCAACGAGGCGTCGAACAGCGAGATGTCCGTGGCCGACCTCAAGGGCTTCCACTCGACCTACTACCAGCCGCAGGGCGCGCACGTGCTGGTCGTCGGCGATGTGACGGCGGAGAGCGTCCTGCCGAAGCTCGAACGCACGCTGGGCGCATGGCAGAACACAGGCGCCATTCCGAAGGTCACGGTGCCCGCCGCGCCACAGCACCCCGCCCGGCAGATCTATCTGGTGGACAAACCGAACGCCGCGCAGTCGGAAATCCGCATCGGCGGCGTGGGCGTCGCGCGAAGCACGCCCGACTACTTCGTGCTCGACGTCCTCAATACCATCCTGGGAGGATCCTTCACATCGCGGCTCAACCAGAACCTTCGCGAGGAGCACGGCTATGCGTACGGTGCGGGATCCGCGTTCGACATGCGCGGCTCGAGCGGACCGTTCCTCGCGTCGGCTGCCGTCCAGACCGACAAGACCGTGGAATCGCTGCGCGAGATGTTCAAGGAGCTCGACGGCATCCACAAGCCCGTGCCGGCCGGTGAGCTCGCCAAAGCCAGGAACCTCGAGGCGCTGGGCTTCCCCGCCGCCTTCGAGACGACCAGCGGCATGGCCGGCAACCTTGCGGAGCTCGTCATCTATTCGCTGCCCGAGTCGTTCTTCAACGAATACGTGCCGAAGATTCAGGCGGTCACCACGGCTGACGTCGAACGGGCGTCCGGCCAGTACGTGCCGGCCGACAAGCTCGCGGTTGTCGTCGTCGGCGATCTCGCAAAGATTGAGAAGCCGATTCGCGATGCGAACCTGGGTCCGGTGAAGGTGGTGAAGCTGGATGAGGTGTTGAAGTGACGTGTCAGGTCAAAGGCCATAGGCCGAAGGTCAAAGGCAGCCGTGATCGGGCGTCGCTCGTGAGCTACTATGCATCTTTCTTGGACCTGAGGCGTTTGGCCTTCAACCTGACAAGTGCCGTTCTTCGGCCTATGGCCTTCGGCCTTCGGCCTGACGAGGATCCATGCCCCTGACCCGCCGTCACTTTCTCAGCACTTCCGTCCTTGCCACCGCCGCCGGCACGATCGGCAGCTCGCCGCTCGTGCGCGCCTGGCAGCAGCCGCCGCAGCAGCCGGCCCAGCCGCAGCAGCCGCCGCCGGTCACGCCGGTCTTCACGCCCATCCGCAATGACGTCGGCTTCTTCACCGGCCGCGGCGGGACCATCGGCTATCTCATCAACGCGACCGGCGTCGCGGTCGTCGATAGCCAGTACCGCGATGCGGCGAAACTGTTACTCGACGGACTGAACGAGCGATCGAAGAACCGTCCGGTCGATCGGCTGATCAACACGCATCATCATGCGGATCACACGGACGGGAACATCGTCTTCAAAGGGATCGCGACGAAGGTCGTCGCGCAGCAGCGTGCCGCCGAGCACATGCACAACCCGCCGGGGCGGCCGGCGCCGACGACCGAGCAGTTGTATCCGGACGCGACGTTCACCGACGTCTGGCGCGAGCAGGTCGGGAGTGAATGGGTGCGCGCGAAGTTCTATGGACCCGCGCACACCAGCGGCGACGCGGTCGTCACCTTCGAGCGCGCGAACGTCGCGCACATGGGCGATTTGATGTTCAAGGGCCGGCATCCGATCATCGATCGCGCGGCGAGCGGGTCGATCAAGAACTGGATCACCGTGCTCGAAAAAGCGTCAGGAGATCACTCGAACGACACGATCTACATCTTCGGCCACATCGGCAACAATCAGCCGGTCACCGGCCCGCGCGCGGATGTGATGCGGCTGCGCGATTACTTCACCGCTCTCCTGCAGTTCGTCGGCGCACAAATGAAATCGGGCAAGACAAAGGATGAGATTCTCGCGATTCGCGATCCCCTGAAGGGGTTCGACGATTTCGGTCCGTTCCAGATGCAGGACGCGCGCGCACCGCTCACCGTCGCGTACGAGGAGATCGAAGCCGGTAAGTAACCATTCGGGTGCGCCCGAGGTGCTTGCCAAAGTGCGATCACCACGAAGGACACGAAGGACACGAAGGAAGTCTTAGAAAGATCTTTGCGTAAAAGATCTTTCAGCCAGATTTTCTTCGTGTCCTTCGTGGTTCACGCTCTGATTCCACACTGAAGCAGCACGATTTATCTATTTGTCGATGACCCAGATAGCGGCCTCGCCTGCCGCGAGCTCGAACGTCCAGCGCGGACCTGACGGGCGGCTCAGCATCGAGAGACCAGATCCGTCGAGCAGGCTCGTCCAGAGCGCCGGTGGCACGGCCGCCGGCAGCTCGGCGACCGTCGTCGCCCGCGCGTTCGATGTGTTCGTCGCAATCAGCATCCAGGCGCGCCCGGTTTCCAGCAGCACGACGTCGACGCCCGCCGGCGCGGGCGGTTGAATCGCGATGCGCGGACCCGCGCGCGCGTCGAGAAACAGGCGGGCGTTGAACGTCAACTGCCGCGCGATCGCCGACGCCGCCCCGACCCACGGCAGCGGACGGCCGGTGGCGTCGGTGAGCGGGGCGCCCGCCTGAGACCCGGAGTCGAAGGCTATAGTCCGGGCACCGTGTCCGACAGCGCGCCAGACGAGCGCCGGGATCCCGTCAGCCGCGAGGTGCGTCACGTCCACGTCGACCCGATCCGTGGGCCTCAGTGCCGAGGCCGCCGTCAGTGGCACCGGTGCGGCCTGCACGGTGACGGCAAGCCCGAGACTTCCGGCTATCCGGCGCAGTTCGTCGACTCGCGACGTCTGACCTGCCGGCCACGTCACTCCGGTAAAACCCTGGGCTCGTATCGCCGCGAGGTCGTCCTGCCGCGGCGTGCCGGCCGGCGTCCCCCGATACCAGACGGCGACGACGGGCTCGGCGGGACTGCTCACGGCGACCTGGGCGGCGACGAGCGCGGCAATCAGAAGAAGGCATGACGGCATCGCGCGTTTTCTCTATCATCCCGGATGTGAAGAGAAGATCGGTCTTCTTGCTTCTCCGAGCCAATCGGCGCTTGAGGCGCCTGTCTTCTTTTCTTACCTGCTCGCGGGGCCCCACCCCCGCTCGCCCGCCCTGCGGCGCTCGCTGTGCTCGCTCTCCTCGGGCGGTCTGTCTCTTAAGGAGGATTCCCATGCGCAAGTTCTGGCTGCTTTCCGGCCTTGTGCCGACGGCCCTTGGTGTCGCGCTCGCGTGCCTCGCCGTCACCGCGCCGTCCGCGCAGGCGCCGGCCACGACCGCATATCTCACGCCGCCGAAAGTCATCGCGGACATCATGGATGCCGATCCGCTGCCGAGCGTCTCGCTCTCGCCCGATCGGACCGTGATGCTCCTCTCGCATCGGAGAAGCATGCCGTCGATCGCCGAGGTCGCCGCGCCGTTCCTCGGCCTCGCGGGCGCGCGCGTGAATCCGCGCACCAACGGCGCGCGCGTGCTCGGCGGCACCGTCGCGCTGACGCTGAAAGACGTCGCGACCGGCGCCGAACGGAAGCTCGCGCTGCCGGCGTCGGGATCGTTCGCCGCGTCGTTTTCGCGCGACAGCAGGAAGATCGCGATCACGCACACGACCGACGCCGGGATCCGGCTGCTCGTGGCCGATGTCGCGACCGCGAACGTTCGCACGCTGATCGACGGCGGCGTGAATGGACTCGCCGGCGGCTGCTCGTGGCTGGACGATTCGAACGGGCTGCTGTGCCGCCTGATCCCCGACGGACGCGGCGCACCGCCGGCCGACTCGCCGGTCCCGGCCGGTCCGAATATTCAGGAAAACATGGGGCGCCCGGCGCCGTCCTGGACCTACCAGGATCTGCTGACGAGCGCGTACGAAGAGCGGCTGTACGACTACTACTACACGAGCCAGCCGGCGTGGGTCGGCCTCGACGGCACGAAGACGTCCGTTGGCTCGCCTGCCGTGTACGCGTCGTTGTCGCTCTCGACCAACGGGCAGTGGCTGGTCGCCACACGCGTCAAACGGCCGTACTCCTACGTCGTGCCCGCGGGACTGTTCCCGCGCGACGTCGAGCTCTGGGATCGCACCGGCAAAATGGTTCGAAAGCTGGCCGACGTCCCGATGGGCGACACGATTCCGGTGAACGGCGTGTTCGACGGACCGCGCGGGTTCACCTGGCACGCGCTCGAGCCCGCGACGCTGTACTGGGCCGAGGCGCTCGACAAAGGCGACATCAAGAACAAAGTCCCCCATCGCGATCGACTGATGGTGCTCAAAGCGCCTTTCACCGGTCAGGCGACGGAGCTGCTCAAGACCGAGTGGCGCTACGGCGGCATTCAGTTCACCGAAAAGAGCAGCGTCCTGCTGAGCGAAAGCGATCGCGCCACGCGGCTGCGCCGCACCTGGGTGTACGACGATGCCGCGCCGCGCAAGGCGTGGGAGCTGTTGCAGGAAGACCGCTACAAGGATCCCGGAAATCCCGTGTACCGTCCCGGCACGTCGCTCGTCATGCACATCGGCGACGCGATCTACCTCACTGGCGCCGGCGCGTCGCCCAAAGGCGATCGTCCCTTCCTCGATCGCTTCAATCTGAAGACGCTCAAGACCGATCGGCTGTGGCAGTGCGATGAAGAGAGCTACGAATCGGTGGTCGCGATTCTCGATGACAACGCGACGCGCGTCATCACGTCGAAAGAGACGAAGGATCTGCCGCCCAACTACGTCGCGCGCGATCTCTCGGCACGCACGTCGCGCAATCTCACCGCGTTCAAGGATCCGCAACCGCAGCTCTCAGACGTGCAGCGCCAGTTCGTGACGTACAAGCGGAAGGACGGCGTGCTGCTGTCCGGAACGATCTATCTGCCGCCCAGCTACAAGCCTGGCACGCGGCTGCCGATGTTCGTCTGGGCCTATCCGCAGGAATTCACGAGCGCCGACGCCGCCAGTCAGGTCGTCGGCTCGCCCAACCGGTTCACGCGCGCCGGCGGCGGCGCGTCGCACCTGCTGCTCCTGACCCAGGGCTACGCAATCTTCGACGGTCCGACGATGCCGATTGTCGGCCCCGGTGAAACCGCGAACGACACCTACATCGAACAACTCGTCGCGAGCGCCGAGGCGGCGGTGGACTTTGCCGTCGAGCGCGGCATCGCCGATCGCGATCGCATCGGCGTCGGCGGCCACAGTTACGGCGCCTTCATGACCGCCAACCTCCTGGCGCACTCGGATCTCTTTCGCGCAGGCATCGCGCGCAGCGGCGCCTACAACCGTTCGCTCACGCCGTTCGGATTCCAGAGCGAGCGGCGCACCTTCTGGGAGGTGCCCGACCTGTACGCCAAGATGTCGCCCTTCTGGTACGCGAACAAAGTGAACGAGCCGATCCTGCTCATTCACGGCGAGATGGACGACAACTCCGGCACCTTCCCGATTCAATCGGAGCGCTTCTACATGGCGCTCAAAGGCCACGGCGCCACCGTCCGCTACGTGACGCTGCCCTACGAAGCGCACGGCTACGCCGCCCGCGAATCGAACATGCACGTCATCACCGAGATGCTCAACTGGCTGGACAAGTACGTAAAGAACGCGAAGCCGAGATAAGAGCAAGGCGATGAGGCGATGAGGATCTGAGGCGATGAGACAGGCACAATGCTCTTGCTCATAGCCTCATAGCCTCAGGGCCTCATAGCCTCCGGAGGGCGCGCAGCGCCCGGGGGGTGGGGTCCCGCGAGGTGTGAAGAAAAGATGGCAGGTTGCTGAAAAGCCGGGCGCGGAGGCGAGAATTGACGTGCCTCAGCGCCTCGCCCCGGACGTCACCGGGACCGGGCAGCTGTCCTTCCTTCCACAGCGGAAGACGTAACATGGAGGAGACGACGGCAGGCAGGCGGCGGGCGGCCGTTTGGTACTACGCTTGCAGAAAACGTTCCGTCGGTCCCTGTGAACCGGAGCTCAATCATGAAGAAGACGTTGACGAGAGGCAGCCTCGTAGCTGGCCTTGTCTTCACGCTCGCTCTCACCGTCGGTCTGCCCTCGCGCGCCGACGCGCAATACTTCGGACGCAATAAAGTCCAGTACGACAAATTCAAGTTCCAAGTCCTGACCACCGAGCACTTCGACATCCACTACTACCCGTCCGAAGCCGAGGCGGCCAAGCAAGTCGCGCGAATGGCCGAGCGCTGGTACGCCCGGTATTCGAAGATGTTCGGACACACGCTGAACGGACGTCAGCCGGTCATCCTCTACGCGAGCCATCCTGATTTCGAACAGACCAACGTCATTGAAGGCGAGCTCGGCGAAGGGACCGGCGGTGTGACCGAAGGCGCCAAGCGCCGCGTGATCATGCCCATGGCGGCCAGCCTGGCCGACACCGATCACGTCCTCGGCCACGAGCTCGTGCACGCGTTTCAGTACGACATCCTGGGACCGAACGTCGAAGGGCTTCCGCTGTGGTTCATCGAAGGGATGGCCGAGTACCTCTCGATCGGCGGACGCGATCCGCAGACGGCGATGTGGCTGCGTGACGCGGCGCTCGACGATCGGCTGCCGACCGTCAAGCAGCTCGACGATCCGCGGTACTTCCCGTACCGGTTCGGCCACGCATTCTGGGCGTACATCGGCGGCCGCTACGGCGACGACATGATCGCGAGGATTCTGCTGAACCTCGCGCCCATCGGCGACAGCGGCGGCGGGATGAGCCGCGCGAGCGCGCGCGACGCCATCGAGACGATCGAGGAGGCCGTCGGCATGAGCGTCGACGAGCTCTCGGCGGCATGGCACGCGTCGGTGCGCGAGACGTACGGGTTGACCGCGATGATTCGCGAGAATCGCGCGCGCGGAACGACAGGGGCGACGCCGGGCGCGCCCGTGATCATCGGACGCAAGACCGGCGCCGGCGAGATGAACGTGGGGCCGTCACTCAGTCCCGACGGCACGCGGATCGCGTTTCTCTCCTCGCGCGATCAGCTGTCGATCGATCTGTATCTGGCCGACGCGACCACCGGCAAGATCATCAAGCGGCTCGTCGAGACCGCGTCTGATCCGCACTTCGAGAGCCTGCAGTTCCTCGCCTCTGCAGGGGCCTGGGATCCGAAAGGCACGCGTCTCGCCGTCGCGACCGTTCGCAGCGGCAAGCCCGTCATCGCGATCCTCGACGCCACGAACGGCCACTCGCAGCAGGAGATCAAGGTCCAGGAGGTCGACGAGATCTTTCAGCCGACCTGGTCACCCGACGGAAATCGGATCGCGTTCTCCGGACAGGCTGGCGGGTTCACCGATCTGTACGTGCTCGACGTCGCGACCGCCACCACGAAGCGGCTGATGTCGGATGCGTATTCGGATCTCGAGCCGGCCTGGTCGCCCGACGGGACAAAAATCGCGTTCGTGACGGATCGCTTCACGACCAACCTGACGCAGCTCTCGTACGGGTCGCCACAACTGGCGCAGGTCGTGGTTTCCACGGGCGCCATCTTCAAGCTGGAGACCGGTCTTCCCGGCAGCGCAGTCAACCCGCAGTGGTCGGGTGACGGCAACACCCTCTTCTTCATCTCGGATACCGGCGGCCGGCCGAACGCGTACCGGATGGATCTGACAACGAAGCAGATCAGTCCGGTCACGAGCGAAGTCACAGGCGTGGCGGGAATCACGCCGTCGAGCCCGGCGCTCTCGGTTGCGCAACAGGCGTCGAAGGCCGCGGTGAGCGTGTTTCGCGGCGGTGGTCACGAAATCGAGCTGATCGACACCGCCACCGTCGCACCCGCGCTGACCCTGCCCGTGAGCACAACGGTCGACGCAGCGGGCCTGCCGCCGGCGAAGCGCGTGCCCAGTCTGGTCGCCGAACAGCTGAAACAGCCGACGGCTGGACTGCCGGAGGCCCAGGACTTCCCGTCGCAGCCGTACTCGCCGAAGCTGCAGCTCGTCGGAATCGGGCAGGCGGTGGGCGTCTCGACCGGCGGGGCGTTCGGCACCTATGCGTCGGGCGGAATCGCGCTGCAGTTCGCCGACATGCTCGGCGAACACCTGCTCGGCATTTCGTTCGGCGTCGACGGCGGTCTCAAGGACATCGCGACCAGCGTCAATTACCTGAACCGCGCGTCGCGCTGGAACTGGGGAGTCTTCGGCGAGCGGATCCCGTTCGTTGCGGGCGCGGTCACGTCGGGATTCGCGAACTCGAACGGCCAGACCGTCTTTGTTGAGCAGACCCAGTTTTACCGCCAGACCAATCAGCAGGGCGGCATGGTCGTCGCGTATCCGCTCAGCCGGGTGACGCGGCTCGAACTGTCCGGGGCGGCGCGGTACATCACGTTCGACAACGAAGTCCGGACGAGAATCTTCGATCCCGTCAGTGGAGCCCTGATCTCGGACCAGAAAGTCGACCTGCCGACGAGCGACAACCTGAAGCTGTTCGATGGCGGGATCGCGCTCGTGCGCGACACGTCGGTGTTTGGCGCGACAAGCCCGATCAAAGGTGGGCGCGCACGGATCGACTACTCGCCGATGGCCGGGGATCTGACGTTCAGTACCGTCACGCTCGACTACCGCCGCTACTTCATGCCGCTGAGGCCGATC
>Ga0075428_100010640_pt1 | contig 10225 bp, 10 predicted proteins | sample RhiMetdeltSRZDD2_FD_75291 | JGI IMG/M metagenome (GOLD analysis project Ga0075428, IMG submission 75291) | Populus rhizosphere microbial communities from Tennessee, USA - Rhizosphere MetaG P. deltoides SRZDD2 | ecosystem: Host-associated > Plants > Roots > Rhizosphere > Soil | place: USA...
CCTTTCGGGCGGCCAGCAGCAGCGCCTGTGCATTGCGCGTGCCATTTCCATCAAACCCGAAGTCATCTTGATGGATGAACCAGCCTCCGCCCTCGACCCGATTGCCACGCTCAAGATCGAGGAGCTGATGCAGGAACTGAAGAAGAATTACACGATTACTATCGTGACTCACAACATGCAACAAGCCGCACGAGCGTCCGACTATACCGCCATGATGATGCTCTCAGGAGAGGGTGAACGATCCGGTACCGTCATCGAGTTTGATGAGACCCACCGTATCTTCACCGTCCCAAAAGACAAGCGTACCGAAGACTACGTCACCGGCCGCTTTGGTTAGACATGAGGAAACAAGATGAATAAACCAAGGATATTATTCCTTTGCACAGGCAATTCGGCTCGCAGTCAAATGGCAGAGGCCTTCTTGAAGGCCCATGCGGGTGAACACTTTGAGGTCTATAGCGCCGGACTGGAACCGAAAGGGTATATTTTGCCCGAGGTGGTGACAGTCATGAAAGAGCGTGGACTTGACATGGCTGGACAGGTATCCAAGGGCGTCAAAGAATACCTGGGAAAAACGATTTTCGCCCACACGATAACGGTCTGTGGAGATGCGGAAGAGAATTGTCCTGCCATCTTCCTCAGTATGGGCAAGCACGAACACTGGCCTTTTGATGACCCAGCCGAGTTTGAGGGTCCCGACTCGGAACGGCTTGCGTTTGCACGCAAGATCCGCGACGAGATTGACTCGCGCATTCGGGTGTGGCTTGCAGACCAAAACATCCAACCTGTGTAACTCCACCAATTGGTATCGAAAAGGATTACAATACGAACCACCTGAAAAACTCAGGGAATAGAGGCGTTTATGCTCAGAAAAACATTTGAAAGTGAAATCCAGCACGTGAAAGATGAGGTGCTTGTGCTTGGTAGTATGGTTGAGCAGGCACTTCTGGACTCGGTGGAAGCACTCAAGAAGCGCGATATTAAAGCATCGGAGAAAATCTTCGCAGAGGATCAGGAGATCAACAAAAAGCGCTTTGGTATCGAGAATAAATTAATGGTATTGATCGCCACCCAACAGCCGATGGCGCATGACCTGCGACTGCTGGCTTCGTGCATGGAAATCATCTCCGAACTGGAACGCATGGGCGATTACGCCAAAGGCATTGCCAACATCAACATTCGGATGGGTGATGCGCCTCTCCTCAAGCCTTTGATTGATGTGCCCCGCATGGCTCAGAAGGGCGCCGACATGCTGCACCGCTCTCTAACCGCCTTTGTGAACGAAGATGTGGAGACCGCGAAAACCCTTCCGGTGGAAGACGATGAAGTGGATGCCTTGTACAATCAGGTCTACCGCGAATTGATGACGTTCGTTATTCAAGACCCGACAACCATCGAGCGCGCCAACTGGCTCCTGTGGGTGGCTCACAACCTGGAACGCTTCGCCGACCGTGTGACAAACATTTGCGAGCGGACCATCTTCATCGCCACCGGCGAAATGGCTGAAATCAAATCCTCCGATGATGAGTTTTGGAAACAACAAAATACAGCGCATTAAGAACAAAATCCGCTGACATCCATCAGCGGATTTTTATTTCACCAGCCTTTTCTCTACTTGCGAGCTTCGCAAAGCACTCTGAAGGAGAAGCCCCGGCACAGCATATGTATACAAGTCAGCCCATCCTGCCTGTAATATAATTTTCAGTCAGTTCCTTTTTCGGCCTGGTGAACATCTCCTGGGTGGGAGAGAATTCCACCAATTCTCCCAGCCAGAATAACCCCGTATATTCTGATACCCGCGCAGCCTGTTGCATGTTGTGCGTGACAATGACAATCGTGTAATCCTGCTTCAGGACTGCGATCAATTCCTCGACGCGCAGAGTGGCGATCGGGTCAAGCGCGGAGGTGGACTCGTCCATCAGAATCACTTCGGGTTGTACAGCAATCACGCGGGCGATGCATAATCTCTGCTGTTGACCGAGCGCCAGACCCAGTGCGCTTTCTTTCAAAATATCCTTTACATCATCCCAGACTGCCGCGCGGCGCAGGCTGTTTTCCACCAATTCATCCAACTGTGTTTTGCCGGAGACCATTCCCAGCACGCGCGGACCGAATGCCACATTGTCATAAATGGACTGCGGGAACGGATTGGGTTTCTGAAACACCATGCCTACCCGTTGCCTGAGTTCGACTACATCCATCCCGGCACGGTAAATATCCTCACCATTTAACAGGATCTTCCCCACTACACGGGTGCCGGCGATCGTATCGTTCATGCGGTTCAGGCAGCGCAGGAACGTGGATTTACCACAGCCCGATGGGCCGATCAGTGCCGTCACTTTACGTGGTTCGATTTCGATGTTGATAGCTGAAAGAGCTTTGGATGGCCCATAGTAAAAATCCAGATTTTGAACAGAGAAAGTAGGCACGGAAGTGGTCATATTTTGATTTTATCAGAAGTCAAAATTATGGGACGCGGAGCGAAAGAGTCCGTTTTGGGCCGATGGCTTTTCGAAACGGCATCAGCCTCTGGTGAGTCGGAGGCGAGTACTTCATATCCATTGTGCTTTCGACTATAATTCGAGGCAATGAAAAGGATATTTTCATCCATACTAATTTTTCCCTTTCTATTGATTTCACTTATCGCATGCGGTCCCGATTCTTCTTCGGAGACCGCATCTGATTCTCAGGCCAAGTACATCGAAAATAAGGGTTCGGATACGATTGTGAATCTCGCACTCGCGTGGGCGGAGAGATATCAGGCTGAGCATCCCGATGTCCGTATTTCGGTCACAGGCGGAGGAACTGGGACTGGCATGGCCTCATTGATCAACAAGACCGTGGATATCGCCAACGCTTCACGCAAAATCAAACAGGAGGAGATCGACGCCGCGCAGGCTAACGGAGTCAATCCAGTGGAACATATCATTGCACGTGATGCGATTGCTGTAATTGTGCACCCCGAGAATCCCGTTAACGAGTTGACCTTGCAGCAAATTTCAGATATCTACAGCGGCAAGTTCAACAACTGGCAGGAGGTAGGTGGCGAAGACCGACCGATTGTGCGGCTTTCGCGCGAGACGAATTCTGGCACACATGTATATTTTCTTGAAACGGTCGTGCGCCTGGGGGATAGTGAAAACAAGACGTTTTTCTCAACGGATACGTTATTGCTACCTTCCTCCGAAGGCATTATCGCAGAAGTACGGCAAAACCCGAACGCGATTGGCTATGACGGATTGGGGTATGTACCCGATGATCTGAAGATGATTGCCATTGCAAAAGAGGATGGCGACCCGTATGTGTTGCCCTCGATTCCAACTGTGAATGATAAAAGTTACGCGATTGCGCGCGATCTATATATGTATACCAACGGCGAAGCAACGGGTGTCATCAAGGAATATCTCGATTGGATACTTTCGAGCGCAGCGCAGGAGATTGTGGCTGAATTGGGCTTTGTGCCCGTGGGAGCATCGAATGACTAACGTAGAACTTTCGGGTCTTAAAGGCATCTATGGAAAAATCATTGAACTGGTCTGAATTTATCATTACGCGCGCGATCAGAACGAGTGGGTATTCTGCAATTCTATTTGTTGCACTGATCTTTTTGTTCCTCATCCGCGAAGGCCTCCCAACCTTTGGTGAAGTAGACCTCAGCTCGCTCTTCAGCTTTCGCTGGTACCCTATTGAAGATTACTTTGGTATTTTGCCGCTCATCTCCGGCTCCCTCATCGTTACGCTGGGTGCTTCGCTCGTGGCCGTTCCTTTTGGAATTGGAACCGCAGTGTTCATCTCTGAAATTGCACCACGCTGGGTAAGGGAAATTCTCAAACCGCTGGTGGAATTACTCGGTGGACTCCCCTCCGTGGTTTTGGGATTTCTAGGGATTCTTGTCCTCTCCCCGTTCCTGCGGGTCTTTCTAGACCTTCCGACTGGTCTGACGGCCCTGACCGGATCCCTGCTTTTGGGCGGGATCGCCGTGCCTACGGTTGTTTCGGTGGCGGAAGATGCACTGGATTCTGTGCCACGTGCCTACCGGGAAGGTGCGTGGGCTTTGGGCGCCACCCGCTGGCAGACGATCTGGCGTGTGACCTTGCCCGCCGCGCGCTCTGGAGTTCTCACCGCCATCATGCTCGGCGTAGGACGTGCCATTGGTGAAACGATGACGGTCATGATGGTCACTGGCAATGCTCCGGTGCTGGCATTGAAACTAAGCAGTCTTTTTTCACCTGTCCGCACAATGACCGCCACCATCGCAGCCGAGATGGGTGAAGTTGCCAACGGCAGCACGCATTATCATGTATTGTTTTTCATCGGCATGGTGCTGTTCCTGATTTCTTTGGGGGTCAACATTGCGGCATCGTCAGTGGTTTTCCGGTCCAAGAAACGCGCGGAAAGAATTTTGTCCTAACAGGAAATATCTATGGGTCGACTAGCTGACGGCATGTCAAGGTCAACAGAAGAAATTCTTATTTTATGAAACGCACACTCACGATTAATCGCCACCTCATGCAACGTATTGGGTTTACAGTCATTACTTTGATGGCCGTTGCCACAGTTCTTCCGATTGTTGCTGTTGTTATCTACATCTTCCTTCAGGGACTCCCCGCGATCTCGTGGGAATTCCTCTCAGGCTTCCCGCATGATGGCATGCGTGCTGGCGGGATTCTTCCGGCTATCGTTGGTACGCTATACCTGACCATTGGCACTGCCATCTTTTCAGTGCCTCTGGGCATCGCCGCGGCGATTTACCTCTCCGAGTACGCCGCGGACACGCCACTTACGCGTACGATCCGTATTGCGATTATCAATCTGGCCGGGATCCCATCGGTGGTGTATGGATTGTTTGGACTAGGCTTGTTTGTTCTTTTTTTGAACTTTGGTACATCCATCCTGGCGGCCTCACTGACCCTTTCCATTATGACTCTGCCCGTCATCATCAGCACCGCAGAAGAATCACTGCGTTCCGTGCCCCAAGCTTTTCGCACGGTGAGCATTTCACTCGGCGCTACACGCTGGCAGACCATCCGCCGCATCGTTTTGAAGGAAGCTTTGCCTGGCATTCTCACCGGCGTCATTTTAGGTCTCGAACGCGCGGCGGGTGAGACGGCTCCCATCTTATTTACGGGCGCGGCTTTCTTCCTGCCGCGGCTCCCTGGTTCACCGTTTGATGCGACCATGGCACTACCCTATCATCTCTTTGTCATTTCTACACAGGTCCCTGAAATGCCAATCCAAATCCAATATGGCACAGCTTTGGTGTTGCTTGTGTTTGTGCTGACCATGAATCTCATTGCTACCGTCATCCGCTCGAGAGCGAGGGCGAAGCGGCAATGGTAGATAAGATCGTCATCGAAAACCTCTCACTTCAATATTCGGATGGTACAGAGTCTCTTCGGGATATCAGTTTGAATATTCGCGAGCATGCGGTGACGGTGCTCTTCGGTCCGGCCGGCGGCGGAAAGTCCACATTATTGCGTTGTCTTAATCGCCTCAACGATCTCACGGAGGTCAAAGCCTCCTCGGGTCGCATCCTGATTGATGACAAAGATATTCTCGATCCCGGAACCGATGTTATTGCCCTGCGCCGGAAGGTGGGAATGGTATTTGCACGCCCGGTGACGTTGCCACTGACCATTCGTGAAAACCTTACCTATGGTCTGGAACTTGCAGGGGAGAAACGCCGTTCCAAACTGGATGAAGCGGTCGAGCGGAGCCTGAAGCTGGCTGCCATTTGGGAGGAAGTCAAAGACCGGCTCGATGATCCGGCCATCGCCCTCTCGGGCGGACAGCAGCAAAGATTGTGTTTGGCGCGCTCGCTCGCACTCCAACCCGAGATAATCCTGCTCGACGAACCAACTTCTGGCCTCGACCCGATTTCCACCGGCAAAGTGGAAGCAGCCTTGCAGGAGCTTAAGAAGGAATACACCATCATCCTTGTGCCACACTCTGTGCAGCAGGCAGGTCGCACTGCTGATTATGCCGCGTTCTTTTTGCAGGGAGAACTGGTCGAATACGGTGAAGGCAAATCCCTTTTCACTGCCCCAAAGGAAAAACGCACTGAGGACTACGTCACAGGCAGGTTTGGGTAAGTTCTCATGTCATTGCCAGGGTTGTGCTCTTCCACCCGAAGCAATCTCCTTGTGACCATGGAGATTGCTCCCCTGCACTGCATCCCATGCACGATTTGCCATGAAATGCCAAAGCATTTCGATGCTAACGCATTTCAAAAATTGGGCGCAAGTGTCATCGCTCTGCTCCTCCTCGCGATAACATAAATCACAGTATGAAAACCATCCTCTTCCTCTGTACGGGAAATTCCTGTCGTTCCCAGATGGCAGAAGCCATTGTTAATGCGCGCTACCCTGAATGGAAAGCTTATTCAGCGGGGACAAAACCTGCAGGCTTTGTCCATGAACTGGTAATCGAAGTGTTGGACGAAATTGGGATTTCTCATTCAGGTGTATCAAAGCACATTGACGATTTACCATTCATGGATTTTGATCTGGTTGTGACAGTTTGTGATTCAGCGGCCGAGGAATGCCCGGTCTGGCCCGGGAAAGCGGGGAAACGCATCCATCACGGGTTTGTGGATCCAGCAAAAGCTAAGGGAATGCTTGAGGAACGGCAACAGGTTTTTCGTGGAGTACGAGACGCGATGCTGGGAGTCATTCCGAAGATATTGAATGGAGCAGACATCCAATGAATAGCCCCTATGACATATTATTTGAAACGGTTCGGATTGGCCCAGTTACGGCTCCGAACCGTTTTTATCAGGTGCCGCATTGTAATGGGTTTGGGCATCGTATGCCGCAAGGGATGGCGGTGATGCGCGGCATGAAAGCGGAGGGTGGCTGGGGTGTGGTCTGCACCGAGGAAACGGAGATTCATCATTCGAGTGATCTATCTCCGTATTTTGAGGGGCGCATCTGGGATGATAACGATATTCCTACTTTGGCCTTGATGACAGAGGCCGTACACAAGCACGGCGCGCTGGCTGGGATTGAGCTTTCCTACAACGGCATCGACGCACCGAATTTATATTCCCGCGTACCATCGCTTGCGCCGCGCTCGATGGGAACGGTGGGTGGCTCGGGCTATGACCCGGTGCAAACCCGCCGCATGGACAGGGAGGATATCCGCAATGTTCGCACGTGGCACCGTGAAGCCGCGTTACGCGCTAAGCATGCAGGTTTTGACATCATCTATTGCTACGCCGGTCATGGCATGACGGCGGCGATTCAATTTATTTTGAAACGCTACAACGACCGCACAGACGAATATGGTGGGAGTTTGGAAAACCGCGTGAGATTTTTTCGTGAATTGATCGAGGATACAAAAGAGGCCGTAGGTGATACATGCGCGGTGGCCGTACGATTTGCTGTGGATGAATTGCTCGGTGAAGATGGGATAACGCATGAAGGTGAAGGTTATGAGGTGGTCGCGCTGCTTGCCGAGTTGCCCGATCTATGGGATGTAAACATCAGCAGTTGGAATAACGATTCGGTCACATCGCGGTTTGGCAAAGAGGGCCATCAGGAAAGGTATATTTCTTTCGTAAAGAAGCTGACCACGAAACCCGTCGTGGGCGTGGGACGGTACACATCTCCTGATTCGATGGCCTCGGTAATTCAACGCGGCGTGATGGACTTCATCGGCGCGGCCAGACCTTCGATTGCCGATCCCTTCTTGCCAACCAAGATCAAGGAAGGTCGCACGGACGATGTCCGTGAATGTATCGGCTGCAATATCTGTGTGACGGGAGATACCCGCTTCGTGCCGATTCGATGTACACAGAACCCGACCATGGGAGAAGAATGGCGGCGCGGTTGGCACCCTGAAATCATTGCGTCGAAGAAGAGTAATAAAGAAGTGATGGTGGTGGGCGCAGGTCCCGCTGGATTAGAGTGCGCGCGGGCGTTAGGTCAGCGCGGGTACCAGGTGATATTGCTGGATGCCAGGAAAGAATTGGGTGGACGCGTGTTGCGTGAGTCCGCGTTGCCGGGTTTGAGCGAATGGCGCAGAGTCATGGACTGGCGATTGACACAGCTCAAGAAGATGAAGAATGTTGCGATGTATCCCTCCAGCCCGATGACTGCACAAGAGATTCTTGAATCGGGTGCACAAAATATAATCCTCGCCACGGGGGCAACCTGGCGGCGTGATGGCGTGGGCCGCACTTTGTGGAAACCGACACCTGGCTATGATCAGGAAAGCATCTATAACCCCGATGACTTAATGGAGGGGAAGCTACCAATTGGTAATGTAGTAATTTATGATGATGACCATTATTACATGGGTGGTGTTCTCGCAGAATTGCTTGCCACAAATGGATGCAAAGTCTCACTTGTCACACCCGCACCGCTGATTTCGTATTGGTCACAGTTCACGCTGGAACAGGAACGAATTCAGGGCAAGCTGATGAAACTTGGCGTGAAGTTGTATCCTCAGAATGTGTTGAGTGAAATTGGAAAGGATTGCCTCAAGTTATCAAACACAATCTCGGGAGACGAGATGGAATTGCGTTGTAATCGAGTGGTGTTGGTGAGTGACAGGACGCCGAACGACTCTTTATATCAATCTCTCAAGCCTGCACTGGAAGAAGGAAAAATCAACTCATTAAGAATCATCGGCGATGCCGAAGCGCCAAATATCATCGCGCAGGCCGTATTCGCCGGTCATCTCGCGGCGCGGGAGTTTGATGAGGAGCGGGTTGAAGGAACACCGTTCAAGGTGGAGAGGCTATCCATTCCGGGATAAAAAGTGACTGTCACCTACCCAGTGACAGTCACTTACTTTCTAAATATGGATCGGGCTTCCTTCCGCACCGTGCGCGGCTTCCATCAACACTTCACTCAAGGATGGATGCGCATGGACGTTGCGGGCGATCTCATGCGGCGTCAGCTCCATCAAGTGCGCGAGCGTGAGTTCGGGCAGTAACTCGGTCACTTCAGGACCGATCATATGCGCGCCCAGAATCTCGCCGTACTTCTCGTCCACAACGATCTTCACCCAGCCCGCGTAATCTCCGAGCCCCAGCGCCTTGCCGTTTGCCTGGAACGGGAAGCGCCCGATCTTGATGCTATATCCGCGTTCCTTGGCCTGCGCTTCCGTGAGTCCAAAGGACGCGACCTGCGGCTGGCAGTAGGTGGCGCGCGGCATCATTTCATAATCGAGTGTGATGGTCTCAGCGCCCGCGATATTTTCCGCGGCGATAATACCCATCGCCGAGCCGACGTGCGCCAGCATGAGTTTGCCAGTCACATCGCCGATGGCATAGATATTGGGTACGCTGGTCTGCATCTTCTCATTGATTTCGACCATGCCACGTTCATTGAGCTTGACACCCACCTCCTCCAGTCCGAAGCCTTTGGAATTGGGACGGAACCCGATCGCAACCAAAGCCTGATCCGCTTCGAGAGTCGTTTCCTTTCCCTCCGCTGACACCTTGACCTTTACCCCTGTCTTTGTTGCCTCTACTGATTCAACCTTATTTCCCACCAAACATTTGATCCCGCGTTTCTCGAATTCCTTCTTTAACTCTTTCGAGACTTCTTCATCTTCCAGTGGAACCAACCGCGGGAGCATCTCCACAATTGTGACATCCACACCGTAAGAGCTCCACACCGTGGAGAATTCAACCCCAATCGCACCTGAGCCAATCACAATCACATTCTTCGGGAGTTTCTCCTGCAGGATGGCTTCCAGGTAGGTGACCACTTTTTCGCCATCCACTTTCCAGGCGCCAGGGACCGCTGCCGTCGCGCCGGTGGCAAGAATGATATTCTTCGCCTTCAGCTCCGTGGCTTTCCCATCTTTATCTGTCACAGTAATTGTGTCTTTTGCCTTGAACTTTGCCTCACCCATGAAGACCGCGATGTTGTTCTTCCGCATCAGGAATCCAACACCTTTGGTGAGCCGATCTGAATTTTGCCGCGAGCGCTTGACCGCCACGCCGTAATCCAGTTTTAGATTATCGAAAGAAAAGCCAAAATCCTTGCCGCGTTCGCGCAAAGTATGCGCGACCTCCGCGTTTTTCAACAACGACTTCGATGGGATACAACCGACATTCAGACACACGCCGCCGAGCCATTGCTTGTCTACAATCGCGACCTTCTGCTTCAATTGCGCGGCGCGTATCGCGGCGACATATCCCGCCGGTCCGGCGCCGATCACGACGACATCAAAATTTTCTGCCATGAGAATATTCTCCTAAAACAAAATA
>Ga0075428_100010641_pt1 | contig 10225 bp, 8 predicted proteins | sample RhiMetdeltSRZDD2_FD_75291 | JGI IMG/M metagenome (GOLD analysis project Ga0075428, IMG submission 75291) | Populus rhizosphere microbial communities from Tennessee, USA - Rhizosphere MetaG P. deltoides SRZDD2 | ecosystem: Host-associated > Plants > Roots > Rhizosphere > Soil | place: USA...
TCCGTCCGCCGAGTGACGACAAGCACGGGAGCAACTCCGCTCCCGGCTTTCATTGTCGATAGCAAATGGCGAATGCCGCAACCCTATTCGGCCGCCTCGCCCTCGCTGGCGACGCCGCCGGCCAGGGACCCGGAGGCCAGGATCTTTTCGCGAATCTCGGCGGTTACTTGGGGGTTTTCCAGCAAAAAGGCGCGGGCCTTTTCCTTGCCCTGGCCCAGGTAGGTCTCGCCATATTTGAACCAGGCGCCGCTGCGGGTCAGGATTTTCTGGTTCAGGCCCAGGTCGAGGATGTCCCCTTCGTAGCTGATGCCGCAGGTGTGCATCATGTCGAACTCGGCGAAGCGGAACGGCGGGGCGACCTTGTTCTTGACGACCTTGGCCCGCACCCGCTGGCCGACGACTTCCTCGCCGTCCTTGAGCTGGCTGATCCGGCGGACGTCGATGCGGCAGGAAGAATAGAACTTGAGCGCCCGGCCGCCGGGCGTCGTTTCCGGGCTGCCGTAGCTGACGCCGATCTTCTCGCGAATCTGGTTGATGAAGATCACGGCGGTCTTGCTCTTGGCGATCGCCCCGGTGAGCTTGCGCATCGACTGGCTCATCAGGCGGGCCTGGAGCCCGACGTGCGTATCGCCGATCTCTCCGTCGAGCTCCGCCCGCGGGACGAGGGCGGCGACCGAATCGATGATGATCACATCCACCGAGTTGCTCTTCACCAGCATCTCGGTGATCTGCATCGCCTCCTCGCCGTTGTTGGGTTGGCTGACGAGCAGCGTCTCCAGCTGGACGCCCAGCTTTTTGCCCCAAGTCGGATCGAAGGCGTGCTCGGCGTCGATGATCGCCGCGATCCCGCCGGCCTTCTGAGCCTGGGCCGCGACGTGCAGGGCGAGCGTCGTCTTGCCGCTCGATTCCGGGCCGAAGACCTCGATGATGCGGCCGCGGGGAATGCCCTGGCCGCCCAGGGCGACGTCGAGCGAGAGGCTGCCGGTCGGAATGCCCGAAATCGCCAGCGTGCGCTCGCCGCCCAGCGGCATGATCGAGCCTTCGCCGAACTGCTTTTCGATCTGCTGCAGGGCGGTCTTCAGCGTGGCGTTGTCTTCGATCAGCGACGAGACCGCCGCCTTGCCATTGCCCGCCGGCGCGCGTTCCTTTTTGGCCATACGTTGATTTGAGTTCGATTTCTCAAGAGTGGCTGCCATGACGTGACCTCCTTTATTGGGGACCAAATAGGGCGATGCAAGTCTCGAGGCGTTTCCGGCTTCACGTGAACAGGCGAGAAGTGTACGCCCGTTCTAGTTGCCCGTCAACCACTCGCGACTCGTTACGACCATTGTCGCGAGGCTTTGGACTAGTCTGGTCCATTTGAGTCAAGCGAAAAAAAGATTTATCGAAATAGTTCGCGAGGCAGCCGCAGCACAGACAGGCTTCCTATTTTCTATTAGACCGCAATGCGGCGCCCGACGCTCCACAGCCGCGTGGGTCTGCGCCCGCGGACTCGCTTGACCACACTACCGTTCACTCGCCGCCGTAATCCAGCACAACCCGGCTGCGAACGCCCTCGCGGCCTGCGCGGTTCCGCGGCCAGGCTTCCAGGCGGTTCATTCCGGGCCGCAGCGTCCAAGTGAAGGATCCGGCCGCTGGTTTGGGCGGCTGATCGTCCAGTTTTGCCAGAAAGCAATCCAAGCCAGGCGTGACCGTGTCAAATTCGACTCGCAACTCGCCTGGAACCTCATTGGCGGTGAGCGAAAGGTGCGCCTGGTTCAGCGTCCAGTCCCAATTCTGCGGCTGGCTGACGCGGTGGCCATAGAGCAGCGATGCCGGCGAGCGCTCGTCGGTCCAGACGTGATGCCCGGTCCAGAACCAGCCGCGCATACCTTGATTGAGCGGCAACGGCGCGGCCTGCTCCAGGAAGTCGCTCCGCGGGATCAGCCGGAGCTCGAGGAAGGGGGGCCAACTGGTGAGGCCCGTCCACTCATAGCGGGACTCGGCGAGGCGAACGAGGCGCGGCGGAGGCGATGCGGCTGGAGATTCGGCGAAAGCAGCGAGCTGCCGCGTGCGCAGCTCGCGCAGCGACAGCGGGATGCCGGATGCGTCATCGACGAAGTACCACGCGGCGTTGCCATCGACGTAGATCCACTTGGCGAATTGGTTCGACCAGATTTCGACGACCTCGTGCCCGCCGCGAATCCTGCCGGCGAACTGGCCGTCGCCGGGCCCGATCGAAACGGCCCTGCCGATCAGGCCGAAGCTTTCGCAGGCTTGCAGGAACACCACGTTGTATTGCTGGCAGAAGCCGCCGACTGGCGTTCCGTCGGCGGCGGGCCTCAGAATCTCGTGCGCGTCCCACGGCGGATACTGCTGCTGCAAGTGCCCCTTGTCCCAGCGCTGCGACGACCAGACTGCCAGCTTCGAGATCAACTCCAATTCGCTCTTGGCTCCCAGGGCGACGTCATCCAGTTTGTACTCCGCGCGCAGCGTCTTCAGCCGCGGCTGGTCGCAGGGCTCGTACTCAAACGGAATCGAAGCGCGGACGATGGCCGGATTCTGGCACTCAACGACTCGCAGCCGCGAGTGCCAGGAGGAACTCGGGTCCGCCGCGGCGGTGATCAGCAGCCCTTCGAGTCGCGCTGCGTCCTGAAGAGCTCGGCTCGCCAGGACGATGCGTATCTGAAAGTAGCGACTGGCCTGCGGAATTTCGCCGGCAGCGCTCGCCAGCGGTTGCCATTTGGTCCAAGACTTGTCGTCCACAACGGCAGTCGATCCCGTGCGGAATTGCAGTCCCAGATCGCCGCTCCCTTTGGCGGCGACGTGGATGGGGCTAGCGCCTTTCACCGCCGGCGCGACCAGCGAGCCGCTCAGGTTCGCCGCGTCGAGCACCGGCAGCGTCAAGCTGCCGCGTGGCTGCGGCTGCTCGAGAAAGACGCGGACGTAGTATTCGCCGTCGAGGTCGCCGCCGGTCCCCAGGCGATCGAAATTCCAGGTTATTCCACCGTCGGTGCTTTTGGCGCTGCGATTCGGGTGGCTCTTCTGCGCCTTGGACCCCGCCGCGAAATCCTGGTCGCGGGCAATCCAGACTTTGCCGCTCCCCAGGAGCACGATCTCATTCCGGCCGCGGACGAGCGCCGCGGGATCGAACTCGTACTTCTGCCAGTACTGCCCCGCTTTGCCGGCCGGACGAAGCGCTACAGGACGGCCGTTGAATTCGGCCGACAGCTCGCCGCCCGGAGCAACCAGCAGAAACGCCTTGGTCGCATCCGGCTGCTCGATCAGCAGGACTTTCTTGATCGCGACGGTGCCCGCCAGCCGCTCTTCGTTGGGTCCGTAACAGTAGCCAGCCGCGGCGCCGTCGTCTTCGTACAGGACGCCGCGCTCGAGCTCGATTCCCCGTTCGCCCAAGTTCAGGCGCACGTTCTCGCTCGTGGCCAGGTCCATGATCTGCCGGGGCGCCAGACGCAGCTCGTCGGCCAGGATCGGCAGTCCGACCGAGACCGCAACAACCGCAGCCGCGAGGGCGCGCGCGTTCATTTGGCCGATCCGCGATAGTACTCGACGGTGAGTCGCAGTCCTTCGGCGAGCTGCACGTTGGGCTCGTAGCCGAGCACCGCGCGGGCCCGGCTGATGTCTGCGAGACTGTCGCGAACGTCGCCGGCGCGGGCCGGCTGAAAAATTGGCTGGATGTTCTTCCCAAAAATGGCATTCAGCTCCTTCAGCAGGTCGAGCAGCGTCAGCGAGACCCCGTTGCCCACGTTGAACACCTGCCCCGCGGCGCTGGTGGCTTCCGCCGCCTTGAGGTTCGCTTGCACGACGTTCTCGACGTACGTGAAGTCGCGCGTCTGCAGGCCGTCGCCAAAGATTGTCGGCTGCTGCCCGGCGAGAATCTTCTGGATAAAAATCGGGATCACCGCCGCGTACGGGCCGCTGGGATCCTGCCGCGGGCCGAAGACGTTGAAGTACCGCAGGGCGACCGCCTCCAGGCCGTAGCTGTGCCAGAAGGCCTCGCAATACAGCTCCGCCGCCAGCTTGGCCGCGGCATAGGGCGACAGCGGCGAGGGCAGATCGGTCTCGCGCTTCTGGGGCTGCGGCTGATTGCCGTAGGCGCTGCTGCTGGCGGCATAGACGACGCGGCGGACCTTGGCCTTGCGGGCCTCGTTCAGCACGTTCAGCGTGCCGGTCGCGCACGCGGCGTGCGTCGCCAGCGGATCGTCGATGCTCCGCGGCACCGAGGCCAGCGCCGCCTGGTGAAACACGAATTCGCAGCCGGCGACCGCCTTGGCCACGGCCGCTGCATCGGCCACGCTGCCAGTAATCAGCTCGACCTGGCCGAGGACAGCCTGCAAGTTCTCGCGCTTGCCCGTGTCGAAGTTGTCGAGCACGCGGACCTTGTCGCCACGGCGGACCAGGGCCTCAACGATATGCGAGCCGACGAAGCCCGCGCCGCCGGTGACGAGACAGGTAGGCATGGGAACTCATATTCCAAGAACCAAAGAACCGAAGAACCGAAGCGGAAGCTCCGCAACCTTTTTGGTTCTTTGGTTCTTGAAGTTTTCCTACGTCGCCACGCAGCCGAGCACTTTCGCTCCGGCGGCTCGGAAGTCGCGGAGCGCGGCCTGGGCCGCACAGCCTTCGACGACGCCGAGTTGAACTACAAAGTAGGTGGCGTCCGAGACGCGGGCAAGGGCGGCAGCAGCCGCATCGGAGGAGCGTCCTCCGTCGATCAAGAGGAGCGAATACTCGCCGGCCAGTTCCTGGAGCAGGTTTTCCAGCCGCGGGCCCGCCAGCAAATCGACGTAACTCGCTCGCCCCGCCGGCAAGAGCGACAGCCGCTCGAAGGCGGTCGGCCGGCAGAGCGGTTGCGGCCGCTCGTCGTTCTTCAGCAACTCCGCCAGGCCGGTCAGCTGGCCATAGTCGAGGTCGCCCGAGAGCGACCGGCGGCCCAGGTCGGCGTCGATGAGCAGCGTCGGACCCTCCAAGGCCTCGGCCAGCAGCGCCGCCGAGTGCAGGAGCGATTCATAGCCGCCGCGGCTCTCGCCGATGCTGATCCAGAGCAAAGTCTTGCTGTCGGTCTGCTCGACGTCGCGGGCCAGGCGGTGGGCCAGCTGCTGAAACGGCTGCGCGCGGCTGGAATCGGTGAGCGTGCGGCGCACCGCGCGTTCGAGATTCGCCGGCGGCCGGTTGATGCCGAATCGGTCGCGCTTAATTGCGGGAGGCGGGGCCGGCTGGGGCTTGGCGGGCGGCGCTGCGACGACAGGCGCGGCTGAATCTGCCGCGACGTCTTGGGCCTGCAGATAGACCGGCACCAGCGCCGTATTGTTGGGAGCGGGCGGCGCTGGATTGGGGGCGGGCTGCGCAGGGTTGGCAGCGGGCTGCGCGGGCGGCTTAGTTCGACCGGCATTGTCGGCCAGGTGCCCCAACAATCCTCCGGCCGCGGCCGGTTTTTTCGACCGGGCTTCCAGATTTTTCAGGGCTTGGAGCATGCGGGCCATAGACCGCTACTTATTCCGCAAGGAGCTGAATAGCTGGCGGTATTCGGGCCGCCGGGGCCGGCCGGCGAGCGGCGGAACGGCGCCTGCCTGATCGTCTTCGACCACGATCAAATCGCGGTCGTCCTGCCCCAATTCATTCAGCGAGACCGTGGCCCGCCGCGATTGCGGCGTCGGCGGCTCCTCCGGCAGCAGCGGATCGCTGGCCGGGTGAAACGCGGCCGACGCCGGAATCGTCATCGAATTCTGGCTCACCGGTTCATCCTCGCGCGGCTGAGCCGGCTCGCCTGGGACTGCCGCTGCGCTCACCGCCGCCCCGATCGCCCTGCCTTCATCGCTCGTGACTTGCCGCCGGTTCCGCACAGCCGCATCTTCCAGCGACGCGTAGCGGTCGATCACCACTTCCTCGTGCTCCCAATGGCCGCCGAACGGATCGTGCGACGAATGGAAAATCAATTCCACTTCGGTGCCGCTCGGATCGGCCGGCGAGAACTCGCCGCTTGATTCGCCTGCCGCTTCCGCCGCGGCCTCGCTCGTCTTGAGCAAGCTCAAGCCCTGGTCGATAGCGTCGATATTCGCCAGCGCCGCGTCGGCCAGCGGGACGGTCTGATTGTTCGGCGCTTCGCCGAGCTGGCCGAATTCGACGATGCCGCCGGTGCTGCCGCCGCTCGATGTGCTGCGTGTGGCCGGCGGATCGTGCAGCGGGACCGGCAGCTGCTGCAGGTCGGCCCAGGCTTCTTCGACGCCGCCCGAGTCGATCGTCCGCTCCCCGCCGAGGGCCGCCAGCATCAGCGCGTGGTCGCACAGCTGGTTGATCAGCCGCGGAATGCCGTCGGTCGCCGTGTGAATCGCCGTCTGGGCGTCGCCCGTGAACACGCTGTCGGCGGCCGCTCCGCAGCGGCGGAACTGCTCCTGCACGTAGAAGACCGTCTCGTCGCGGCCCAGCGGCTGCAGATAGCAGCGGGCCACGATCCGCTGCAGGAACGAGTCGAGCTTCGGATTGTTCAGCCGCTCCTCGAGCGCGAGGCCTCCGGCCAGCACCAGCCGCACCCGCGACTGGCCGCCTTGCACCAGGTTCGTCAGCAGGCGGATTTCCTCGAGCAGTCGCAGCGGCAGCGTGTGCGCCTCGTCGACCAGCAACAAGAGCCCCTCGGTTCCGCCGGCCCGCGGCTCCAGGTGGTCGATCAGCGACAACCGCAGCTCGCTCTCGTCCAGCTCGCGATAGGGCAGCCGCAATTCGAACAGGATGTTCTGCAGCAGGGCCCGCCGGGTGCAGAGCCGCGCGGCCGAGAGCAGCGCGATCTGAAAGCGGCCGCGAAAGTGCTTGGCGAGCACCTGGCAGAGCAGCGACTTGCCGGTGCCGGCCGGCCCGATGATCAGCCCGGGCCCCTCGCCGCGGTCGAGGCAGCGGACGAGCGTCTGGCGGGCGTGGTCGAGCGAGCTGGTCGGGATGTAAGCCTCGGCCAGCGGCGCAGGCACGAACGGGCGATGCGTCAGCCGGAAGAAACTCTCGTACATCGCGGCATCCTGAATCTGGTGGCCTTCCCCCGCGCTGCTAGCACCCGCTGCTCACGCGCGAAGCTCGAGCGGCGCAATTTCCCTTGTCTGTCCCATCGACCAACCGGGGCGGCGGCCTGGAGCACGGCGCGGCCGGTCCGAGCGATTCGGCGGATCGCCGCGAGTCTGCCGGCTACCGGCTGCTCACGAATCGCCCCATGACTTCCGACAGCGTGCCGAAGGGATCGGCCAGCACCTGCGATGCCAGCGTCGGCTCCACGGTGATCGAGATCAGGCACGCCGCGGCAGCCAAAGCGAGCACGCCTTCCGCCAGGTGCCCAGCCAGCCGCACGTAGACCGGCTTGAACAGCCGCTGGCGCAGGCGGGCCGCCGCGGTCCGCAGGCTGGCCGCGCTGCCGATGACCGGGATCTCCAGCACCGCGGCCAGCTCGCGGGCCGTCTGGATTTTTGGAGGGAGGACCGCGGCCGAAGACGCACGGAACATGACGATCGCGGCCGTGCAAGCCAGCAGGCTGCCCAGCAAGAGCGTCACGGAACGCGGCGTTCCGCCCAGCCGCGTCACGACCACGGCCGGCTCCGCCGACCAGTCGGCGGCCGTGGGCTCGCTCGACAACTCCTGCATCCGGTCGGTCTGCCGCTGCTCGGCGACTTGCCGCTGGCGGCTGGTCTGCGTCAATTCCAGCAGCGCCGCGGAAATCTCGGCGGAAACGTCGCCCTGTTCGTTCGCCCTATCGGCGTCGGTGGAAACGAAATGACTCGCCGCCGCGGCCCGCTCCTGGGCCTGCCGCGCGGGCAAGATTTGCGGACCGCGCTCCGCCGCGGGCAATTGCAGCTGCCGCTCCAGGCCGGCAATCTGCTTCCGCAGCGTGATGACTTGCGGATGCTCTTCCGTAAAGCTCGCCAGCAGTCGGGTCAGCTCCAGGCGCAGCTTTTCGAGCTGCGCCCGCAATTCGCTCTGCTCGGCGGGCGGCGCGGCGATCGGCGGGCTCGGCTCGGTCACCTCGGGTGGCTTGGGAAACGCCGGTTGCTGAAAGTAGCGGGCGAGCTGCTGCTGGCGGAGCACTTCCACCCGCGTGCGGGCTTCGTCTTCGCGGTCGCGGGCCGCGGTCACCGCGCCGCGGGACTGGGCCAGCACGCCGCGGCGATGCGCTTGCAATTGATCGGGCAAGTACTGATAGAGCCACCGCGTCGCCAGGTCGTCCAGCCGCAGCCTCGCCGCATTCGGCCGCGCGGCGTGATAGGTCATGCGAACGCGGCTGCGGGCCGCGCGGCCCGGCGCCGGCCCAGTGAGCACGACCGCGCCCGGCTCTGCTCGTTTCAGCCACAGGCCGGCGTCTTCGAGGTTCAGCCCTTGTGCCGACGGACCTTCGATGTGGACCTCGGCCAGGTAGCCGCGAAACGGCTCGCGGAGGATCGCCAGCGTGGCGACGAACACCGCCAGAGCGGCCGTCAGAGCCAGATAGGCCCGGCGGACTAGCGGCAGCGAACAAAACGCCGCCGGATCGAATTTGGTGCGGTGTGACATGACTTGGGTTGCTGCGCCAGCAGTGCTAGCGCAGCCTCAGCCGACGATCCATCACTTCGCGCTATCGTCACTGGCTCGCTTCCCGCTTGAGCGCTCTTCCGCCGCAATTGCCTGCCAGCGGCCGGCTGCTGGCGCGGCTTACCGCTCAGCGCTTCACCCAGAAGCCAAACAATTGCCCGAGGACCATCGCCCATGTCAGTACGGTCGTCGCGAAAAGCAGCAGCACGACGATCCAATACTCGACGGGCTGCGACCGGCGGCGAATCGTGGGGCCGAAGTGGTAGGTAAACTCCCCGTTCCACAGCGCCGCCGACACGCCGTAGGTGAAAATCGCCGCGACGATCGACACGCCGATGATCGTGGCCATGGCTCGACTCTGTCGCAGTCAGGCAATGCGCACGACGGTCCGCCCGACCATTTCGCCCTTCAAGATCCGCTGAATCGCGGGCTCCAGGTCGGCCAGGCCGATCGTCGTCGTCAGCTCGCCGAGGCCGTCCAGCCGCCACTCGTGGCTGAGCTTCCGCCAGATTTCCAGCCGCCGGTCGGAGGGCAACAGCGCCGAGCTGATGCCGGCCAGCGTGACGCCGCGGAGAATGAACGGGTGGACGGTCAGGCTCAAGTCCGTTCCGCCGACAAGGCCGCAGGCCGACACGACGCCGTTGGTCTTCGTCTCGCGGACGATCGTCGCTAGCGTCTGGCCACCGACCGTATCGACCGCGCCGGCCCACCGCGCGCTCAAGAGCGGCCGGTCGGTCGTGTTCAGCACATCGCCGCGGCCGATCAGGCGGCTTGCGCCCCACGACTTCAGCCGCGACTCGAGCTGAAGCTTGCCCGTGACGGCGACGACCGGATAGCCGAGCTTCGCGAGCAGCTTGACGGCCAGGCAGCCGACGCCGCCAGTCGCGCCGGTGACGACGATCTCGCCGGCGGCGGGCGTTATGCCGTTGAGCTGGATCGCCGCGACGCACTGCGCGGCAGTGAAACCCGCCGTGCCGAGCGCCATCGCCTCTTCGAGCAAGAGCCCCGCGGGCAGCGGCACGACCCAGTCGGCCGGGACGCGCACATACTCGGACCAGCCGCCCCACTGGCCCGAGCCGAGCTCGTAGCCGGTGACGATCACGGCGTCGCCCGGCCGGAAGCGGGAATCCGAACTTTCGGCGACGGTGCCCGCGGCATCGATGCCCGGCACGTGCGGCAGCTTGCGGACGACGCCCGGATGGGCCTCGGCCGCCAGGGCGTCCTTGTAGTTCAGCGACGAGGCGGCGACGTTCACCAATACGTCGCCGGGCGGCAAGTCTGCCAGGTTGCGAGTCGCCGGCCCGCGGGTGAGCTTTCCGGCGGCGTCCTTCTCGACCAGGAAACAGCGATACGAGGCGTCGGTCATGGCCTGACTTCAGAAAGTGTCGCAAGCCCGCTTTAGGGCGGACGAGTGGGAGCGTCAGCTTACGGCCGGCGCGACGTAGAGGCAAGCAGCGCCACGACTTACGGCACGGCCGGCGGAGTCTCGCCTCGCTTGACGGCTTCCGCCGGCGCGACCTAAAATCGGCCTCCACTTGCCCGCCAAGGATAATTAAGCGACTCAACAAGATCACTGCGGCTGACCGCCGCAATTACTGGGAGAAATCCGATGGCTGCTGCCAACGTTCAGGAAATCACCGACGGCAATTTTCAGACCTCCGTGATCGGCTCCGACAAGCCGGTGCTG
>Ga0075428_100010642_pt1 | contig 10223 bp, 8 predicted proteins | sample RhiMetdeltSRZDD2_FD_75291 | JGI IMG/M metagenome (GOLD analysis project Ga0075428, IMG submission 75291) | Populus rhizosphere microbial communities from Tennessee, USA - Rhizosphere MetaG P. deltoides SRZDD2 | ecosystem: Host-associated > Plants > Roots > Rhizosphere > Soil | place: USA...
CGGCGTCGGGTCGCAAATCGCACTCGCGAAAATGGGGGTCAGAGTCGAATTTCATCATTCCAACGCGGCGGCGTTGGAATGATGAAATTCGACTCTGACCCCCATTTTCGCGAGTGCGATTTGCGACCCGACGCCGCGGCGCGCAGCTTTGGCGACCCGTTGGCTCGCCTTTCAACCAGCCGTCGCCTTGAGATCGCTCAACACGCTCGTCCTTGGCATCCTCGCCGCTGTCGCCGTCGTCCCGCAGGCGCAATCGCAGTCCCCGGCGTTCGCCCGCTTCGTGGACCGCTACCTCGACGACTTCGCGCGAAGGCACCCCTCGATCGCGGCGGGTAACGGCATTCATGATCACGACGACCGTCTCGACGATTTCTCGGCGGCCGGGATCGCAGTGGAGATCGCCGCCCTCGAGAAGGATGCAACGGAGCTCCGCGGACTCGACACCCGGCGGCTGAGCCCGGACGAGCGCGTCGATCAGCGGATCCTCCTCGGCATCATCGACGGCTGGCTGCTGGAGCAGAAGACGCTGCAGAACTGGCGGCGGAACCCGATGGTGTACGCGTCGGCGCTCGCGGACGGCGTGCACAACCTGATGACGATGGCGAGCGATCCGGCACCGGTCCGGATGCGTCGAATCATCACCAAGCTCGGCCAGGTGCCGACGTTCCTGAGTGCCGCGAGAACGAACGTCGTCAATCCCCCGCGTCTGTTCGCCGAGCGCGGCGCGGCGTTCATGCGTGGCGCGCAAGCGATGCTTGGCCGAGATCTCGATCTCGCCTTCGCTTCCGAGCCTAACGCCGCGCTGCGCGACTCCCTGCGGAAGGCAGCCGATGCGGCCATCCCGCAAATCGCTGCGTACGTAGCCTACCTGGAGCGCGAAGTAATTCCCAAGGCCACAGGCGACTTCACGATCGGCGCGGCGAATCTCTCGCGGCGCTACCTGGCCGAGGAGCTCATCGACACGCCGCTCGAGACGATGGTCGCGATCGGGGAACGCGAGCTCGCGCGATCGAGGGCGGAGTTTCGTGCGGCGGCGGCCCAACTCGATCCGAAGCGCGATCCGGTGGCCGTGTGGGAAGAGGTGAGGAAGAATCACCCGAAGATGGGCGGAGTCGTGGCCGCGACGCAGGCCATCGTGGATTCGCTGTCGGCGTTCGTCGCCGCCCGGGGGATCGCGACGCTCCCACCCAACGAGCGCGTGATCGTCGCGCCGGCGCTGCCATTCGACCTCGGGTTCGCGTCGATGCACGCGTCGCCTCCGCTCGAGAAGACGCCGGTGAAGAGCATCTACTACATCACCGACGCACAGCCCGGACTCTCGCCGGCGGAGCAGGAGGCATGGCTCGAGCGGTACAACTACGCGTCGCTCACGAATACGTCGGCGCACGAGGCAATGCCCGGGCACTGGCTCCACTCCACGTACATGCGGCGCACGCCGGGCAAGGTGCGACGCATCTGGATCGGGTTGAACCCGTTCCCACAGCCGTCGTCCGGACAGGATGGGTGGGCCCATTACGCCGAGCAGATGGTGCTCGACGAAGAGTATGGCAACGGCGACCCTCGCCTCCGACTCGCGCAGCTGAGCGACGCGCTCACGCGCATCTGCCGACTCCTTTCCGGGATCAAGCTCCACACGAAGCAGTGGACGCTCGCGGACGCGCAGCGCTGTTTCGAGAAGGACGCCTACGTCGCCGCGCCAGCCGCAAAGCGCGAGGCCGAGCGGGGCACCTACGACCCCACGTACGGCGGCTACTTCCTCGGCAAGCGTGCGATTCTCAAGCTTCGCGCGGATTACCAGAAGCACATGGGCGCGAGGTTTTCGCTGCGCGAGTTCCACGAGCGCTTCATGACGAACGGCATCGCGCCGATCTGGGCGCAGCGGCAGTTGCTGTTGCCCGGTGACTCCGGTGCGGTAATCGAATGACGCCGGCTCACCGCATTCCAGGAGGCGGGCGGGTTCGCGTTGGCGTGCTCGGGGCAGGCGCATGGGCCGAGTTTGCACACCTGCCTGGGTACAAGCGTGACCACCGCTGCGAGCTGGTGGCGATCGCCGACCCGGTGGTCGAGCGCGCGAAGGCGTTCGCCGAGAAGTTCGGCATACCTGACGTCTACGACTCGCATGCCGACTTGATCGCGCGCGACGACATCGACCTGGTGGATGTCTGCACGCCGAGCGCGACACACTTCGAGTTGAGCTGGGCGGCACTCGAAGCCGGCAAGCACGTGCTGTGCGAGAAGCCGGTGGCGTATGACTTTCGGGACACGCTTCGCGCCGCTGCGCTCGCGAAGCAGCAGGGCGTGAAGACGAAGCTCGGCTTCACGTTCCGGTACAGCCCGGCGATGCAGTACATGAAGGAGCTCATCGACCAGGGCTTCGTGGGAACACCGTTCATCTTCAACGGCTACGAGCAGAACTCGCAGTGGCTCGATCCGGAGAACCCACTGCGTCAGGTCGACCACGAGGCGGATCAGTCGGTCATCCAGGTATCGTCGCTCGAGGGCTATGGGGCGCCGATCATGGACCTCGGCCACCTGTTCATGGGGAGCCGCTTCAGCCAGGTGGTGGGGACGTTGAAGAACTTCATCCCCGACCGGGTGGTACGCGCGACCGGGCGAATGATGCGCATGAACATCGACGACGGCGACATCTTCATCGGCGAGTTCGCGAGCGGCGCGTTAGGCTCGATCCAGACGAGCTTCGTGGCGGTCGGGAATTACCCCGGACTCGAGGCACGCGTGTACGGCAGCAAGGGCGCGCTCATCTGCCGGCTCGTCGAGGAGAACGGGATCTGCGAGTCGCTCAAGGCGGCGACGGCGGATCAGGTGGAGTTTCGCGAGATCGAGGTCCCGGAGCGGCTCTATCCGCCGGGCGGCAGCAAGCGCGAGTCGTGGCGGTCGCTCTTCTACGCGAACCTCATCCACTCGTTCATCTCGGAGATCACGAGCGAGGGCCCGGAGAACGAGGGCAACTTCGAGGACGGGGCGCACGTCCAGGAGCTGATCAACGCCGTGGAACTGTCGTTCCGTGAGCGGCGGTGGGTGTCGATTCCGCTTGGGCGGTGAGTGCAGATCGTGACGGCGATCGACGACTTCTTCACGCACTACTACGCTCGGCGACCGGTGAATGCGACGTTCACCGGCGTGCACGCGTACGACGAACGGCTGCCGGATTGGTCGCCCGACGGGCTCGCCGCGATGGACGACGAGATGGCATCGTTAGGTGCGGCGCTGGCGCGCGAGTATCCGGCGCCGGCGTCCGCGGCGACATTACGAACGAGCCCGGATTTGCTCGACGCAGAGCTGGCGCGGGGCTTTCTCGAGATTCAGCGAGCCGAGAATGCGAGCCTCCACGGACCGAAGGGCAATCCGGCCCTGTGGACCGGCGAGGCGGTCTTCTCGATCGTCGCGCTCATGATCCGTGACTTCGCGTCCCCGGAAGCCCGCGCCGACCTCGCAGCGCATCGAGCCGAACGCATTGGTGGCTTTCTCAATCGACCTGTCCGCGTGCCGCTGCCGCGGCACTGGGTCGACCGTGCCACGCGCGATTGCGAGGGCGCGGCTCTTCTTCTCGGAGAGGGCTTCCGGCGGTGGACCGCCGCGCTGGGTCTCTCGGCGCCGCGCACGAGCGAAGTATTGAACGCCGCCGCTGGAGCATGCCGGCGCCTTCAGGAGTTTGCCGAGTGGCTACGTTCGCAACCGGAGGCGCTCGACACGGCAATGTCCTGCGGCGCCGAGCTCTTCGACCTCCTGCTGTCGCGGGGCCATTTCTGCCTGCGTTCCCGCGCCGACCTCCTTACCGAGGTACGCGAGCGATTCGACGGCGCCCGCTCGGAGCTCGATCTCATGGCCCGCTCCGTGGCCGGGTCATGGCAGGACGCGCAGGTCCAGCTCGCGGCAGGCCGTCCGTCGCCTGGCGAGTACCTCGCTGCGTTCCGGGACACGTGGCGCGCCTGCTTCGTCGCCGCGACTGCGGCGAACGTCGTGAGCTGGCCTGACTGGCCGATTCGTTATGTGCCCTTCCCTGCATGGACGGCCGACGCCGCGCCTCACCTCTACTACCTCTATTACCGGTCCCCTGCGCCGTTCGACCCCTATACGACCTACGACTACGTCGTCCCTCCCTTGCCCAGCGAACCGGCGGCAGCCGAGCAGCACCTCCGCGTTTGGAATCACAGCGCGATCAAGCTGAATCACGTCGTTCACCACGGCGCGATCGGGCATCATGTGCAGAATTGGTTCGCGTACAACCAGCAGCGCTCGCGCGTGGGCAAAGTCGCGGCCGTCGATTGCGCAAACCGCATCGGCATGTTCTGCGGCGGGACGATGGCCGAGGGGTGGGCGTGTTACGCGACCGATCTCATGGAGGAGCTGGGGTTCCTCACGCCGCTCGAGCGCGTGTCGCAGCAGCACACCCGGGCGCGCATGCTCGCGCGGGCGATCGTGGACATCGAGCTGCACCAGGGGACAATGTCGTTCAGTGATTGCGTCCGCTTCTACGCCGAGCAGGTCGGCATGAGTGCCGACGCTGCGCGGGCTGAGGCGGTCAAGAATTCGATGTTTCCGTGTACGGCGATCATGTACTGGTTAGGCACACAGGGCATTCACGATTTGCGAGACGAGATGAAGCGACGCGAAGGGCCGGCATTCTCGCTGCGGCGGTTTCACGGAGACTTGCTTGGGTATGGGTCCGTCCCGGTTCCGCTCGTTGCTCGCATGCTGACCAAAGCCCCTCTACCAGGACGATGACGATTCCTCGCCTTCGCGCCTTCGGCGCTGCGCTGGGAATGACATCGCTCCTCCTTGCCTGTGCGAAGGACGCCGGGCGAGCGGGCGCGTCCAACGCGCTCCTCATCGTGGGGTACGATCGCGAGCCCGACACCATGAACCGCTACGCGACGCACATCCTGGAAGACATCCAGTCGTGCGTCGTCGAAGGACTCGTCACGAACGACGAGAAGATGAACGTCGTGCCCGTGCTGGCCGCCGAGGTGCCCACGATTGAAAACGGCGCCGTCGTCCTCCGCCCCGACGGCGGCATGGACGTCACCTGGAGGCTTCGTCCTGGCGTGAAATGGCACGATGGCAAGCCGCACACGTCCGCGGACGTCAAGTTCACGGTGGACGCCATCAACAAGGGCGACTGGAAGCCGGAGAGCACGGACGGGTTCGACCGCATCGCCTCGGTCGACACGCCAGACTCGCTCACCGCGGTGGTGCACTACAAGGAAGTCTACGCGCCGTACCAGATGCAGTTCTTCCGCGGCACCCTCCCGAAGCACCTTCTCGAGGGCCGCGACATCGACAAGGCGAGCGACTACAACCGGAACCCGTTAGGCACCGGGCCGTATCGAATCGCCGAGTGGAAAACCGGGGAGTACGTGCTGCTGGAGAAGGTGAAGGATTACTGGCGCGGGCCCGGCTACCCCAGGATCGACCGCATTCTCTTCCGCTTCCTCCCGAACACCACGACGCGCATCAACCAGCTCAGGTCGGGTGAGGTGCACCTCGTAGCCCTCGTCCCGTGGGACAAGGTCCGCGAGCTGCGCGCGCTCGCGACCGTACGACTCAACCAGGTCCTCGGCAACGGCTACGAGCACGTGACGCTCAACGAAAAACATTTTCCGCCGTTCAAGGACCTGCGTGTGCGTCAGGCGCTCGCCCACGCGATCGACCGAGAGCTTCTCGTGGGGACCATCCTCGACAGCCTGGTCACGACGGTCGACGGACCGATCCAGCCGCTGTCGTGGGCGTATGAGCCCGACGTCAAGCGGTACGCCTTCGACACGGCGGCCTCGAACCGGCTGCTGGATGAGGCCGGCTGGAAGCGTGGCGCCGACGGTATTCGTGCAAAGGACGGCCAGCCACTTGCCTTCACGTTGATCACGCAGGCGGGCTTCGCCATCCGCGAGAACGTCGCCCAGGCGCTCCAGCGGCAATTCAGGGATGTCGGCGTGAATGCGTCGGTGAAGCTGATCGACGGCACGACGATCAGCACCGTGTGGTTCAGCGGCGACTTCGACGCGATGCTGCACTGGTGGCAGTCGGGTGCCGACCCCGAGATCACGCTTTTTTTCGCCAGTGATCGTACGCCGCCGGCGGGGCGAAACATCAATTACTTCGCTGATGACTCGCTCACGCGCGTCCTGTACGCGTCGGATCGCACGGTGGACCAGGACAAGCGCGCGGCGCTGCTTCGCGCAGCCCAGAGGCGCGTGGCCGAGCTCGTGCCGGAGCTCGTCCTGTACAACACCGGCAAGATCGATGCGGTGCCGGCATCGCTCCGCAACTTCAAAGGCAACCCGACGAACGCGGGGCCGTTCTGGAACGTGCACGAGTGGGCGGTGGGGTCGGAGTCGTTGAATTCGCGATGACGGCGATGCCGAGGTGCAGGCATTCAACGACTCTGACCCCTTTTCGGCCAGGACGCTGACCCCCGATGGTCGAGATGAGGTTCGCCGTTCGCCGGCTCGCACAGGCCGTCCCGCTGCTCCTCATCATCTCCCTGCTCGTCTTCGGCCTGATCCACGCGGCGCCGGGCGGACCGCTCAGCCTCTATCTCGACAACCCGAACGTCCGCCCGGAGGACATCGCGCGACTGCGACGCGCGATGGGGCTCGACCAGCCGTTAGGCGCCCAGTACATGGCCTGGCTGGCGGCGTTTGTTCGAGGCGATTGGGGCTACAGCTACGCCGATGGACGCCCGGTGGCCGACCGGATGCTCGAGCGCGTGCCGGCCACGCTGCAGCTCGTTGGCATCTCCACCGTTCTGGCCGTGATTGTGTCGATCGTCGTCGGAGTCGGAGCGGCGCTCCGCCGCGGCGTCGATCGCACCGCCAGCGTCCTCGCTGTGGCCGGCCTGTCGATTCCCGTGTTCTGGCTTGGCCTCGTGCTCCAGCTGCTGTTCAGCAACACGTTAGGCTGGCTGCCGTCGTCGGGGCGGGCGTCGTTCGCCGGGGGTGGCCTCGCGGACAGACTCGCCCATCTCGTGCTGCCGGTGACCGTGCTCGCGGTCGCGCACGCGGCCGGCTGGTCGAGGTACCTGCGCGGGTCCGTTCGGCTCGCCCTCGCCCAGCCCTTCGCGAACGCTGCCCGCGCGCGGGGGGTCACCGAAAGCCGGATCGTTCTCCGCCATGCGCTGCGACACGCGCTGCTGCCATTCGCGACTGTGGTCCTGCTCGACGCGTCGGTCATGGCGTCGGGTGCGGTGGTCACGGAAAGTGTCTTCGCGTGGCCCGGACTCGGCAGCCTGTTCACCGAAGCGCTCGCCAAGCGGGACTATACGGTGCTCATGGCGTTTCTGATGTGCGCCTCGGTGGCCGTGGTGACGCTGAGCTTTCTCGCGGACGTGGCCGTGCACGCACTCGATCCCCGCACGAGGAACGAGCCGTGAGGCCGACGACTCATCCTGTTCCGCGCGAGGCGATGGTTGCAGGCGGCATCCTCGTCGTGCTCGTGTTGCTCGCGGCGTTGGCGCCGGTCATCTCGCCGTTCGCATTCGACGCGCTCGACCTGTCGCACCGTCGCGCGGCACCCTCGGTGTCGCACTGGTTCGGCACCGACGAGCTCGGACGCGACCTGTTCACGCGTGTGCTGTTCGGCGCGCGTGTCTCGCTTGCGGTCGGATTCGTGTCGGCTGCCGTGAGCGTGCTCCTCGGCGTCGCGATTGGCGCCACCGCGGGCTGGACCGGTCGGTGGATGGACGCGGTCCTCATGCGTGTCACCGACGCCATGCTGGCGGTCCCTCGCCTGCCCCTCCTCATGATCGCCGCGGCGGTGCTCGCGCCTAACGTCGCCGTGCTGGTCCTGCTGGTCGGGGCCGCCGGATGGATGGAAACCGCTCGGGTCGTCCGCGCCGAGGTGCAGTCGATCAAGGCGAACGATTTCGTGACCGCCGCCCGCGCCGTCGGCGCGGCATCGCCGCGCGTCGTGGTGCGGCACGTATTGCCTGGCGTGCTCCCCACCGCGGCAGTCGCAACCACGCTCGCGGTCGGCCGAGGCATCCTGCTCGAGAGCGCGCTCAGCTTCTTCGGAGTTGGCGTGCAGCCCCCTGCCGCGAGCTGGGGGAACATGCTCTATCAGGCGCAGACGACCATGACGTCGGAGCCCTGGCTCGGCATATTCCCCGGCGCTCTCATCTTCCTGACCGTGTTGTGCTGCAACACGCTCGGCACCACGCTCGCGGAGCGCCCGGCAGCAGGAGGCTAGGCTCGCGACGCTGGCGGCACGATGCCGGCGAGCCGGGCGTACATCACGAGCTGACCGTAGTGCTCGCCGCCATGCTCGATGAACGACACCATGGTGTCGGCGTCGGCCTTGGTCGCGCTGCCGTTCATCCCGCTCATCTCCTTCGCGACGTCGTCGAACGTCGATCGCAGCACCTTCAGGATCTTCGATTTCGTCGCGTAGCTCGCCCGCGGGAGCTCGTTCGTCTGGGACTCGGCCTCCTCCCGGCGAAGCGTCTTCTCCACGTATCGGTTCCAGAACGCCACGTGACGGAGCTGATCCGCGAACGAGCGAACCTCGGGTACCGGGCGGGCATCGTATTTGTCTTCAGGAAACTCTTCGGCGAGCTTGACCAGCTTGTCGCCGATCTCTGACCATCGGGTCACCAGCACGTCGCGCATCACAGGGACTCCATCGGATAGGTTCGTGGCTCGATGTCTTGCGCCTAACGCGACGGCGTCAGGCACACGCAACCTATCCGGACCGCGATCCGAATGCTTTCGGATTCTTGCGCGATCGTTTCGTCGCCGATGCCGTTCAACCGGCCCAGGTCGGCGCCGACAGGCCCGCGCGCAGCACGTGCACGGGGGCGCCCTGACGTGCGACCGAGGGCACGACGCCGAAGCGCTTGCGGAACGCGGTCACGAAGTGGCTCAGCGAGCCGAAGCCCACCTCGTAGCACGTGAACGTCACCCCGGCCCCTTCGTCGAGCATCCTCGCGGCATGGCGCAGACGTACTCCCGTTAGGTAGCGATGCGGCGGGACGCCAATGAACCGCTGGAACGCGCGCGCGAAATAGAATCTGCTGAGCCCCGCGGCCGACGCCAGGTCGGCGAGCGTGAGCGAACGCGCATAGTCGGTCTCGATCAGCTGTACCGCGCGATCGATCCGGCGCATGAGCGGCGTGAGCCGGCCATCCAGGCGTGCCGGCGCCGACGGCCTGTTCGCCGCCACCGACTCGAACAGAGCGCCGGCGAGCAGCTCGAGCCGTATCTCCTCACCGGACGCGCACGATCGCAGGCGATGGCGCAGGAACTGCCGCCGCGCGGACATTCGAGCGAGCGGCACTCGAAGCGGCGGCAGGTCGACACGCATGAGGTCTTCGACCGCGCCCTCGGAGTAGGATACGGTGAGGCACCGATCCGTGGGCACGTCGTCGACGTGCCGGCAGCGAAATGCCATGCCGGGCCGTGTGAGGAAGAGCGTCCCGGGCGTGAGCTCCCAATGCGCATCATCGACGTGCGCGTCGAACGTGCCGTCTTCGACGAAGCTGATCGAATCGTGCGCCGAAATCTCGTGGTCGGGGTCGCAATGCTCCGCCCCCGCTGGATGGTCGAACTCCACCAGCGTGACCGCGGGCGTCTTGAGCAGGACGGCGAGCCGATTCATGTCTGATGCTAAACGGACACGACGGCGGGATCAACGAGCAAGAAATCGAAACAGCCGCCGAGACGAGCACAGGTCGTCGGTCGGCCACTGGTAACGGGTGACGCGGCCGGGTATGCTTGCCGGGGGGCGAGAACGAAACCGGATCATTGCGACCTGCTTCGCGGAGCGTGAATGCCTATGCCGCGTCCCTGGGGACGCGCCGGCACCACGGAGTAACGGTGGCCGGCCTAACGATTCGCATCAAGAAGAACACCGACGGTACCGCCGCCCTGAGCTGCACGCGGGCCGACGGCACCGTGAGCTGGCAGCGGCAGCAGGGCGCGCAGGGGCTGTTCTTCCCCCGCCACGACCTCACGCATTACGCCGTGGAAACCGTGCTCGGGTTTCGCTCCGCCTTCTACGGTCTCGTCACGAGCGGTTGGGACATCTCGGACTTCGGCCCGCCATGGCCACGCGGCCGTATCCCCGAGGAGGCAGGCGTGGCCGAGCTGATCGTCGGGTTCCTGGATGCCGAGCGGGCATCCGCCGCACGCTGGTCCGCCGCGGACTTCAACGACAAGGCGGCCATCTATTACCGAGACCACAAGATCGCCACGGTCCCGCCGGTACTC
>Ga0075428_100010643_pt1 | contig 10222 bp, 7 predicted proteins | sample RhiMetdeltSRZDD2_FD_75291 | JGI IMG/M metagenome (GOLD analysis project Ga0075428, IMG submission 75291) | Populus rhizosphere microbial communities from Tennessee, USA - Rhizosphere MetaG P. deltoides SRZDD2 | ecosystem: Host-associated > Plants > Roots > Rhizosphere > Soil | place: USA...
CGGCTGGATCGCGCCACACCTCGGCCGCGACGGCCCGGCCCTGTCGGCCATCGCGCGCGCATTCCGGGAACAATAGAAAACCTCGCCATTTCGGAGCGCTCGACCGCTGGGATGGTTGTCGGTATTGCGATTGCATGCGGGGGCTTAATTTCGCGATCGGGACACAAGCTTGTTCGACCAGCAGTTCATTACGCTTGCCTACGCACTCGAGCGAGCACCGCCGCCCTTCGAAGGCAACGACATCAAGTATCCCGAAGCCCTGGTGCGGCTGTTTGTGAAAAAGTTCACCAGACCGGGCGACCGGGTGTTTGATCCCTTCACCGGCCTTGGCACCACGTTGTTCGTGGCCGAGGAGATGCGCCGCATTCCCTTCGGCGTCGAACAGGACGAGCGGCGCCACGCTTGGGTAGCTGGTCAACTCCAGCACTGGGCCAACCTGCGGCTCGGCGACAGCAGCAAGCTCGCAGCGCTCGGACTTCCCAAAATGGACTTCTGCATGACGTCGCCGCCCTATATGCCGCGCCACCACAAATGGAATCCCCTGAGCGAGGGCGATCCCGCGCGCGCCGGCTACAAGGCCTATCTGGACGGCATCCGGCGCATCTTCGCTGAGGTTGCGCGTCAGATGAAGAAGGGCAGCCGCGTGGTGGTGCAGGCAGACAATCTGCCAGGTCGGGTGTTCACGCCGCTGGTGCGGGATCTTGGCATCGCCATCGGCGAGGTGTTGCGCCCCGACGCCGAGATCGTGGTGGCCTGGGACGGCGGCCCCAAGGATTTCCTGCACACGCATTGCCTGGTGTTCCGGGTCGTGTAGGCGCAACTGGGCGACGGGCCCGGCCCGGCACGTACACAACTGTTGTGCAGTGCGGTAGCCGTTGCTCCGCATTCCACCGACCGGACTGATTTGCTAAACCTTGGCCCCTGCAGAGCGCGGCCGTCCTGGCCCGTGGTCCCTGCGTGAACTCGCATTCCGCAGCAGCCTCCCCTGGCTGCTCCCCCGTCTCGAAGGTCAACGCCTTGCCCGCACTGTCAGAGCCGCGCATCGACTTGTCGGTCAAGCCCGCCGACGAGATCAAGACGACGACCTGCTACATGTGCGCTTGCCGGTGCGGCATCCGCGTCTACCTGAAGGATGGCAAGGTCCGCTACATCGAGGGCAACCGCGACCACCCCGTCAACAAGGGTGTGCTGTGCGGCAAGGGCTCGGCCGGCATCATGCAGCACTATGCGCCGGCGCGGCTGACGGCACCCTTGAAGCGTGTCGGTGCGCGCGGCTCCGGCGACTATGCGGAAATTTCCTGGGACGAGGCGCTCGGCCTTGCCACCGCGTGGCTGGGCGAGGTGCGGCAGAAGGATCCTAAAAAGCTCGCCTTCTTCACCGGCCGCGACCAGAGCCAGTCGCTGACCGGCTGGTGGGCCATGATGTTCGGCACGCCCAACTACGCCGCGCACGGCGGTTTCTGCTCGGTGAACATGGCGGCGGCCGGCCTCTACACCTTCGGCGGCTCGTTCTGGGAGTTCGGCGACACCGACTGGGACAACACCCGCTATTTTATGCTGTTCGGTGTAGCCGAGGACCATGCGTCCAACCCCATTAAGATGGCGCTGGGCAAACTCAAGAAGCGTGGCATCAAGGTCGTGTCGGTCAATCCCGTGCGGACCGGCTACAACGCCATTGCTGACGAGTGGATCGGCATCAAGCCCGGCACCGACGGCCTGTTCGTCGCGGCCCTGATCCACGAGCTGTTCAAGGCGCAGACCATCGATGTCGACTACCTCGTCCGCTACACCAACGTGCCGTGGCTGGTGATCCACGATGCGGGCGCCGCCGATGACGGCCTGTTCGCGCGCGATGCCGACGGCAAGCCGCTGGCGCACGACAAGGCGTCCGGCCAGCTGGTCGACGCGCTGACTGCGCCGCTGCAGCCGTCGCTGTCGGGCACGTTCACGCTCGCCGATGGCCGCAAGGCGGTTCCGGTTTTCCAGCTGCTGGCGCAGCGCTTCCTGTCGGCGGAGTACGCGCCAGACAAGGTGGAGACGGAGACGGGCGTTTCCGCCGACAGCATCCGCCGCATCGCTGCGGAGCTGGCGCACGCCGCCTTCAAGGAAGAAATCGTGCTTGACGTGCCGTGGACGGACTGGACCGGCCGCCGCCACGACAAGATGATCGGGCGGCCCGTCGGCATGCACGCCATGCGCGGCATCTCGGCCCATTCGAACGGCTTCCACACCTGTCGGATGCTGCACATCCTGCAGATCCTGCTCGGCTCCATCGATTGCCCGGGCGGCTTCCGCTACAAGGCGCCATACCCCAAGCAGGCACCACCATTCCTCAAGCCGCGCGGCAAGCCGGGCGACGTCAAGCCGATGCAACCGCTGCCGGGCCCGCAGCTCGGCTTTCCGACAGGGCCTGAGGATCTGCTGGTCGATGCTGCCGGCACCCCGCAGCGCCTCGACAAGGCCTTCAGCTGGGACGCGCCGTTCTCCGCGCACGGACTGATGCACATGGTGATCGCCAACGCCGCCAAGGGTGATCCCTATCCCGTCGACGTGCTGTTCATGTACATGGCCAACATGAGCTGGAACTCGTCGATGAACACGGGCGGTACGCTCGAGTATCTGACCGAGAAGGACCCGGCTACCGGCGACTACAAGATTCCGAAGATCATCTACTCGGACGCCTATTTCTCCGAGATGGTGCCCTACGCTGATCTGATCCTGCCTGACACCACTTACCTCGAGCGCTGGGACTGCATCTCGCTGCTCGACCGGCCGATCTCCGAGCCCGACGCGCCCGCCGATGCCATCCGCCAGCCAGTGGTGGCGCCTGACCGCGATGTGCGCCCCTTCCAGGACGTGTTGATCAATCTCGGCGGCAAGCTGAAGCTGCCGGGCTTTGTAAAGGACGACGGCTCACCGAAGTTTCCGGGCGGTTATCCCGACTACATCGTCAACCACGAACGCAAGCCGGGCATCGGCCCGCTGGCCGGCTTCCGCGGCAAGAACGGCGGATCATGGGGCAAGGGTGAGCCCAACCAGCACCAGCTTGATCGCTACATCGCCGACGGCTGCTTCCACGCACACCACCTGCCGCCCAACCTGCGCTACTACAAGCACTCCAACCGCGACTACATCGACTGGGCGGTCGACATGGGTCTGCGCTTAACGCGCACGCCGGTGATCTTCCAGCTCTACAGCGAGCCGATGCAGAAGATGCGCCTCGCCGCGCGCGGTCACGGCACCGTACAGCCGCCGGAGCAGCATCGCCGCCGCATCGAGACCTATTTCGATCCGCTGCCGTTCTGGTATGCGCCGTTCGAAGACGCGGTCATGGATCAGAACGAATTCCCGATCCACGCCGTCACGCAGAGGCCGATGGCCATGTACCACTCATGGGGATCGCAGAACGCCTGGCTCAGGCAGATCCACGGCTTCAACCGGCTCTACATCAACCGCGCGCGCGCCGAGCAGCAGGGCATCGCCGACGACGACTGGGTATGGATCACCAGCCGCATTGGCCGCGTGCGCGCGCAGGTGAAGCTGATGCAGGGCGTCAACCCCGACACGGTGTGGACCTGGAACGCCATCGGCAAGCGCGCTGGTGCCTGGGCGCTCGACACCGACGCGCCCGAGGCCACCCGCGGCTTCCTGCTCAACCACCTGATCGCCGAGCTGCTGCCCGAACAGAAAGGCGGCTACCGCTATTCCAACAGCGATCCTGTCACGGGACAGGCGGCCTGGTACGATTTGAGGGTGCGCGTCGAGCGTGCAATTGACCAGAAGGACGACCTTACAGAGCCGCGCTTCGAGGCGCTGGTCAATCCGACTGGCGTCGTTCCGCCGGCCGAATTGGCGTTCGGCGCCAGCTTCAAGCGAGGCCGCCGATGACCATGCTGCCGGCCGCTACCGCCAAGAAGCTCGGGCTCGTCATCGACCTCGACACCTGCGTCGGCTGTCAGGCCTGCGCAACCAGCTGCAAGGAATGGAATACGGGCGGCTACTCCGCGCCCCTCACCGACCAGGAGCCCTACGGCGCCGATGCGCATGGCGCTTGGCTCAACCGCATCCACGGCTTTGAGGTCGGCGAAGGCGCAAACAGCCAGACGGTACACTTCCCACGCTCGTGCTTGCACTGCGAGGAGCCCGACTGCGTCACGGTCTGTCCGACGGGAGCCTCCTACAAGCGCGCCGAGGACGGCATCGTCCTGGTCAATCCCGACACCTGCATTGGCTGCAAGCTGTGCTCCTGGGCCTGTCCCTACGGCGCGCGCGAGTACGACTACGGCGTCGGCGTGATGAAGAAGTGCACGCTGTGCGTCGACCGCATCTACAACGAGGAGCTGGTTGAGGAGGATCGCGTGCCGGCGTGCGTGCGCGCCTGTCCGACAGGTGCGCGCCACTTCGGCGATATCGGTGACAAGACCAGCGCGGTGTCGAGACTGGTGGCCGAGCGCGGCGGCTTCGACCTGCTGCCGGAGTTCGGCTACAAGCCGGTCAACAAATACCTGCCGCCGCGCTCGCGCCGCGATGTGAAGTCGATCGCAGGCAAGCCTGCCACGCCGAGCGATGCGGCGCCCGGCTCCGCCGCCGACCGCTTGTTCGCCTGGGTCGATCGCGTGCTGTCCGGCTGATGCGCACTATGATCTGCCGGCAGACACCGCAATCCGCTTTCTCCCCCTTGAGGGGGCGGAGCAGCGCGCCATCGCTTGGCCTCGCGCGCAATCGCTCATCCTCGTGCTCGGCAGCGGGACCAAGTGATCGTGGCGCGGCCGGTGGGGGTGGACGCGTCCTGTATGCCAGCATCACCGGCACCAGGAGCACGGTCGGGTCTAGATCGGCGAACGTGCGTGGGGTGCTAGTCGTGTGCGGCGATCTAAGCCCGCGGGGTTGCCTCCTTCCCCCTCCAGGGGAAGGCAAACCTTCTGCGTGGGTAGGGTAGGATGCACCCCGCTTATTCCGTCATTCTGTTCACGACGGCCTCGGGCGCGGGGTATGGCCTGCTGATGTGGCTGGCACTGACCGGCATGCTCGGCCTGCTGCCCCCCGAGCGCCGGCTCGGCGTCGTCGCCTTCGGCCTTGCGTTCGCCCTGATCACGGCCGGGCTGCTGTCGTCGACCGCGCATCTTGGCCGGCCGGAGCGCGCGTGGCGCGCCTTCTCGCAATGGCGATCGTCGTGGCTGTCGCGCGAAGGCGTGATGGCGGTGGCGACCTACGTGCCGGCGGGTCTGCTTGCCATCGGCTGGGTGCTGCTCGAGCGCATCGATGGCATCTTCGCGGTGCTGGCCCTGCTCGCGGCGCTGGGAGCGCTCGGCACGCTGTACACCACCGGCATGATCTACGCCTCACTGCGCACCATCCGGCAATGGCACCAGCCACTGACCGCGCCGATCTACATCGGGCTGGGCCTGGCCAGCGGCGCGGTGCTGCTGAACTGCCTCATCAAGCTGTTCGGCCAGGGCGTAGCGGCATGGAGCGTCGAGTTGGCGATTGCGTGCCTGCTCGTGGCCGCCTGGATGAAATGCGCCTACTGGCAGGCCATCGACGCCGAGCCGCGCACGTACACGGTTGGCGCCGCGACGGGCCTTGGTCACCTCGGCAAGGTGCGACCGCTGGAGCCACCGCACACGCAGCCCAACTACGTGATGCGCGAGATGGGCTATCGGGTTGCCCGCAAGCACGCCGAGAAGCTGCGCTTGATCGTTCTGGCAGCAGCCTTTGCGGTTCCCATCGCCGCCATCTTGTTGTCCTTGGTCGGTGGGACTGCCGGCATATTCGCCGCGGCACTCGCCGTCCTGTCGATGGCTCTGGGTCTTATCGTCGAGCGCTGGCTGTTCTTCGCCGAGGCCCAGCACGTCGTCATGCTGTATTACGGCGAGGATGCGGCTTAGCGCTCACTCCTCGAGCTTCTGCTTGATCAGCTTGAACGAAGCGTCGAAGTCGAGATCGCAGGTCTTGCCGTCGGCGCACTTGGTGTTGTCGGCCGCGACTTTCCGTCGTCGAACCCCATCTTGCCGCCCGAGCAACCGGCGGCCTGCAGCGCGGCCACCAGCTTGGCGCGCTCGTCGTCCGTTAACGCCCGGTCGGCCAGGACAGCACCAGCCGTCAGCGCGAGCAAGATGGCAGGCAGGAGCAGCCTGTACAATGTGTCGGTTGCTTGCGACGGTGACGCAGCAAGCTGGGCAACGACTTGCCGTGGACAATGCTTGCGCGGTGCCGGTGGACAGGTCCTCACCTTAGCTTAGTGCAACGCAACCCAGGCCGATCCCCGATGGCGTAGCTCGCCGGCCTTCGGGTGCAGTATCTCAGCCAAGATCTCGGTCGTTTCCGCCAGGCGGGGGCCGGGCCGGTTGCAGTAGGCATTGCCGTCGACGCAATAGACGCGTCCCGAGCGCACGGCCGCGATATCGGCCCAACCGGGACGGGCCTGCAGGATCGGCAACTCCTCAAGTGAGCGTTTGAGGTCGTAACCGCACGGGCCGACGATGATCACGTGCGGGTCGGCGGCCACGAGCTGCTGCCATTGCATCCAGTCGGAGTGCTTGCCGGCCGCGCCGAACAGGTTGTCGCCGCCGGCCGCCTCGATCAGTTCAGGCATCCAGTTGCCGCCCGCCATCAGCGGCTCGACCCATTCGATGAAGGCGACGCGCGGTCGCGGCCGGCCGGCAACGCAGGCGCGGACCGCGTCGATGCGACGCTGCATATCGGCGATCAGTGCTTCGCCGGCGGCGACAACATCAAGCCCGCGCGCCAGACGGCGGATGTCCGCGTAGACGTCTGCTGTGGAGTCCGGTTTCAGCGAGACGATGTCGACCGGCCGGCCGATCCATGTACAGGTGGCCGCCTCCACGTCGCTCAGGCTGACGGCGCACACCTTGCAGTGATCCTGCGTGGCGATGACGTCGGGTGACAGCTCCTTCAACGCCTCGCCGTCGACGCGATAGACGGACAACCCTTCGCGTACGATCGCCTGCACGCGCGCGTCGATCTCGGCGCTGCTGCCTTCCACCTTGAATTTGGGTGCGGTAATGGCCGGCAGTGCGGTGACGTCGGCTGGAAAGTCGCACTCGTGGCTGCGCCCCACCAGCCAGGCGCGGCGGCCGAGCGCGCAGATGATCTCGGTGGCGCTCGCAATCAGGCTGACGACGCGCTTGCTGCTTCTCGCCGCGCGCGGGGAGAGGCTTGGGGTGAGGGGCTGGTCCTTGTGCTGGTCCATTTGGCCGCCCCTCGCCCTAGCCCGCTTCCGACCAAGGCGTGGGTAGAGGGGAGCATGGCACCAGGTCACAAAACACGAAGCCGTCGCGCGTGACCGGCTCGCCGACGCGGACGGGAATCGGACGGCGAAACATCGGGCCGGCGCAGGCAAAGGTATGGAACTCGCCGCGCTCCGCGCACGGGTCGACACCGGTGGGCAGCTCCGCCAGCAAGTCGAGGTCGAAACGCCGGCCGGCCAGACTTGCCGGCAGCTTGCGCGGGTCCAGGCAGGCGATGTGCGCCACCAGGCCAGCGCCAATCATGTCGCGCGCGAGCTTGGCGGTCTCGATGCCCCACACCGGAAACAGCGGTGTGATGCCGCTGCCGGCGAGCCTGGTCTCGCGATAGCGGCGGATGTCCTCGAGGAACAGATCGCCAAACGCCATGGCCTCGATTCCCTCCGCCACCTGGCGCGCCACGAACTCGCCCATCCGCGTTTCATAGGTCTCGTTTGGGCAGGGATCAGGGATTGGCAGCACGTGTAGCGGCAGGCCGGCGGCCCCCGCCTGCGCCTCGACCAGCGTACGCCGCACCCCGTGCATGGCCACGCGATCGAACGCGGCGTTGAGGGTGGTGACCAATCCCACCACCTCGACATCATCGCGCTGGCGCAGCAGATGCAGCGCCCAGGCCGAGTCCTTGCCTGAGCTCCAGCTCAACAGGGTCTTCATGGGACACCAACATGCATCGCACATCAGCCGCCGGCAAGGTCCAGCACCTGCACGCCCTTGTCCGGCCGGTCGCGCTTGCGCCATCTGGGATGGCGCAGCGTGTGTGTCACGTCGTTGCGACCCGCCTGCCAGTGCTCCTCGATCGACAGGCGCGAGAACTCGTAATCCTGCGCGTGCGTCTCATAGGCCGCGCGGCGATGGATTAGATGTACGATGGTGATAGCGCCGTTGCAGTTATGGTCGCGGAGCAGCAGGGCATCCGGATCGTCGCGCAGCTCCGGCGGCAGCTTGGCCAGCAGGCGGTCGACTGCAAGGCGCAGGCTCTCCAACTCCTGGAACCTGTCGGTGTTGAGGCGGGTGCGGCTGGAGTAGCGGATCTCCTTTTCGCGCTGGGCCACGTCGAACAGGTTCTGCGGCATGGCGCCCCGCGCGCTGAACAGGTCGACCTGGAAGATGCACTTGTCGCTCTTGTCGCCGGTGTAGTCGAGGATGTACTGCAGCGGCGTGTTGGAAACGATCCCGCCGTCCCAGAAGGCCTCGCCCTCGATGATCACCGGCGGCAGCCCGGGCGGCAGCGCGCCCGACGCCATGATGTGCTCGGCATGCAGGCGCTGGTCGGCGGAATCGAAATAGGCGAAGTTGCCGCTGCGGATGTTGACCGCGCCGACGCTGAGCCGCACCGGTCCGTCCTCGATCAGGTCGAAGTCGACCAAATCTTGCAAAGTGGCTTTGAGAGGCATCGCGTCATAGACGCTGAGCGCGGCGGGCGAGCCAGCCGGCATGACCAAAGGCGGTGGGAAGCGCGGCTCGAAGAACCCCGGCACGCCGACGGTTGAGACGTAGGCCGCGCTCAGATAGTTGAACAGCTCGCGCGACTGCGTGCCTTCTACGGCCGGGCTAGCCTGCACGCCGGACGATACGCGTTCCCAGAATGCGCGCAGGCGTGGAACCCGGTTCTCTTCGGTGTTGCCGGCGATGATGGCAGCGTTGACCGCACCGATGGAGATGCCGGCGATCCAATCAGGCATGTGGCCGGCCTCGGCGAGCGCCTCGTAGGCGCCGGCCTGATAGGCGCCGAGTGCTCCGCCACCCTGCAGCACCAGCACTATGCGCTCGTCCTTGCCGTGCGATCGTTTCACCATCGTGCCGCTCCACTGCCTTGCCCGAGGTTGCGCTGCTGTCTCAAGCAGATCGGTGGCCGAAGTAAAGCGCAAGTGGGGCAAAGCGCCCTGGTTAGCCGAAGGTTGGCCTTCATCGCATGTTGACTGGATAGCGGGCGCGGTCCCCGGTATGACTGTGTGAGACCGTCGATCGGCAGCGGAGCATCGCATGTCCAACATAAACCCCGGCACGTTCACGACCAGGCCTGAGATCGACGGCACGTTCGGGGTGGTGGCTTCCACGCATTGGCTCGGCACGGCGGTCGGCATGGGCATACTGGAGCGCGGCGGCAATGCCTTCGATGCCGGCGTTGCCACGGCATTCACGCTGCAGGTGGTGGAGCCGCACCTGTGCGGGCCCGGCGGTGATGTGCCGGTCATCCTCTACGACGTCAAGAAGGGTGCACCCGAGGTGGTGTGCGGCCAGGGTCCGGCGCCGGCAGGGGCAACCATCGCCCACTATCGCGGTCACTTGGGTCTCGACATTGTTCCGGGTACGGGTCTGCTGGCCGCCTGCGTGCCCGGCACCTTCGAGACCTACATGATGATCCTGCGCGATCACGGCACGATGCGGCTGCGCGATGTGCTTGAGCCGGCGCTCGGCTATGCCTGCCATGGGCATCCCCTCGTCGAGCGGGCCTGCGCCACCATCGGCACGGTCGAAAAGCTGTTCCGCGAGCATTGGCCGACCTCGGCTGCCACCTATCTGCCGGGGGGCCAGGTGCCCATGCCGGGCACCATGTTCTCCAACCAGCGCCATGCCGCCACGTATGCGCGTCTCCTGAAGGAAGCCGAAGCCGGCGGCGGCGGCCGCGAGGCGGAGATCGAGCGGGCGCGGCGGGCCTGGAGCCAGGGCTTCGTCGCGGAGGCAATCGACGGCTTCTGCCGCAAGCACGCGGTGATGGATGTTAGCGGGCGGCCGCATCACGGCGTGCTGACCGCCCAGGACATGGCGACCTGGCTGCCGACCCGCGAGCAGCCACTGCATCTCGACTACGGCAGCTATCGTGTCCTCAAGCCGCAGTCGTGGACGCAAGGCCCCGTGCTGTTGCAGATGCTGGCGTTGCTGAAGGGCTTCCCGCTCGATGAGATGTCTCCGACCGACCCGGAGTTCGTGCACCTGTGGACGGAGTGCGCCAA
>Ga0075428_100010646_pt1 | contig 10221 bp, 21 predicted proteins | sample RhiMetdeltSRZDD2_FD_75291 | JGI IMG/M metagenome (GOLD analysis project Ga0075428, IMG submission 75291) | Populus rhizosphere microbial communities from Tennessee, USA - Rhizosphere MetaG P. deltoides SRZDD2 | ecosystem: Host-associated > Plants > Roots > Rhizosphere > Soil | place: USA...
CCGCGAGGGCGGACGTACGGTCGGTGCCGGCGTCGTCGCCAAGATTCTCACGTAACGATTCGGCGCTAGCTGGGGGTAGAACTGTGGCAAGCCAGAACATCCGCATCCGTTTGCGTGCATTCGATCATCGGCTGATCGATGCGTCGGCGCGCGAGATCGTCGATACGGCGCGACGCACGGGCGCGCAGGTGCGCGGCCCGGTGCCGCTGCCGACGAAGATGGAGCGCTTCACCATCCTCGTCTCGCCGCATGCGAACAAGGATGCGCGGGATCAGTACGAGCTGCGCACGCACAAGCGGCTGATGGACATCGTCGACCCGACGGACAAGACGGTTGACGCGCTCATGAAGCTGGAGCTGCCGGCGGGGGTCGACGTACAGATCAAATTGAACTGAACCGTCGAGCTGATATAAACTTTCCGGCTCTTTTGCCCGCCCAGGCCAGCCCGCCGGGCAACTAGCTCTGGGGGTCGCCGTCAGCAGTCCGGCGGAGGGCCGGCAAGCCGCGACGGCGCGAGAGGATCGAGGAAATGCCCATTGGTGTCATCGGCCGCAAGTGCGGCATGACTCGCGTTTTCACCGAAGACGGCGCCACGGTGCCAGTCACGGTCATCGAGGCGTTGCCGAACCGGGTGACCCAGGTGAAGAACGTCGAGCGCGACGGCTATCGCGCCCTGCAGGTCACGAGCGGCTCGCGGAAGGCGTCACGCCTCAGCAAGCCGGAGACCGGGCATTTCGCGAAAGCCGGCGCAGAGCCCGGATACGGCCCGTGGGAGCTGCGGCTGCCCGAAGGCGAAGGCGCTGACCTCGAGGTCGGCGCGGAGATCACGGTCGCGCAGTTCCAGGCCGGCCAGATGGTGGACGTGACGGGCGTGACGCGCGGTAAGGGCTACGCGGGCACGATCAAGCGCTACCACTTCTCGAGCCAGGACGAGACGCACGGCAACTCGGTCTCGACCCGCGCGCCCGGCTCGATCGGGCAGCGCCAGACGCCGGGACGCGTGTTCCCGGGCAAGCGCATGTCGGGGCACCTCGGCAACGAGCGCCGGACGGCGGTGAATCTGGAGGTGGTGCGCGTGGACGAGGCGCGCCACCTGATCCTGGTCAAGGGGGCGATCCCTGGCTCGCCGGGCGGCAGCGTAATGGTACGACCGGCGGCGAAGGCTTGAGGACGAGGTAATGGAGCTTCAGCTGCACAACGGGGGCGCCGTGAGCGTTGCCGACTCCGCCTTCGGGCAGGAGTACAACGAGGCGCTCGTCCACCAGGTCGTGACCGCTTATCTGGCGCGCGGCCGGGCAGGGACGAAGGCACAGAAGACGCGCGCCGACGTGCGCGGCGGTGGCATCAAGCCGTGGCGCCAGAAGGGCACCGGCCGAGCCCGTCACGGCAGTATCCGCAGCCCGATCTGGCGTGGCGGCGGACGCGCTTTCGCGGCCCAGCCTCGCGACCACTCGCAGAAGGTCAACCGCAAGATGTATCGCGCAGCGATGCGCTCGGTGGTGTCCGAGCTCGCGCGACAGGGACGCCTCGTCGTCGTCGAGGCGTTTCCGGTGGATAGCCCGAAGACGAAGCCGTTTGCCGCGAAGCTCGCGCAGATGGGGCTCGACGACGTGCTGGTTCTGGTCGAGGGTTTCGACGAGAACCTGGCCCTCGCCTCGCGTAATCTGCCGAATGTCGGTGTGTGCGAGGCCTCCGAGGCCGACCCGGTGAGCCTCATCCGTTACGCGCGCGTGCTGGCGACCGTGCCGGCGCTGCGGCAGCTCGAGGAGCGCCTGGCATGAGCAAGGAACGTCTGATGCAGGTGCTGCTCGGGCCACACGTGTCCGAGAAGAGCACGCGGCTCGCCGACGAGCACCACCAGGTTGTGTTCAAGGTGCGCCGCGACGCGCACAAGGACGAGATCCGGCGTGCGGTGGAGATGCTGTTCGACGTGAAGGTGAGCGGCGTGACGGTGCTCAACCAGCGCGGCAAGCGCAAGCGCCTGGCGACCGGGCGCGGCGTGCGCTCGGACTGGAAGAAGGCCTACGTGCAGCTCGCACCGGGCTTCGACATCAACTTCATGGGCGGCGAGTGAGCCGGGGACCGCGGGAATAGATCGTCATGCCAGTCGTCACCGTCAAACCGACCTCACCCGGCCGTCGTGGCGTTGTCAAAGTCGTCAGCCCGGAGCTTCACAAGGGCGAGCCATGGGCGGCGCTGCTGGACGTCAAGCGCCGCACGGGCGGCCGCAACACCCACGGTCGCGTCACGACCCGCCACCACGGCGGCGGACACAAGCGCCGTTATCGCATCATCGACATGAGGCGCGAAAAGGACGGCATCGCCGCCGTCGTCGAGCGCCTCGAATACGATCCGAACCGTTCCGCGCATCTCGCGCTCCTGCGCTACGCGGACGGCGAGCGACGTTACATCATCGCCCCGAAGGGCGTGCACGCCGGCGATACGCTGATGTCGGGTCCCGAGTCCCCGATCCGCGCGGGTAACGCCATGCCCCTGCGCAACATCCCGCTCGGCTCGACGGTGCATTGCGTAGAGATGAAGCCGGGCAAGGGCGCGCAGATCGCGCGCAGCGCAGGCGCCGCCGTGCAGATCGCCGCGCGCGAAGGACACTACGCGACACTGCGCCTGCGCTCGGGCGAGATGCGCCGCATTCACGTCGACTGCCGCGCCACGATCGGCGAGGTGGGCAACGAGGAGCACAACCTGCGCAAGTTCGGCAAGGCGGGCGCAGTGCGTTGGCGCGGCCGGCGCCCGACGGTGCGCGGCGTCGCAATGAATCCCGTCGATCATCCGCACGGTGGGGGCGAGGGGCGTTCGGGTCAGGGCAATCCGCATCCGGTGTCGCCGTGGGGCACGCCGACGAAGGGGTACAAGACCCGCAAGAACAAGCGCACGCAGAAGATGATCGTGCGCCGGCGCAAGTGATGAGGTGATCCGTGGCTCGCTCGATCAAGAAAGGCCCATTCGTCGACGCTCACCTGATACGCAAGGTCCAGGCGGCTGCGGCGACCAACGATCGCCGTCCGATCAAGACCTGGTCGCGCCGCTCGATGGTGCTGCCCGACATGGTCGGCCTCACGATCGCGGTCCACAACGGCCGCCAGCACGTGCCAGTTCTTATCTCCGAGAACATGGTCGGGCACCGGCTCGGCGAGTTCGCCGCGACGCGCACCTTCAAGGGCCACTCGGGCGACAAGAAGACCGCCGCTGCGCCGGCGGCCAAGTGAGGAAGCCATGCAGGTAGCCGCCAAGCTCCGTTACGCGCGCATCTCCGCGCAGAAGTGCCGGCTCGTCGCTGACACGATCCGCGGCAAGCCCGTGGGCGCGGCGCTGCAGACGCTGGGTTTCATGCCTAAGAAGGGCGCGCGCGTCGTGCGCAAGTTGCTCGAGTCGGCCATCGCCAATGCCGAGCACAATCACGGCGCGGACATCGACGAGCTGAAGATCTCCGAGATCAAGGTCGACGAGGCGCCGAGCTACAAGCGCTTCGCTGCACGTGCGAAGGGTCGCGGGACGCGCATCTTGAAGCGCAACAGTCACATCACCCTCCGCGTCGCAGACGCGCAGGGTTGAGGACGCGGATATGGGACAGAAGGTTAATCCGATCGGGCTGCGCCTGGGCATCACCCAGGAGTGGAGCTCCAAGTGGTACGCGGACACGCGCCAGTTCCGTGAGTACGTGTTTGCGGACCATCAGATCCGACAGTTCCTCAAAGAGCGCCTGTCGCAGGCCTCGGTCAGCCGCATCAACATCGAGCGTCCGGCGCGGCGCGTCCACATCACGATCCACACGGCGCGTCCGGGCATCGTCATCGGCAAGAAGGGCGAAGACATCGAGCGGCTGCGCCGGGACGTCGCGCGCATGCAGAAGATTCCGCTCGAAGACGTGAAGATCAATATCGCCGAGATCCGCAAGCCCGAGCTCGACGCAAAGCTCGTCGCCGAGGGTCTCGCGCAGCAGCTCGAGCGCCGCGTGATGTTCCGCCGCGCGATGAAGCGCGCGGTGACGAACACGATGCGCATCGGCGCGGGGGGCATCAAGGTGCGCGTGTCGGGACGTCTGAACGGCGCCGAGATTTCGCGCGCGGAGTGGTATCACGAAGGTCGCGTGCCGCTGCACACGCTGCGTGCCGACCTCGACTACGGCGTCGCGGAAGCGCGCACGACCTACGGCGTGATCGGCGTGAAGGTGTGGATCTTCAAGGGCGAGATCTTCCGTCCCGGCGAGACCGCCGAGGGCGAGCAGGACACCGGGCAGGCCCATGCGGCTACGCCGGCGCCGGCAGCAGGCTGAGCGGCGGGGATAGCTGACATGTTGCAACCGAAGCGAACGAAGTATCGCAAGCAGATGAAAGGCCGCAACCGCGGCCTCGCCAAGCGCGGCAACACCGTCGCCTTCGGCGAGTACGGGCTCAAGTCGCTCGAGCACGCGGCGCTGACGGCGCGACAGATCGAGGCGGCGCGACGCGCCATCACGCGCTACGTGAAGCGCGGTGGCAAGCTGTGGATCCGCATCTTCCCGGACGTACCCGTGACCAAGAAGCCGCTCGAAGTGCGCATGGGCAGCGGTAAAGGCAACGTCGAGTACTGGGTCGCGAAGATCCAGCCGGGCCGCATGCTCTACGAGATGGATGGCGTCACCGAGGCTGAGGCGCGCAAGGCATTCCGCCTCGCGGCGGCGAAGCTGCCCGTGCCCTGCATGTTCGTCAGCCGGCAGGTGATGTAATGGCGAAGGGCGACGTACTCGAAGCAGGCGAGCTGCGCGGGCGCAAGCCGGCGGAGTTGAATGAGGAGCTGCTGAAGCTCCGTCGCGAGCAGTTCAACCTGCGCGTGCAGCAGGCCGTAGGCCAGCTCACGAAGTCCGACCAAATGCGCAAGGTGAGACGCAACATCGCACGTGTGAAGACCGTGCTCGGCGAGCAGGCTCGCCGCGAGACGAAGTGAGGACGGCAATGGCCGACGAGACGAAGCTGCAACGCACGCTGACCGGTAGGGTGGTGAGCAGCAAGATGACGAAGACCATTTCGGTTGCGGTCGAGCGCCGCGTGCCGCACGACATCTACGGAAAGTACGTGCGCCGCACGAGCAAGATCATGGCGCACGACGAGAACAACGAGTGCCGCGAGGGTGACACGGTCGTCATCGCGGAATGCCGCCCGCTGTCGCGTCACAAGAGCTGGCGGCTCGTGGAGATCGTCGCACGCGCTCCGGCGGCCGGCGAAGCCACGCCGGGCGGCTGAGCGCTGAAGGAGCGCGACCATGATCCAGATGCAGACGATGCTCGATGCGGCCGACAACAGCGGCGCGCGCCGCCTGATGTGCATCAAGGTGCTGGGCGGCTCCAAGCGCCGCTACGCCGGCGTGGGTGACGTGATCAAGGTCAGCGTCAAGGACGCCGTGCCGCGCGGAAAGGTGAAGAAGGGCGAGGTCTACAGCGCCGTCGTCGTGCGCACGCGCAAGGGTGTGCGCCGCTCCGACGGGTCGCTCATTCGCTTCGACGGCAACGCCGCCGTGCTGCTCACGAACAAGCTCGAGCCGATCGGTACGCGCATCTTCGGCCCGGTCACTCGCGAGCTGCGCACGAACCAGTTCATGAAGATCATCTCGCTCGCGCCCGAAGTGCTCTGAGCGGAAGGATCGAGAGGCCATGGGACACATCAGGAAAGGCGACGAGGTAGTCGTCATCGCGGGGCGCGACAAGGGGCGCCGCGGCACCGTGCTGCGCGTGCAGCCCGACAATCGCGTCCTCGTGGAAGGCGTCAACGTCGTCAAGAAGCATCAGCGGCCGAATCCGGGTCAGGGCGTGCAGGGCGGCATCATCCAGAAGGAGATGCCGGTGCACCTCTCCAACGTGATGATCTACAACCCGGTCACCAAGAAGGGTGATCGCGTGGGGCATCGCTACCTGGAGGAGACCGGCGGCAAGCACGGCGGGCAGCACAAGGTGCGCTACTTCAAGTCCAACGGCGAGGTGGTCGACGTCTGAGCGTCGAGATCACGGACATGACGAGACTGCAACAGCAATATCGTGAGCGGATCGTGGCGCAGCTTACCGAGCGCTTCGGGTACAAGAATCCGATGCAGGTGCCGCGTATCACCAAAGTCACGCTCAACATGGGCGTGGGCGAGGCGGCGGCGGACCGCAAGATCATGGATCACGCGGTGAGCGACCTCACGCGCATCTCCGGGCAGAAGCCGCTCGTGCGCAACGCGCGCAAGTCGGTCGCGACCTTCAAGATCCGCGAGGGCTTCCCCGTCGGCGTCAAGGTGACTCTGCGCCGCGATCGCATGTACGAGTTCCTGGATCGCTTCGTCAGCGTCGCGATCCCGCGCATCCGCGACTTCCGCGGGCTGAATCCGCGTTCCTTCGACGGGCGCGGCAACTACAGCATGGGCCTGCGCGAACAGATCGTGTTCCCGGAAGTGGACTACGACACCGTCGACGCGCTGCGCGGGCTCGATATCACGATCACGACGACCGCGCGCACCGATGCCGAGGCACGCGCGCTCCTCGAAGGTTTCAACTTTCCGTTCCGCAAGTGAGCTGACGCAAGTCATGGCAAAGACATCGATGATCGAGAAGGAGCGCCGCCGCGCGCGCACCGCGCAGCGCTACAAGGCGAAGCGCAAGGCTCTCAAGGAGACGATCCAGAACCCGCGCACCTCCGACGACGATCGTCGCACCGCGCTCCTCAAGCTGCAGTCGCTGCCGCGGGACGCGAGTCCCTCGCGCGGGCGCAACCGCTGCCGAATCACGGGGCGGCCGCATGGCTATTACCGCAAGTTCGGGCTGTCCCGGAACATGCTGCGCATCGCCGCGATGTTCGGAGAGATACCCGGCCTGCGCAAGGCGAGCTGGTAACGGCGGGTGAAGGGCAGATCAAGATGAGCATGACAGACCCCATCGCGGACCTGTTGACCCGCATCCGCAACGGACAGAAGGCGGCCAAGGCAAGCGTCAGCATGCCGTCGTCGCGCGCGAAGGTCGCCGTGTGCAAGGTGCTCAAGCAGGAAGGCTTCATCGACGACTACAGCGTGGCCGAGGAGCCCGGGAACAAGGCGAAGCTCAGCGTCGCGCTGCGCTATCACGATGGCCGGCCGGTGATCGATCGTCTCGATCGCGTGAGCACGCCGAGCCTCCGTGTCTATCGCGGCAAGAGCAAGCTGCCGAAGGTCATGGGCGGCTTCGGGATCGCGATCGTGTCTACTTCCCTCGGCCTGATGACCGACAAGGAAGCGCGCGCGGCTGGCCAGGGCGGCGAAGTCGTCTGCATCGTCGCCTGAGGATAGTTCGATGTCTCGAGTCGCAAACAAGCCGATTGCCATCCCGAAGGGCGTGCAGGTGACGCTCGCCGAGGGCAGCGTCAGCGTTAAGGGCCCGAAGGGCGGCAGCACGTTCAACGTGCCTGCGGCCGTCGGCGTGGAGCAGAGCGACGGCACGCTGCGCATCGTGCAGCGCTCGCAGGAATACGGCGCCAACGCACTTGCCGGCACGGCGCGCGCGCTAATCGCCAACATGTGCCAGGGCGTATCGACCGGCTTCGAGCGGAAGCTGACGCTCGTCGGCGTCGGCTATCGCGCGGCGTCGAAGGGGAAGACGCTGGGCCTCACGCTCGGTTTCTCGCATCCGATCGAATACCCGATCCCGGAAGGCATCACGGTCGATACGCCGAGCCAGACGGAGATCATCGTCAAGGGCGTGGACAAGCAACTCGTCGGGCAGGTGGCCGCGGACATCCGCGGCTTCCGGCCGCCCGAGGCCTACAAGGGCAAGGGCGTGCGCTACGCGAACGAGCAGGTCGTGATCAAGGAATCGAAGAAGAAGTGACGAGGGGCGGGGCATGAGCGACAAGAAAGAGACCCGGCAGCGTCGGTCCAAGCGGACGCGCGCGAAGATCGAACAGCTCGGCGTGATGCGCCTGAGCGTGCATCGCACGCCGCGGCACATCTACGCGCAGGTGATCGCGCCGGAAGGCGGCCGCGTCGTTGCGAGCGCGTCGACGGTCATCGCCGATCTGCGCAAGACGCTGAAGGGTACCGGCAACGTCGAGGCGGCCAAGGCCGTCGGCAAGGCCATCGCGGAGCGCGCGAAGGCGGCGGGCGTCACCAAGGTAGCGTTCGATCGCTCCGGCTTCCGTTATCACGGCCGCGTGAAGGCGCTCGCCGACGCCGCGCGCGAAGCCGGCCTGCAGTTCTGAGTTTCGAGGAATAGGTATGGCGAGAGTCGAGAACACGCAGTCCGCCGACGAGCTGATGGAAAAGCTCGTTGCGGTCAATCGCGTCGCCAAGGTCGTGAAGGGTGGTCGCCAGTTCGGCTTCACCGCGCTGACGGTCGTCGGCGACGGCAAGGGCCAGGTCGGCTACGGTTACGGCAAGGCGCGCGAGGTACCGGCCGCGATCCAGAAGGCCATGGCCGCCGCACGGCGAAACATGCGCTCGGTCCCGCTACGCGAGGACACCCTGCACTACCCGTCGCATGGCCGTCATGGCGCGACGAAGGTGTACATGCAGCCGGCCTCGACCGGCACGGGGATCATCGCGGGCGGCGCCATGCGCGCGGTGCTCGAGTGCGCGGGCGTGCGCAACGTCCTCGCGAAGAGCTACGGCTCGCGCAATCCGCAGAACCTGGTGCGCGCGACCTTCGATGCCCTCACGGGCCTGCGCACCCCGGAAGAGCTGGCGGCGAAGCGCGGTAAGACCCTCGCCGAGCTGGTCGGCTGAGACGGCAACCCGGGTCGAACACAGGTTGGAGACGCGGAACGACGGACATGGCAGCGGCAAAGCAGATCAAAGTGACGCTCGTGCGCAGCCCGGCGAATCGGCTGAAGAAGCATCGCGCCTGCGTCGCGGGCCTCGGCCTGCGCCGCATGCACGAGAGCGTGGTCGTGAAGGACACGCCCGAGAATCGCGGGATGATCGAGCGTGTCTCCTATCTCCTGCGCGTCGAGGAGGCTTGAAATGCGCTTGAACGCCATCAAACCGGCAGACGGAAGCAAGCGGGCGGCCCTGCGGGTCGGCCGCGGCAAGTCGGCCGGTCAGGGCAAGACCTGCGGTCGTGGCCACAAGGGCCAACGCGCGCGCAAGGGCGGCTACCACAAGGTGGGCTTCGAAGGCGGACAGATGCCGTTGCAGCGGCGCCTCCCGAAGTCGGGCTTCCGCTCGCATCTGCATCGCGTCGTCGCCGAGCTGCGCCTCCACGAGCTGCAGACGGCCGCGAAGGACGGCGGGACGGTCGATCTCGACGTCCTCAAGCGCAGCGGCCTCGTGGGCTTGCACATCGAGCGCGTCCGCGTGTTCGCTTCGGGCAAGCTCGAAGGCCCCGTGGCCGTCCGCGGGCTCGAGCTCACGAAGGGAGCGCGCGCGGCCATCGAGGCCGCCGGCGGCCGGATCGAGGACTGATCGGAACTTCTGGAGGTCGGCGCGCAGCGCCGCCGTGAAATGGCACAGGCAACACCCAACGCTCCGGCGATGAGCCTCGGTGACGCAGGTCGGTACACCGAGCTGCGGCAACGCCTGCTGTTCCTGTTCGGAGCGCTCATCGTCTATCGCATCGGCACGTTCATCCCTGTGCCGGGCATCGATCCGATTCAGCTCGCGCTTCTGTTCGAGCAGCAGGGGTCGGGCTCGGTCGTGAACCTGTTCAACATGTTCTCGGGCGGCGCGCTGAAGCGGCTCTCCATCTTCGCGCTCGGGATCATGCCGTACATCTCGACCTCGATCATCCTGCAGATGATGACGGTGGTCCTCCCGAGCATGCAGGCGATCAAGAAGGAGGGAGAGGCCGGACGCCGGAAGATCACGCAGTACACGCGCTACGGCACGGTCGTGCTCGCGCTCTTCCAGTCGGTCGGCGCCGCGATGGCGCTCCAGAACCAGAACGCGGTCATCAATCCCGGCCCCAGCTTCGTGTTCACGGCCGCGATCACGCTGACGACGGGCACGATGTTCCTCATGTGGCTCGGCGAGCAGATCACGGAGCGCGGCCTCGGCAACGGCATCTCGATGATCATTCTGGCGAGCATCCTCTCGGGACTGCCGTCGGCAATCTCGGGCACGGTCGAGCTCGTCCGCACGGGCGAGATGCAGAACTGGCTCGCGCTGATCCTGCTCGCCCTAGTGCTCGCCGTGACGGCGCTCGTCGTCTTCGTGGAGCGCGGTCAGCGGCGCATCCCGGTGCACTACGCGAAGCGGCAGGTGGGGCGGCGCGTGGTCGCCGGACAG
>Ga0075428_100010647_pt1 | contig 10219 bp, 11 predicted proteins | sample RhiMetdeltSRZDD2_FD_75291 | JGI IMG/M metagenome (GOLD analysis project Ga0075428, IMG submission 75291) | Populus rhizosphere microbial communities from Tennessee, USA - Rhizosphere MetaG P. deltoides SRZDD2 | ecosystem: Host-associated > Plants > Roots > Rhizosphere > Soil | place: USA...
CGTTCTGGCGAGCCTCCACAGGGCCTGCACGACGATGGCAATGACCACCGGCTTGACCCCGGCAAGCAACGCCAGCGCTGCAGGCAATTCACCGAACCGCACGTACGCCCACGCCGTGACACCAACGATGAGTGCCGCCGGAACGATGAACGCGAGCCCCGCCACGACGAGTCCCGGCCAGCCCGCGCGATCGCGGCCGATCTCCATGGCGAGCTCCGTCGAGTTCGGGCCGGGGATCAGGTTCGTCGCGCCGACGTAGTCCAGGAACGCCTCGCGCGTGAGCCACTGGCGACGACGGACGACCTCGTCCTCCATGAGCGCGATGTGCGCGGCGGGACCGCCGAATCCGATCACGCCGAGCTTGAGGAAGAGCCGCGCCAGGTCGCCGAGCGTCGCTCCGTGCCTAACGCTGGTCTCGTTCATGCGCGGTCGGACGCGCTCGTACGTGAACCGCCCGCGAAGGACTCGACATTCGTCAGATTCGCGCTGAGATCCCAGAGGCCGCGGCGCAGCTCTGCATCGTGTGCGCGACGCGGGAAGGAAACCGGTCGTAGCGTAGCCGCGAAGCACTTGCCGGTGACGCCATCCAGCGTCTCCGACGTGGCCACCTGGACGACTCGCGCCGCTGCCTCCTCTGGCGAGAGCAGCCACGTCGACCAGATCGAGCGAAGCCAGCGCGGCTTGAACCACCAATGTTCCCGCATGAGATCCGTCGCCACCAGACCCGGCGCAACGCAGTTCACGACGACGCCCGAGCCGTCGAGCCGCGCGGCGAGCTCCGTCGTGAACATCGCGTTCGCCAGCTTCGACTGGTTGTAGGCGCCCGTGGATGTGTAGCGACGCCGTTCGAACATGATGTCATCGAGATGCAGGCGGCCCGCGTGCGCGAACACCGACGTCACGTTGACGACGCGGGATGGCGCACCGGCGGTCAGCGCCGGAACGAGCAATGATGTCAGAAGAAACGGCGCGAGGTGATTGACCGCGAACGTCAGCTCGAGCCCATCGGCGCTCAGTTGGCGCCGGCCTGCATTGATCCCTGCGTTGTTCACGAGCACGTGGATCGCGGGCCAGCGACGCACGATCTCTTCCGCGGCGCGTCGAACTGAAATGAGCGACGCGAAGTCCGCACGTACGCACTCCACGCCTGAACTGCCGGCCCGGTCGGCCTCGCGTCGAACGTCATCCATCCGCGTTGCGTCGCGACCCACGACCACGACCTGCGCTCCAAGCTTCGCGAGCGACAGCGCGGTCGCGCGACCGATTCCGCGCGTCGCGCCGGTAACGACACACACGCGGTCGCCCGCCGTGCTACTGGTCGGCGTCGATGATGGCATGTCCGCGCGGGGTGTGAGGTCCACGAATGACCGCTACCTGAATTGCAGCTAAACGCATTCGGATCAGTGGGGTTGAAAGGATCTGGGCACACCCCGTGCGACGACGTAGGCTTCGACTGAAGCAGCGTGTGACGCACGAAAAATGATCCAGTCGAACCGTAGCACCAGGTTCCTGTCGGCCGCTCCGGATCTGTCCGTCGTCATCCCGGTGCATGACGAGCAGGACAACGTGGGTCCGCTGACGCGAGACCTCGACGCCGCGCTTGGCGGTGTGCTCGAGTACGAAGTCATCTTCGTCGACGACGCCAGCACGGATGCGACGTTCGCGCGGCTGATGGATCTTTCGAGTCACAATCCGAGCGTCCGCGCACTCCGCCACGCTCGACGGTGCGGACAGAGCACGGCGCTTCGCACTGGCGTCAACCATGCGCGCGCATCCGTTGTCGCGACGCTCGACGGCGATGGGCAGAACGACCCTGCAGACATTCCGCGACTTCTCGCGATCCGCGAGACCCCCGCACTCGATTCGTCGCGCACTCTCGTCGCGGGGCACCGGGTGAAGCGACGCGACTCTCCTGTTGTTCGCCTATCGTCACGCATCGCGAACTTCGTTCGCTCGCGCGTCCTCCGTGATGGAACTCCGGACACCGGGTGCGGCCTCAAGCTGTTCGACCGCTCGTTGTTCCTCGAGCTTCCCTACTTCGATCACATGCACCGTTTCCTGCCCGCGCTGGTGCGGCGCGCGGGTGGGCACGTGATCAGCGTGCCGGTCAACCATCGTGCGCGACTGACCGGGCGATCGCATTACGGCGTTTGGAACAGGCTCTGGACGGGCATCGTGGATCTCATGGGCGTCATGTGGTTGACGCGACGCGCACAGGTCGTCACGGTGACGGAGCCGCTGGCGGCGAAGCCGTTCGTCGAGACGGGCGTCCAGCGCGACGGGCGAGCGAGATCGCCTCGTGAGTCGGGAGGGTCGGTGGCATGAACGGGATTCTCGCGGGACGCGCCTGGCTGGCGATCGGGTTTGCTGGGCAGGCGCTTTTCACGTTTCGATTTCTCGCGCAGTGGATCGCGAGCGAGCGGGCCCACCAGAGCACGGTTCCGGTGGCGTTCTGGTGGCTCAGCCTCGCGGGCGGGGCCGTGCTGTTCGCGTACGCGATCCACCGGCGGGATCCGGTCTTCGCGTTAGGACAGGGCAGTGGGCTCGCCATCTATGCCCGAAACCTCGTGCTCATTGGACGCCGGCGACGGGGTGAGCGGGTCGCGCCAGTCGTCTCGGGTGGCTGAGGGACCGGCGCCCGCCGCCACGGGCACCGCTGTTGACGTTAGGCAGCCCGCCGAAGGGAGACGGCGCGCGCCCTTCGGCCTGGCGCATGGCGTGGTACCGCTCGCCTGGGCGGCCGCCGTCGCGACAGCGCTCATGGCGCGTCCGCTGCTCCCGGTCGACGAAACCCGTTATGCATCGGTCGCCTGGGAGATGTGGCGAGGTGGCAACTATCTCGTCCCCCATCTGAACGGCGCGCCATACAGTGACAAGCCACCGCTCCTGTTCTGGCTGATCGCGGCCGGATGGCGGGTGATCGGACCCGTAGAGCTCTGGGCGCGGCTCGTCGGTCCAGTGTGCGGTGTGGCTTCACTGGCTCTGACGGCCGCGCTCGCCCGACGGCTGTGGCCAGAGTGGGGCGTTGTGTCACGTATCGCTCCAATCATTCTCGCCAGCACGATGGTCTGGCTGGTCTACAGCACATTGCTGCTGTTCGACACCCTGCTGACGGTGTGCGTGCTGCTCGCCGTGATCGGCCTTGTCGACGTCCGCCGCGGGCGTCGGGGGGGTCTCGCCCTCGTCGCCATCGGCATCGGGTTTGGTGTCCTTGCGAAGGGGCCCGTCGTGTCTCTCCACGTGCTGCCCGCCATGCGGCTCGCCGGCTGGTGCGACGTTAGGCAGGAGATGCGCGTCGGATCGCCTGTCCCCGGGCGTGCGCCTCTCCGCCACTCGTCGCTCGCCCTCGGCGGCGCGACACTCGCCGGCGTCGCGATCGCGCTCGCGTGGGCGATTCCCGCCGCGCTGGCCGGGGGACGCGCGTACGGCACAGCGATCTTCATCGGCCAGACCGCGGGCCGAGTGGTGAACAGCTTCGCGCATCGGCGGCCACTGTGGTGGTACGTGCCGAATCTCCTCTGGATGTTGCTGCCCTGGGCCGCCTGGCCCGCGGTCTGGCGGTCGGTCCGACGCGGACGGCGTGACGCGCTCTCGAGCGATGCAGGGCTTCGACTGTGCGCCGCGATCGTCGTTCCGGCACTCGCGGTGTTCAGCGTGGTGAGCGGGAAGCAGGTGCATTACCTGCTACCCGAGATCCCCTTCGTGGCGCTCGCGATCGCGCGCCTCGCCGCTGGTGCGGCACACGAGGTGGATGATCGCATTGGTCGTCGAGTGCGATGGATCGCGCTGGGGGCATTCTGCGTCCTGGCTGTCGTGTCGGTCGCCGGAAGCACAACCCTCCACGCGCGCTACGATGTGCGCCCGCTTGCCACGCATCTGTCGTCCGCTGAGCAGGCCGGCGAGTCGCTTGCGCACGAGGGGCGTTATTCCGGCCAGTATACGTTCCTCGGGCGCCTCCGCCACCCGCTGGTCGAGATCCCGACCGACAGCGTCGCTGCGTGGCTTGCCCGCCATCCGAACGGTCGCGTCGTGACGTACTCGCGGCTGCCTAACGCGCATGGTCCGGGCGTGCTTGAAGTCGTCCGTCGGCTTGGGAACCGGTTCGTCGTCGTACGCGCCGCGTCTGGTTCGGACGAACCGGCATCCCGCTCGGCACAGCGCGACGGTAGGATTCGGCAATAACTCCGTCCGCCAACGTACGCAGGTGCGTTGGAACGATGTTTTTGGAGTCTGACCCCAAATCCGTGACCGCATTGGGACGTACGCTCGCCATCGCGCTTCTCCTCGGCATGATTCTGCTCGGCTACGGTGCCGCGGTGCATCCGATGCTCGCGGGCGGACCGGAGAGCCAGCTGCGCACGATCGCGGACACGCCGCACTGGCGCACGATGCATCTGTTGATGCTCGCGGGATCCGGGCTGCTCATCGCCGGCATCTGGGTGCGCCTTCTGACCGATCGGGCGGCCGTCGGCACGCCGTCGGTGCCGGTGGTCGGGACGTCGTTCAACGCACCGCTCGTGGCGGCGCTGGCGCTGGTTGCGCTTGGCCTGGCGATCAACGCGCTCAACATCGCCTTCATGGCCGGCGCGGGAACGCACATGGCCGCGGAGTTCGCGGCCGGTCGCACGGAGGTCGCGCCACTGTTCGACGCGACGCATCCCATCGGGCTCGTCGCCGCGCGGTTCGGCAACTTTATAGTTGCGCTGGGAGCCCTGGCGCTCGGGTGGGTCGAGTCTCAGGATCCGTCGCGGCCACGCTGGCTTGCGTGGCTCGCGTGGGCAGCCGCGGCGGGCGGCTTCTTTGGCGTGATCTTCTTCGACGAAGCGAGCCGGATCGCTCTGGCTGCGGTGGCGCTTCTCTCCGGCTGGGAGCTTGCCACAGCGGTCCTCGCGCTTCGAATGACCGGGCTTTCGCGTCAGGCACCTTGACGCGCGCGGCCGGACGCGTTTCGTTGAGCATCGGTGCGCGCGCCTGGCGCGCCCGTCTCCGTCCACCTGAGGTGCCTGTGCGTACCGCCGTCACTGTGAGTCCGGCCGCGAGCTTCGCGTCCTGACGACGGACCGTTCGACCGAGTCGTAGCTGTCATTCATCTGTCATCCCTCGCCTGACGGCTCGGGATGACAACACGGCTCGGACGACAACTCACCCTCCAGGACGCTCCAGCCGCGGATAGGGCGTGACCGTTCACGCCGATCGCCGCCGGCGGTCGGTTCATCCGTGCCCCGGAGCCCGCGCGCGTTTGGCGCTCGCTCCGCGCGACCAGGAGCTTTTCACAGTGACAACAGATGAGACGGCGCATCTCGCCTCGTTAGGCTGGGATGCGGGGTGGGCGGCAGCGTTCCGCGCCGCCGGTGAAGGAGTCGGCACTCGATCGTGGAACAACATCGTACCCGGACGCGTGGTGGCCGAGCACCGCGAGCGCTGGTCCGTGTCCGTCGGTGGGGGCGAAGTGTCGGCCGTGCTCGCGGGCCGCGCGCGTCACGTCCTCGGCGCGCGTGAGGAGCTCCCCGCGGTGGGAGACTGGGTCGGCATCTCGCGTGAGTCCGGCGACGGGACGGCTATCGTGCGATTCGTCGTTCCCCGCCGCAGCGCCTTTATAAGGAAGTCGGCCGGAACAGTGACCGAGGCGCAGGTCCTCGCGGCGAACGTGGACGTCGCCCTGATCGCCACGGCGCTTCCGGGCGACCTCAACGAACGTCGGCTGGAGCGGTACCTGACGCTGGCCTGGGAGAGCGGAGCGATGCCCGTTGTCGTGCTGACGAAATCAGACCTGACCGACGATGTCGGCGGAGCGCTGGCCCAGGCGGGGGTCGCCGCACCGGGCGTCGATGCAATCGCCGTTTCAGCCGTGAGTGGCGACGGGATGGACCTGCTCGCCGCGTGGCTGCAGCCCGGTCGCACGGCAGTCCTCCTCGGCTCGTCCGGTGTGGGCAAGTCGACGCTCGTGAATCGCCTGCTCGGGACGGAGCGGCAACGAACGGCGACCGTCGCATCGACAGGCAAGGGTCGTCATACGACCACGCATCGCGAGCTCGTGCAACTTGCCAATGGGGCTTTGCTCATCGACACGCCGGGGATCCGCGAGCTGCAGTTGTGGACCGCCGACGACGGTTTGGGGTCCACGTTCGCCGATCTCGAGGCGTACGCCGCGAGCTGCCGATTCCGGGATTGCGTGCACGATCAGGAGCCTGGGTGCGCAGTTCGCGCGGCGGTGGCCTCGGGCAAGCTCGCCGGCGAGCGTCTCGAGCATTGGCATCGGCTGAGACGTGAGCTGGCGTTCCTCGCCCGCAAGCAGGACGAGCGTGCGAACGCTGAGCAGCGGAGTCGCGTCCGGAGCCTGACACGTGGCCTCCGGGCTCACATCCGCAAAAAGTACGGAGACGCCTAACGCTCGAGCTTTCAGCGGACCGTCGAGGTCGCTGGAATGAGGCGGCCTCGACGGGCCGGCTTCTTCGCTTTGGTATCGCCGCCGTGCACGAGACTTGCCCCTCTATCGCGGGAGAGGTTGATCCACCATACGGAGGAGGAACGATGCAACGAATCAGGACAACGCGGCTTACGGGCGCCTTTGCCATCGGCGCTTTCGGGATTCTGGCCGCGTGCTCACCCAAGAACGACCAGACGACCGATACGCTCGCCACGACGCCGCCGGCGACCGCGACGACGCCGTCCACGACGCCGAGCGATGCCGCCTGGACCGACGCGAACGTGGTTGACGTGCTCACGGTAGCGAACCAGGGCGAAGTCGACTATAGCCAGCTTGGCGTGGAGAAGGCGACCAACGCGAGCGTCAAGCAGTTTGCGCAGCTGATGGTGAAGGACCACGGGGCGATGCTGGACGCGGTCAAGAGTCTCGCGACCAAGCTGAACGTGACGCCGTCGCCGAACGACAAGGTCAACGATCTCCAGAAGGAGAGCCAGAAGGACATCGCGGACCTGAACGGCAAGACGGTCGGTAAGGACTTCGACAACGAGTTCATGGAAGAGCAGGTCGACATGCACCAGGAAACGCTCGACCTGTTGAACGACCTCGATAGCAGGACGACGAACGCGGACCTCAAGGCCGCGATCGCCGAGGCGAAGCCGAAGGTGCAGGCGCACCTGGACCAGGCGAAGGCGATCAAGGACAAGGTCGACTGAGCCAGCGTCCAGCCAAGCTCGAGCCCCAATCGTTAGAAGCGGGGCGGATCCACTCGTTAGGGCCGGTCTCTGGACCGGCCCTTTCGATTGGGACCTCTGTCGGCAGCACGCTCCTTGCTCGCCGACCGGACCGGCTTTCGCTCGCGCGGTGCGGCGGCGGCCGTGATCGAAGCTGAAGGAGGTCGTATGCTCAAGAGGTGGCAAGGGATTGCGGCCGCGGCGGCGTGCGCGACGCTGCTCGGGTTCGCCGCGTGCGGCGGGCGCAACGAGAACAGCGACACGGCGACAGCGGCAACGTCGAGCGGCGACGTCGCGCGCCCGGACAGCGCGGCGAGCGCAACCGCACCGGGCGGCGTGGGCGCAACCGCGGCAGCGACGACGCCCTCATCGACCGCGGGAGCGGCCGGTTCGATGGCGATCACCGGCGGCGACCGGGAGATTCTGCAGGTGCTGGCCGTCGTCGATCAGTCGGAGATTCAGGACGGACAGCTCGCGCAGCGTCAGGCCCGCAACGCGCAGGTGAAGCAGTTCGCGCGGACGCTCGTGAACGAGCACACGAAGTCGCTGCAGCAGGATCGACAGATTGCCAAGTCGGCAAACATCGATCTGTCGGGCGTTCTGATGTCGGGCTCGGGCAAGACGGCGGGCGCGAGCGCGGCGACGAAGACGGGCGTCGCGCAGCCGTCGGGGCCGACGGGCGCGACGGGCGTCACCGCTGAGCTGATCAACATGCACTCGCAGACGATGGAGCAGATTCGACAGCTGCAGGGTGCCGCATTCGATTCGGCGTTCGTCGACGCGCAGGTCAAGGGACATCAGCAGGTGCTCAAGCTGCTGCAATCCGCGCAGGCGCAGGACTCCGTGCTGCAGAAGCACGTCACGGCGGCGGTCGCGGACGTGCAGTCCCATCTGGAGAAAGGCCAGCAGCTGCAGCAGTCGCTGTCGAGTGGCGCATCGGGCGCGGGCGCCGACTCGACTTCGAAGTCGAAGCCGAAGACCGGCGCTGACACCGGACGTCGCGGCTGAGCACGCCCGGCGCCGGTGCGCAAATCGCGGCACGAAGCGTGAATTGTGACTCGCGGCAAGCAGGGGACGGGCGCCCGCCCGTCCCTTCGGGTCACATCCACGCCGGAGCGGGATCGTGCGTCGGAGAGATCGGAGCGCGTCGTACAAGTCCTACCCCGTCGGGGATGCACCCGACGGCGACCGGCGGCGACACCGCCGGCACGAATCGCTCGCGGGCGTGAAGGAGCGGCGGCCGCGTCAGCCGGCCGGCGGCCGCCGCGGCCGGCGGGGCGAGAAGCCTAACGCGAATCGGCCGGACGACGGCACCCCAAGGCCGCAGTCGGAGCGCGTCATCGTCGACGCGTCGAACGTCGCCCACTCGACCGAGAAGAGCTCGGCGCGCCTGGCGAACGTGCGACTCGTGCGCGACCGGCTCACCGAGGATGGGCTCACGCCCATCCTCGTCGCGGACGCCGCGCTGCGCCATCAGATCGATGACGCGGACGGGTACGAAGCGCTCGTGAAGGCAGGCGAGATCCAGCAGGCGCCGGCCGGCACGGACGCCGATTATTTCATCCTGACGTTCGCGCGCGAGCTCAATGCCGCGGTGCTGTCGAACGACCGGTTCAAGGAGCGCATCGCGCACTTCCCGGAAGTGAAGAGTCGCATCATCCGGTACATGATCGTCGCCGGCGAGGTCGTGCTGGAGCGGCGCACGAAGCGGAGAGAACGGTGACCGGCCGCGCGGACGATCCGCGGGCACTCGACGCGGCGAGCGATGGCGCGATCGAGGCCGTGTTGCTGGACATCGACGGCACGCTGCTCGACAGCAACGACGCGCACGCGCAGGCGTGGTCGGACACGCTGCGCGAGGCCGGCCTGGAGATCGGCTCGGAAACGGTGCGTCCGCTGGTCGGCATGGGCTCGGACAAGCTGCTGCCCAGGCTGACCGGAATCGACGCCGAGAGCGAGCAGGGCAAGGACCTGATCGAGCGACGGAAGGAGGTCTTCCGAAAGGAGTATCTGCCGGCCGTGCGTCCGTTCCCGCAGGCGCGTGAGCTGCTCGAGCGCATGCGCGACGACGGCGCGAAGCTCGTCGTGGCGACGTCGGCGAGCGACGAGGAGCTGCGCGGCCTGCTCGCGGCGTTAGGCGCCGAGTGGCTGATCGATGACAAGACCAGCTCGAGCGACGCGAAGCGGTCGAAGCCGGACCCGGACATCGTGCGGGTGGCGGTGGACAAGGCGGGCGTGGGTCCGGAGCGCTGCGCGATGCTGGGCGACACGCCGTACGATGTCGAGGCGGCGACGCGCTCCCGCGTGCGGATCGTCGCGGTGCGGTGCGGTGGTCACGGCGACGATGCGCTGCGCGGCGCGGTGGAGATCTACGATGACCCGGCGGCGCTTCTGTCGCGGTACGCGGAGTCGGCCATCGGTCGCGGTATCCGTGCGTCGCGCGGGCAGCTCCCGCCGCGGCGCGACAGGGAGAGTCGGAAATCGGGCCCCGAGTCGGGGCAGCGGGGATAGCGACTGAACCTAACGAGCACGCTCGGAGGAGCGCGATCAGAGGAGGATTCATGCGGTTGGCGATCGGTGGACGTGGATTCGTGCTGACGGTGGCGGTGGTCGCCGGTCTCTCGGCGTGCAAGGCGAAGGGTGATCGGACGGAGTATTCGGACTCGCCGGATTCGGGGGCGGTGGCGCCGGCGATGAAGCTGGACACGACGATGTCGCGGACGTATCCGGACAGCACGACGGGTGGTCCGGATCGGACAGGGAAGCCGGGTGTGGCGGGGGACACGTTGTCGACGCGCGGGCAGCCGGCGGGGACGAGGATGCGGCCGTCCGACACGGCAAACAAGGCGCGTCCGAGGCCGTAAAGCGGGTAGCGTTTGCCGGCCCGTTGGCGCTCGCAGAGGTATATTCGAGCCGAGCCGTTGCGTTCGGACCGGGGCCACGCCAGATTGCTTGACCCGCGTAAAGGCGGGCTCTTGGGGTGTAGCTTAGCTGGCAGAGCGCCTGACTGTTAATCAGGAGGTCGGTGGTTCGAATCCACCCGCCCCAGTCGCAAGTCCCG
>Ga0075428_100010649_pt1 | contig 10218 bp, 5 predicted proteins | sample RhiMetdeltSRZDD2_FD_75291 | JGI IMG/M metagenome (GOLD analysis project Ga0075428, IMG submission 75291) | Populus rhizosphere microbial communities from Tennessee, USA - Rhizosphere MetaG P. deltoides SRZDD2 | ecosystem: Host-associated > Plants > Roots > Rhizosphere > Soil | place: USA...
AGATGCAGTTGAAGATGCTGCTCCCCGGCGAGTCCCCCTCGATCGAGAATCCGTCCTTGTAGTTGCCATAGGCGACATTGTGGAGATGCATGGTGCCAGTGGCATCGAGATGATCAAATCCATGGTCGCCGTTGTTCCATGAGCGGTTGTTGTACAGCAGACAGTTGTGGGATCCGGCATTGATCTGCACGCCCGTGTCCTGGTTCTCGTAGGTGCGGTTGCCGGCGATGGTGTTGTTGGGCGCCCCCTGGAGATAGATGCCCTTGGCCCCTCGCACCGCGGGCTGTGCGTTGCGGAAGGACTCGTTCCCGCGGACGACGCAACTGGAGGCGCCTGCGCTCAACCCGATCCCGTGCAGGCTGCTCTCGGAGACCGAGTTCTCCTCGATCACGATACGCATGCCGCCGGCGCTCTTGATGCCGTAGTTATCGGAGAGCATGATCCGGTTGCGGGCGATCACGATGTCCGAGCAGCCGAGGTACAGATCGATGGCGGTGTCATCGACGTGCCGGATCTCGAAGCCCTCGATCCTGACCCACGATTTCCCCCAGATCCGGAAGCCGTGTGTGCGTTGCCCGACCAGGACCTCCTGTCGGCCGGGGTTCTCCCCCCCGAGGTTCACGTAGAGCCCCTGCCCTTCCACCCAGGTGAAGGCGTTCGCCGGCAGGAGGTCCGGCGCCGCGGACGAGCGTGTCAGCCGCCGCCCGTCCACGAATACCTGTTGCGGTTGCCAGGTGACGCCGGGTGCGAGCCAGGCATTGGTTTCGCGGATCGCACGCAGGTTGGGGGTGCCGGGAACCGCGACCGTCAATACCGGCGAGATCCACGCCCCCTCGCCCGTGAAGTCATTGGCGCCCTCGAGCACGACTCCGGGTCCCTGGGCACGAATCACGTAGGGGGCGCCTTCGGCTCCCGAGGCGGGAACGGTGATCTGTTCGCGATAGAGGCCGGGCCTGACCACGATGGTGACGCCGGGTCCCTTTCGCGCGGCCACTGCGGCCGCAATGGTGGAGTACGGCTGTGCCTCGGTTCCCGGACCCGTGGGCGAGCCGTTGGGGCTCTGGTTGTCGACGAGATACGTCGCGGCCTCCGTGGTCGAGACGGGCATCGTCGCCAGCCCGAGGGCGAGAGCAGATGCCAACGCCCCAGCCCGAACCCGTCCGCTGATTGCGGCGTTGCATGGCAAGTTGAATGTCAAAGGGTCCTCCTGAAGTGTGAATCGCGAACGGACGCCGATGGAGTTCGCACGCTCGCGCTTGCGTGACAGCCCGGTGGCGTTGCCAGATTCATGCCGGGGGCGTCGGTGAACACGACCGTGGGGCCATGACATTGTGCAGACCGTCGATATTCGGTCGGCGCTTGCGATGCTGGTGGCGCCTCGCGGGGAATGAGAAGGTCCGCTTGCGCCAATTGACCGACCCCGTGGGAGAATTCCCCGCATCGAGCGATCGCGCCCGGTCCCATGGTGACTTCGGAGATCCGCCGTCAACTCCGGCGTTGTCCGCGCTCACGGGGGGCCGTAGGATTATTGGCGTGCTCAACCATGCATTCCAAGCCGGCCGCCGCCGGGATCCTGTGACACCCGACGGCGAAAGCCCGCAGGCCGGTCTCCTCGGGCTCACCCACCGTCCCCTCCCGCCGCGGAACCTCTGGCGCAAGGTCCGGCTGCCGACGCCGCGCAGCGGTGCCGGCACGGCCCTCATCCTGCTCGGGCTCATCATGCTGCCCAGCGCCGTGCTCGGCTTGTTGAACTGGCGTGCGATCGAGAACGAGAAATCGTATTCGCTCGAGCGACTGAAGGCCAGCTACCGGCAGCTCGCCTTCCTGGCGGCCCGCCAGATGGATTATCAGCTCGGAAGCCTCGAGTCGCGTTGGATTGGCGAGTTCGACGCGCTGCTGACCGTCGCCCGCGGGCGCCCGACGCCCGCCCTCTTGCATGAGTTCGAGGGCCGCCAGCCGCTGATCGCCAACTACTTCCTATTGAGCGCCCGCGGTCGGATCCTCTACCCGCCGGGCCTGGCGAACGGCGAGGCTGCCGCCCCGGAGGCGTTGGGCATGGCGCCCAAGGTGCCGGAGCACGAGCTGTTCGCGCGACTGGTCGCTCGCGGCGAGGAGGCCGAATACGACGCCGGGAACATGAAGGCAGCGATCGTGTCCTATCGTGGGATCATCGAGCACGTCGAGAGCCCCAGGCTGCGCGCGGTGGCGGAGAGTTACGTCGGCAGGGCCCAGCTGAAGAGCCGCGACTGGACGGGCGCGCTGGCAACATTCCGTCTGCTGCTCGCCCGGTACCCGGATGTTCGCGATCTCAACCGCGGCTACCTGCGCTTCCTCGCGCAGTACCAGATCGCCGTCTCACTGCAGGGGTTGAACCGTCATCGTGAGGCCCTGGATGCGCTCCTGCAGCTGAACCGGGATCTGCTGAGGCGTAGCGACGCGATCACGACGATGCAGTACTCCTACTACTCGGACCTCATCAGGTCACTGGCCCCCCCGCTCATGGACGCTCTGAGCGCGTCGGACCGTGATTCATACACCCGGTCCTTCGGTTTGCTCGCGGAGCAGAGCAAGAAGCGCATCGGCGAGAAGTACTTCATCCAGCTCCTCGAAGCAGAGCTGAGCGAGATGTCGTTCCGACAGAAGCGGTTCAGCCCCGTGACTCGATACATGACCGCCCGGGCCGAAGGGGTCCCATTCCTCCTCGCCTACCGGGCCCTGCCCGATGCCAAGCAGGCCTACGCGACCGGCATCCTCGCCGCACAGATCGACCTCGCCCGACTCCAGGAACAGCTCTTCACCGCGATGCGGAACCTGCCCATGGGGCCCCACGGAGCCATGGCGATCCTAGGCCCCGGCGGGAACGTACTGCTCGGGGCCGAGGCCGCCAGCGGCACGTTCATGGCCGCCCAGGACCTCGCGCCACCGTTCGACTCCTGGCAGGTCGCGATCTACCTGCGTGATGCGCCGACGCTCATGAGGCGCCTCGATATGCGCCACACGATCTGGCTCTGGCTCATCTCGCTGATGTTGCTCAGCATCCTGCTGGGCGGTTATGTCTTCATCCTGAGGGCCAGACGGCAGGCGTATCTCTCCCGCGCCCAGACGACGTTCGTGGCGAACGTCACGCACGAGCTCCGCACCCCCTTGGCGTCCATCCGGATGTTCGCCGAGCTGCTCGAGCTGCGGTCGGGCGCTCCCACAACGGCGCCGCCGGGTCGATCGTCCGGCACCACGGCCCAGTATCTCAAGATGATCCGCCAGGAATGTGAGCGATTGAGCCGGCTCATCGACCGGGTCGTCGATTTCTCGCGTATGGAACGGCACGTGAAGCAGTATCATTTCGAGGTCCGCGACATCGGCCGCGTGGTTGCCGACGCGGTGGAGTCGTTCCGTCCGAACGCGGACGGGCGCGGGTTCGACCTGCAGGTCTCGCTCGAACAGCCCTTGCCGCCCTTGCCCGTCGATGCGGACGCAGTCTCCCAGGTCGTCCTCAACCTGCTCACCAATGCCGTGCAGCACAGTATCGAAACGAAGGAAGTCCGCGTCCGGGTTAAACCCGATGGGGATTCGGTCGTCATCGAGGTTGCCGATCGTGGCACCGGGATCGAGCCGAGGGACCTGCGCCGCGTGTTCGACAAGTTCTACTCCACTTGGCGCCGGATGGATGACCGAACGCAAGGCGGACTCGGGCTGGGATTGACGCTGTCGCGTGAGATCGTGCGCGCGCACGGAGGCGAGATCACCGTGCGGAGCAAGGTCGGCCAGGGGTCGACCTTTACCGTACGGCTGCCTGTCCCTCCCGCGGATGATGCGGTCGAGCTGCCGGCCCCGTCCCTCGAGGAGGGGCACGCCGCCGAGCGCCTGGGAGGTCAGCTCGGATGAAGCGTGTGCTCATCATCGAGGACGACGAATCGCTGGTCTTCGGCCTCACCGGCGCGCTCGAAGCCGACGGGTACGAGGTCCTGGCCGCCCGCGACGGGCCGGAAGGTCTTCGCCTGGTGTTCGACGAGAGACCCGACCTGATCCTGCTCGACCTCATGCTCCCGGGCATGAGCGGCTTCGAGATCTGCAAGCGGATCCGGGATCAGCAGATCCGGTCGCCGGTCATCATGCTGACCTCGCGATCGGAGGAAAACGACCGCGTGTTCGGTCTCGAGCTGGGGGCGGATGACTACGTCACGAAGCCCTTCAGCCTGCGCGAGCTGCTCGCCCGGGTGCGTTCTCAATTGCGACGCGGCGAAGCCGGGGCCGTGGCGGCGACTGCGGCGCCGTCCCGCATTCGCATCGGTGACACAGTCGTGGATCTCGACCGGCACGAAGTCCACCGTTCCGGCCATCTCCAACCCCTCACCCGCCGCGAGTTCGGCCTGCTCGAGTACATGATCCGGCATCCCGGCGAGGTCATCTCGCGTGAACGACTGCTCAAAGAGGCCTGGGGGTACGCGGAGAACCAGACGACGCGCACCGTGGACAATCACGTGCTTCGCCTGCGAAAGCACATCGAGCCCGACCCGGACCGGCCGCGTTTCATCAGGACGGCCCGCGGATCGGGATACCTCTTCGACCCGCGGCCACCGTTCCCAGGTGGAGCGGAACCATGATCAGCGGCCGAGACCAGGAGCACGATGATGCCTAGGGCTGTGGGGGAGCCAGGCCGATGGAGATGAGACGCTGGAGGCAGGGCGGCCTGCTCGCCGCATTCCTGGCGGCGCTGATCGGATCGCCGGCAGGAGGGGCACCTCCCGTTCGGAACGGGACCGCCACCCATCCTCTGGCGCGCCTTCGGGTCGGGCACTGGGTCCAGCTCGAAGGTATGGCGCAGGGCACCGGGCCGGTGCTTTGCAGCGAAGCCAGATCGCTGGCCGGGGATTTCCTGGACGACGACTATGCGCTGAAGGGTCTGGTCAAGGCCGTCGATCTCGCCCGGCAGGAGTTCACGATCGGGGCCTGCCGTATCCGGGTGACGCGCAACACGACGTACGAGAATCCGAGGGGCACGATTCGAACCATCATGGACATGCGCCCCGGAATGGTCGTCGACGTCGAAGGGGTCCTCCTCGAGGATGGCCACCTGCTCGCCGCCGAGGTCGATGACGAGTCCGACGAGATCGCCTGGAACCCCAAAGTCCGGGACGAGATCGAGGTCATCGGCAAGATCGAGCATGTCGACCCACGCCGGCGCGTGGTCAGGGTCATGGGGATCGAGTTTCTGATCAACGCCCGGACGCGGCTCCTCTCCGCCATCGATTAGACCAGACCGCTCCGATCGAGCCACCGCCTCTCGGAGCCCTCCCACCCGGCCCCGGTCATCCCTCTCCGCCCGGCGTGCCCGGCATTGCTATCGCCATACCATTCATGCCCCCTGTTTCATCACTCTGCGCGGCCACTTCAAACCCTCCGAGGACAATAGTGAGACGTTCTTGGGACTTTCTCTTGACATGTATTCTGACCGACTCATAGCATTATGCACGTCACTCAATACCTCCTCCCGGAGGAGGCCGCAGTCTCACAGTTCTGACGTTCCCGATTCCGGACGCCCAAGCTGGATGTGGTCACGGGAACGCCCGCCAAGGCCGGCGAGTCATTCGCACTCGGCGACGAGTGCGATCGGTTCGGGTGGGTCGTAACGCCGCGCAGGCGGTCAGGACGAATCCCACTATTCATATTGTCGTCGTGTATTGCGAACGGAGTGAGCAGATGAGCCTGTGCGGAGGTCACCAGTCATGATCGGTTCCATCGTTTCATCCAGCATGCGGCTTCGTACCCTGGTCGTTGTCGGCGCGGTCATCGTGATGACCGTCGGCATCACCCGACTCACCGAAATACCGGTGGACGTGTTCCCGGAGATCCTGCCCGTCACCGTGAACGTCCAGACCGAGGCGCTCGGGCTTTCGGCGGCCGAGGTCGAGCAGTTGATCACCGTCCCGATCGAGGCGGATCTCCTCTCGGGGACCCCCTGGGTGGAAGTGATGCGCTCGGAATCCGTCCCCGGGCTCTCGTCGATCGAGCTGGAGTTCAAGCGCGGCACCAATCCCATGCACGCGCGCCAGATGGTCCAGGAACGGTTGACCCAGGCCCACGCGCTGCCCAACGTGTCCCAGCCACCGCAAATGCTCCTGCCGCTCTCGTCGACCAACCGGATCATGATCGTCGGCCTGTCGTCGAAGACCCAATCGGCGATCGAGATGTCGGTCCTGGCCCGCTGGACGATTCGTCCCCGCCTGATGGGCGTCCCAGGCGTCGCCAACGTGGCGATCTGGGGCCAGCGCGAGCGTCAGCTTCAGGTGCAGGTCGATCCGGCGAAGCTTCGTGACGCAAAGGTCTCCCTGCTCGACATCGTGAAGACGGCGGGCAACTCCCTCTGGTACTCGCCGTTGAGCTTCCTCGAGGCCTCGGTCGCCGGCACCGGCGGATTCATCGAAACGCCAAACCAGCGGCTCGGCGTGCGGCATGTCCTACCGATCACGAAGGCCGCCGACCTCGCGAAGGTGCCGGTCGAAGACACGACCGTCCCCTTGAGCGACGTGGCGACGGTGGTCGAGGATCATCAGCCGTTGATCGGTGATGCCATGAACGGCGGCGGTCCGGGTCTCCTGCTGGTCGTGGAGAAGATGCCCGGCGTCAACACCCTCGACGTCTCAGACGACATCCTCGAGGCGCTCGACGCGCTCAAGCCCGGCCTCGGTGGGATCCAGTTCGACCCCACGATCTACAATCCCACCGCGTACATCCGGACCTCGATCGGCAACGTGGAGCGTGCGCTGCTGATCGCCATCGGCCTGGTCGCCCTCCTGCTTCTCGCGCTCTCGCACAGCTGGCGTGCCGCCCTGATCGGACTGGTCTCGATCCCGGCAGCGCTGATGACCGCCATGGTCGTGCTCTACTACTCGGGCGCGACGATGAACGCGATGGTACTGGCGGGTCTCATGATCGCGATCGGCGCCGTCATCGACGATGCGATCGTCTACGCGCACAGCGTGATGAGGCGCCTGCGCGGAGGCCCCGGCGCGTCCATCTTCCGCACCCTGCTGGAGGCCCTGGCCGAGGTTCGCGGTCCGATGGTCTTTGCCACCGTCGTCGTCCTGCTGGCCGCCGTGCCGGCCTTCTTCATGGCAGGGACGACGGGGGCGCTCGTCCACCCGGTCGTCCGGACGTATGCCCTGGCGATCCTCGCCTCCCTGGTCGTGGCGATGACCCTCACGCCGGCACTGGCCATGCTGCTGCTGCAGAACTCGCAGCTGGTGCGGCACGAGACTTCTCTCGGCGCCTGGCTGAGGAACACCGGCGAACGTCTGTCCCCGGCCGTACCGCGGGCCGCGATCGCCCTGGTCGTGATCGCCGGCATCGCGGGACTCATCGTCCTCCCCCGGCTCGACGTCGCTCCGGCCCCGAACTTCAAAGAATCCGATCTCATGGTCAAGTGGGACGCCACGCCCGGGACGTCACGCCAGGCCATGACCCGGATGGTCGACCGCGTCAGCAAGGAACTCCGCTCCATTCCCGGTGTCCGCAACGTCGGCGCCCATGTCGGCCGGGCGATCCTTTCCGACCAGATCGTCGGAATCAACTCCAGCGACATGTGGGTCAGCCTGGCCCCTGACGCCGACTACGAGAAGACCGTGGCGGCCGTCGAGGACGTCGTGGCCGGCTACCCCGGGGTCGACGGCGACGTCATGACGTTCCTGCGCTCCCGGTTCGGAGAGGCTCTCTCACGGGTGGACGAGCCGATCGTCGTGCGTCTCTATGGCCAGGACCAGGCGACCCTCCGTAGGGAAGCCGAGAAGCTCCGGACGTCGCTGTCCTCCGTCAACGGCCTCGTCGATGCCCGTGTCGAGATCGAAGATCAGGAGCCGGAGGTGGAGATCCAGGTCAACCTCGCCGCCGCCAGGGAATACGGAGTCAAGCCGGGCGATGTCCGCCGCGCCGCGGCCACGCTCCTCTCCGGCATCCTGGTCGGCAACCTGTTCGAGGAGCAGAAGATCTTCGAGGTCGTCGTGTGGGGCGCGCCCCACATCCGGCACAGCGTCACCGGCATCAACGATCTCCTGATCGACACGCCATCCGGCCGGCCGGTCCGACTCGGGGACGTGGCCTCCGTCCGCATGGTGCCATCGCCCAACGTCATTCGCCGCGAGAACGTCGCCCGCACCGTCGACATCGTCGCCAATGTGAAGGGCCGCAGCGTGGACGCGGTCGCGGCAGACGTCCGCGGTCGCATTCGCGCCTCCGCTTTCCCGCTCGAGTATCGCGCGGAGCTGATGGGCGACTTCGCCAAGCGGGAAGCCGCCTGGAATCGTGTTCTGGTGGCGGCTGCGGGTGCGGCGATTGCAATCGTCTTCATCCTCCAGGCCGCATTCGGAAGCTGGGCGCTGGCGCTCGCGGTCGCGGTGACGCTGCCGATCGCCGTCGGCGGGGGCATTCTCGCCGCGGCGTTGAGCGGAACCACGCCGTCCCTGGCGGCGATGGGCGGGCTTCTGACCGTGCTGGGTATCTCGGTACGCCAGACCGTCCTGCTGGTCAGCCGCTATCGCTCGCTGAGGAAGAGCGAGGGCATGAGCTTCGGCCCGGACCTGGTTCAGAAGGGTGTTCTCGATCACGCGGGAACGATCGTGACGACGGCCCTCGTGACCGCGGCCGCCGTGGTGCCGTTCGCGATCTTTGGCGCCCAGCCTGGACACGAGATTCTGGGCTCACTGGCCGTGGTCGTCCTCGGGGGTCTCGTGACCGCGACCCTCTACTCGCTCTGTGTCGTTCCAGCTCTCTACTCTCGATTCGGAGCGGGCGCCATGCCCGATGCGGTCGAGGAGGAAGATCTGGGCGTCGCCGTCTGAAGCCGAATTCCATTCAATCCTAAAGGTAAGGAGGAAGCGTCATGCAGGTGAAGCGTTGGGCGATGGTGGCGGCGATCGGGGCCGTGCTGGTCCTGTCGGGATGCAAGCAGGACAAGATCGAGGAGAAGCACCACCCGGCCAAGCTCGAGGAGAGCGGCCAGGAAGGGATCATGAGGGTGACGCTCGAGGCGCGCGCGGCCGAGCGCATCGGCATCCAGACCGCTCCGGTCCTCGAGGAGATGGTGGGATCGTCCAAGCGGCTGGTGGTGCCCTACGGCGCCATCATGTACGACTCGAAGGGCGAAACCTGGACCTTTACCAACCCCCAGCCTCTCGTCTACGTCCGCCACAAGATCGTGGTCGACCGAGTCGAAGGCGATCGGGTGATCCTCTCGGAGGGTCCCGCCGCGGGAACCGTCGTCGTCACCGTCGGAGCCACCGAGCTGATGGGCGCCGAACACAAGTACGGCCACTAAGGTCGCCCCAGGAGGACTTCGACCATGTTTCGCCGGATCGTAGGCTGGAGCCTGAAGTACAGATTCATCGTCCTCGCCATGGCGGTGGCGCTCATGTTCGTGGGCGCCGACCAGATGCGCGACATGCGCGTGGACGTGTTCCCCGAGTTCGCCCCGCCGATCGTGGAGATCCAGACGCCGTGTCTGGGCCTCGCGCCCACGGAGGTCGAGGCGCTCGTCACCATCCCGATCGAGCAGGCGCTCGCCGGTGTGCCCGACCTCAACATCTTGCGGTCGAAGTCGGTCACGGATCTCTCGTCGGTCAAGCTCATCTTCAAGCAGGGCGCCGACGGGATGCGCGCCCGGCAACGCGTGCAGGAGGGCCTCGCCCAGATCATCGGGGTGATCCCGAAGGACGTGGGTCCCCCGGTCATGCTGCAGCCCCTCTCGGCCACCGCCCGTTTCATGAAGATCGGGTTGTCGTCCAAGAAGCTGCCGGTCGTCAAGCAGTCCATGATGGCCTACTGGACCATCCGGCCGCGGCTGCTGGCCGTGCCGGGCGTCGCCAACGTCGCCATCTGGGGCGAGCGGATCGAGATGCTGCAGGTGCAGGTCGAGCCCGCGAGGCTGCGCGAGAACGGCGTCTCCGTCCAGGAGGTCATGGACGCCACCTCCGACGCTCTCGAGGCCGGGTTGATGAGCCACTCCGACGGAGCGGTCATCGGGACCGGCGGCTTCATCGACACTCCGAACCAGCGGTTCAGTGTGCGCAACAGGCTCCCCATCGTCGATCCGGCCGGTCTCGGTGAGGTCGCGATCCAGAATCATGCCGGGAAGCAGATGCAGATCAAGGACGTGGCCAAGTTGGTGTGGGGCCACCAGCCCCTGGTCGGCGACGCCGTGATCAACGGCGGACCGGGCCTGCTGCTGAT
>Ga0075428_100010650_pt1 | contig 10218 bp, 6 predicted proteins | sample RhiMetdeltSRZDD2_FD_75291 | JGI IMG/M metagenome (GOLD analysis project Ga0075428, IMG submission 75291) | Populus rhizosphere microbial communities from Tennessee, USA - Rhizosphere MetaG P. deltoides SRZDD2 | ecosystem: Host-associated > Plants > Roots > Rhizosphere > Soil | place: USA...
ATAGTCGACGGGAAGGCGAATGCTCTACCACCGCTCGCGGCACCCTCGCTCTCTGCCATCGGTCGCGAGCGGCGACTGACCGGACCATCCCGAGGTGCCCCCTACTTCGACACCACCCTCCCCTTGACCATGTCCATCGCGCACGCGTAGTCGAGCGTGTCGGGGCGATCGGCGGGCAGCGCCACGCGCACGGTCTGGTTGAGGGGCAGATCGTGCTTCTCGCCGTTGGCGGCGAAGATCATCTCGGTGGCACAGGTCTGGGCGGTGCGCGTCACCACCAGCGTGACCGCCTGTCCCTTGGGCACTTCGAGCACGGCGGGAACGAAACCGGCGTCGGTCACTTCGATCTTCATTTCGCCTTCGGCCAGCGCCGGGGTCGCCTCGATCGCGCCTCCGCTCTCCGCGGTGGTTCCCGCCTCATGCCCGCCACCCGAGCAACCCGCCAGCAGCGCGGCCGCCGCCAGCACGCCCGCCACCCCCAGCAGCATGGTCCAACGATTCTTCGTGGTCATGATCGATCTCCTTTGCTTCGAACTACGCCACAGGTATCGGCGCCACGAGTGTCGTGTCGCCCTCTTCCAGGATCTCCGGCAACTTTCGGCCCTTCCACCACGCGAAGATCGCGGGGTAGACCAGCAGCTCCAGCAGGAACGAGCTGATCACGCCGCCCAGCATGGGCGCGGCGATCCGCTTCATCACGTCGCCTCCGGAGCCGTGCCCCCACATGATGGGGAGCAGTCCGAAGAGGATCGCGAGCACGGTCATGTGCTTGGGACGGATGCGGTGCGCGGCGCCTTCGACGATCGCGGCCATCAGGTCGCGTCGATCGCGCATGCGCCCCTTCTCCACACGCTCCTTCCAGGCCAGGTTGAGGTACAGCATCATCAGCTGTCCGGTCTCGGCGTCGAGTCCGGCCAGCGCGATCATGCCCACCCACACCGCCACGCTCAGGTTGTAGTCGAGCGCCCACACCAGCCACACCGCACCGATCAGCGAGAACGGAATCGCGAGCAGGATGATCAGGGTCTCGGGGATGTTGCGCAGGTTGATCCACAGCAGCAGCCCCACCAGCAGCAGGGTCACGGGCACCACCAGCAGGAGCCGCCGCTCGGCGCGCTGCATGCTCTCGAACTGCCCGGCCCAGGCGAGCCGGTAGCCGGCCGGCATCTTCACCTCGCGCGCCACCACCTTCTGCGCGTCGCGCACGTAATCGCCGAGCGGCCGGTCGGCCACGTCGACCGAGACCAGCCCGAACAGCAGCCCGTCCTCGCTCTGCAGCATCGGCGAGCCCTTGCGGTAGTGGAGCGTGGCGATCTCGCCGAGCGGCACCTGCGCGCCGGCGGGCGTGGCCACCAGCACCCGCTCGAGCGCGGCGGGGTCGTCGCGCAGCTCGCGGGCGTAGCGCACCGTGATGTTCTGCCGCTCGCGGCCGCGGAGCGTCTGGGCCACCGGAAGTCCGCCCACCGCGGCTTCGACGACTTCCTGCACCTCGCCGACCGCCAGCCCGTAGCGCGCGGCCTGTTCGCGGTCCACGTCGAAGTCGAGGAAGTAGCCGCCGGTCAGGCGCTCGGCGTAAGCGCTGCGCGTGCCCGGCACCCGCTGGAGCGCGTGCTCGACCTCGACCGAGAGCCGCTCGATGGTCGCGAGGTCGGGGCCGAACACCTTGACCGCCGCGGGGCTGCGCACGCCGGTCGAGAGCATCTCGTTCCGGGTCTGGATCGGCATCCACCAGATGTTGGGCATGCCCGGGAAGCGCAGCTTGCGGTCCAGCTCCGCGATCAGCTTCTGCCACGTCATGCCCTTTCGCCATGTGTGCTCGGGCTTCAGCTCGATCACGGTCTCGGCCATGCCCGGCGGTGCCGGATCGGTGGCGGTCCGGGCGCGCCCGATCTTGCCGAACACGCGCTCCACCTCGGGCACGTCGGCGATCTGCCGGCCCATGCGCTGGAGCACCGCGGCCGATTCGGTCTCGGACATGCCGGGCGGCGCGGTGGGCATGTAGAGAAGCGTGCCCTCGTTCAGGGGAGGCATGAACTCGGAGCCGAGCGACAGGAAGACGGGAACGGTCGAAGCCATCAGCGCCAGGGCCGCGCCGATCACCCAGCGCCGGCGCCGGATCGCGAAGTGCAGGATCGGCGTGTAGGCGCGGATGATCGCGCGCGCCACCGGCTGTTCCTGCTCGGGACGGATTCGGCCGCGCACCAGCCACATCGCGAGCGCCGGGGTGAGCGTGATGGCGAGCAGGGCCGCGAATGCCATCGAGTAGGTCTTGGTGAAGGCCAGCGGTTTGAAGAGCCGGCCCTCGGTCGCTTCCAGCGTGAAGATCGGCAGGAACGACACGGTGATGATGAGGAGCGCGAAGAAGACCGGCTTCCCCACCTCCTGGAGCGCACGGATCACCACCGACTCGCGCGCCTCCGGCCGGCCGGCCGAGTCCCACTGCTCGAGCCGCTTGTGGACGTTCTCGACCATCACGATCGACGCATCGACCATGGCGCCGATCGCCACCGCGATGCCGCCCAGCGACATGATGTTGGCGTTCAGGCCCTGCGCCACCATCGGCACGAACGCCAGCAGCACCGCCACCGGCAACGACAGGATCGGGATCAGTGCGCTGCGGAAGTGCCACAGGAAGAGCACGATCACCAGGCTGACGATCGCCATCTCTTCGACCAGCGAGCGGGCGAGTGTCCCGACCGCGCGCAGGATCAGCGCCGAGCGGTCGTAGGTGACCACCACTTCCACGCCCGGCGGCAGCGAGTGGCGGACCTCGGCCAGGCGCTTCTTGACGTCGCCGATCACGCGCAGGGCGTTCTCGCCGTGGCGCATCACCACGATGCCGCCCACCACTTCGCCCCGGCCGTTCAGCTCCGCGATGCCGCGGCGCGCCTCGGGTCCCATGCGCACGCTGGCCACGTCGCCGATCCGGACCGGCACCCCGCCCTCGCCGGTCTTGACCGGCGTCACCTCGAGATCGGCGACCGACTTCACGTAGGCGCTCGATCGCACGATGTACTCGTGCTCGGCGATCTCGATCGCGCCCCCGCCCACCGCCCCGCTCGCCTTGCGCGCGGCAGCCGCCACTTCGCCGAGCGTCACGCCGTACGACAGCAGCCGCCCCGGGTCGACGTTGATCTCGTACTGGCGCACGAAGCCGCCGACCGAGGCCACCTCGGCCACGCCCTCGACGCTCTGCAGCCAGTAGCGGAGCGTCCAGTCCTGGAAGGCGCGCAGGTCGGAGAGGTCGTTGCGGCCGCTGGTGTCGACCAGCGCGTACTGGAACACCCAGCCGACGCCGGTGGCGTCGGGCCCGAGCCGCGGCGTCACGCCGGCCGGCAGCCGCGACGCGGCCGAGGCCAGGTACTCGAGCACGCGGCTGCGGGCCCAGTAGAGGTCCACGCCGTCCTCGAAGATCACGTAGACGAACGAGTCGCCGAACATCGAGTAGCCGCGCACGAATCGCACGCCCGGCGCCGAGCGCAGCGCGGTGACGATCGGCGTGGTCACCTGATCGTCGATCAGGTCCGGACTCCGCCCGGCCCACTCGCTCTGGATGATGACCTGCGTGTCGGTGAGGTCGGGGATCGCATCGAGCGGCGTGTGCAGCAGGGCGAACACGCCGAAGCCGAGTCCGGCGAGGACGCCGAGCAGGGTGAAGCCGCGGTTGCGTGCGCACCAGGAGATGACGCGTTCGATCATGGCTGGTGCCCTTGCGGGGGTCGGGCGGGGGGAGCCGGCTCGCGCCCCGCGCCGAGGAAGCCCCCGCCACCCCTTTTATCGTCGCGGGTCACGAGCCGGCTCCCCCCGCCCGACGTGCCGAATTGCAGCCGGTGCCCTGGCGTCGCGGGGTCACCATTTCTCCGTCGCGGTCTTGAGCTTGGCTTCGCTCGAGATCAGGAAGTTGCCGGAGGTCACTACGCGGTCGCCGGCGACGAGGCCCGAGCGGACTTCGTACCAGTCGCCGGCGCGGGCGCCGAGTTGGACTTCGCGGGGGGCGAGGCGGCCGTCGCCGAGGTCCACGAAGACCACTCGGCGCTCGCCGGTCGGCAGGACGGCGCTCTCGGGCACCGCCAGCCGGCGGCCCAGCTTCACCTCGAGGTTGACGTCCACGAACATGCCGGGGCGCAGGTCGCCCCTGGGATTGGACACCTCGACCCGAACCGCGCTCGAGCGCGTCTCGGGCGCGAGCATCGGGTCCACGAACGCGACCCGGCCGGTTCGCGTGCCGCCTTCCAGGTTCGGCATGACGATCGTGACCGGAGCGCCCGGCTTCACCAGCGGCAGGTCCGACTGGAAGACGCTCGCCATCACCCAGATCGGATCGAGCGGTGCGATGCGGAACAGCACGTCGCCGGGATTGAACGGGCTGCCGTTCACCACCCGCTTCTCGGTCACCACGCCGGTCACCGGGGCCAGCACCGGCAGCACGTCGCGCGGCCGGCCCTCGCGGGCGATGCCCTCGATCTGCGCGGCCGGGATGTCCCACAGCTCGAGGCGCCGCTTGGCCGCGGCGGCCAGATCGCGCGCGCCCGGATCGCGGGAAGCGGCGGCGTTGGACTCGATGAACTCCTGCTGCGCCGCCAGCAGCTCGGGGCTGTAGAAGGTGAGCAGTGGCTCGCCTTTCCGCACCGTGCGGCCCACGAAGTCGGCGGTGAGCGTCCGCACGAAGCCGCCGAACTTGAAGGTCACGTCGCGAACCCGCGTCTCGTCCCAGGCCACGCGGCCCGCGGCCCGTACGCGCGTGGCCAGCTCGCGCATCTCGACCGGGGCCACGCGAATGCCGAGCGCCTGCCGGCGGGTCGGGTCGATGCGGACCTCGCCCTCGCCGGGCGCGAGCGTGCCGTCTCCCGCGGCCTCGGCGGTGGCCCCGGCTCCCCCACCCGGCACGCTGCCGCTCACGAACGCCAGGCCGTCCACCGACGTGCTCAGTCGCCAGTCGGCAGACACCGGGGTTCCGTCCTGCGGCGTCAGCTTCACATGCACGTCCCACTCCCCCGGCATCGAGAGCCCGTAGGTGGCGCGGTAGACGCCGGGCGACACCTCGGTGACCTTGCCCCGGCTCTCCATGCGCGGCATCTGGCCCATCGCCTCCATGACGAAGCGCGGGTCGACCTGGGCGCCGCGCACCGGCTTCCCGCCGGCATCCTTCACCACGATGGTGGCGACGTTCTCCCCGGGCCGCGGCGGATCGGGCGAAGTGGCGACCCCCACCTGGTAGTCGCCGACCTGCTGCATGGGCAGGTCGGGGACCGCGCCGCCGGATGGTCGCCCAAGCCAGAGCCACGCCCCGGCGCCCACGGCCACCACCACTCCCACCAGGGGGATCCACGCTTTCGGCCTCATCGCTGCGGCTCCTTTCGGTCGGACGCACCCGCGCCGGCGGGCGTCAGAGTCAGCACGTCACCGGCCACCGCCCGCTGCAGCATGGCCCAGCCGCGCGCGGCCCGGGCCCGCGCCCCTTCGACCGCGAGCCGCGCCTCGGCGCGGCGGCGAGCGGCCTCGATCAGGGGCAGGAAGGTGCCGCGGCCGCTCTCGTATCCCGCCCGCGCCGCGCCGAGTGCTCGCTCGCTGGTCGGGAGCAGGATGCTTTCCAGCACTTCGATCTCGTGGAGCGCCTCTTCGTAGTCGGCGCGCGCCTCCTCGACGCGCTGCGCCACCCGGCCGGTCGCGGCCGCCTGCTCGGCGCGGGCGCGGGCGAGTGCGGCGCGCGCCTCGTCGCGGGTGGCCGCCTGCCGGCCGAGAGCGAGCGGAAGGTTGAGACCGACCATCGCCACGCTGCGCCGCTCCCACTCGTCCATGAAGAGGTCGCGCTCGAAGCCGATCTCGAACTTCGGGAACCGCCCGCGGTTCGCGAGCGTCATGCGCGCCTCGCCGGCCGCCACGCGCGCCTCGGATGCGCGCAGCTCGGGCCAGGGCGCGCGGCTCGCGAGCGTCGCGCGCGCGGTGTCGCCGAGTGCCGGCAGCTCGAGGCGCTGCGGCGGCGGCGGGAGCGGCAGCGCGGGCGGGCGGTTGAGCAGGGTGTTGAGGCGGACGCGCGCCACGCGGCGCTCGCGCCCCAACATCGCCTCCTGGTGCGCCAGCATGCCGAGCTCGGTGTCGGCGGACAGCGGATCCTGCTGACCCTCGCTGCCGCTGGCGTAGCGCGCCAGCGCCACGCGCCGGAACTGGCTCACGAGCAGGACCTGCTCGGCGTTGGTCTCGAGGGCCCGCTCGACCTGGTAGAGGTCGAAGAAGGCGAGCCGCACCTGCTCGAGCAGATCGAGGCGCGCGGCTTCGGCGTCGAGGAACGCGGCCCCGGCGTCGGCTCGCGCCGAGCGGCGCTCGAGCCCGCGCTCGCCGAAAATGCTCAACGTCTGGCGGACCCTCCAGCGGTAGGCGGGGAACACGTCGGCCGGACTGCCCGTCATCAGATGGCCCGCCATGTCGCCCGAGTGCGGCTCGACATAGCTGCGCGGCGCCCACGCGATGTCGACCGTCGGGTCCTCGAGCGAGCCGGCCACGCGCGCGTGCGCCCGCGCCTCAGCGGCCGTCGCGCGCATCGCGGCCAGAGTCGGATTGCGGGTCAGCGCCTCGCGCTCGAGCCAGTCGAGCGCCAGCGTGTCGACGCCGGCGAACCGCCCCTCGCCATGCGGCGGGAGTGCCACGCGCGTGCTCGTGTCGGTGGTGGCGAATATCCAGGTCGCCGCCAGGGCCAGCAGAATCATCGTCTCGATCCCCGTGCGCTTCGCGCCCATGCGCGAACCGCGATTCGGGCGGCGAGGGTACCGGGCGAAGCCGGGTCCGCCGCCCGTGGAAGAAGGTTCGGCGGCGTCCTTCAGCAGGACGGCGCCGGCTTCAGCGGGAGATCAGAGACGCGGAGGGGCGCGACCCGCTTCCGGGGTCGCGCAGTGGAGCGCGGGCGGACGTTCGTCCTCCGCGAGGGCCAGCCGCTCGAGCGAGGGCATGGCCGGGGCGGGCTCGAAGCTGGGAATCGCGACCAGCATCGGCAGCGCGGGCGCAGGATCCACGGTGGCGCCGTGGCCGGCCAGCACCGGAGCCACCGCCACGCAACAGGGTGCGGTGACCTGACGGGTGGCGTCGGCATCGCGCGCCGCCTTGCCGCGTGCCGTGGCGCAGCAGCCATGCCCCGCGGTCGCGGACTTCGCGGCCGCCGAACCCGCCAGCAGCGACGGCGGCGGAGCGAATACGCAGAAGTTGGTGCCGAGCAGGAACAGCGCGAGCGCCGCGAGCGAAGCAACGCGGCGGTGCGGGCGGCCGTGCGGACCCGAGAGGTGACGCATCACGCCCGAAGTATCGGCCGCCGGCTCGATCGCGAGTGTTTCCGAAGCGTCAAGTCTGGGCGGGGCCCCGCGAGTGAGCACTGGCGCCGAGAAACGCCGCCAGCTCCGTTGCAACTCGCTCGGGTTCCTCCTCGTGCGGCCAGTGCCCGGCGTCGGCCAGCTGCACCAGCTTGGCCTGGGGAAGTGCTTCGCTCCAGCGGTCGAGCAGCCGTGGCGGGAACGCCGGGTCGCGCATGCCCCACACGATCAAGGCCGGCAGGCGGCGCAGCCGGCTGCGCCTCTGCCACAGCGACTCGTAGTGATCACTCGAGCCGAGCAGCGACTTCGCCAGCGTCCACAACACGGCGCCCCGCGACCAGCGGTCGGGGAAGCGCTCGCGGAGGGCACGGTGGATCTCGGGCGTGAGCTTCCGCCGGTCGCCGTAGGCGGACGGCGTGATCACCTCGATCGACAGGTTGGCCCAGCGGTAGAGAAAGCGCCCGAGCGGGCTTCCGATCACGCGCGCGCCGCGCTCGTAGTAGGCGTCGCCCGCCAGGCTCCACATCCACGAGTTGAGGACCACCACGCGCGCGACCGGGCTCGGGTCGCGTAGCGCCAGCGGCAGGCCGATCGGGCCGCCGAAGTCGTGCACGACCAGCGTGAAGCGTTCGAGCCCGAGGCGCTCCACGAACTCGGCCAGCGCTACGGCGTGGGCTTCGGGCGTGTAGGCGAAGTCGCGCGGCCGATCCGAGTGGCCGAAGCCGATCAGGTCGGGCGCCACGCAGCGGTGCGTGGGGGCGAGTGTGCGGATGAGGCGCCGCCAGTCGAACGACCAGGTGGGTGTGCCGTGGACGAACAGTACGGGGGGGCCCGCGCCCTCGTCGACGTAGCTCATGTGGCCCGCGCCGATCTCGAGCCGGCGCGGAACGAACGGGTCGAACGGCGGGGCACCCCCCGGCGTCACGGCATGCGGACGACGCGGGCCTCGGTCCGATGCGCTCCGGCGCGGGCCCGCACGAAGTAGAGCCCGGCCTCGACCGGGTGACCGCGGTCGTCGCGGCCGTCCCAGTGCACCAGCCGGATGCCGGCCGGCACGACGCCGCGCTCCAGCGCGCGCAGGCGGCGGCCGTGGACGTCGAACACGTCCACGGCGAGCGCTTCGCTCGAAGGCAGCGCCAGCTCCAACTCGAGCACCACGTCGCCGCGCGAGGGGTTGGGTCGCGGGACGCCGAAGTGGAGCGCCGAGGGCAGCGCGAGGCGGGGCGAGCCGACCAGCGCGGTGGCGGCGTCGTAGGCGATCACGTCATCCACGGCCGCCTCCACGATTCCGCCGGTGGCGCTGTCGGCGGCCACGAACCGCAGGCGCATCTGGTTGGTCGGGGTCACGAAGTCGGAGACGCGGATCGCCTGCTCGCTCCAGTGAGCGTAGTAGCCGCCCCACTGGTTGCTCGCCATCACCCAGCTGGTGCCCGCGTCGTTGCTGATGAAGACCCGGAAGTAGTCGTCGGTGGTCCCGTTCGAATAGAACCACCGCCAGTAGCCGAAGGTCGGATCTTCCATGCCGGTGAGGTCGAAGGTGCGGGTGGTGAGCGAGGTGTGGCCGTTGTCGACGTCGTTCTCGCCGATGCTGCCGGGGGTGGTGCCCTGGCCGGTGACGTAGCACATCTGCCCGGCGCCCGGCGTGCGGTCGAACTCGGGCTGCACGTCGCCGGGAATCGCGCCGTCCTCTTCGTGGCCCTCGTGGTCGAGCTGCGGTCCACCCTCTCCGATCGCCTCGCGAGTCGCGAGCCGTCGCATCATCGACGGGCCCGGCTGGGGCGAGCCGGTGCCGAGCGGCTCGACCCGCGTCCAGAGGCCGGAGGTGGCATTGTCGCCGGTGGCGCCGACCGAGAAGCCGGAGGCGACCTCGAGGGCGTCGTAGTCGTCGCCCGGCTGCAGGTAGTAGTCGCGGCCGGGGTAGCCGGGCGTCACGTGTACCGTCATCGAGGCCGGCGCATAGCCCGGCCGCCGCACCGACAGGGCGTAGAGGTCGATCGGCATGTTGCCGAAGTCGTAGGCGCCGGAGGCGTCGGTGTGGCTGTGGATCCCGGTGTAGGCGAGCTCCGCCTGCGCGTCGAGCAGCCCGGCGCCGCCCTGGGCATCGCGCACGTGGCCGGCCCACGGCACCGTGGGCTTCGGCACCATCGTGAGCACCACCGTGTCGCGCACGCCGCTCGAGACCAGGCGCGTGGCGCTGGCGTCGTCGTAGCCGAACTTGTGGGCCAGCACCGTGTGGGTGCCGGGGTTCGGCGCGAACTGGACGATCCCGTCGGCGGGCGTGGTGAGCGAGTCGCCCTGCGTGGTCAGGAACACCTCGATGCCGCCGGCCGGCGCTCCGCCCGGGTACTCGAGCTTCACGCGGATCACGCCGTAGTCGCGCACCGGCCGGTAGACGTAGAGCCCGCTCTGCATGTCGCTCGCGATCACCGTGCCCGACGGGAAGTAGGGGCACACCTCCCAGACGCCGAAGAAGCCGCCCGAGACGCCGGCGTAGGAATCGGCGCTCGCGAACTCGGCCGGATGGAGCGGATCGGCGATGTCGAGGACGCGAATGCCCTCGGTGTAGTTGGAGAGATAGAGCTCGTTCCCGAGCACGTGCGCGTTGTGCACGATGGCCAGCGGGTTCGAGGTGATGCCATTCTTGAGCACCGGGCTCGCCGGATTCGAGATGTCGAAGATCTTGAGCGGCTCGGCGGTGGTCTCGTCGGTGATGTAGAGGGTGTTGCCGTCGGGCGTCGGCCACGAGTTGTGGGAGAAGGCGCCCGGGTAGGTCCACGAGCTGGTCTGCACCGGGGCGGCCGGATTGCTCAGGTCGAAGATGCGCTCGATCCCCGCGTAGATCGACGAGCCGTAGAGCTTGGTGCCGATCGGCACGCAGTCGTGGATGTAGTTGGTGGACGCGACCGGGATCGAGCCGCCC
>Ga0075428_100010652_pt1 | contig 10218 bp, 8 predicted proteins | sample RhiMetdeltSRZDD2_FD_75291 | JGI IMG/M metagenome (GOLD analysis project Ga0075428, IMG submission 75291) | Populus rhizosphere microbial communities from Tennessee, USA - Rhizosphere MetaG P. deltoides SRZDD2 | ecosystem: Host-associated > Plants > Roots > Rhizosphere > Soil | place: USA...
TCCCGCGCCGTCTTGCGCGACTGTTCGGTCACCACGTCCGGGTTGACCGAGAGCGGACGGCGCGCCCACAGCCGCCAGATGCCGTCCACCATCACCGACTCCACGTACCGCGAGCCGAAGCCGTACAGCAGGTGCCCCTCCAGGTTCTCCGGGGTGAGCGGCGTGGGGCTGCGGTAGTCCAGCACCAGCAGGTCCGCGGCGGCGCCCTCGCGCATCGAGCCGATCTCCATCCCGAACGCCTTGGACACCAGCCGGTGCCCGTTGGCCAGCATCTTCATCACGTCCACCGGCAGGCCCGCCTCGCGCGCCCGGAAGTACGCCAGCTGCGCCTCCGCGAACATGTCCGCGCCGATGCCGTCCGTCCCCAGGGTGGAGCGCGAGCCGAACTTGCCCGCCGGCGCGTAGCCCACCTCGTTGTTCATGTTGGAGCGCGGGTTGTGGACCAGCCACGCCCCGGTGCCGATCACCTGGGACAGCTCCGGCCAGCTGAGGTGGACCGCGTGCGCCACCACCGACCCCGCCGAGAGCAGCCCGTGGTCCAGCAGGCGCGTCACCGGCACGTCCCCGTACCGCTCGAAGGAGAGCTTCTCGTCCGCCGGGTCCTCCGCCAGGTGGATGTGCAGCGGCGCGCCGGTGGACTCCACCAGCTGGCGCAGCATCTGGAGCGCCTCGTGGCTGACGGTGAAGGAGGCGTGCGCCCCCACCATCCCCCGGAACCGCCCCTGCGCCTTGCGGATGAAGGCGGCGTTCTCCATCAGGCCCTGGTCGCGGCCTTCAGGGCCGTTCCGGTCCGTCACCTCGTAGCAGAGGATGCCGCGCAGCCCCACCTCGTTGACCCCTCGCGCCAGCCGCGTCAGCGACCCCTCGATCGCCGAGGGCGAGGCGTGGTGGTCGATGAGGGTGGTGGTGCCACAGAGCAGCGCGTCCATCGCCCCCACGGTGGCGGAGACGTGGATGGAGTCCAGGGCGAGCGCCCGGTCCAGGCGCCACCAGACCCGCTCCAGGATCTCCACGAAATTCTCCGGCGCGGGCTGGACGGGCGGCATCCCGCGCGCCAGCGCGGAGTAGAGATGAGTGTGGGCGCAGACCAGCCCAGGCATCACCACCTTCCCGTTCACGTCCACCACCTCGTCGCCCTCCTGCGCGGCCAGCATGGGCGCGCGGGCGGCGATCAGCCCACCCTCCACGCGGAGGTCGACGCGCTCCACGTTGGCCGGCTCCAGCTCGATGACGGTTCCACCCTTGAGGACGGTGCCCAAGTCGGCTTCGCTCCAGGACTGCGGCGGGGACTTCGATCGATGGGGGACTTCGACGGGGCGCACAGTCTATGGTCTGATGGAGATTCGAGGCTACGCCCCCCGATGGCAGATCATTCGCTGGAGCAGACCCTCCCGCCAGACGCTGTCTTCGAGCTCAAGCTGGTATTCCTGCGAGAGCTGGAAACGGCGTACCGCCAGGCGCGGGACGCGCAGGACCGGTTGCTGGGCAGCAAGAACGACCAGCGCGCGCTGCAGGACCTGAAGAACTTCTTCCACCGGATCGCCGGCACCGCCCACGCGGTGGACTTCACCGAGCTGGGCTACCTCTGCGCCATCGCCGAGCGCACCGCCGAGCTGACCGCCGACGGCTACATGCCGGTGGAGAAGATCGTCCCCGCCTTCGCCGACGCGCTGGCCGCGGTGGCCCACGTGCTGGACGCCCACGGGGCGGGGAAGATCGACCGCCCCCTCCCCCGCCCGGCGCAGATCTCCGCCACCGGCCTCCTCCAGCCCGCCGAGGGCGGCGAGGAGCGCGTCCTCTCCAAGATCCTGGTCATCGACGACGACCCGTTCTCCGCCAACCTGATCGACGGCTGCCTCCGCGCCGCCGGCTTCATGAGCTCCTACTGCTGCCAGCCGGAGCAGGCGCTGGCCGCCATCACCTCGGAGCTGCCGGACCTGATCATCCTGGACGTGGTGATGCCGGGGCTGGACGGGTTCGACCTCTGCCGGCGGGTGCGCACCCACCCCGCGCTCCAGTTCACGCCCATCATCTTCGTCACCCGCAAGGGGGACGTGGAGCAGCGGGTGCGCGGGCTGGAGGTGGGCGGGAACGACTACATCTCCAAGCCGTTCGAGCCCCAGGAGCTGGTGGCCCGGGTGCGCAGCCACCTCCAGCGCCTGGCGGCGCTGCGGGACATGGCCATCCGGGACGGCCTCACCCGCTGCTACAACCACAAGTACTTCAAGATGCGGCTGGACCAGGAGATCGCCCGCGCCCGCCGGTACACGGTGGAGCTGGCCCTGGCGATGCTGGACATCGACCACTTCAAGACCATCAACGACACCTACGGCCACCCGGCGGGAGACGCCGCGCTGGTGCACCTGGCCAACCTGATCGGCCTCTCGGTGCGGAGCACGGACGTGGTGGCGCGCTACGGCGGCGAGGAGTTCGGCATCCTCCTCATCCAGGCCGGCGAGGCCGAGGCCTCCATCATCACCAACCGCATCCGCGAGCGCATCGTCGCCCACAAGTTCGCGCTCCCCGCCCAGGGCGGAGAGATGGTGCAGGTCCCGGTGACCGTCTCCATCGGCGTCACCCAGTTCAACTTCGACGACGGCCTGCAGACCTTCCTGGAGCGCGCCGACCGGGCCCTCTACGAGGCGAAGAACAACGGCCGCAACCAGGTCCGGGTCGCGTAGGCGACCAGGCCGCCCTAGAGCAGCCGCCGCTCCTTCAGCTCCGCCTCCAGCGCGTCCATCTCCGGCGGCAGGTCGATGGGCGGGGTGGTCGCCTGGATGGCGCTCTTGGTGTCCTTGAGCCCGTTCCCGGTGACCACGCAGAGCACGCTCTCCTCCTTGCCGACGATGCCCTGCCTCACCGCCGCCATCACCCCCGCCACCGAGGTGGCGCCGGCGGGCTCGGCGAACACCGCCGCCTGCCGGGCGGTCCTCCGCATCGCCTCCAGGATCTCCGCGTCCTCCGCGTTCACCATCGCCCCGTTCGACTCGCGGATGGCCCGCAGCGCCTTGCGCCAGTTCTTCGGGTGCCCCACGGCGATCGAGTCCGCCAGGGTCTGCGCCTCCATCGGCTTGATCTGATCCACCTTGTTCGCCCAGGCCTCGGTGATGGGCGCGCTCCCGGACGCCTGCACGCCCAGCATCCTCGGCAGCCGCTTCAAGAACCCCAGCTGGTGCATCTGCTTGAGGCCCTTCCACGCCCCGGCGATGGTGCAGCCGTCGCCCACCGAGAGCGACACCCAGTCCGGGACCTGGTCGCCTAAAAGCTCGCCCAGCTCCAGCCCCACCGTCTTCTTCCCCTCGACCAGGTAGGGGTTCACCGCGCAGTTCCGGTTGTACCAGCCGTACTTCGAGCAGGCCTCCTGGCAGAACGACCACACCTGGTCGTACGCCCCGTGGACGCGCAGCACGGTGGCGCCGAAGATGAGCAGCTGGGCGATCTTCGGCTCCGGCGCCCGCTCCGGCACGAAGATGAAGCTCTTCATCCCCACCGCCGCCGCGAACCCCGCCAGCGACGACGCCGCGTTCCCGGTGGAGGCGCAGGCGATGACGTCCTTGCCCAGCTCGCGGGCCTTCACCACGCCCACCGAGCTGGCCCGGTCCTTGAACGAGCCGGTGGGGTTCCGCCCGTCGTCCTTCACCCACAGCGATTTCACTCCCACCGCATCCGCCAGCCGCGGCGTGGGGTACACCGGCGTCATCCCGACCTGGAGGTGGGGGAGTGGCTTCGAGAAATCCACCGGCAGGAGCTCCTGGTAGCGCCACTGGCTCCAGGGCCGCCCGGCCAGGGCCTGCGGGGTGAGGGTCCGCGCCGCGCGCTCCAGGTCGTACTCGATGTCGAGGATGCCCTCCAGGCCGCAGGCGGGACAGGTGTACAGCGTGTCGGTGCCGTAGTGCCTGCCACAGGCCACGCAGGTGAGCTGCCGGATGTGCTCGAGCGCCATGGGGTGGGCAGAATAGCGTGCTCGCGCGGCGAAGAGGCCCGCTAGTATCCTGGGCGCAGGACCCCTACCCCCGTGGCGAAGAAGATCCTGATCATCGACGACAGCCAGAGCATCCGGACCATCATCAGGCTGTACCTGATGGGGCGGTCGCTGGAGTTCCTCGAGGCCACGGACGGCGCCCACGGCCTCCAGCTGGCCGGCGAGCGCGGCGTCGACCTGGTGATCGCCGACTTCAACATGCCGGTGATGAACGGCATCGACTTCGTCCAGAAGCTGCGCGTCCACGAGTCCGCGGCGCTCAGGGCCGTGCCGGTCATCCTCCTCACCGCCAACAAGGACGACGAGGTCCGCCAGCGGGCCATGGAGGCCGGAGTAAACGCTTTCGCCGTCAAGCCCATCAGCCGTGACCAGCTCACCACCACCGTGCGGCAGTACTTGCCGCTGGAGGAGCACTCCGGGTGAGCCGGCTGGGGGTCGCGCCCGCCAGCGCCGAGGCGCTGCTGTTCTCGCTCGGGGCCGAGGTCTTCGCCTTCCCCATCGTCCGGGTGCGCCAGGTGCTGCGCGCCTGCTGGCCCCAGCCGGTGCCGCGCCCGCCGCTGGGCTGCCTGGGGGTGATCGAGGTGGCCGGCGAGGTGGTGCCCATCCTGGACCTGGCGGTGCTGCTGGCGCTCCGCCGGCCGATGCCCGTGGCGTCGCTCCCGGAGAAGATGCTGGACACCCACTTCCTCCTCTGCGGCGCGGAGGACGGGGAGATCGGCTTCTGGGTGGACCGGGTGATCGAGGTGGGCGACATCCGCGCGCTGGAGGACGCCGGCGGCGACCCGCGCGTGGAGGCGCTGGGCAAGTCCGCCTCCTGGGTGGTGGGCCTGGCCGCGGTGGGCGAGCGCCGCGCGCTGGTGCTGGACCCCAGCGCGGTGGTGACCGCCTCCCGCCGCCGCCTCCTCCGCCGGGCCGTGCTCCGGAAGGCGATGTGACTGGTGTTCCACCCGGGGCAGAGAGCCGTCACGAGGCGGCAGAGACCGAAGCGAGACGGCGCACCCGAGGAGTGCGAAGCGGAGGCGTGCCTTTTGGCACGTCGAGCATCGCAAGCGACGAGGCTGCGCGTCGCAGCGAGAGGATCGGCCGCCGCAGTAGGCTCTCTGCCCTGGGTGGAGCACCCATGAAGCCGGCGGGCCCCCTCGAGCTGCTGGCCGAGCTTCTGGGCCACCGCCTGGCCGACGACAACCGGCGCCTCTTCGAGGACGGGCTGCACAAGACCGGCCTGGCCCTGGGCGTCTCCCCGGAGGTCGCCGCCCGGCGCGCGCTCGCCGGGGACAAGGTGGCCTACCGGGAGGTGATCTCCGCCATCACGGTGGGGGAGACGTACTTCTTCCGCCACCCGGAGCACTTCCAGCTGGCCCGCGACCACGCCGCGCGCGCCGCCGCCGACGGCCGGCCGGTGCGCACCGCCTGGAGCGTGGGCTGCGCCACCGGCGAGGAGGCCTATTCGCTCTGCCTCTCGCTCTCGCCCCACGCGCCGGAGCTGCGCGTCCACGGCGGCGACATCAGCCTGGAGTCGCTGGAGGTGGCCCGGCTGGGCCGCTACGGGAGCTGGTCCTTCCGCGACCGCCCCCCGGACGAGCTGGGCGAGGTGGCGCTCCTGGGCGGCCAGTGGGAGGTGAGCCCCCGCCTCAAGTCGATGGTCGCCTTCCACGAGATGAACCTGGCCCGCGAGCCCCTCCAGCCGCCGGGCCTGCAGCAGGTGGACGTCATCTTCTGCCGCAACGTGCTGCTCTACTTCCTCCCCGACCACGCCGCGCGCATCCTCTCCTCGCTCGCCGCCGCGCTGGCCGCGGGCGGGCTCCTCGTCCTCGGCGCCCTGGAGGCGCCCGCCATCCCGCCGGTGGGCCTGGCCGCGGTGCCGGACTCCAACGGCTGCGCGCTGCACAAGCCGCTCTTCGCGCGCCCGCCGGAGCGGCCCGCCCCGCCGCCCCGCCGCTACTCCACCGCCGAGCGGAGGGCGCTCCCTTCGGTGGACGTGCTCTCCATGGCGCGCCGCCTGGCGGACGCCGGGGACCTGGAGGGGTCGCTGAGGATGGCGGAGAGCCTCCCCGACTCGCTGGAGGCGCTGGAGCTGGCGTCCACCGTCTGCTTCGAGCGGGGCGACCTGACGCGGGCGCGCCTCCACCTGGCCAGGCTCCTGGAGCTGACGCCGGACCACGTGCCCGCCCACCTCAGACTGGCGCTGGTGGCGCTTCGCGCGCACGATCTGGACCTCCTCGAACGGTCCGAGCGAGAGCTGGTCCGGCTGGTCTCCGGGCGGAGGGACGACGAGGAGGTCGGCAGGGACGGGATGAAAGTGGCGTATGTTCGGCAGGTCTTGGCGGACCTTCGCGGGTTGCCGTGAACGCTTGGGCTTTGAGCGCGTGAATGGGTAAGGACGCGATCCAGATCCTCAAAGAGCGAGCCGAGGCGGCGGCCCACGTCGAGGACCAGGTCGCCATCGCCACCGTCGCCCTGAGCCTCTTCGTCCGCGGCAAGCAGCTGTACGGGCTGCGCCTGGGCGAGGTGGAGGGCGCGGGGAGGCTGCGCCAGCTCTCCAACGTCCCCGGCGCCCCGCCCTGGATGATCGGCGCGGTGCAGCACCGCGGCTCCATCCTCACGCTGCTGGACCTGGCGCCGTTCTGGGGGACGGAGCTCAAGGGGCTGGCGGACCTGCCCACCTTCATCGTGGTGACCGACGGGCGGGCGCAGATCGGCGTCCTGGTGGAGGAGCTTTTAGGGGTGCACGAGGTGGACGCCGCCATCCACCCCTACCGCGGCGACGAGCGCGTCGGCATCTCGGAGATCGCCCACTGGGGCCAGCAGCCGGTGCTGGTCCTCTCCGCCGCGCGGCTGTTGCAGGACGGGAGGCTCAGGGCCAGCTAGCCATGGACGAGATCCTCCGACAGGTCCTCACGCTCTTCGGCGAGGAGTTCAAGGAGCACAGCCTGGCGATGGCGCAGTCGCTCATCCAGGCGGACCGATCCGACTCGGCCGAGGAGCGCAAGGCGCTGATGGCGGAGGTCTACCGCCGGGCGCACTCGGTGAAGGGGACCTCGGGGACGCTGGGCCTGTTCGACCTGGAGGACATGGCGCACGCGGTGGAGACCGCGCTGATCGCCTTCCGCAGCGGCGAGCGGCACCTGGTCCCCGGGCTGGCGCAGAAGATCCTGGACGGCCTGGACCAGGCGCAGCGGCTGCTGGAGGCGGTGGCGGCCGGCGCGGACGTCTCCGACCCGGTGCTGCGCGCCACCGCGGCGGACCTGCTCAAGCTGGCCGCGGCGGCGGACAAGCCGGCGGTGCAGGACCTCCGGCCGATGACGCCGTCGCCGGAGCCGGCCACCCCGCCGCCGCCGGGGGCGATCCACCTCACCCCGCCGCCGCCGGAGCCCCAGTCCCAGGGGGCGGAGCTGGCCGCCCGCGCGGAGGACGCCTTCGCCCGCAAGGGCGCGCAGGTGGAGTCGCTCCGCGTCTCCGCCGAGCAGCTGTTCAACCTGGAGCGCCAGCCGGACGAGCTGAGGGAGATCCGCACCGTCATCGAGCAGCGCGCGGAGGACGCCCGGCGCCTGTTCTGGACCCTGCAGGGCGCGCTCAGCCGCGCCCAGCGCAGCATCGAGTACGAGCTGGCCGCCGCCATCCGGGACCAGATCCTCCAGCTCCAGCGCAACATCACCGGCGTCGCCGGGGAGCTCTCCTTCCGGGTGACGGAGCTGGACCGGGAGCTGCGCGCGCTGCGCATGCTGGAGCTGAAGACGCTCACCGACCCGCTGGCCAAGGCGGTGTTCAAGCACGCGGACACGCTGCGCAAGAAGGTGCGGCTGGAGACCTTCGGCGCCAAGGTGGCGCTGGACCGGCGCATGCTCCAGGAGCTCAAGGACCCCTTCGTCCACCTGGTGCGCAACGCGGTGGACCACGGCATCGAGACGCCGGCGGAGCGGGCCCGGGTGGGCAAGCGCGACGAGGGCGTGATCCGCATCGACGTCGAGCAGCGCGGCAACACGGTGCAGATCACCTTCACCGACGACGGCGCCGGCATCGACCTCAACGCCGTGCGCCAGAAGGCGATCGAGACCGGGCTGCTCACCGCCGAGGCCGCCGCCGCCCTGCCGGAGGACCAGCTCCAGGAGCTGATCTTCCAGCCCGGCTTCTCCACCTCCGCCAAGCTCTCCAAGACCGCCGGGCGCGGGGTGGGGCTGGACGTGGTGAAGGAGAACGTCCAGAAGGCGGGCGGGCGGGTGAGCGTGTCCTCCCGCCGGGGCCAGGGCAGCCGCTTCGTCATCGAGGTCCCGCTCACCCTGGCCACCGCGCAGGCGCTGCTGTTCGAGGCCTCCGGCTTCGCGCTGGCGGTGCCGCTCTCCTCGGTGGTGCGGGCGCGCTTCGTGGACAACGTGGAGGCCTCCCGCGGCCACCTGGAGGTGGAGGGGCAGCTGCTGCCCATCCACGCCATGTCGGACGTGATCCAGGTCCCTGCGTCCCACGCGCCCGGCACCGGGTACTCGGTGGTGGTGGTGCGCGCCGCGGAGCGGATGCTGGCCATCCGGGTGGACCGGCTGCTGGGCGAGCGCGAGGTGGTGGTGCGGCCGCTGCCGCCGGAGATGCTGCGCCTGCGGCACCTCTCCGCCGCCACCCCGCTGGGCGACGGCCGGCTGGCCTTCATCCTCTCCACCCGCGCGCTGGTGGAGTCGCTCAGCTCCAGCACCTCCTTCGCCGCGCTGGAGGAGGTGGCGCGCAAGCACCGGGTGGTGGTGGCGGACGACTCCATCACCACCCGCTCGCTGCACCGGCAGGTGCTGGAGGCGGCGGGCTACCAGGTGGAGACCGCGGCCGACGGCGAGGAGGCGCTGCGCCTGCTCCGCGCCAAGGGCGCCGACCTGCTGGTCTCCGACATCCACATGCCGCGGATGGACGGCATCACCCTCACCCGGAAGGTCCGGGGCGAGCCGCTTCTGGGCTCGCTCCCGGTGGTGCTGGTGTCCAGCCTGGACTCCGACGCCGACCAGGAGCGCGCGCAGGACGCCGGCGCGTCGGCCTACCTCACCAAGGGCGCCTACCAGCGGGGCGAGCTGCTCAAGCTCGTCCAGTCGCTGCTCCCATCATGATCCGGACCCTGGTCGCAGACGACAGCCCGGCCTTCCGGGAGGCGCTCAGCTCGGTGCTGCGCGAGGACCCCGACTTCCAGGTGGTGGGCGCGGCCAGCGACGGCGCGGAGGCGGTGCACCAGGCGAAGCTGCACCGGCCGGACCTGATCGTGATGGACGTGGTGATGCCCGGGATGAGCGGGCTGACCGCCACCGCGGAGATCATGAGCCAGACGCCCTGCGCGGTGGTGGTGATGTCCCAGCTGATGGACGCCGGCGCGCAGCAGGTGGCCTTCGAGGCGCTGCGGGCGGGGGCGGTGGAGGTGATGGGCAAGCCGCGCGACCTCCGCAACGCCAAGACCAAGGAGGGTCTGCGCCAGCTGCTCAAGGCGATGTCGCACGTGAAGGTGGTGCGCCACCGCAAGCCGCGCGCGCTGTCGGAGGGCCCGGTCCCCGAGGACGCCGGGCTGCTGGCCTTCGGGGCCTCCACCGGCGGTCCGCCCGCGCTGCGGGAGATCCTCCGCCACCTGCCGGAGGGCTTCCCCAGCCCCATCCTGGTGGCGCAGCACCTGGCCTCGGGCTTCACCCGCGGCCTGCGCCGCTGGCTGGCGGACTGCATCCACCTGGAGGTGGACCTGGTGGAGCAGCCGGTGAGGCCGCGCGCGGGCTGCGTCTACCTGCCGCTGGACGACCACCACCTGGTGCTGGAGCGGGGGCGGGTGAGGAGCGTGCCGGGGCAGGAGAGCCCCGTCCCCAGCGTGGACCGGCTGTTCACCTCCCTGGTGGAGGTCTCCCCCCGCGCCTGCGCGGTGTTGCTCACCGGGATGGGGAGCGACGGAGCGGAGGGCCTGAAGGCGCTCCGTGACCGGGGCTGCCACACCATCATCCAGGACGAGGAGTCTTCGTTGATCTATGGAATGCCCCGCGTCGCCAAGGAGCTGGGCGGCGCGGTGGAGGAGCTCCCGCTTCACACCATTGGCCCGAGGCTGTGCGCCCTGTACGGACAATCCAACCGGGGAACCAGGCCGACATGAGCCCATCCAACACGACCGACATCGACCCCTCGACCTCCCGGTTCCGGCAGATCGCCCCGCGGACGCTGCGCGGCCACGCGTTCACCATGCTCTTTCTGGCGGTGCTGGTGGCGGCGCTGAGCGCCACCTTCCTCATCGGCCC
>Ga0075428_100010653_pt1 | contig 10217 bp, 8 predicted proteins | sample RhiMetdeltSRZDD2_FD_75291 | JGI IMG/M metagenome (GOLD analysis project Ga0075428, IMG submission 75291) | Populus rhizosphere microbial communities from Tennessee, USA - Rhizosphere MetaG P. deltoides SRZDD2 | ecosystem: Host-associated > Plants > Roots > Rhizosphere > Soil | place: USA...
CCGCGTAAAGACTCTTCACGACGGTGGCCCGATCGATCGCGTAGGCCAGCGCCTGCCGCACCCGGCGATCCTTGAGCGGCGGTGCCTGCAGCGCGTTGAGCAGGAGCAGGTGCACGGACGAGCCCAGCTCGGAGTAGACGGCGAGCTTGGCGTCGCCCTCCACCGTGGGGATGAGCGGCACCGGCAGGTTCAGCATGACGTCGATGGTGCCGCGCGCCAGCGCGGCCACGCGCGTGGCCGGGTCGGGCACGATCTGCCACACGAGGCGCTGGCTCGCCGCCTTGGCGCCCCAGTAGTCTGGACTGGCCTCGAGCACGACGCGCTCGCCGACCACGTACTCGACGAAGCGGAACGGTCCGGTACCGATCGGCCGGTCGCTGACGAACTTCTCGCGGTACTCGGCCATGGCCTTGGGCGGCACCATGCTCACCGACTCCGCCGCCACGCGATTGGGCAGGATGGGGTCCGGCACCTTGGTGGTGATGCGCACCGTGCCGGGATCGACGATCTGCACCTCCTGCCCGATGGACGGCGGCCACAGCACCTTGCCGAGCGTGTTGAGCTTGGAGCCGATGGTGCGGTCGATGCTGAACTTGACCGCCTCGGCGTCGAACGGCTCGCCGTTGTGGAACTTCACCCCGCGCCGCAGCTTGAACTCCCACGTGTGCGGATCGACGTTGCGCCACGACGTGGCCAGCAGCGGCTTGAGCTCCATGCTCTTGGGATCGCGGATGAGCAGCGTCTCGCAGATGTTGACCAGGATCGAGCCTGTGAGCACGGAGCGGAACTGGTGCGGATCGATCGTTTCCGGATTGGACGGCAGCGCGATCGTCAACGCCGGTTTGCGGCCACCCTGCGCACGAGCGCTCCCGGTTCGCAGCGCGACGACGCCGCCGACCCCGATCAGCCCTGCCCGTTTCAGTGCTTCACGACGGTTCAGCACGCGGCGCTCCTTTCACGAGGCGCGCCGGATCCCGAGCGGTCGTTGACGCGGCCTGGCTCGCTTCTGATTCCCGCCCAGCAGCGAGGCGTGGATAGCGAAGTGTAACGCATGGTCCGACTCGGGCAACCTGCCCGACCAGCGGTCCGCAGTCGTGGATCCCCGTGCGGGCTTCGCCCGACGCGCGCGGCGGGGCGGCCGCCGCCAGGTCAGGAATCTCGTGCGTTGCCAGAACCCTGGGAGTGGAACGGACTTGCGAAGGGAGGCGACAGCAACACGATCCGCAACGAACTCACGACGGCAGGAGAGGGAGAGGACCATGGCCAAGGCAGGGACGAAGAAGGTCCGCGGCGACAAGCGACGGTTCCGTGACCTCGGAGCGAAGGCGGCCACCACGGTGAAGGGCGGACAGGCCCCCTCCGTTCTGATGAAGGCCTGTGCCACGGGCGAGCACATCAAGGAAGCGACGATCACCGTTCGATAGCGTGCGCGAAGGCATCGACACGCTCGCGGAGCGCCAACGGCGGAGCCTGGGCGCGCAGCGTGGGGGGCTTGGGGGGCCCGCTCGGGGCCCCCCATCTACAACTGGATCAGCTGAGCGACCCGCTCGCGGTGGTACGTCGCGTCGCCGAACGTGAACTCCGACGACTTGGCGCGCTTGAAGTAGAGATGCAGGTCGTGCTCCCAGGTGAAGCCGATGCCGCCGTGCAGCTGGATGCCGGCGCCCGCGATCTTCCGGAAGGCGTCGGAGGCATAGGCCTTGGCCATGGAGGCGGCCAGCGGCGCCTCGGGGACGTTCTCGTCCACCGCCCACGCCGCGTAGTACGTCAGCGACTTGGCGTTCTCCGACTCGACCAGCATGTCGGCCGCGCGGTGCTTCACGCCCTGGTAGGAGCCGATGGGCTTGCCGAAGGCGATGCGGATCTTAGCGTACTCCGTGGTCATGTCGAGCACGCGCTGGGCGCCACCGCACATCTCGGCGCAGAGCGCCACCGTGGCGCGGTCCAGGACGCGGGCGAGCGGCGTCCACCCGCCGTCGCGCGGTCCCATCAGCGCCTCGGCGCCGACCACCACGTCCTCGAGCTTCACCTCGCAGAGCTTGCGGGTCTGGTCCATCGTGGGCAGCAGCTTCACGCTGAGGCCGCGAGTGCCCTTGGGCACCAGGAACAGACTCAGGCCTTCCTCGGGGCGCTTGGACTCGCGGGTGCGGGCGACGACCACGATGACGTCGGCCACCTGCGCGTCGAGCACGAAGAGCTTGGTCCCGCTGAGCGTGTACTTGCCGCCGGCCTCACGCGCGGTCACGGCGACGGCGGCGGCGTCCCAGCGCGCGTTGGGCTCGGTGAAGGCCAGCGCGGCCTTGGCCTCGCCGCCGGCGATCTTCGTCAGCCACTCCTTCTTCTGCGCCGCGGAGCCGGCCTCGAGGATGGTCAGGCCCCCCAGCAGCGTGGAGAAGAACGGCCCGGGCATGACCGCGCGCCCCATCTCCTCCATCAACACGGTCAGGTCCACGAAGCCGAGCCCGGTGCCGCCGAACTCTTCCGGATAGACGAGGCCGGTCCACCCCTGCTCGGCCAGCTTGGTCCAGAAGGCGTCGGTGACGCCGGCCGGCTCGGCCATGCGCGCGCGGACGAACTCGGAGGTGCACTCGTTCTCGAGAAACTTGCGCGCGGTGTTCCGCAGCAGCTCCTGCTCCTGGTTGAATCCGAAATCCATGGCGGTGTCCTCTAACCCTTCGGCAGTCCCAGCACGCGCTCACCGATGATGTTCTTCTGGATCTCCGTCGTGCCGCCCTCGATCGAGTTGGCCCGCGAGCGGAGGAACGCATACTGCCAGAAACCGCCGTCCACCGCACGGTCGGAGCCCTTGGCGAGCTGCGAGTACGGACCCTCGATCTCCATGGCCAGCTCTTGCAGCTTCTGGTTGGTCTCGACCCAGCCCATCTTGCCGGCCGAGGCCTCAGGCCCGGGCAGCTCACCCTTGAGGAGCTTGGTGATGGCCCGGGCGCCCGTGTACTTGAGCGCCTCGGTGTCGATCCAGAGCTGGGCGATCTTCTGCCGCATGACCGGATCGCTGGTGACCGTACGGCCGTCCTTCTCCATTCTTCGCGCGAGGTCGATCATCGACTCCAGCGAGATGCGCAGCCGCACCTGCAATCCGAAGCCGAGGGCGAGGCGCTCGAACATCAGCGTGGTGAGCCCGACGGCCCAACCGTTGTTGACCTCGCCCAGCACCTGGCTCTCGTGCACGCGCACGTTGTCGAAGAAGACCTCGTTGAACTCGGAGTCCCCGGTGAGCTGCTTGAGCGGCTTCACCGTCACGCCGGGCGCGTGCATGTCGAGCAGGAAGTAGGTGATGCCCTTGTGCTTGGGGGCGCTGGGATCGGTGCGGGCCAGCAGCATCATCCAGTCGGCCATGTGGGCGAGCGACGTCCACACCTTCTGGCCGTTGATCACGTAGTGCTCGCCGTCCTTCACCGCCCGTGTTTGCAGCGCCGCCAGGTCGGAGCCGGAGTTCGGCTCGGAGTAGCCCTGACACCAGATCTCCTCGCAGGAGAGAATCTTCTCGGGATAGCGCTTCTTCTGCGCTTCCGTGCCGTACGCGATGATCGTCGGGCCGGCCATGCCGACACCGAGCACGTTCAGCATCGGCGGTGCTTTCTGCAACGCCATCTCCTGGTGGAGGATCATCTCCTCCATGAAGGTCAGCCCCTGCCCGCCGTACTCCTTGGGCCAGGTGACGCCGATGAAGCCGCCCTCGTGGAGCTTGCCCTGCCAGCGCTTCAGGAATTCGTACGCCTCGGGGCGCGGCACCTCGGTGGAACCCATCGACTTCCACTCGCGGGGGATGTTGGCCTCGAGCCAGACGCGAACGCGCTCGCGAAACGCCTGCTGCTCGGGAGTCAGCGTGAAATCCAAGGTCCCCTCCTGGGCGGTGGGAGGCCCAACCGAACTGAACGGTGGTTCATCTTAGGGAGGGCGCGCCGGGGTGTCAAGGATATCGGTCGTGTCGGGGGAACCCCCGTTGACAACCTATTGCTCTGATGCCGCCGGCGTACGTGATGACGTGCGACAAGAGCGCAGGCGCACGATCGCTGGACCATCGAGGAACCAGCACTAGGCCGTCCGGGAAGCCGACCGGGAGGGAGGACGCTATACTCCCTCCCCATGACCACCATCAATGCGTCGCGTCTGCTGGGCCGTCTTGCTTCGCTTGCGCGCTTCGGCGCGTTGCCTGGAGGTGGCGTCACCCGCCACTGCTGGAGCCCTCCACACGAGGAGGCGCGCGCCTGGCTGATCGGCGAGATGAAGACGGCCGGTCTTTCGACGTGGGTCGATCCGGCCGGCAACGTCTTCGGCGGTCTCGGCGCTGCCAGCTTCAGCGCCTCGGCGCCGGCGGTGGTCACCGGCTCGCACATCGATACGGTGCCGGAGGGCGGTACGCTCGACGGTGCGCTCGGCGTGATGGCCGGCCTGGAGTGCCTGCACGCCATCCGCGAGGCGGGCGCGGCGCCCCGGCGGCCGCTGGTCGTCGCGGCGTGGAGTGACGAGGAGGGGCGCTACGGCAGCCTCTTCGGCTCGCGCGCGTTCTGCGGCCGGCTCGACGCCGCCGCCATCCCCACCATGGCCTCGGTGGACGGCGACAAGCTGGTGGACGCCATGGCCCGCGCCGGCTTCGATGCCAGCCGCGCTCCCGAGGCGACCGCGCCCGCGGGCGCGGTGCACGCCTACGTCGAGCTGCACATCGAGCAGGGGCCGCGGCTGGAGGAGGCCGGCGTGCCCATCGCCGTGGTCGATTCCATCGTGGGCGTCCGCCGCACGCGGGTGATCTTCCACGGCCAGGCCGACCACGCCGGCACCACGCCGATGGAGCGGCGCCGCGACGCCTTCCTGGCCGCCGCCGACTACGCGCTGCGTGCGCGTGAGCTGGTGGTGGAGCGCGGGGGCGGCCGCAGCGTGACCAATATCGGCGTCGTCTTCGTTCACCCCGGCGCGAGCAACATCGTGCCCGGGCGGACCGAGATGGTCCATGAGATGCGCAGCCCCGACGGCGCGGTGCTGGAACGCCTGTTCCAGGAGTGCGACGTCCTGGCCAGGGAGATCGCCACCAAGCGCCAGATCCGGGTCGAGATGCGCCCGATGTCGGCGACCACGGCCGTGGCCTGCTCGCCGAAGGTGCAGAGCGCGGTGGAGGCGTCGTGCGGCGAGATGGGTCTCGGATGGCAGCGCCTGTACTCGGCGGCCGGGCACGACGCGCAGAACCTGGCGCTCATCACCGACTCGGGAATGATCTTCATCCCGTCGAGCGGCGGCAAGAGCCACCGCGTCGACGAGACCAGCGATCCCGCCGCCATCGAGCGCGGCGCCAACGTCCTGCTGCGCACGATGCTGGCGCTCGCGCGGTAGTCGCGCCCGCGGACGCCTCCGCCGGCTTGCGGAGCCTGGAGTCGCGCGGTACCGTCCTGACGTGAAGACCGTCCCGCCCGCGGTCGGCGCGCTCATCGTCGCTGTGCTGCTGGGTGGGTGCGCGTGGGACGGACCGATGTCCACCGTCGTCGCCCGCTCGGACCTCGCGCGCTCCATCCTATCCGTCTACGGCATCATCACCTGGGCGTCGGTCATCATCGGCGTCCTGGTCTTCGTCGTGCTCGGCTGGATCCTGTTACGTTTCCGTGACCGCCCCGGCGGCCCACTGCCGCGTCAGATCCACGGTCACGCGCTGCTGGAGATCGCGTGGACCATCGCGCCGGCGTTGGTACTGCTGATCATCGCCATCCCGACCATCCAGGTGATCTTCCGCACCCAGGGTGTCGCGGCGCCCCCCTCGGCGCTGACGGTCACGGTCCGCGGCTGGCAGTGGTGGTGGGAGTTCCGTTACCCCACGCTCGATGTCGTGACGGCCAACGAGCTGCACCTGCCGGTCGGCCGTCCGATCGTCCTCAACCTCGAGGGCCCCGACGTGATCCACAGCTTCTGGGTGCCGCAGCTCGGGGGTAAGCGCGACGTGGTACCGGGCCGCGTCAATCAGATCGTGCTCACTCCCGACCGGGTTGGCGAGTACTGGGGCCAGTGCGCGGAGTTTTGCGGCGCCAGCCACGCCAACATGCAGCTCCGCGTGATCGTGGAGGAGCCGGCGGCGTTCGACCGCTGGGTGGCCGGGCAGAAGGCGCCGGCCCATGAGCCGATCGGTGACGCCGTGGCCGGCAAGGAGCTCTTCGCGCGCCACGCGTGCGTGGGCTGCCACACGATCCGTGGCATGGCGGCCGGCGCGCTCGGGCCGGATCTCACCCACTTCGGGAGCCGCGCGCTGTTCGGCGCCGGGCTCTGGCCGACGACGCCCGACAACGTGGCCGCCTGGATCAAGGACCCGCCGGCGCTCAAGCCCGGCTCGCGCATGCCGAACCTCGGCCTGAGTGACGCCGACGCCAAGGCGCTGGCCGTGTACCTGATCAGCCTCAAGTAGCGATGGCGGATCCCACCAGCGTCGCCGGCACGGAGCGCAGCGCCGTCTATCACCCCGCCAGGGCGCACGCGGCGCCGTCGGCGCTCGCGACCATCCTCAGTTGGATCACCACCGTCGATCACAAGCGGATCGGGATCCTCTACGGGGTCTCCGCCTTCGCGTTCTTCCTGCTCGGCGGGATCGAGGCGCTGATCATCCGCCTGCAGCTGGCGCGACCGAACGCCACGGTGGTGGGTGCCGAGACGTTCAACGCGCTGTTCACCATGCACGGCACCACGATGGTGTTCCTGGCCGTCATGCCGTTCAGCGCCGCGTTCTTCAACTACATGATCCCGTTGATGATCGGCGCACGCGACGTGGCCTTCCCACGGCTGAACGCGCTGTCCTACTGGATCTTCCTGTTCGGCGGTCTCTTCCTGAACGCCAGCTTCCTCGTGGGCGCACCGCCCGACGGCGGTTGGTTCGGCTACGCGAGCCTCACGCTCCGGCAATTCTCGCCGGGACTCAACATCGACTTCTGGCTCATCAGTCTGCAGATCCTGGGGGCCTCCTCCGTGCTGGCCGGGGTGAACTTCATCACCACCATCCTCAACATGCGCGCCCCCGGCATGACACTGATGCGCATGCCGGTGTTCGTGTGGATGACGCTGACCGTGCAGTTCCTCATCGTCCTGGCGTTCCCGCCCATCACGATCGGCCTGGTCTTCCTGATGTTCGACCGGTTCTTCGGCACCCACTTCTACGACGTGGCGGCCGGCGGCGATCTGCATCTCTGGCAGCATCTGTTCTGGATCTTCGGCCACCCCGAGGTCTACATCCTGATCCTGCCGGCCTTCGGCATCGTCTCCGAGGTGCTGCCGACCTTCGCGCGCAAGCCGCTGTTCGGCGCGCCGGTGGTGATCTACTCCGGCATCCTCATCGGCTTCTTCGGCTTCGGCGTGTGGAGCCACCACATGTTCGCGGCCGGCATGGGCCCGGTGGCCGACGCCGCCTTCGCGATGGCGACCATGCTCATCGCCATCCCGACCGGCGTGAAGATCTTCAACTGGCTGGCCACGCTGTGGGGCGGGACCATCCGGCCCACCGTGGCCCTGCACTACGCGGTCGGCCTGGTGGCGCTCTTCACCATCGGCGGGCTCTCCGGGATCATGCACGCCTCGCCGCCCGTGGATCTGCAGCAGACCGACACGTACTTCGTGGTGGCGCACTTCCACTACGTGCTCATCGGGGGTAGCATTTTCGGCCTGCTGGCCGGCGCGTACTACTGGTGGCCGAAGATGACGGGGCGGCTGCTCGACGAGCGGTGGGGGCGCTGGCAGTTCTGGCTCCTCTTCGCCGGCTTCAACCTCACGTTCTTTCCGCAGCACTATCTCGGCGCCATCGGGATGCCGCGGCGGATCTACACCTACGGGCCCGGCCGGGGCTGGGAGTTCTGGAACCTGGCGTCGACGATCGGCGCGTTCGGGATCGCGCTGTCGATCTTGATGTTCCTCATGATCGCCGTCCGCTCGCTGCGCCACAGCGCGCCGGCGTCGGCCGACCCGTGGGACGGCCGCACGCTGGAGTGGCGGATCCCGTCACCGCCCCCGCCGCACAACTTCGACACGATTCCCCCGATCTACGGTCGCGACACCTTCTGGCGAGAGAAGCACGGCGACAGCCGGGGCCGCAAGCCCACGCCGCTGCCACCGGCTCCCGACCTGCACGGCATCCACGTGCCGCCGGGATCGTTCTGGCCGCTGGTGATGGCGGCCGGGGTGCTGGTGGCCGCCGTCGGCGCGCTGACCTCCCTCGCCATCGTCCTGGCCGGCGCGCTCGTGCTGATCGTGGGCGCGTGGGCCTTCGCGCTCGAGCACTACCGCGAGCCAGTCTACGTGGACCAGACCGGCAACCTCGGTGTCGACCACCGCAAGCTCGCGATGTGGATCTTCCTCGGCTCGGAATGTCTGCTGTTCGGCACGATGATCGCGACCTACCTGGCCTACCGCGGCCGTAGCGTGATCGGTCCCCACCCCCACGAGATCCTGAACATCCCGCTGACCACGCTGTCGACCTTCGATCTGCTGATGTCGTCCCTGCTGATGGTGCTGGCCCTGGCCGCCGTCCAGCGCGGTGACCGGCGCCAGGCGCGCCTGTGGCTGTTCGGCACCGCGCTCTTCGGGCTCTTCTTCCTCGGCTTCCAGGTCTACGAGTTCACCCACTTCGTGAATGAAGGGCTGACGCTGCAGCAGAACCTGTTCGGCTCTACGTTCTTCGTGCTGACCGGCTTCCACGGCGGCCACGTCGCGCTCGGAGTGGCGCTCCTGCTCACGCTGTGGATCCTCGATCTCCGGGGTCGCCTGACCGTGCAGGACGCCCCCAAGGTCGAGGTGGTGGGCCTCTACTGGCACTTCGTGGACGTCGTGTGGATCCTCATCTTCACCGTGGTCTACCTGATCCCGTGAGCGCCCACGCCGATCCGCAGCCGCACGGGGCGAGCGTGCCCGCCGCCTCCCACGAGCACGCGTCGGTCCGGACCTACATCAGGGTCGCGATCATTCTCACGCTGGTGACGGCGCTGGAGGTCGGCGTCATCTACATCCGCGCCCTCACCCCGATCATCGTGCCGCTCCTGCTGGTGATGGCGGCCGCCAAGTTCGCGCTGGTGGTCATGTTCTTCATGCACCTGCGCTACGACGCTCGTCCGCTGACCACGCTGTTTCTGGGACCATTGCTCATCGCGACGCTGCTGGCGGTCGCGCTCATGACGCTGACCGGCGCCTTCCTCATCTTCGGACGCTGAGCGTGACGCCGTCTCCGATCCCACCGGTCTCCTGGAGCTCGATCCACGGCGAGGTTGTCCTGGGGGTCGGCCTGCTCGCGGTGCTCTACGCCTGGAGCTGGCGGGCGCACGGGACGCGACCGCACATCGGGATGGTGACGCGCTTGGGTTTGGGACTGCTGGCACTCCTGGGCGCGCTCAACGGGCCGCTGCACGATCTGAGTGACTGGTACCTCTTCAGCGCCCACATGGTGCAGCACCTGATTCTGACCCTGGTCGTCCCTCCGCTGCTGCTGACCGGGACGCCGGCGTGGATGGCCGATGCGCTCCTGCGCCCGCTGCTCGCCCGGCCGGCCACCGCCGTCGTCGTCCGCACCCTCACCCGGCCGCTGCCGGCATTCGCCGCCTATGCGGTGGCGCTGATCGGATGGCACCTGCCGGCGCCCTACAATGCCGCGCTCGAGATCCACGGCTGGCACGTGGTCGAGCACCTGGTGCTCCTCGTCACCGCGACGCTCGGCTGGTGGCCGATCCTCTCGCCGTCCACCCTGGTGCCGCCGCTGCCGTACGCCGCCCAGCTACTCTACCTGTTCGTGTTCGGCATGCCGATGACCGTGGTGGCGGCGATGGTCACCGCCGCGGAACGAGTGCTGTATCCGTTCTACGAGGCGGCGCCGCGTATCACCGACCTCAGCGCGCTCGCCGATCAGCGGCTGGGCGGCGTGATCATGTGGGTGCCGTCCGGCCTGATCCCGCTCGCCGTCTTCACGGCGGTCTTCTTCCGCTGGGCGGCCGCCGAGGCGGAAGAGCCCATTTAGCTGGCACCCCCGTTGCACTCACTGCTTATCGCTGGTCGAGGTCGCCAGCGGACAGGAGACAGAAGCCATGAACGCATGTGAGAGCACGGGGACGGTGCGGGTCCAATTCATGCCAGTGGGCCGTGACCGTCGCGAGTGGATGTGGAAGGCGCGCGACGAGAGCAACACGATCTCGATTTCCGGCCAGCGCTTCGTCTCGCTCACCGAGGCCGTGCGGGACGCCCGCGAGCAGGTC